>Ga0129309_1000006_pt1 | contig 325842 bp, 303 predicted proteins | sample L1105metagenome_FD_94439 | JGI IMG/M metagenome (GOLD analysis project Ga0129309, IMG submission 94439) | Ring-tailed lemur group fecal microbial communities from Wisconsin, USA - L1105 metagenome | ecosystem: Host-associated > Mammals > Digestive system > Large intestine > Fecal | place: USA...
AAAAACGAAGATTTATGAGACAGAATAGCTGTAAGTGTTTCACACGTGTGCCTTACTAACACCTAGAATACCGTGGTCTCAAAACAAAAGAAAATCATTATTTTCATCAACGCCTGAAATAGATGAAAATAACAATGGTTGTCCTTTCTAAGGCTTCCTATCATTAGCTTTGTACTAAAACAGAGGTGATTGGGCTGAGCTTAATTTTCTTTCCAAATAGTCCCAATCTTGCTCATCTGGAAGTGGTTTTAGTAAGAAGTACTCTGTTTCGATATGATAGTCAGAGAGGTAGCGTGGATAATTTGTGACAACCATATCGATATGGGTCTCATTTAAGGCTTCTTTGGTCAAGTATTGTAGTGGAATAAAGGTCAAAGAATGCCGATTTCCAAATTGACGGAGCGCGCGTATCTGGATATGCTGACAAACAAAATGATCCCCTTCTAAAAGAAAATAGACTGTTTTTTTGGAAGCGTAAAAATCGAAAATCAATTCACTATATAGCGTGAGACTCACACATACATCCTCAAGATAACTTATGTTTAGAGCGAGCTTGTCACGATGTTTTTCAAGAAAATCCAAATTTTTCTGGTAAAGCTCACAATTCGAGCGCATGATTGCTTCTTTGATATCACTCATTTCTTTGTTCAAGACAGGGGTGATTTGGTGGTTGAGCTTTCTTGATAGGAAAAAGGACCGTAAGAAGGTTTGGATAGTTGCTTGCTTTTCTTGCGGTACGTTTCGTCCCCTCAAAAAGAGTGCTGTCATGTCCGCGATTTCTGATCCTCGATTGAAATGCTGATAAAATTTCTGTTCTTGTTCCTCTTGATTGAACGTTCGCTTACAAAGCGTTACTAGATAGATCCAAGCAAATTCTTCTTTTGACAATTGCAATTCGTAAATTCTTTCAATGTCTTCTTTTAAGGTACAAAGCGCAGAAAAACCACTACTCTTATAAGCAAGTTCCGCTAACTCTTCTGGAAGATCGATCGAACAACCGAGACTGGCACGCTTGATGGCGATGTAAAACGTATAGTTAAAAGCCGCAGGCGTTACCCCCGAACCTAAATCATAATCGCCTGTTTGTCCTTGCAATTTCTCAAGGATCAACTCGTGTAACTCAGGATCTGGAATCATCGTAAAGATCGTTTCAGCACCTTCATAATAAAAATCTTTGAAAAACTTCCGCAGATTTGCTTCGCGTCCTTCAATTGTTAAAGGATTGGACGTCCATTGCAAACCATAACTTTTTAATATGGGGTTACGTTGGTTAAGCAAACGGCGGAACGTACTTTCCGAGAAATGATAATGATGGGCCAATTCATCAACTTTGGCCAGCTTTCCATGGAAAATATTGCCAATGATCTCAAATAAGCATTCGTTTTTTAGTAGATTCTGTTTTCGTTTCTTGTAAATTTCGGATTGTTTTTCCTCGAAAATAAAGCCGCTATTTCCCGAAAGCAAGGAAATACTCTCAGCAAAATATTCTTTGATATATTTAATGTCACTGGCAATCGTTCGCTGAGTCACTTGGTTTTGCTCTGCTAAATCGCCAATAGTGAAAATACGATCACGCTCTATCGTACTCAAAATTCGAAATAAGCGACTCGTCGTTCGATTACTAATAAAAGCCATCTGTAAATCTCGCATACTTTTTCTCCTTGTTTGGTGTTTTCTTTTCTTTACTATTACACAAACAAGACAAAAAACGAAATAAATATGCTCTTTTTTATCTTTTTTATACAAAAAACGCACTTAAATTGATTTAAATTGCAAATTTAATTTCAACTATAGCTTTTGCTTCTTCTGGCATGAAAGCAGCACTCTATATTATTGCTATGTACTGTCCTCTGCAATAAAATGGTCGGTGGGCTTTGACCACAGTTACTCGCTCAGAGAGCAAATAATTTTTAATTCCATCAAAAAAACCACACCTTTCTCTCTAAGAGTCAAGTGTGGTTGATAGGTTTTATTTTTCAAACAGATACTGCGCAGTAATCGATGATTGACAATTAATCAGTTGTTCTGGGGTTCCTTCGTACAAGATTTCACCACCACGTATCCCACCATCAACACCGACATCGATCAGCCAATCCGCTGCTTTCATGACCTCAAGGTTGTGTTCGATCACGATCACCGTGTTGCCTTTTTCTACTAGTCGTTCAATGATCGCCAAGATGCTCTTGATGTCTGCCATGTGCAATCCGGTCGTTGGTTCATCCATAATGTAGATATTGCCTTTTTTGCTTAATTCTTTTGCTAACTTCAGTCGTTGGCATTCACCACCAGACAAGGTATTCAATGGCTGTCCAAGGGTCATGTATCCTAGACCTACAGCCAAAATCTGTTTTAGTTTTCTTTGAATCGCTTTTTCCTCAAAGAATTCCACCGCTTCTGTGATGCTCATGGCAAGGACTTCATCGATCGACTTGCCTTTCAAGCGATACTGGTAGACTTCTTCTTTAAACCGTTTGCCGCCACATGCCTGACACAAAACCTCGACGGAATCCATAAAGGACAGCTCCATCTTGATGGTCCCGTGGCCCTTACACGTTTCACAAGCACCTTCGGAATTGTAGGAAAAAAGACCTGCTGAAACCTTGTTTTCTTGCGAAAACAACTTGCGAATGTCATTCATGATTCCTGAATAGGTTGCAGGATTAGAGCGAATATTCCCCGCCACCGCTGATTGATCGATCGTAATGGCTTCAGGGTATTCTTTGGCAAAAACACCATTTACCAAACTGCTCTTTCCAGAACCAGCGACACCGGTCACCACCGTAAATACCCCTAATGGCACCCGCAGTGCTGTATTTTTCAAGTTATGCAGCGTCGATTTTTTCGTTTCGATAAACTGTTGGCTTCTGCGAGGGGCTTCTTTGAAATCCACCATCTGTCCAAAGGCTTTGCCAGTCAGTGTATCTGAGCGCAGCAAACCTTCAAAGGTTCCTTCGTAAGTAATATAGCCGCCATTTTTTCCAGCTTTAGGACCAACATCGATAATGTGATCGGCTGCTTTAATGACATCCGGATCATGCTCCACTACGATGACGGTGTTCCCTTTGTCCCGTAGTTTGACTAACAATTCATTCAATCGATGGACATCCCTTGGATGCAGCCCAATACTCGGTTCATCAAAAATGTAGATCACATCGTTCAAGCTAGAAGACAAGTGTTTGACCATTTTTACCCGCTGACTTTCCCCACCAGAAAGCGTCGTTGTTTCACGGTCTAAGGAAACATAATCCAACCCGATATTGATTAGATCAATGATTCTCGCTTGGATGTTTTGAAGCAGCGGTTGGACACTCTCCTCCGAGATTTCTTGAAGAACCGTCAATAGTTCATCCACTTGCATCGCCAAAACGTCCGCAATCGAATAGCCCGCGATTTTACACGCGAGTACTTGTGGATTGAATCGTTTTCCCTGACAGTCAGGACACTTCTGCTCATTCATGAAAGAAGCGATTTTCTTCTGGGTAGTAGCGGAGCTTTCATTGCCGCCCTTGATATTGGAGCGATTAAAACGAGCGACTAAGCCTTCATACGTGGAACTCATGCCTTCCATATACAAGGAATCGATTTTTTCTCCTTGGGCATACAAAAAGCGGTTCATTTCTTCTTCACTATATTCTTTTAACGGCTTGTCATTGTCAAAAAAGCCCGTATTGGTGAAAGACTTCAGCAACCAAGAGCCGACTTTATAGCCAGGAAGCAGGATCGCCCCTTCGTTTAAGGACTTTTCAAAATCCAGTGCCTTTTCTAAATCTAAGCCGACGATGCGCCCAATCCCTTCGCAAGTGGGACACATCCCATGAGGGTCAATGAAGGAGAAATTCCATGCAGGACCTAAATACGGTTGACCAAGACGAGAAAAAAGCAAGCGGATCAAAGGATTGATATCCGTGATCGTCCCTAATGTGGAGCGGGAATTGCCGCCTAAACGGCTTTGATCAACTACTACCGCCATCGAAAGATTGTCGATAGCATCCGCATCGGGCTGGCTGTATTTTGGCAAAAAGTTGCGGACAAATTTCGAAAAGTTCTCATTCAGCTGTCGACCAGCTTCTTGTGCGATCGTGTCAAAGACGATCGATGACTTGCCAGAACCAGAGACGCCCGTGAAAATCGTGATTTTTCTTTTGGGGATCTTCAAGTCAAAGCCCTTCAAATTGTTCTGCCTGGCGTTGTGGATCGTAATGTATTCCTGCATGCTATACCCTCCCAGATTCTATTGAATTTTTACAGTGAGCGACCATTATAGCACAAACATTATCGCTGTTTCTCGGAATTTTGCAAAAAAACTATGTTTATTTTATGTTTTGTTCTCAATGTTGGAATAGCAAGGATAGAGGGCTTATGCGATTTTTCGATAACTATTGCATAGGAAGGAATTTAGCGTGCGAACGAAGTTAGAAGATAGAGCGAAGAAGGAGTATTTTGAATGACCTTAAATTGCTAGAAGGTAAAAAACAGTCCATTTTCCCTTGCTTGCAAAGTGAAATGGACTGTTTTTATGAAATAACCTTTAATCGTTTGAAGCCGAATGTTAGAGATCGGCCAGATCAGCCAGATCAGCTCAATACAGTTGACGGAAACGTTTTGATCAATGTCACCGTTTCTTCTGCCCCATAATCCCCTTCGGCATATAAAGCAAGATACTCTTCCAACAAATAGTCAGCAAGGTCTTGGGTAGATTGCGTAAAACCAGCCTTTTCGTAAGATCTGACTGCAGGGATATTTTTTCTCGACGGCCGCATCATCAATTTTTGAATGCCGAATGTTTCATGTAAATGATCACCGAGGGTGACGATCGCATCGGTACCAAATCCTTTGCCGCAATGAGCTTCCCGATTCAACCAGATATCCAGTTCTGCTATGCCGTCTTTTAGATGAAACGAGGAGTAACTAATAAAGCCAATCGGTTCACCAGCATGTAGAATCAAAAAGCCTCTGCCATTTTGCGGTTGAGCACCAGTAAAATAATACTCTTGATAGTCCTCAAAAAACTCTGTTTCGGTGGCGATCGGTGCATTAGGATAAGAAGGTGGTCCGGAATGATATTTTGTGGTTTCAGAGTGAAAACACCATTGATAGACCGCTTCTTTATCTTTGATTTCCGCAGGGGTTAAAGTGACTTTGTTGCCTGTTAGCATGTGGTGTACTCCTTTCGCTCTTCCTAATGTTTACCTCAATTATAGCGGATGATGTCCCTTAAAAACAAACCGCGTTTTTTCTTTACTTGAATCGAACATCGACATTGCTTAAATTTTCATTGTTGCGCCAACAATCTTCCGATTGATTCCTCTATTTTTTCATCCTCTAAAAATTAAATTCATTTTCCCAATTAAAATCAGCAGATTCTTCTAAACTGTTCGGCCAATGATGGCACCAGGAAGGAACTCTGGGCACTTCTACTCGATCCAAACTTGGTGTGTACGGTTTGATATCTATTAGTGGCGTTTGGTCGTTTGCATCAATATAAGGAATAGAAAGAATTCCTTTCTCAACATCGACTGATAATACTTGAACAACACTTAATGCAATTGGATTTGGTCGAATGGGTGATCTCGTAGCAAATATCCCCATTTTTTCAGGCGCATGTTTATAGGGTTGCTCAGCATCCAAAATCATTCGATACTTTGCATCCGCAAAATCACTGAACCACCATACTAATTGAAGGTGACTAAATCCTTCAATCCCTGCTAAAGCTGGAATATATTCTTTCTTAAGCTTGAGCAAGCATCCTTCCTCATTGTTTTGAATGATCCCAATCGGTTGTAGTTTATATTCTGTCATTTTCTTTCCTCCATTTCCTCTTGGTGCTCTCAGAATAGTGCCTGACACAGTGTGAGAGTCAAGAAAAAATAGAAAAAATCTGCTACTCAACGTTTTATGAGCGGTATTTGTATTTCAGTCAAATAATTACGTTCTTCCTGCTCATTCCAAGGACCGCGATGCACGATTTGCCTGTCTGGTCCGTCCATTTGGTAATAAGGATGTTCTTGTAGCCACTCAGCCAAGGACAAATAGACGTTGGCTATGTTGGAGAATGCACCGTACACCATCGTGCACGCCATAATTGGCACTGCCTCCGTTTCGTAGATGGAAAATACTTTGGAATCTACTTGCAGGCCTGCTTTCACTTGCACACACAATTCAACATCGACATTTTTTTCTTTAAACTCTTGGTCGTGATAAATCGAAAATGATTGTCCGAAATTCTTTATTTTCTGATTTTCCATAAAAGTGGCTAGTTCTCTCCACAGTTCCTCTTCAGAAAAATAATTTGGTATGACTTTGCGAAGGGAGAGCACATGATAACTCGGGACTGCTTTCATTGTAACCTGATAATGGCGCTCTGTTCGTTTCTTCGTCAATTCTAATTTAGCCACTTCTAGTTTGATTAGTTTTTGTTTTTCCGCCTCAATAGTCGACTTAATCTCATCTCGTTTTCTTTCTAATTGTTCTGCAAGGAAGTCCTGCTCTTGGTTTTTCAGTAACACCGCAATTTCTGCTACACTAAAGCCGCTATCACGCAAATAGAGTATTTTATTGAGTTCAGGCAATTGAGCAGCCGAATACAGTCGATAACCAGTAAACGTATCAATCCTATCGGGCTTTAATAGGCCCATCTCATCATAGTAACGTAACATTCTGATACTCACTTGAGAGAGCTTTGAAAATTCACCTATCTTAAACATATGCACCTCCGATAGATTTATTATAAAAACACTTTAACCACACTTCAATGCTACTCACTATAAAAAACCGAAACAAAGAGTTCACTCTCTGTTTCGGTCTTGCTTCATTATTCAATATTCAACGAAAAATTCTTCTAACAATTCTTGCCTTTCATAGGCATATGCCGATTTGTTCCACCTATCGGTTCACTGAGACGGCCATTCGGTGATAGGTATGGCGCTTACCTCTGATGGTGATCGATAGTTGCAAGATGTTCTCGGGATCAGCGGTTCCAGAAAAACCAGCATCTCCGATATGGTGAAGGTCGCAGCCGGCACGTTTGCTAGTCAATGCCAAGGCACGGATCGTGCCTGTATCTACACCTTCCTGTGTAGTGCCAATGGTGCCCATGACCAACTTCCCTTTTTGGTGGATAAAGGCCACTAGATCACTCATGTGTTGTTCACTCAGACCAGGAATCGTGCCCGCAATGGGTACAAGAATAACATCGGCCCCAGCTTGAATGAACGCAGAGGCAATTTCTTCATCTAACACGGGTTCATTGACACCAGCTCCGTGCATTTTTCCAGCAATAATGATCCCAGAGAAAACGGCTCTTGCTTGTTTGATTGCCGCTGTGATCTCTTTATTTGAAACGCCAGTGGAAGGATTTCCTGTCAGACAGATAAAATCAAATCCAAGTGCTTCTGCACGAGCCATGTTTTTCTTTATTGCCAAACGCCCTGTAGCGATAGTTGTCAACTGTTCCATCTGCTCCGCACAATCGTCGACAGGCTCAAGATTGACCCCAACAGGCCGCCCCGTCAAGCATTGCAAAAAGCGAATGGGGTCATCCGTTGTCGGTAATCCTTTGATAGCGCCGTTTTCGCAATCAAATAGGTTCAGCAAAATCAAATCCGCCCCAAATGCAGCAACGAATTCAGCATTGGTGATTCCTCTAGACATCGGATCGATTTGGACATCATTTTCTGCTACGATCGTCCGTCCCGCACTTCCTCGGATACTTTCCAATAGCTGGTCTTTATCAAATGATTTAAAATCAGCTGCCGTGCAATTCAATAATCGTTTTGTCTTCATTTTACGCCCCACTTTCTGAACCGAGTTCACTGGCTAATGTCCGATTATCCAGCATTTTGAAGAATGGATAATAGATGGCGATAGAAACCGTCAGATTCACCAGTTGTAAGATTGCCCCCGAAATATGTCCGCCTGTGGCTAGATAACCGCCGATGATTGGCGGCATCGACCAGGGCACCAAAACGACGGCAGGTCGGACGATCCCCATGGCAACTGTCGTATAAGAAATAATATAGCAAACGACCGGTGTCAGAATATATGGGAACAAAATCAATGGATTCATGACAACGGGCAACCCAAACATGATGGGTTCATTGACATTAAAAACCGTTGATGGAAATCCGAGTTTCCCCAACTCTTTTAAATACTTGCTTTTACTTCTGACTAAGAGCAAGATCGCCAAGCCCAAAATCACGCCACTCCCGCCAATCCAGACAAAGGTATTCATAAAGGTATAATTGATGATATGCGGAATCGTTTCGCCGTTTTGAAAAGCGATTCGATTTTCATCGATCATTTGAATCCATGTCGGCTGCAGGACGCTCAAGACCAAGTCCCAACCGTGGATGCCCACTGACCAAAACAATGACGTAAACATAATGGCAAACAGACCGCCTATAAAGCCTCCTCCAATGATCGACAATGGTTGTCCCACAAGACTGTACAGCAGATCATGAACATTCGTGTTGCCGAATGATTCCACTAATAAACGAATCACCCAGAAAAGCGAGAGGCAAAAAAATGAGGGGATCAATGCAATAAAGGAGCGACTGACCGCCGGGGGAACGTTTTCTGGCATGCGAATCACGATATTCTTTTGTACGAATAGTCGGAAGATCTCCGCCGTGATCAGGCTGGTGATGATTGCTACGATCAGCCCGCGGCTACCAAGATAAGACATTTGAATGCCGCCATCTTCAATCGGAGTGACTAAAAGAAAAACCGAAGCTGCCAATACACCGGCAGATAAACCGCTGACGCGGTAAGTGGTTGCTAAACTATACGCAATAGCAAAGGAATTGAACAGCGCCATCACACCAAAGGTCACTTGTACGACAAAGTCTAATTTGCTGCGCCATTCCCCGCCAAAAATACTAGTAACAAACAGGTTAAAGCCTTCCCATGGAACGTTAGATAAAATAACAAAAATGGAACCGATAATAATCAAAGGCATCGTGGTGACAAGTCCATCACGGATGGCAACTAGATGCTTTTCACCGCCAATTTTCATTCCCCATGGCAGCATTTTTTCTTCCATAAATTTCTTTAACGAATCCTTCATAAGCTTCCTCCTTAACCTTAAAAGAACGCTGACAGATTGCTTTCAGGTATCTTTTCGAAGTGTGAATAGAAACCAAGGCTTGCCACCTTCAAGAACCTAGGATTGAAGTGCTGATCGCCAGAACGCTATTTCTATGAACACAGTAAGAACGCATGGCATTGGATTTCTCAACTATGACTGCCTATTTTCCATGCAACTGTTCTCAACTGATTTTCACATCTTTTATTTGCCGCAAACAATCCTGCGCATGAACCGTTTCAAACGACAAAAAAGGCATTGGACAAGATTGTCCAATGCCTTTGGCATAGCAAAATAAGCGTCCAGCATCCCACGGTTTTTGCCCAAAATCCTGCCTGAATCTACTAGAAATCGACAAGGAAATCGGGTACAATAAACACGTTGATGCCTTTGGCGATCAACTATGGCAACTTGATTGGTCAACTGTCTATAGTGAGTGACTGATCAGGGCCTCGTAAGTCTGCGCCAACAGAATTACGGGGTGCCTATTTTTTTGGTTTCTATTCGCTTACATTCTATAGAATGTTTTCCAGAAAAGCAAGCGAACATGACAACAAAATTGCAAATAATGATCATAAAATATAAAAAAAAACGTTGCAATTCATTGGATTTAAACAGAAAATATTGATTAGATTGCGTATTTATCAAAAAAGGAGGACCGAATCATCCATGATTCAGTCCTCCTTTTCGCGCTAGACAAATACAAACAAAATTCCAGAACAGATCGTGCCTACCAATAGCCCACGAATACTGCCTTCCCCTTCATTGGGTAACTCAAATTTGATGATATTCACCAGCAAAGCGCCGGTGATCAAGGCTTCAATGATGACTACCAAATAGTAGGGCAATGAGACAAAGAGGGAGAACGCCGCTCCCGCGAAAATACTGAAGGAAAGCACAAAGCGCCCATATTTGTTATAAAGGGCACCATGATGGTGATAGAGCAGCCAATCGTTCATAAGAAAATGCAAACCAAAGGCAATAAAGTAGGTCAAAATGTAAAAACGCTCTGATAGCGTATTGGCAATCACGATATAGCCGATCATAATATTGTAGATCACATGAAAAGCGATATCCGACCAAAAAAAGGCGTTTTTGGCACTGGTGATGTCTTTCTTTTCTAACACCATAAACGTCCGCTCATCGATTTTGTAGATCACGTAACTGAAGACTAAGCCAAACAGAACGATGCCATAGACCCCATGACTATAAAAAATCCCCGAATCCCAGCCAAATTCATCGATCAACACCGTTTGAAAATACGCCAAATGGGGCAATAGATGAACGATCGCATAGGAGATCCCTACACCAGCGGCAAAGGAGCTCATGTATTGCACGTTTAGTTTTCTGGATGAGATAACATTTGATGATAGATGGATGAAGATAAACCCTAAAGTGATCATGCAATTCACAAAATTGTTTGTTAAATACGTCATTGTTTTCTCCTTCTTACATTCCGTTTACAGCATCGTTTAATCGCAATTTTCAATAACAAAGTCTTTTTAATTAGTTATTTTTGGTTATTTTCATGAAATATTCTTGTTTACTATACAGTAAGAGGGCTTGGGGGGCAATAGGTTTTTTAGGTTTTTGGGGAGAAATCTTTTTGATAGAAAACGCCCTTCATTGTTGCCGATTTTTTACCGATGATCTTGCCTTCATTTTCGGATAGGATACTGTTGTTTTTGCTCGAGCAGACACTAAGCCTAACTTCATTTTTATAAAAAATTGGGCTTATTTGAAGATAACTTCAACTTTCCGAAAAATTGTAACCAATTTGAAGTTCTCTTCAACTTTCTCAATTATGACAGATTTTTGACGTTCGTAACCAATCGCTGATGAATTCAGAAAGCCGTTGTTGTTCCTATTCCATCAAAAAAAGAAGCAAGAACTTGCAACGTCCTTGCTTCTTTTTTGTTAGAATTCATTATACTTCTTTTTCGAATCTTTACTTTCTTTCACCGGATACTTCATGTTGTTTTTTTCCAGCTTTTCTTTGATGATCTCATCAATATCAAGACCCAAATTGTCTGCCAGCATATAAGAATAAATCAGAACATCGGCAATTTCTTCTTTTAGATGTTCAAAATCTTGAGTGGCTTCTTTAGGTGTTTTCCATTGAAAAATCTCCAACAATTCGGCGGCTTCGATGGAGATAGAAATAGCTAGATCTTTTTCATTATGAAATTGTCGCCAATTGCGATCATCTCGAAATTTATTGATCCGTTCCATTGAAGAAGGTTGGTTTTGCATGGTAGGACTGGCTCCTTTCGTTTTGTAGGATTAAGAGTTTTTGGCGGAGATTGGGATTGATTGCATAGATGTAAAGCCCTTTAATTGCTCGTTTCATTAATACATTCAATGAATTAAGGATGATCGTTTCTTTGGCTTTCTTCGTCAATTCTTGGTTCATATCGTCACGTCCCGTAAACGCCCCTTTGTCCTCATATTTATCGATATCGATGACAAGCTGGTCGGTCTCTGGATCGTAATCAACGGAAGGGCCAATGACAACTCCTACATTGTTTAAATCAAAGCCTTGGACGGTGTAGATTGAACCGACTTCACTGATTGTATCTGGTCGCTCCGCCCATGTTCGCTTCGTATCGGTCGTATTCCATGGCAGGTTGATCCCACCAGGATCTACAAGATATGAAGCTCCGTCTTTCTTATGAACATAATCGAATGTTGAGATGATCCGTGACAGACCTTCCTTTTTATCGAGAGAAAAGATTTTATTCTTCAACGCATCATGGGTTTCCATAATCTGAAGCTCAAAAGATGCTGTTGATTCTGGAATCGGTGTTACACGTTTTTCTACGATATCATCGATCCATTGAATTATTTGTGGACTACTTTTCATTCTTAATTGATCTTTTAGCTTAAAGCGAGAAGCATTGTACCTTTTCTGAAACTGATCCAGTTTTTCCTGATCCCAGTAACTTTTGATTTTCAATACTTGCTTCGGATCAAAAATACAAATCGTGATTTTTGCTCGCTTGATAATCTCTTCTAGTTGGTTTTCATAGTGAAAACTGTTATAACTGTCTTTCTTCGTTAAAAGCAAATGGGCTTCATCCACAATAACGATGTCTGGGTGCAACTTCTGATTATCTGTTTTATTAATAAAAGAAGTTGGCTTTAACATATGATTCTTTTTCAAATTTGGCAGACTTTCTGCCATTGTATGGTAGGTTTTTAACATCTCTGAATGGTTGACCAGCAAATAGTTATCGGTGCCTTTTAATACAGACTCTGACTTTGTATAGTCTTGAAGGGTGTTATAGAGAGATGCCAATAGGACGCTCTTTCCCGTTCCAGCTTCTCCTTCAATCATTAAGACTTTTTGTGTTTCATCCTGGTGAATCGCTTGTTTACAGTACTCAATAATTTCAAGTTTTATATCTAACTGTTCTGGCGTCAATTCTTTAAAAGGGGATAATTTATATACATCTTTGTTACGAATCGTATCGATTGAGTGCTTCGCCAATTGACGTCTTTGCAATTCTTCCCATAACTCTTGGAAGACCACTTCATCATAATACTCTTTTTCATAATACTGATGCATCTGCACCTGTCTTGTTTGACTGACGTTTTGTAACTGAAACTGCTCATCCCCAATGAAGTGATTGATCAAATTGGTTTCGATATTGTAGGTCGCTGATTGATTGAATTTTTCATGTCCAATCAGCAAGACTTCTTTAATTTCTCTGCGCTTAGAGTTATTCAAGTGCTGCTTCAATCGTTTGTTCACTTGAACCGTTTGACCAATGTACGCAACAGGCCTTTTCTTTTCATTTCGGTTGTAGAGTATGTAAACGACTGGGTACTGATCGATATAAGCCGTCGTTATGCTAGATAGCTCACCTTTCTTGAAATGATGATCTTCTATGATTAGTTGGTTGGTCATATTTTAGAGTCTCCGTTTAGTGTCTATTCCATTAAGGTTATTTATTTTAGTATATCATTGCATATTTTGCTCTTAAAGCATTAAAGACAAAATTGGTAATTTTTTGTTTTAGCAAAATAACCATTATCTAAAAAAATCGCTATTGATTAATCTACTAATTTCGCCCAACGTGCATACTTTGCTAATGATTTAATAGACTAACTTATTATCCTGAAACTCTTTTCAAACGAATCCTCTCTAAGACGTTCTAAAATAAATAGCTGAAAATCCCCTTTGATAATTCATCAAATATCCTCTGTTTAGGATATTTATAAATTGTTTAGTAAATCAAAAAAATATTTTTCAACATCAAAATAAATAAATATTTTATAATTTTAATTTGACTAAATCATTCAATATGCGATAATCATTTACGAAAGGATGATTTGATGAACCATACAGTTACCAGCCTAAGATATCTACGGATCGCTCAAATTTCTTTGTTAACATACTATATTTATTTAGCCGTCCATGACAATATTTTCGAAGCAATTCCATTACTGTTAATCAGTGGTATTTTAGATCTCGTATACCCGCCAGACTACGCAAACCAGTCATTTTGGTTCCCTTATAAAAAGAAAACAATATTTTTAAAAAGCAACAATTTGTTTCTGGAAAGAGCTCTAGAAATCTTAACCACAATTGTTCTTGGTATTTTCCTATCTCTTGTTTTTTAAAGGAACAACTTGTGATTGTTGGTTCCCTTCTACCCAACAACTGAATTATTTTTCTATTGCTCACTATTTTATCCATTTGTCTATTAAAATGGATTTATTAAATGAATAACGAATCCTTGACTGTTGAGATGACGCTAGTATTTAATCGAATGGAAAGGTGATTTTTTATGAAAAGAATTTGTTTTGTCTTAGTTTTGAGCAATGGATTATCTTACACACCATTAACTCCAGGTGTTCTTTATCAAAGAGACACAAGCCTCAAAGACTATTTTTCACCGTTTTACGACGTTTCAATCAATTATCTGAGAGATAAAGATACTGTTGATTACTTGGTCCTTCCTGAGCCATTCGCTCCTTTTGATAATGAAAATAACCTCCCCATCATAAAAGTTCCTTCTAAATTTTTTCTGACTAAAGACTTTGAAAAAATTAAGGCGTACATTGATGACTACTTTAAAGAAAACGATGCTAAGTAATACTATCCTCGATCGTTTTGCGCCCTTACTGATTGATACCGTTATCAATCAGTTTTTTCGTCGGATTGTCAACTTATTTTGGGACGAGAAAACAGTCCGAATATTCTAAATTTATTCTTTTGCGATAAAATTATTCCAATATAAATAATAAGGTAATATTTATTTGGTAGCTCTCAATTATTCTTATACTTAGCTGAGGGCATCACTTGCTTGACCAAAAAATTCAATGATCGAATACGGGCTAACGGTTTTAATTTATCTTAAAGGGGTTTTAGTTTTGACAGACGAAAGATGGTTCCAAATAAGAAAAAGACGAAAAATAGAATTATATGTTTGTCTTTTAGTCGTTTTCCCAATGGTCTATGGGCTATGGTTCAACATAGTTTTTCTTGTACAATATACTGCACTACTTTTTTGTATCGCAGTTTTAACAGCAATTTATGAACTCGGAAAACTATTAATTGATAAAACTCTAAGAAAAAGGTAGTAATGTTCAATCTATATTTTGTAGGTTGGACATTACTACCTTTTTCTTGAAGGAATTTAATAACAATAAGCCTAAAGAAGATACAAAAAGGAGCACTCCTTAGAGTACTCCTTTTTCATTATTTTATGGAAAACAGTAACATACTAATCAAGTCAATGAAGCTTTGAATGTAATAGTGTACCCCTATTACCCCACAGACCCTTCCATCTCATAACTAATCAACCGGTTCAATTCGACTGCGTATTCCATCGGTAATTCTTTGGTGAATGGTTCGACGAATCCCATGACGATCATTTCGGTTGCTTCGCTTTCGGAGAGGCCGCGACTCATTAGGTAGTACAGTTGTTCTTCTGAGATTTTGGAGACTTTGGCTTCGTGTTCTAGGGACACTTGGCTGTTGTGGATCTCATTGAATGGGATGGTATCGGATTTCGATAGGTCATCCATGATGATAGTGTCACACTCGATATGGGAGATAGAGCCTGCGCTCTTCTTGCCGAAGGTGACTTGTCCACGGTAGTTTACTGCACCGCCGTCTTTAGAAATTGATTTTGAGACGATGGAGCTGGAGGTATTTGGTGCGTTATGGATCATTTTTGCACCAGTATCTTGGATTTGGTTGGCACCTGCAAAGGCAATTGAAAGCATCGTGCCTCGTGCGCCTTTGCCATCAAGATACACACTTGGGTATTTCATGGTTGTTTTGGCACCTAAGTTGCCATCGATCCATTCAACGGTAGCACCTTCTAAGGCTTTGGCCCGTTTGGTTACTAGGTTATAGACGTTGTCTGACCAGTTTTGAATGGTGGTGTAGCGGCAGTAAGCGTCTTTTAGGGTAAAAATTTCAACGATGGCTGCGTGCAAACTATTGCTTGAATAGGTTGGGGCGGTACAGCCTTCAACATAATGGACGCTGGCTCCTTCGTCAACGATGATCAATGTTCGTTCGAACTGACCGGTATTTTCGGCATTGATCCGGAAATAGGTCTGTAATGGCACATCGACACGAACGCCTTTTGGTACATAGATAAAGGTACCACCTGACCAAACGGCTGAGTTTAAAGCAGCAAGCTTGTTATCGGTTGGTGGGACTAATTTTGAGAAGTATTGTTTGAACAGCTCAGGGTATTCCTTCAAGGCTGAATCGGTATCGGTAAAGACGATGCCAAGTTTTTCAAACTCTTCTTTCATGTTGTGGTAAACGACTTCTGATTCATATTGGGCAGAAGCGCCGGCCAGGTATGCCCGCTCGGCTTCTGGAATACCAATGCGTTCAAAGGTCTCTTTGATTTTTTCTGGTACGTCATCCCAATCACGGGCAGGACGATCACTTGGTTTTTGGTAATATTTGATGGCATCAAAATCGATGTCAGACAGATCCGGGCCCCAGTTTTGCATTGGCATCTTGTTGAAGGCTTCAAGAGACTTCAAGCGGAACTCAAGCATCCATTCTGGCTCTTGCTTGACCCGTGAGATTTCACGGACGATGTCTTCGGTCAATCCTTCGCCGGTACTAAAAACAGGCTGCACGTCATCGTGGAAGCCAAATTTATATTCTTCTAATTCGGGTACACCCATGGTTCTCACTCCTTTTGTAGTGCGGTTGTCTATTCGCTGGTTTCTTCAGTGTCAGATTCATTGGCGTGGCTGTGACTGACAGATGCTTGTGTACTGTCGGCAGCAATGGCTTTTTCTAATGCTTTCCAAGCTAAAGTCGCACACTTGATGCGTGCAGGAAACTTCGCCACACCTCCAAGCATGGAAGCATCGCCTAAGCGATCGCTTTGGGGAATGTCGTTTCCTTGGACGAGCTCAGAAAACAAGCCTGATAGTTCACCAGCTTCTGCTAGTGTCTTACCGATGATCGCATCCCCCATCATGGATGCACTGGCGGTACTGATGGAACAGCCTTCGCCAGTAAAGGCGATGTCTTTGATGGTGTCTCCTTCGACAGCGAGCTCCAAGTGGATCACGTCGCCACAGGTAGGGTTATTCAATTCGACTTTGTACGTTGAATCATCCAAGGTGCCCCGATGATGTGGGTGGCTGGAATGATCCAGAATGACTTGTCGATACAAATTATCTAATTTCGTTAGTGCCATGTTGGAAAAACTCCTTCGTCAGCTTGATGGCGTCAACCAGTCGATCGGCGTCCTCTCTTGTATTATACAGGTAAAAGCTGGCCCGTGCAGTCGCTGGGACTTGCAAATAGGTCAAGAGGGGTTGGGCACAATGATGACCTGCCCGTACCGCGATGCCTTCCATGTCTAAAGCGGTGGCAACATCATGAGGATGGATGCCTGCTAGATTAAAGGCGATCACTCCCGTGCGTTTTGCTGCTTCTTGGGGACCATAGATGGTCAAGCCTTCAATGGCTTGCAGTTTGGGCAAAACGTAGGCAGCTAAGTCTGCTTCATGGGCGTGGATGTTTTCTAAGCCGATTTCTGTTAAGTAATCCACCGCTGCACCTAAGCCGATCGCGCCGGCAATATTTGGTGTACCAGCTTCAAATTTCCACGGTAGTTCTTTCCACGTGCTTTCTTGCAGATAGACAAAATCGATCATTTCACCGCCAAACTCGACGGGCTCCATTTGATCCAGCCATTGCCGTTTGCCGTATAAGACACCGATGCCAGTTGGTCCGCACATTTTATGGCCAGAAAAGGCATAGAAATCACAATCCAGTGCTTGGACATCAACTGCCATATGTGGAACAGCCTGAGCACCATCCACCACCATGACGGCTTGGTGCTGATGCGCCAATTTGGTTAGCTCCGCAATCGGATTGATCACGCCTAAAACATTGGAAACGTGAGCGATCGAAACGATGGCGGTTTTGTCTGTGATCTGTTTCTTGGCATCTTCCATGTCCAAGGTGCCTTCTGGTGTCAACTGGATATATTTCAAGGTAGCTTTTTTTCGGGCTGCTAATTGTTGCCAAGGGATGATATTGGAATGATGTTCCATATAAGAAATCACGATCTCATCGCCTTCGTTGACAAAACGGTCGCCGTAGCTGCGGGAGACCCAATTTAAACCAGTGGTCGTCCCGCGAGTAAACAGCACTTCCGCCGTCTCATTCGCATGGATAAAACGGCGAACTTTTTCTCGTGCGCCTTCATAGGAATGGGTCGCCCGTTCTGCGAGGGTATGGACCCCACGATGAACGTTGGCATTGTCTTGATGGTAATAATCGGTGATCGCCTGCAGCACCGCCTCTGGTTTTTGCGTAGTGGCGGCATTGTCGAGGTAGATCAATGGTTCGTCATTTACGAGCTGATCCAAGATGGGAAACGCTTGTTTCACTTTTTGGGCATCGATCATGCGAGCAACTTCCCTTCGATAACGGCAACCAATTCTTGTTGCACTTCTTTGACTGGGATCGCGGTCAAGACGGATCCTAAGAAACCACGAATCACCAAACGTTCCGCTTCTTCTTTGCGCAACCCACGACTCATCAAGTAGTACATTTCTTCTGGATCGACCCGTCCCACACTGGCTGCGTGTCCGGCTGTTACTTCGTGCTCATCGATCAAAAGGATTGGGTTAGCATCGCCACGGGCTTGGTCTGAAAGCATTAGGACACGGCTTTCTTGTTGCGCGTCCGCTCCTTTGGCTCCTTTTAAAATGTGTCCGATACCGTTAAAGGTTAAGACGCCGCGTTCTCTGATAACGCCGTGTTGCAGGATATGACCAATGGAATGCGGTGCTTTATTGGTGACGCGGGTATCGATCCCTTGTGTTTGGCGTCCAGCACTGATTGCGACCGCTTTGACTTCCGAATGCGCGCCTTCGCCTACAAGATCAGAATCAAAGTCTGCCACGACGTCGCCGTCATTCATGACTCCGATCGCCCAATCTACCATCGCATCTCGTAATACGTAGCCGCGACGATTCATGTACGTAGTAATGTTGACACCTAACTGATCAATCGCAGAGAATTTGACCTTCGCGCCTGCTTTGGCAATTACTTCCACTACGATATTGCCTGACAGTTTTTTCGCTTGGTCGCCTTTGGTTTGGAAACGTTCCAAGTAGCTGAACTCACTGTGTTCATCGGCAACGATCAAAATGTGTTTGAAGAAATGCGCTTGGCTATTGCCATTGTGGTAGAAAATCGCTTCAAGGGGTTCTTCGATCACCACGTTTTTTGGTACATACAAGAACATGCCGCTATTCATAAACGCCGCATGTGCTGCGGTCATTTTGTCTTCGTCCATTGGCACTGCTTTGGTCATGTAGTATTGATTGACCAACTCTGGTACTTCTTTCATTGCTGTAAACAAATCGGTAAAGATCACGCCTTTGTCGATCAACTCTTGCGGTAATTGCTCAAAGATCGTGGTGTCATCGAACTGAACGAGGGTCGGATGGTTATCCATTGTGTCAAAGGCGGGAACTGCGCCTGCCACTTCTTCTTCTGACAAAGCGTACTCACCAGCAAGTGCTTGTTCGTCGATATTGAACAATGGCCAACGCTCGTAACGCACCCGCTCGATTTTTGGAAACGCAAGTTCATCCACTTTCGCAAGGGCTGCTTGGCGTAATTCCAACATCCATTCAGGCTCTTCTTTTAACGCTGAAAAAACGTTGACTTGTTCAAGATAATCCTGTAATTTTGCCATTTACCTTGCCTCCTTACGCTTCTTCTTCTTTGTAGTCGATCCCTAACTCTTTACTGATCCCAGCATAGCCTTCTGCTTCTAGGCGTTTGGCTAAATCAGCCGAACCGGTCATCACGACACGGCCTTCCATCATGATATGAACCACGTCTGGTGTGATGTAGTTTAACAGGCGTTGGTAATGGGTGATAATCAAAGCGCCAAAGCCTTCGCCGCGCATTTCATTGACGCCTTTTGCTACGACTTTCAAGGCATCGATATCTAGACCAGAGTCGATCTCATCCAAAATTGCAAAGGTTGGCTCTAGCATCAACAATTGTAAGATTTCATTTCGTTTCTTTTCTCCACCAGAGAAGCCTTCATTCAGATAGCGTTCCGCCATTTCTTCTGGCATATTCAATAAATCCATTTTTTCATCTAATTTTTTCAAGAAATCCATGACAGAGATTTTGTCGTCTTCGTCACGTTTGGCATTGATCGCTGCCCGCATGAATTCTGCATTGGTGATGCCTGGAATTTCGCTTGGGTATTGCATCGCCAAGAACAGACCTAAACGAGCTCGCTCATCCACTTCCATTTCCAAGACGTTTTCGCCGTCGAACAAAATTTCCCCTTCTGTCACTTCATAATTCGGGTTGCCCATGATGGCAGCGGACAAGGTTGATTTCCCTGTACCGTTTGGTCCCATGATGGCATGGATCTCTCCAGTTTTTAACACTAAGTCAACGCCTTTTAAGATCTTTTTATCTTCGATTTGGACGTGTAGATTTTTGATTTCTAAAACTGACATTTCTTTCCCTCCAGTATCTTTTCTTTCTCACTATTTTAGACTAATTGAGAATGAACTTCAAACGCTATTCCCGACTTTTTTAAAATATTTCTAATCTGTACATTGGAATTATTATAAAGTATTACATAGAGATAGTACATGGTTATTGTCTGTAATGCTAGAAATTTTTTTGATTTGTTGTAAAAAAGAAAAAAGAATACGACATTGGCTGCCGTATCCCCTACCTTCACTTTTGCTGTGCCCATTCTTCTCGCAAGATGCCATACTTGATGGAATCATAATAGGTGCCTTCCCAGAAACGGACTTTGCGGATCTGGGCTTCTTTGGTCATCCCTAGCTTTTCTCCTAGTTTCATCATGCGGTGATTACCGGACCACGTGGTATAACCGACACGCTGGATATGAGGCTGTGATTCAAACAACTCATTGATCCACTGGCGAATTGCTTGGCTGCCAATCCCTTGATTCCAAAGGGAAGCATCATAGATGGCTATCCCGAATTCCAACCACTGCTGCAAGGTATTGTCTTCCCAATAAGCGGTCGCGATCCCTACGATTCTTCCTTGATAGCTGATCGCTTTACGTAACGGATTGTCGATGCAGCTAGCACCAAACCCCGTTCGAAATTCTTCCCACGTCAACACGGGGTCTTGGAAATACGGTCCGTCCCATTTTTTCCATTCTAAATCTGCCTTAGGTCCATAGCTGATCGACCAAAGTTCAGCAATCATTTCTTCCGTAATCGGTTGAAGTGTGACTGTTTCTGCCATCTTCAAGCCCCCCTTTCTCCTAAAAAAAGTCGTCTCCTTTATTCGTAGACGACTTTCTTTCTATTTTATCTGAAATTTCCGTAAGTTTAAATAAAGGAGTCCGAAAAAAAGGACTGGAAAAAGAGTAAAGCCAAATTGCGGCTTCAAAATCAAGGCGACAAAAACGGCAACAAACAAAAAGGTTGCTAACAAACTAACAGGCCATTTTTTCAGGGTGAAGAAAAGTGCGGTACGCAGGACATCTTTCTTAGCAGCTTTTGGATTACGCACTTGGAAGTACCACGCGTTGATACTAAGAGCTATGGAAAGCATCCCTAACAAAAGAAAGAAAGGAACGAGCCATTTGCCACTTTCAAATTGAATCGCAAACAGAATATCCACGATCGCAATGACACTCCCCAGCCAGCCGATGAGCCAATAGAGAAATCCTCGCACGGCAAAGGTTCGTAAAAAGCAGCAGAAATCTTTTACTGGATCAATGTCTTTGTGTTCTGCAAAGCGATCGATCGCAGCCAGGAGGCTGATCATGCTTGGACCAATCAGCAAGAGTGCCAATGCAAACCAAAGGAGGTTTCTAGGATCGACTGCCAAGAACATTGCCGTGAGGGTGTAGGGTGTATTCACGACCCAAAAACTGATATTCAGGGCAAAGCCAATATATAGCCAGCGGAAGATCCGCATGTAAAGATTGTTTTCAAAGGTAGGTTTGGTAAACATGATTGATCACCTCAATTTTTCATTCCCGAAGTAGCGATTCCTTCTACGAAGTATTTTTGCATTGCTAAAAAGACGATCGCTACTGGCAAAATGGAGACCACAGATGCTGCCATGATCAGGGCGTACTCGGCATCATATAAGCCGACAAACATTTTCAACCCTAACTGAATGGTTTTGTTTTCGGTTGAGGAGAGGTAGATAAATGGTCCCATATAATCGTTCCATGTATTGACGAAGGTGATGATGGTCAGACTCGCTAAAGCGGGCTTCGTCAGTGGTAGAATGATTTTTCGATAGATCCCCCACTCACTCAAGCCGTCGATCCGCGCACTTTCACACAATGAATCAGGAATACTACTATAGTATTGTTTCAACAAAAAGACGCCAAAGGCACTGAAGGCTTGTAAGAGGACTAAAGACCAAAGCGTGTCTGTCAGCCCGAACTGGCGCATCATGATGAACTGAGGAATCATATAGGATTGCCAAGGAATCGCAATCGTACCGATGTATGTCAGAAACAACAGGTCGCGTCCTTTGAAATGCATCTTCGAAAACCCATAAGCCGCAAAGCTAGAGGTAAACAATTGGATCAAGGTAATGATGATGCTCAAAAATGCTGTGTTCTTGAAAAAAGTCAGCAAAGGAATGCGATCCCAAATCACCGTATAGTTTTCTGGGTGCCAACTTTTTGGAATCCATTGGATCGGTACGCTAAAAACATCGTTATTGGTCTTAAAAGAAGCAGAGATCATCCAAAGAAACGGGATCAGTGTCACTAACGCGAGAAATGTTAATAAAAGAATCAAGGAGACACTGCCGACCGACAGCTTGGCTTTTTGTTTTGGTTTGGCTTGAACATTCTTTTTACTCAGTGTATTTTCCATCTGTACTCCCTCCTTACACCCGTTCTTGTCTTTGGTTCCACTTAAACTGGATCACCGTGATGCCCAAAACGATCACAAACAAGACCATGGCGATCGCAGATGCGTAACCAAAATTAAATTTCACAAACGCTTCGTTGTAAATTTGATACACCAAGACATTGGTGGCTCGACCGGGTCCGCCGGCAGTCATGACTTGGACCAAATCGAAGATCTTGAAACAGTTGATGACCAGCATGATCGAAACAAAGAAGGTCGTTGGTCGCAAGGACGGCAACGTCACGTTGTGAAACTGCTGCCACTTGTTGGCGCCATCGATCGAAGCCGCTTCATACAATTCCTTTGGCACACTTTGTAGCCCTGCCAAGTATAAGATCATGTAATACCCCATGCCACGCCAGACGCTGACTATGATGATCGCCGTCAAAGCCCAATCAGAGCTGGAGGTCCAACCAGGAGGATTTTCAATGAAAAATTTCAAAAACTGATTGATTGGTCCCATCGTTGGGTGAAACAACATGTTCCACACGACAGCGATCGCAACTAGCGAGGTGACATAAGGAAAGAAGAAGGCAGTACGGAAAAACTTCATTCCACGTACTTTTTTATTCAATAAAATTGCTAAGCCTAAGGAACATACTAACGTCAATGGAACGACGCCAATCGTATAGAGAAAGGTGTTCTTTAACGAGATCCAAAAGGTGTCGTCCCCTAGCATTTTGCTGAAATTTTTCATTCCCACAAATTCAGGCGAACTAAAGGAATCCCATTCCATGAAAGCCAGAATCAATGAGAACACAACGGGCACTAAGGTAAATAAGAAAAAGCCGATAAAGTTTGGTGCAATAAAAGACAGCGCGGTTAGCGTATTTTTGCGTTTCAACTTATTGACTGCTTTTGATTTTGAGGTTATTTCCATATTTGTCTCCTGCTGCTTGCCAGCAGGCCCCCTTTCATTAATAAAGAGAAGGAACTTTTTTGCCCAAGTCCCTTCTCTCGTTAGGACTATTCGGTTTCAGATTTCACCCTTTTTTCCATATTCGCAATGCCTTCTTTTGGTGTTTCATCCCCTACAAGAATCAAGTCATGTTCTTCTTGCAAGATTTTGTCGATCGCTGGTCCATTTTCATCGACAGGAAACTCGATCGCGACGGTTTCTGGATTGAAGGCTTTTTTCGATACTTCATCGGCAGGCATGCCTTCACGGGAGAAATAAAGTTCATCAATGGCGTCAGTCTTATACGAAGGAACGACACCGACTTCTGCTAATACTTTGGCGCCTTCTTCACCAGAACAAAAGTCTAAGAATTTTTGTGCAGCTTCTTGATGTTTTGAATTTTTATTGATGGCAAAAGCAGTCGGAGAACCAAATGTCGTTACTTCCCCTTTTTCATTTTGCGGCATTTCCGCAATGCCCCACTCGACATCTGTCTTGCCATCGTCGATATTGGTCATCAATGCACCCATATACCAAGTTCCCATGTACATCATGGCTGCTTTTTCATTTTCAAATTGTGATTGGTACGTAACTTTCGTTGATTTTGCTGTCCCAAAGTCCATTTGCGCCTTTTCATCTTGCATCCGCAATGCACGATCATAGTACGCTTCCAAGTAGTCGTATTGAGGATCGATCAAGTTTGCGCCATTTTGGGCAGCTGCAATCGCTTGGGTAGTGGAACGCCACGTGTGTTGATACGCACCATAAATTTGTTCGTCTGGTTTTGTTAGCTGCTTGGCAAGCTCCTCATATTCGTCCCAGGTGATGTTTGATGGGTAGTCTAAGCCTGCCTCATCGAACATTTTTTTGTTATAATACAAGACCCAAAAATCCGTCCGATACGGTTGTGCATAGGTTTTGCCTTCTACGTCATACATGTCATAGCTTTCTTGCGCTGGGGCAATATCCAATGATCCGATATGGTCGGTGAGATCCACCAATTGGTCCCGCAACGCATAATTAGAGTAAGAAAGTAAATTTTTCATGGTCAAAATATCTGTCGTATCTCCTGAAGAGAGCATCGTCGTCAGTTTGGTATCATAATCATCTGAAGCAATATCGACAGGTTCAACGGTAATGCCCGGATTCGCTTCTTCAAAGGCACGGAATAGTTTTTCGAATTCAGGTGTCGTATCGTAATTCCAAGTGGTTACGGTCAATTTGATGTCGCCATCTTCAGAAGCAGCGGAATCATCTGTCGCTCCGCCTCCACACGCTGCCAAGGCTGCGATCGTCCCAAACATCGTTGCTGCTAATAAACCTTTTTTCAAAAAGTGCATGTTCATTCCTCCATTAAACATTTTTTTAAAGGGTCGCCCCTAAAACTACCAATAGGAATACCAACTTTGTGACACCCGCATCAGCGCTTCCATATAATAATAATCGCCCCAGATCATGCATTCATCGACCCCTTTGAGGGAATTCTTGTCATAAACCCCATGCATCAAAAGTCCGTTTGATTCGGGATGGTCGATCGTTGTATAGTTTTGGGCTAACGACGCCAAGATCGCCAAGGCGTTTTCTTGATAGGCGGCTTGGTTTGGCTGCGTGATCGGTAATTGTTTCGCCAGTTCTAGCAAGCCACAGACTGCGATGGCGGCGGCCGAACTATCCCTTTCTTCCTGACTACCATCGTTAAACACTAAATCCCAATAACTGACCTTGTCCGCCGGTAATTCAGCAATAAAGTAATCCGCAAGGTCTTGAGCAGTCTTCAAGAAACTGGTATCACCGGTGTAAAGGTAACTCAGCGTAAATCCGTAGATTCCCCACGCTTGCCCTCTCGCCCAGCAGGAATCATCGGCATAGCCTTGTTGGGTATTGCCGCCGATCGCCGCTCCAGTTTCAACGTCGAAGTAATAGGTGTGATACGTCGTGGCGTTGTCTCGCACGATGTATTTCTGGGTCTGCTTGGCATGAGCATAGGCTGCTTTTTTGTAGGATTCATTCCCCGTCATTTGGGAAGCAAAATACAATAGCGGCAAATTCATCAAGCAATCAATAATGATGCGCCCCCGTTGTTGCGGATCATCGAGATTGCCCCACGCTTGAATGATCTGGGCTTTGGGTGAGTAACGGGCCATTAATAGATCGGCGGCGGCAATCGCGAGTTTTTTCGAAGATTCCCGTCCGTTCACTCGATAGTCGGCAATCGCAGTCAAACTATACAAAAACCCGATATCATGGGTTTCTAGTCCAATTCTTTGGTCCAATCGTTCTTGGAAAGAGTGCAGTTGTTTTTCGATGGTTTCATCAAATTCTGTTGATCCCGTCAGTTCTTTACTCAAAAACAACATGCCAGTCCAAAAACTCGCCGTCCAATCATGGTTGGCTTCTGGTCGATAGACAAGCTGTTCACTTGCTGCAGGTGGGACCAACGTGTCAAAGGTCTTAGTATTCTTTCTTACTTGATTAACGGTGAAGTCGATTTGCTCGGCTACCCATTGTGATAGCTGTACGTCATAGCTGGTTTCCATTTTTTCCTCCTATTCGCTCAACCTGGATCATATGTCCGGATTGATTGATCGTAATGTTGTTTGTTGTCACTTCGACGGTCACTGCTTGTTCTTGTTCTTGTGGAAGCAAGCCGGTGACGAGGGAAACGAACAGGTGCTTTCCTGCTTGTCGTTGAGCAGTTAGATACGGCAGCCACGTTGCAGGATACAAGAGGTTCGTATTGGGCTCCGTTCGTAAGATATCGCTCGTTTCATAGCCAGCGATTGCCTCGATTTTCGAATAACCGATCGATGTTCGTACCGCAGCGCTGCGTGCGGTTTTTTCAGTGATTGCAGTTGCCTCTTTCGGTGATGAAAACCCACCCTCATAAAAAGAAAGGGCGCGCTGAGAATTGATCTCGTGAATGCGAAGGTGACTGCCTATCAGTGGAATGATCGTTGTTTTTATCTGCACGTCTTCCCATGGATCCCATTCATGAATGATCCGATCAGGTAAAAGCTGATACTGGCGATCCAATCCTTTGGTGCGAAAGTAATGGTCATCTTCTGACAAAGCCAACGTATTGTCATAATTTCCTTCATAAAACCAATAATTGCTTTTGGGCACGCTATTACCAAACGTCGTTGAGTAGACAAATTTGCTATATTTGCTGTTGGCATGACTTTGATAGTTGATAAATTGTCCTGCAGGAAACATCAAGGCATGCGTCAAGTCTTGATTGTGTTGATAAAAGTTCTTACTGATGGGATGAGCCAGTGTTCTTTCAGTGATCGCTAATGGCATCGGGGTGGCTTGCCAATAGGGATGCTCCTTTGGTACCGCTAACAAAAGAAAGGTTTTTAACGCCCAATAAGGCGAACCTGGTGCATTGTAGCCTTCGGCAAAGATCAGATTCTGGTACGAATAGCCGACCGTCAGTATCCCTTCGGAAGTAAAAATGTCTTGCTGCATCCACTGATGCAGGTGACGACTGATCAACCCCTTGATCTCTCCCCATGGCAATGCTTCAACATCCGCAAAAACCAATGCGCTGAAAAAAGAAACTTGCGCAAAGCGATACGTCAAACTTCGACCAAAAGGAACGGCAGCTCCACCTGCTGCAAACCAATGCTTGAAGGTTCCAGCAAAATCGGTGGCTCGTTGTTTGAACTTCGTTGCCCTTTCAAGATCCTCAGGGACAAATCGACAGTACAGAAGACTATAGTAGTGGATCGCAAAAGATACATAGTAATCGATTTGAGTGGCTACTCCGTCACAGTACCATCCTTCCCCTAAATAAAAGGTCTCGATCAATGCCAAGTCAGCATCGATCTTTTCTTGGGAAAAGCTGCTGCCACAACGCTTCATGGCTACATTGACGAGAACCCGAAAGAAATGCCAATTGTTTGCGGGAATTTCTCGTTGATTGACTTGGATCAGCCACGCATGGAGATTATCTTTTTGGCGTTGGGATAAAACATCCCACGTTTTTTCCTTGTTTAATAGTAAAAAGGTACTTAGCGAAGCCATTTCCACGATTCGTTGGTCGAAGTCTTCCACAACACCCCAATAATCGCGACTCTCTGGATCTGTACCCGCAATAATTCCTGAGAGATAGGTTTCCATGAATGAATCTTCTTGCTGGGTTAGATAAGGCGCGAGTCCCCAAAGCGGTCGCAAGAACGCTTCAAGTTCCTGTACCTCTTTCTCATAGACAGTCCCATGGCTGCCTAAAGCCAAATGACCGGGACGACTGCTTGCAAAAGCGGGTTTGAGTTGATCCATGATCGTTTTGAAGCCGGCTGCTACATCTTCATAACTTTCAAATTTATTCTTTTTCAATTGCTGCAGCTTCTGTGATTGCATCCGCATCCTTCCTTTCAATCAATGTCGCTTTAATAAAACCATAATATTCTCCGTAGATTGTCACCACATCTTGCAGTTTCAGTTGTTGACTTTGTTCATTGAATACTTGGTACTGTCCAGCCGCTGTTTCTAGAATAAATCGATCCCCTTTCTCAATGTCTGCTGTTTTCGCATCACTCTTTACAATGGTGCCAGATAGCTTCACGAATTCATGCAACGGGACGACACCTTGCGAAAAATCTTCGTCAGAATAACAAAGCGCTCGTTCTTTTAATTGCTTTTCGCTGCTTTGGGAAAATGCTTGCGTCTGCGTTGCTTCATTTGGAGAACAAGCAGTCAACCCCATAAGTAGCCCCAGGATAAATAACGAATTAATCCACTTCATTCATGCCACCCTCATTTTTAAAACGCTTTCTTCATTTCAAATCATACTTTTTTTTAGGAAAATAATCAATAGTTTTTCCTAAAAAAAGTAAAATTTTTACTTGAGAGCAATTTCTCTCTTGGTTTTTTTACTAAAAAGAAATATACTGAAGAGGAGAAGCATTGGAGGAGGGATTCTATGGCTACGATTACCGACATAGCGACCATAGCTGAGGTATCAATATCAACCGTATCACGGGTTCTGAACTACGATCCTAGTCTTTCAGTGACCGAAGAAACCAAACGAAAGATTTTTGAGGCAGCTGAAAAACTAAATTATACGAAATACAAAAACAAGCAAAAGCAGCGTGAACTACCAGTGGATGTACCAAAAAAACACAACAAATCGATCGGGATCGTTCAGTGGCGGATGGATGATGAAGAATTGGAAGACATTTACTATATGTCGATTCGTTTAGGTGTGGAAAAACGAGCCGCCGAACTGGGTTGTGATCTGTTAAAAATCTCCAACCTTGATGAGTCAGTGATCCAGTCCGTCGACGGCTTACTGGCGATCGGCAAGTTTACAGAAGAGCGGGTCAAAAAACTCCATGAGCTACACCCCAACCTCTGTGTGATTGGCAGTAACTTTCCCCTGGATGACTACGATTCTGTCAATACCGATTTTACGCAAGCAACGGAGTTGGCTCTTTCTCACTTAATGGGACTTGGTCATCAAAAAATCGCCTTTATCGGCGCCGAGGAAAGTCAAAATATGTATGGGTATCGGCGGTACAAAACGCCAACGGTCAACACCTATGTCGATATGATGCAGCATTATCAGCTGTTTGATGAGGATTATTTCATCGTGAAAGAAAATAGTCGGTTGGATGTCCAAACGGGGGAAGAATTAACGGAGCAGGCTTTGGCTTTGTGGCAAGACCGCTTGCCGACTGCGATTTTGGCAGCCAATGATGCCTTTGCGATCGGGGTCATCCATACGTTAACGGCTCATGGAATCAAGATTCCTGAAGACATCAGTGTTATGGGCATCAACGATATTTCGGTGTCCCGCTATGTCTCTCCACCCCTTTCTTCAGTCCAAGCATTTACTGAAGAGATGGGTGAAACGGGGTTAGAGCTACTCTATAACCGCATCGAAAATCCTGGGATCGCCAGACGCATCTTTTTAAGTACACAGCTGGTGATTCGTCAATCTACCGCAAAACCAAAAGAAGGCTGAGAAGCTGCGGTGTCTTCTTGCATTGATCAATGTCATTGCAAGGAAGCACCGCATCCTTCTCACCCTTTTTTTATTTTAATGGTCGTTTTGATTTCCCCTGTCTGCTCAAGCGCGTATTCGGCTTGAATCAAATACGCTTGTGCCTGTACACCATGGTGATCTTGATAAGTGACTGGCTGTATTTGGATCTTATCACTGGTAAAACCAAGAACACAGCGTGCTTTTTTTGTCATTAGTTGAACGGTCTTATCTTGCACCATTGGTGGTATGTTCGTAATAAAGTTTTCCACCACCAGATTCTTTGGTTGGTGCTCGTCAAAGACAAAATGGTCTTCGATCGTTACTTGTTGCTGCGAGACCACGAAGCGCCGCTGGTATCCAGTGACCGCTGCTTTCGGATAGAACGCACTGAGGTCTAAGTCAAATTGCTGGTCATCGACCTGTAGCACCGTTGCTTCCTCGGCTGTTGGGCGTTGGGTGTGCTGGTTGATGATCGGCAGCGAATGACTGATTGCGGCTGCGGGAAAGTAGTGATAACGCGTGTTCTCGTCAAAATACTCTTTGGTGTATTCCCCTGCACCAAGGTCCGTCAGAAACAACTCCTCTGTCGTTCCTAATACAAAATGACCGACATCGAGATGATTGTGGCTTTCTTGATTGCTCCCCCCTTTGGCAGCAAAAAAGAGATTCTGCTGCACATCTTTTGCCATGAACCACTGCGCTTGTTCAAAATAGTGATGAAACGAGGCATTCGTTTCTCGTGTGATCGCTTCGTTATGCCAATACAAGTTTCGATAGCTGTGGGCAAACCGGTAGCAAGGATCAAAATCTAACGGACTGACCCCCGATAATTGGGGAACCGCCACGCCCAAATGCTCGTAGCAATAACTGACCAAGCCACTAGGTAGTTCGATCGCCGAATAATCAGAAAAAGGAACGTAATGCCCTGGAGAAATCATCGTGTAATAAGGAAAAGCGGCAATTTTTCTGGTTTTAGGCTGCTTTAGGTAGGTATCTTCTTGCAATACTTCTGCCAACAATTGTGCATAATACAGAAAATAACCAAACCCATACGCCCAGTAACCGACACCTTCCACACAAGCCCCATCTTCGCCAAAGCTGTTGAGATAGCTTTGCATTGCAGTATCCAATCGTTTGATCATCCGCAATTGTCGCTCGCTTTTTTTCGGCAATACATAGAGCGCCGTCATTCCAAGACAGCCACCAATGACTGCGGACCAATTGTTCTCTTTTGTCTCCCACTCCCAGGTTTGCTCCTCGAAGGGTAAAAAAAGCCGTTGATCGATCTCATACAACACTCGTTCTGTGATGACTGGTGAAAGGTCTCCCCCAACCAACATAAACAACTCTGCTAAGGATTGCCCAGTTTCAGCTGCAAAAAGATCGACTGTGTGGCGCGCTTGCGAAGAAAACTGGCTATCGACAATCGGCAGATGCGCTGGCAAACACCATGTATATTCATTACAGATTTCCCAAACCACTTGCTCCAGCAGCACTTTGATCGCTGCCTTACGCTCCATTTCATAAGCAAGTCCTAAAACCACCAACATCCGTCGGCGGGCAAAATAATGGGATTCGAAGGCAACACGATTCCCCGATTCGAGATACTCTTGATAACCTTGATAAGGCAAATAGGGAATCTCACCAGTGTCAAGGTAAGCCTGTGCCGCCTGTAAAATTTCTTCTTTTACATCTGCTGGATTCACGCGTTTTCCTCCTGAATAGAGCGTCCGAAGACTTCGATTTGGGTCAACGCTGGAAATGGTGAGGGATCGTCATTTTGGATCAGCTCATGCAATTTTACCCAAGTGACCGTTCGCGGCTGGAAAGAAAACCGTTGAGGCTGGCTGCTTTTGACCGTCTGCAAGATTTCTTGACTCCCATCGGAAAACGCCAACGTGACTTGTTGCCAATAGCTATCATGGGGAAAATCCGCCCGTAACGTAAGCGCACATTGGTCGATGCGGACCTCATGACCAAAGTCGATCGTCAAAGCGGCATCTGCTTGTTGATTGATCCCCCATGAGCCATAGGGATAATTGCCATGAGACGTATTGGCAAAAATACCATCAATGGCGTTACAAGCGAAAAACGTCGCATCATCTCTTGTTTCAACATTGGCATGGGCATGCGGATAGGCACCCAAGAATTCTTTTTGATCATGAGGGTTTAAGGCGACGTTGCGGTAAGCCGCTAGTTCTTCTTTTGTTGCTACCCGCACACTCAAATAATGGCTTTTCCCAGCAAAACGGCCTTCTGGCGCGGCTTCTTTGGCATTTTCACTAAGATGTACGGGGTAGATCCACTCGTTGCCTTTGATGTACACCAAAGTAGTCGCCAGCGTTTCATCGAGTGTGACCCACACAAATTGTCCACTGCGTGAGAGCGAGACAACGATTTTATCTCCGTCCTCGTAACAATACTCTTGGGATGCCAACGTGACAAAGTCTTCCGCCGTCGCTTGCAGAAGGGTAGGATCACTTTCAGGTGTTCGTTTGCCTTTTTTTACTTGATGCTTTTGGTCATAAATCGTTAAGGAAATCTGGGACATTGCATGTAGCTCCTCTCGTATTTTCTCCATTATAGCGATGTCGACAAAAAAATGTAACTGTTTCCAGCGATTTTTTACTATTTTTTTACTTAAAATCACGAAATGTAACAGTTTCCATTTCTTTATTTTACTAAATAAAGTAAAATAACAACTAAAAGGAGCTGTTTGCATGAGAAACTTTCAAGAAGCATTAAGTAAGAACCCTCTTCGAACCAAAACCGATCTTGAAGAAGCCCTAGTTGATCTGGTCACTCCCGTATACGAATGTATGGCACAACAAGGAACTCCCGGGAGGGTCCACCTAGGAAATTCAGGAGCGGTGTACACTCAGGAAAAGGGTGACATCGAAGGCTTTTTACGGACACTCTGGGGATTGGGCCCATTGTTCAGCCAAGAAGAAGCGTGTCTTCGTTACTCAAAACTTTTTCAACAAGCCAATGCCGGGATCGTTGCAGGCACCACCCCGACCTCTCAGGAATACTGGGGAAAACTGCATGACTACGACCAATTGTTTGTGGAAATGGGTGCCCTTGCTAGCTATTTGATTTTTACCAAACCCGTCTTTTGGGATCGCCTCACACCAAGAGAGCAAACGAATCTCTTTGATTGGCTCAATCAGATCAATCAGCACACGATCCCTAAAACCAATTGGCTCTTCTTTCGGATTTTAGTCAATACCTTCTTTGAAATGGCAGCATTGCCTTTTGTAGAAACCACCCTTTTGGCTGATCAAGAAGAGATCGAGAGGTATTACTTAGCAGACGGCTGGTATTTTGATGGCTATGAAAACCAAATCGACTATTATATTCCTTTTGGGATGCAATACTACGGACTCCTTTACAGTGTTCTTACCTGTCGTTCCCAATGCCCGTATCAGTTTAGCTACCGTCAAAGAGCCGCTACGTTTGCGCAATCCTTTAAGCAGTGGTTCACAAAAACCGGTGCGGCATTGCCTTTTGGTCGTAGTCTAACGTATCGGTTTGCGCAATCAAGTTTCTTTGCTGTCAGTGCTTTTGCTGATATAGAATATGAAGGCTTCACCAAAAATGAAGGAAAATACTTACTGTTACAAAACATGCGTTACTGGTTCCGTCAACCAATCTTTACGCAAGAAGGCTTTTTAAGTATTGGCTATGCCTATCCCAACCTAAATATGGCTGAAGGCTATAACGCACCAGGATCGCCTTATTGGGCTTTCAAAAATTTCTGTGTATTGGCCATCCCAGCGGATGCTGAATTTTGGACGCTTGAGGAGCAGGTGCCAACCTTTGCCACACAGGTGCGCAATCCGCATAGTCGCATGCTTTTGGTGCATAACCAAGAAGGGACAGAATTGCAAGCTTTCACTGCGGGGCAACATTCCCACGAACACGCTCACGGGAATGCCAAATACGAAAAATTTGTCTATTCGACAACGTTTGGGTTTAGCGTACCGAAAGCAACCGTTTTATTGAAACAAGGTGCCTATGATAATACATTGGCGATCTCAGAGGGGCAGACGGATTTTAAAACAGCTTTTGGTTACGAAGCCTTTGCGATTGAAGATGACTACGTCTATAGTCGCTGGCGCCCCTACGAGCAGGTCGTCATCGAAACCTTTGTGATTCCGATGTATCCTTGGCATCTGCGTTACCATCGGATTCAAACGGATCGAAGGTTGCAACTGGTCAATGGCAGCTTTGCAGCACCAGCTGATGGTGCTGCGCTTTCTAGTAAAGAAGGCACCTTTTATCAAAGCTCGGTTGGCTGTGTCGGTATCAAAAGCTTCCCAACGCATCAAGAGGGTACCCTCTTGATGCCAGAACCCAACACGAATCTACTTTATAGTCGAACAGTCATCCCTCAAGTAAGCAAAACCGTTCTCGCCGGACAACAGGAATGGCTCGTTGCGTGTTTAGGCAATGCCTTTTCTGATCAGATCCCACCCTTTGATGTCACTATCACAGCGGACAAAATAACAATGAGCCAAGGGGATCAGAGAAAAACTATTCAGCTTAACTACTAGCAAAAAATTACTAGTAAATGCTAGTAGAAAAGCTACCGAAAACACCTTTCTGATTTATGGGATTGAAGAATGTACCGCCTCCAGAAGTTCGCTTTCAGTCTAACGTTTCAGCGTTGGTACCTTCTGACCCCTCCGTCTCTATTGGCAAAAAGCAAAAAAATACTTGTACCCACAAAACGGTGCTTCACGCATTGTGAAGTGCCGTTTTGTGGGTACAAGTGATCCATGTTTTGATTGTCGATCAGTGCTTATTTCCCGAAAAGCTTTTGGAGAAACCCTTTTTTCTTAGAGACTTCCTTTGTTTCAGTCACCTGAAGTGGTCCAGTTTCCTTCACGACTTGCTGAAAGCCCCGATTGTCTTGCAGCAACAGACCGTTTAGTTCCAAAATCCCGGTCAGACTGCCAATCATCCGCCGCACTTCTCCCGCACTTTTGCCAAAAAAGCGCTGGTCGTCGTTTTCTTCGGCTTCTTCCAAAATGACCAGCAGCTGTTGGATGCTTTGATTTTGTTCACCTAAGACGTACGACAACTGGTCAACTTCCACTGTGGTAGTTGCCGCTGACGGTACTAAATCCGTTACGAGCTTTAAGCTATCTAAATAATCCTTTAAGTCAAAAATGAACGTTTGTGCTGCTTCATTATTCATTAATTGGCTTTGACTCATTTTGCTTTGTAGCGCTTCCAATTCGCTTGAACGTTTAGAAAGTTCGCTTACGATCGTTTCTGTATCCATACGCCACCTCCTAATGACATTGTCCCGTTTTCTCTTTCATCCGTCAAGAATTCGTCGGACTTTTTTCTGCGTTTTTACCGATCAGACCTGCCTATTGCTCCTGTTGGTACTTTGTCGGTGCACAGCCATAGCGCTTCGCAAAGAGCCGATTAAAATGGTTGATGTTTTGGAACCCAGATTGAAACGCCGCCTCTCGAATCGTCAGTGTTTCGTTGCTGCGTAAATAAAAAAACTTTTGAAACCGAGCTTGCAATAAATCTTCTTTGGGCGTTGTATGAAAAAATTGTTGATAGAGCTTATAGAATTGGCTTTTACCGATGGAAAGCTCTCGGCTAAACTGGTAAAAATCCCATTGCTGTTCGCAATTGACTAACATTTTCAACCGCATCGCTTGAAACAGTTGATAGTGTTCGTTTTGTGGTTGCGGGATGCTTTCTTCAAAATTGCGTTCAAGTAAGACCAATAGATTTGTCATATACGCCGCGATCAATTCTTTCGTGTGTCGTTGTGGCAACAAGGATTCATGATTGATCTTTTGGATCAATTTGTTGATTTGTTGAATATTTTTCGGCTGGAACAGTTGGTTACAAGGGATCGCATAGGTTTCTTCGATCACCTGATCCGTTTGAAACTCAACAAAGCTATTAAAAAAATCTTCTTTGCCACGATAATCTTGATAGACGGTTGGAGGAAAAAGAATGCAGCTACCTTTTTCACTAGTTTCTTGATGACCATCTTCAAAAGTGAAAACCATTGGAGACAACGTCAACACGAAAAGATAATGCTTTAAGCCAGAGGGGCGATAAATATGATCGGAAACAGCATTGTGCATTTGAAATCCTGAATAGGTTACGTTCAACTTCTCACTCCTTCCTCCTTGCCTTTAGTATAAAGAAAACGGACAAAACGTCAATAGAATAAGACAGAATGTAGTGTTTATTTTCATGGACTATCGCTACAATGAAAGAAAAGAAAGGGGTTGCAAAATTGAAGAAAACTACGATGTATTTAGACAAACACTTTATTTTGGCACCAGTCGACGAACGGATCTACGGCTCTTTTGTGGAGCACTTAGGGCGCTGTGTGTACAAAGGGATCTATCAACCAGAAAGTCCTTTTGCCGATGAGCAAGGCTTTCGTCAAGATGTCGCTGCCTTGATCAAGCAGTTGAATGTGCCGATCGTCCGTTACCCAGGAGGCAATTTCGTCTCTGGGTATAAATGGGAAGATAGCGTCGGCCCTAAAGAGCAACGGCCAGCAAAAATCGATTTGGCCTGGCGGGTAATCGAAAGCAATCAGTTCGGCTTAAACGAATTTATGGATTGGACCAAGCAAGTCAATACGGCACCGATGATGGCGATCAATCTTGGTACACGAGGAATCGAAGCAGCGAAAAACTTGATCGAATATACCAATTTAAAAGGCGGCAGCTATTATAGTGACCTCCGGCGTGCCCATGGGGTGGCCGATCCTCATGACATCAAACTTTGGTGTCTAGGCAATGAAATGGACGGTCCTTGGCAAGAAGGACATAAGACAGCCGATGAATATGGCCGTCTCGCAGAAGAAGCTGGCAAAGCGATGCGTCTGGTGGACCCAACGATCGAAACCGTCGCTTGTGGTAGTTCTTCTCTCACGATGCCGACCTTTGGCATGTGGGAAGATACAGTATTAAGTCATTGTTACGATCAAGTCGACTACATTTCCATGCACCAATATTATGGCAACCGTAACGGCGATAGCCAAGATTATCTAGCAAGCAATGTCGCAATGGATCAGTTCATCAGTCAAGTCGCAGCAATCTGTGATGCAGTAAAAGCCAAACGCCGAAGCAAGAAGACGATCAATATTTCCTTCGACGAATGGAACGTCTGGTATCACTCAAATGAACAGGATCAAAAAATTGAACCTTGGAGTCAACACCCACCACAATTAGAAGACGTCTATCACTTTGAAGATGCGTTACTCGTCGCAAGCATGATGATCACGATGCTTCATCACGCAGATCGCGTTAAAATCGCCTGCATGGCACAGCTGGTCAACGTGATCGCACCGATCATGACTTCCGATACTGCCGCTTGGAAACAAACGATTTTTTATCCCTATGAAATGATCAGCAACTATGGTCGCGGTCACGTGTTGCACAGCATTCTTCGAGGAGCTGATTTCGATAGCAGCCACGGAAAAGCTTCTTATGTGGATGCCATTGCGATCGAAAATGAAGATGACTATTTGACCTTTTTCTTGGTGAATAAGGATTTGCAGGATGCCAATGAATTCACTTGCGACTTGCGTCAATATGATTCATTGCAAATCGCTACCCATCAAGTCTTGCACCACCCAGACTTGCATGCCGTCAATACCGAAGCAACCCCGAACAACGTTGTGCCCGTCAATGGAAAAACAGCGGAATTGAATGACGGCATTTTGCGTGTCGTCTTGGAAAAACAAAGCTTCCAGATGCTACGCTTGAAGAAAAACGTCAGCAAGTAACGAGTATATCTGTTTAAGCAAAAAAAGCAGCAGCCTTGGTGACATCCTGAAAAAACGAGACTTTTACGGAGTGGAGAAATCCACTCCTTTTTTATGATCCCCCCTGTTCACTTGCTATTTTTCGCATTCTTAACTGATCTGGGCAAAAAGGCGGCAACTGCCAGCTTGTTTTTCAAAAAAAGAGACGACAAAAGAACACCCTGCGGCAGCTAAGATACCGCAGGGTGTTCTTGATTCATTGTTTAGCCGTTATAGGCATCAACGATGATTTGTTTCAATTCAGAGATTAGTGGTTCTTTTGGATTTGCTGTTGTACATTGGTCTTCATAAGCCAATTCAGCCATGCGATCAACTGTTGTATCTAGTGTTTGTTGAGTGACGCCTTGCGCTTTCAAGCTCATATCGATACCAACAGATTGTCCTAATTCGTAAACAGCTGTTGCCAATGCTTCAACCAATTCAGCCGTTGTTTTGCCTTTAAGACCTAAGAATTTCGCAATGTCTGCGTAATCTGTATCGGCACGGAAGAAGTCATATTTAGGGAACATTGCATGTTTTTGTGGGTCTTTGGCATTGTAACGGATGATGTGCGGTAAAAGAATCGCATTTGTACGTCCGTGAGGAATACCATATTCACCACCGATTTTGTGGGCTACTGAGTGACAAATACCTAGGAATGCATTGGCGAAGGCCATACCTGCCATTGTTGAGGCATTATGCATTTTTTCGCGAGATTCCATATCAGGTGTTTTCACGGATTTTTCTAAGTAGTCAAAGACTAACTTGATTGCTTGTAAGCTCAATCCACGAGTGTAATCAGATGCCATTACTGACACATAAGATTCGATCGCATGAGTCAAAACGTCCATTCCAGTGTCTGCTGTAACAGAAGCAGGTACTGACATTACGAATTGAGGGTCAACGATTGCAACATCTGGTGTCAATGCGTAATCAGCTAATGGGTACTTCACGTGTGTTTCACTATCAGTGATAACCGCAAATGGGGTTACTTCAGAACCAGTACCAGACGTTGTTGGGATACAAACGAATTGGGTTTTTTCTGGTTTGTCGATCTTGTATGTCCGTTTACGGATATCTAAGAATTTTTGTTTCGCGCCGAAGAATGAAGTATCTGGGTGCTCATAGAACATCCACATGCCTTTGGCAGCATCCATTGCTGATCCACCACCAAGGGCGATCACTGTATCTGGTTTGAAATCAACCATCATTTTTGTTCCAGCGTAAACGGTGTTTGTTGATGGGTTTGGTTCTACGTCAGAGAAGACTTCGATTTTCACGTCATTTTTACGACGAGCAAGTACTTCACGAACCGTATCGCAATAGCCAAATTGAACCATACCAGGGTCACAAACGATCATGACACGTTCAACGTTTTCCATTTTCTCCAAGTACATTAGAGAGTTCTTTTCAAAGAAGATTTTTGGTGGCAATTTAAACCATTGCATATTATTTCTCCGTTTCGCTACAGTTTTCACGTTGATCAAGTTCACGGCAGAAACATTTCGTGATACAGAGTTTTTCCCGTATGAACCACAACCAAGTGTCAATGATGGAATCATTTCGTTGTAGATATTTCCGATACCACCTTCTGCAGATGGTGTGTTAACTAAGATACGGCAAGCTTTCATGCGTAGGCCGAAGGCTAATTGCAAGTCTTCGTTTTCAGTGTGGATCACCGCTGTATGGCCTAATCCGCCTAAATCAAGCATTGCTTCACATTTTTCGAACGCGTCTTCTGTGTTGTTTGCTTTGATCATTGCTAAAACTGGAGAAAGTTTTTCTCTTGATAGTGGGTAATCAGCACCGACACCGTCAAGTTCAGCGATCAATAATTTTGTTCCTTCTGGTACGTTGATGCCTGCTAATTTCGCGATATCCATTGCTGAATGTCCAACGATTGCTGGATTTACGGCATATTTCCCTTCGTTCATCACGGCATCTTCAAGTTTTTGTAATTCTTTTGCTTTTACAACATAGACTTGATGTGCTTCAAATTCTGCTTTAACAGAGGCATAGACTTCTTTATCAACGATCACTGCTTGTTCAGAGGCACAGATCATTCCGTTATCAAAGGTTTTTGATACGATCAAGTCATTGACTGCTCGTTTCACTTTCGCTGTTTTTTCGATATACGCAGGTACGTTCCCTGGTCCAACACCTAATGCAGGTTTACCAGTTGAGTATGCTGCTTTGACCATGCCAGCCCCACCAGTTGCTAATACGATCGCAATTCCTGGGTGGTTCATCAATAAGCCAGTCGCTTCGATTGATGGATGCTCGATCCATTGCACACAGTTTTCAGGTGCCCCAGCAGCGATGGCTGCATCACGAACGATACGTGCAGCTTCTGCTGAACATTTTTGTGCAGATGGGTGGAAAGCAAAAACGATCGGGTTACGTGTTTTCAAAGCGATCATTGCTTTAAAGATCGTTGTAGATGTTGGGTTGGTTGTTGGTGTTACCCCACAAACGACACCAACTGGTTCAGCGATTTCGATCAAGCCTTTTTGTTTGTCTTCATTGATCACGCCGACTGTTTTGTCATGTTTGATACTGTTCCAAATATATTCTGAAGCGTACATGTTTTTGATCGCTTTATCTTCATAGATGCCACGGCCAGTTTCTTCTACTGCCATTTTAGCTAAAGGCATGTGTTTGTCTAATGCTGCCATTGCCATTTCATGAACAATGTGGTCCACTTTTTCTTGATCAAAGCTTTCCATTTCTTTTAACGCCACATTTGCCTTCGTTGCTAAATCGTCGATCATTGCTTGTACGTCGATTGTCACTTCTTTTTCCAATGTCTTAGCCATTGTATGTCCTCCTAGTTTTTAAACATGTTTTGTTTGTTAACTACTTCACATACAGATCATACAACATCTTTTTTTGTTTGTAAATAGTTTTTGTGATTTTTTTCACAGTTTTATTAAACTCCCCTCAAATTAAGCGTTTTCAAGAGCTTTCAAGGAAAAGAAGTGGACAAAAGTTTTGATTTTTCTTAAGAAAAATGTCATGTGTTAAGTTGAACAATAGGTTAAAAAAACTTTTTGTTCACTTTGGAAAAAAATCACTCTTCCTTCTACTATTTTATCTAAGATTGCCGTATACTCCCTCTAGTATTCTGTCCCTCCCTCAATGGCTATTAGTGTCTATTGAGGACAAAAAAAACGACCAGCCAACGCTGATCGTCTTTCTCTTTAAAACAAATCCTCTTGGTCTACTTCTGTTAGAGGCTTTCCGTGGGCAAGCTGGGAAACAACGTGCGCCATCTTTTTGTAGGAATCATTCAATCCAATCCCGCCTTTTTTCGGCATCTTCAAGATATAGATGTCTTTGGCATAGATTGCCACTGCTGGGTTTTCCTCTGACATCGCTGCAGCCCCTGGAATTCCTTGCGCATTGAATACTTTCGTCAATCCTGCTGCCATTTCGCCAAAATTAGGATAATGCATCGCAGGTCCGCAAAGAACGGCATCGGCATCAAATTTTTTAGCAAACTCCACAAATTTTTTGTTCACTTCTTCTTGGTGCTCGTGATAATATTGATCACCACAATAAAGCGTTGCAACGATTTGTGCGTCTTGCTCTTGAAAAAGTGGATTCAATGTTCGACCTGGACCAAGGGCAGCTTTTTTGCCGCTTGGCGGCAACTGAGCATTTTCATCACTTCCCATCCCTGCAGTGACATGATTGAGAATCAAAATTATTTTTTTCATGAGCGGTGCCTCTTTTCTTATAGATCATCAAAATCGAAATCATCAAAATTGATTTCCTCTTCTTCTTGTTCAACGGCATCCGCTTCTTCTTTTAGATATTGATTATCTAAGACTTTGATAAACGGATAATAAATAGCCATTCCTAAGAGGATCAACAAGACTTGTAAAACCGACGCCTGCCAACCACTGACTAAGAAACCAGAAATAATCGGTGGCGTGGTCCATGGCAGTTGAATTCCATTGGTATAGTTGACTAACCCAAGATCCATACAGAAGTAAGAGATAATAATATTGATCGTTGGCACTAAAGCAAAAGGAATCAGCAGAACTGGATTCAAGACGATCGGTAACCCAAAGATGATTGGTTCATTGATCCCAAAGATACCTGGTATCAACGATAACTGTGATAGTTTTTTGACCCTTTGGCTTTTACAGACTAAGATCATGACTAAAATCAAAGACAATGTCGAACCGCCCCCGCCAAAGGTCGCGAACATGTCTTGAAATTGACCGGTGATGATGTTAGGAATTTCTGCGCCATTCTTGAAAGCATCTAAGTTTTCAATAGATAATGCCCGTAAGATAGGGTTGAAGACAGCGCCGACCACACTGGAACCATTGATCCCAAAGAACCAGAAAAAATGCAAAAATAGGTAGGCTATGATCATGGCACCTAAAGTATTTCCTAAACTTAACAACGGTGTCTGTAAGAACTTAAAGAGGATCTCTTGCAGATTGCCATAAGACGTTAAGTTGGCTAACCAGTTGGCGATCATAAAAACCGTCACGATCACAAAGCTGGGAATCAATGCCTCAAAGGATTTCACCACGGTTGGGGGAACACCGTCAGGCATTTTGATCGTCCACCCTTTGCGTAATAACGCAACGAACATTCTGGTGGAAATCAAGGCAACGACCATCCCTAAGAACAAACCGCTAGAACCCATCCATCGTAATGGCAGGCTGCCAACTTCATATACTTCCGTAGAGCCTTCTGGTGTGAAAACGGTCGTAAATGGTGTCACGATAAAAAAAGAAACGAGTGAAATAATGGCTGCTTGCATGGCATCAACTTTAAACTGTTTTGCCAAACTATACCCGATCCCACCAACGGCTAAAATCGTCATAATGTCAAAGCTGGCTGTTGCTGGCATATTCAACATTGTTGCCCAGTTGTCTCCCAGCAAACCGCTCATCATCTCGTTCCAATTTGGAATCGGAAAATTGGTCAAGACTAAAAAGAGTGAACCCACGATCAACAACGGTGTGGACAATAAGAAACCATCGCGAATCGCAATCAAGTATTTGTTTTCACCGATCGTCTTTGCCATCGGTGTTAACACTTTTTCTAACCAGTTTAAAAATTTCTGCATTTTTCTTCCTCCCATCTGCGTGCTATCTAGCAGATAACACGTAGTCCCCTGTTACTCCAACACTTTTATTACTTTGCTTTGGCTTTTTTGATCAAGCTCAAGGCATCTTTCAATGCTCGTTCGCCATCCATCATGCCGTATGCTTCTGTCGCGATCGTGCCGACTGGAATCCCCATTGGCTCGAAAGTTGCTTTCATTTTGCTATCTAAGTGTCGTACTTGTGGACCTAACAAAATAGCGACTGGTTTTTCTTGTTCGACTTTTTCTTCTGCGTGGATCGCAGGGAATGCTTCGATCGTCAAAGGCATGTTGTGCTTTTTGACGACTTCCATCATTTTATTGACCATGATACTCGTTGACATTCCAGCTTCACAAAACAAATAGATTTTTTTCGTTGCCATATCCATTCCTCCAATGTTTGTTTTTCTCAATCGCGGTTGTTAGACCGGCGCTTTGATTCGTTTTTCATACGCCTCCAACCATTCTTTCGTGATGGGTTCGATTATGGTTGTCTGCTCAGGTCCTGGTGTTGCCATAAAAATAGCTGGCTCTTGATTGGTGGTTGCGACACTAAAGGTAAATTCTACATTGGTTGCCACCCCCCAGCGCCCCTGTTTATCTAAGGCGATCAGCGAGAAGGCGCCGGCTTTGCCGTAGCGCTTCTTCAATCGCGCTTCAAAGTCGTAAACGGCTTGATCACATGCTTCTTGCGGTGCTAGCCCTTCTCCCATCAAACGAACGATTTCGTAGGAAAGGCAGCCTTTCATCAAGTCTTCCCCTAACCCTGTGGCAGCGGCACCGCCGATTTCACTATCCACATAAAAACCAGATCCAGACAAAGGTGAATCGCCAACACGACCGCTTTTTTTCATAAATAAACCAGAACTAGAGGTTCCTGCTGCCATGCTTTGGTGTTCATCCAGCGCAACTACTCCCACTGTATCGTGGCCGTCATAGGGATCGAGGTTGTTGGCAGCGATCTCTGCTTTGCGCTTTTCCCAAATGGTTTTGGCTCGGGGTGTCAGCATCTCTTTGGGCTGGAATCCTTCGGCAAGCGCATAAGCGACCGCTCCTTGGCCGATCCGAAAACTATTGAATTTTTCCTCACTTAGGCTGCGTGCCACGGAAATAGGATTTTCCACATCGACGATCCCAGCGACGGCACCAATTTTGAAGGTATCACCATCCATAAAGGCAGCGTCCATTTCCAACACGCCTTCTTCGTTGGGCAGTCCGCCATACCCCACCGATTTATAAAATGGATAATCTTCCACTGTTTTAATGGCTGTTTCTACTGCATCTTGGCAGGAGCCTTGTTGCTCTAATATTGCTTTAGCAGCGAGCACACCATCGTGTGCCATCCGCCATGTAGCAATCATTCCCCACATAAATATCCCTCCATTTTTCATAGCGCTTTCAAGTATATTCTATACGGTATATACTACTATGTCTATACTAAAAAAAGAGTTTCTCAAAAAAATTGGAAAAACTCTTCTTCGTTCGTGTCTTCGCTTATTTTGTCAGTGCTTGTAAGCTGCGCAAATAAATTTCAAGATTCGTCCGTAGATCGGCAACCGCCATGTACTCATCTTGGTTATGAGCGATCCCTTTTTGCCCTGGAAAAGACGGACCAAAAGCAAGGATGTTTGGCATCTTGCGGGCATAGGTTGCTCCTGTAGTCGTCACGGGGGTTGGATCATTGCCCGTTACTTGGTGATAGATTGTCGATAGCGTTTGGATTTCGGGGGCATCTTTTGATCGGCAGAACCCTGGAATGCTGCGAAGGATCGTAAGACTTGCCCCTTTTGGCAATGCCTTTTGCACCCCAGCGAGCACTTGTTCCTCCGTTACCGATACAGGATAGCGGAAGGCCACTTCTAACGCTAGTCCACTGGCGGATTTTTGGAGAACCACAGGGGTCAAGATCAATTTTCCTGAGTCGGCATCTTCTAGTACCAAATCAATGCCTTCGCCATAGTGCTGCTGGTGAAAACTTTGGGTGATCCACTGCAAAGCTGCTTGCAAGGACGGTGTCGCCGCCAGTTGCGGTGCCGCTTGCTGCGCAAGTTTTGTAATGGCATTGTCCCCTAGCTCAGGGGCATTGCTAGGGGAGCGTTTGCCTAGTGCTTCAAAGGACTGGCTGCCTACGGTTACCGATAGGTGGTCTGGCACATGATCGCGGAATTGATCGCCAGAAAACGCCGCTAACAGCTGCTGTTCTTGGGTGGGCAATGGAAAATCAAGTTGCACATTGACGACACCCCGTTCGCCGTAAACCACTGGATACTTGCAGTCTGGCGTAAAACCAAAACGCGGTGGCTGCTCAGCCGCTAGATAATGCGGGATATCCGACATACCGCTTTCTTCATCTGTACCGAAAATGATCCGCAGCGGTAATTGCGGTTGATGACCAAGGTCTTTCAACAATTTCATGGCAAACAAACAGCTGATGATCGGGCCTTTGTTGTCTAAGATCCCACGGCCATAAAAGTTGCCGTCTTTTTCAGTTAGTGCAAACGGTGGGTAGCTCCAGTCAGAACCTGCCGGCACGACATCCAAGTGTCCTAACACACCGATATAGTCGGTATCCGTTGGTCCCCAATGGGCATAGCCGATTGCATCATCAATGACCGTTGTTTGAAACCCGTATGCTGCGCTTTTTTCCATGACGTATGCTAACACTTCTCGTGGTCCCTTGCCATAAGGCGCATGGGGCGCCGGCTCACCTTTGACGCTTGCAATCTGCATCACTTCGCTCAAAAGCGTGAGAAATTCTGACCAATTGGCTTCAATACTTGCTGTGAGTGGATCCATTGTCTTCACCTCTAAAGAATTGATTTTATTTTTGACGCACTAATGTATTTTTGAAGGTATATTTGTCTGCTCGGTAATAGGATGTATCGTATAAGATCGGTTTGGCTGATGCGGAATAGGTCATCGAATGGACCAAAAGCATCGGTTCCTCTTGAGGCACCTGTAAAAGTTTCGCAATATCGGCAGGACTTTTCACAGCTTCCACCTCTTGATGGGAATAACCAATCTCGATGTTGGCTTCAATGACTTGATACAAAGACGACTCTAATTGAGCTTTCGTGAGTTCTGCGGTGTCTTCTTGCAGATAGCGTTTCAGTACGTAAAGATTTTCCACCGTCATCGGCTCATCATCAAAGTAACGCAAGCGCACCAAATAAACGATCGGTTCCTTGGCGTAATCGCCAAACAGCTGACCAATCTCTATCGGGAGCTCTTTGACGGTTTCGATATGCAAAACTTCCGTACGGGTCTTTTTCCCTTGAATTTTGGCGGTCTCGGTAAAACTTTGGAGCCCGCCAGAGCCGCTTTGGATCTTGGGCTGTTTCATGACATAGGTTCCTTTGCCTTTTTCTTTCACTAACAAATTCTGGCCAATTAATAGATCGATGGCTTTGCGCACCGTTAAACGGCTGCACTGAAATTCCTCTGCTAAATCATAATCGGAAGGAAGCTTTTGGCTCGTCACGTACGTACCTTCATGAACCCGTTGCGCAATCTGCTGGGCAACTTCTTGAAATACTGCTTGTTTTTTCAACGTCTCTCCTACTTTCTTTCACTTTGCTACCATTCATAAAACGATCGATTGGCACTGACGCCAGAAGAAACACTGACAAACGCTTGTTCATCGATTCCTTGGATCATGCCTTCGACGGTCTTGAGTTCTCTATGGGAAATGACCAGTAATAATAGTTTTTTCTGTTGATGATCAAATCCACCTTCGACATCGTTGATGACCGTGATGCCTCTCTGCAAGGCACATTGCAACGTCGTAATGACGGGTTCTGCTTTTTCTGTAACGACCAGCAGCTGTACACGCCGCTGCTTCAGGTTGACGTAGTCGACCATCCGCCCACTGATGAAGAAGGAAATGGCACTATAAAAAGCATAAGGCCAGCCAAAGATCAGCCCAGCTGCTAGCTGCAAACTGACATTGAAGCCGATAAAGAAACTGCCGATACTTCTACCAGTGGCTTTTTTCACTAAAATCCCTAAAATGTCAAGCCCACCCGTTGAAAAATCGTCGTTCAATGTCAAGCCCACCGACACCCCGTGCAGCAATCCGCCAAACACGGCACAGATCACCGGATCGGTCGTTAAAGCAATGACCGGTACTACCTTCATCATAACAGAAGACAGGACGACGGTACAAACCGTCATGATGGTAAATTCTCGATCGATTTTGACCCAAGCAACCGCTAACAATGGCGCATTAAAAAAAAGCACCAAAAGCGGGATCGAAAGCTGCAGATTCAACTGCTCATCTAAAAGCTGCGACAACAATTGCGACAAACCAGTGATCCCACTCGCATAAATATTTCCCGGCAGCCAAAAGAGATTTAGGGCAATCGACGACAGCAATGCATAGATCAAAGCAACAAGCATTCGTTTTCTATAACGTGCCATGTTTTTCCTCCTCCACTTCGCTTTTAGTATATATCATTAAGTATATACTGTCACGCAGAAAAAGCAGTCGAAATGAGGGGAAAAACAGGAACGAAGCAAGGTAAAAACACGCCAAAATCAAGGAGTAAAACGTTGGTATCAAAGGTTTTTTAAGATTTTTTTAAAGCGAGTAAATCACTTGAAATTCGCTAAAAAACGAATAAAATAAAAAGTGTAAAAACAAAAGAATAAAGAAAGGATGATTCTTATGACACATGAGATTGTGCCACGCCGCTCAGATTCATACAGTATGACACCTTTTGATTTCTTTGAAGATTTTGGCCGCAGTTTTTTTGATGGGTTTCCATCGAACCTGATCAAAACCGATATTCACGAGAATGACAAGGAATTTCTCGTTGAAGCAGAACTGCCTGGCATCCCTAAGGAAAATATTCAAGTAACCTATGAAAATGGGGTTTTAACGATTACGGGACAACACCAGACGGATCATGCGACCGAAGATGAAAAAGGACGTCTGGTTCGCAGCGAGCGCAGCTTGACAAGCGTTCGGCGGCAATACCTGTTAGAAAACGTCAAAGAGGATGAAATCAAAGCCTCTTACGCTGAAGGAATTTTGAAATTGACGTTGCCAAAAGACCAAGGCAAACAAGCGTCAAAGAAACTGATTCCGATCGAGTAACGAAGGCAATCAAAGCACCGCAGCAAAACGAGCGATCTCTGTTTTGCTGCGGTGCTTGTTTTATTTTAGAAACTGTCCGACTACTAAAAAAATGCACCATCGCTTCTGAGAAAGCGACGGTGCGTTTGTGCTTATTCTTTGGTTTCGTCTTGGATGCTCGTTGCGTCTTCGACATCAGCTGGTTCGATTTGTGTTTCAACGGATGCAACAGTTCCAGGTTTCACTGTGCGGATCGCTGAACGATCAAACTCTAAGAAAATTCCTTCACAGTCGATGATCACGGTGCTTTTTTCTGTGTTGACTTCAGAAAGAACGCCGTGGAGTCCGCCGATGGTTACGACTTCATCGCCAGCTTTCATATTTTCTAAAAGATTTTTACGCTCTTGCTGTTGTTTCTTTTGTGAACGACTCATAAAGAACCACATTGCCACTAAAGCAACCAGCATAAAGAGCATTGGTAAAGATTGTGCCATTTTTTTCACCTCGATTTATTTTCTTTCCTATAAGATACTTTATCAGAATTCCTCTATTATTCCCACCATTTTAGTAGAGAATGTTAGAAATTCCTCGCATTTTCCTTGTTGAACCCATACTCTTCAATAAAATGCTCACGGAACTCCAACAAGTTGTCATCCATGATGGCTTGACGGACATTTTTCATCAGATTCAATAAGAAGTAGACATTGTGGTAAGACGTCAAACGCATACCAAAGGTTTCATCACATTTGATCAAGTGGCGGATGTACGCACGAGAATAGTTTTTACATGTATAGCAATCACACTTCTCGTCAATTGGTCGAAAGTCACGGGCATATTGCGCATTTTTCACGACTAAACGACCTTTCGAAGTCATACAGGTACCGTTTCTTGCGATCCGTGTTGGTAAAACGCAGTCGAACATATCGACACCGCGAATCACGCCATCGATCAAGGAGTCCGCTGCCCCAACGCCCATCAGGTAACGTGGTTTGTTTTCTGGAATCCAAGGAGTTGTAAATTCCAACACGCGATTCATTTCCGCTTTTGGTTCGCCAACTGACAGGCCGCCGATGGAATACCCTGGGAAGTCCATACTGATCAAGTCTTGGGCACTTTGCTTGCGCAAGTCTTCAAAGCCTGCACCTTGAATGATCCCAAACAAGCCTTGACGATCTGGATTGGCATGGGCTTTCAAGCCACGCTCCGCCCAGCGAGACGTCCGTTCCACCGATTTTTTGACGTAGTCATAGCTTTCATCAAATGGCGGACACTCATCAAAACTCATCATGATATCTGACCCTAATTTGTTTTGGATATCAATCGCTTTTTCAGGAGATAAAAACATTTTCGACCCATTCAAATGGTTTTTGAAATGGACACCTTCTTCGACGATGTTGCGCATTTCGGCTAATGAAAAGACCTGGAAACCACCTGAATCTGTTAAGATCGGTTGATCCCAATTCATAAATTTATGTAAGCCGCCTGCTTCTGCAACAATGTCTTCTCCTGGACGTAACCACAAGTGATAGGTATTGCTTAAAATGACGCCTGCACCCATTTCTTTCAACTCTTCAGGGGCAAGGGTTTTGACCGTTGCTAATGTGCCGACTGGCATGAACATTGGCGTTGGAAAGGTTCCGTGAGGCGTGATCAATTCGCCTAAACGGGCACCGGTATGCTTTTCTTTCTTTATCAGACGATAACGAATGGCTGGTTCCGTCATTCATTTCCCTACTTTCTCTCTATACTCGATTAACTGTGCAACGCTATCTATGATAAGGGTTGCCCTTACATTTTGCAAGGAAGTTTAAAGAAACTAAGAGTATTTTCTCCTAGTCATGCGAAACATCTATTACTTTTTTTTGAAGATTTAGCGAAAGTTTGCTATCATGTTATTTATATTGAAGGGAGGTTTTTTGAAATGAAATCAAATAGAGAACTAAAAGCAGAAGCAAAAGCAATGCTGCGAGGACGCTGGAAAGACAGTGTTTTGATGTGTATTGTACCGACTTTGATCTCGATCGCTATCGCATTCGTCATTATCGTCCTTACTGTTATTCCATTGTATCAAAGCGATATGTTCAATGATCTTGGTTCTACCGATGCAGTCAATTCCGCTAGCGGCAGTGGTGGCAGTGGCGGCGGCGGTTTGATCAGCGGTCTATTTTCTGCCTTATTCGGTGCTGGGATCTCTTGGACTTTCCTTGATCTTTTACGCGGTAAAAAACAGTCGATCCAACCCTTTTCTGATGTCTTTCGTGGCTTCAGTGGTGCTTTCGTGTTAGGGATCATCGTCATTTATATTCTCTCGACTATTTTCACGACGTTGTGGACGTTCCTGTTTATCATTCCTGGGATCATTAAAGCTTATTCTTATTCTCAAGCATATTTTGTCTTTTATGATACCTATGAAGAAACGGGCATGCGGCCAGATTTTCTCAGCTGCATCACAGGTAGCCGTCATTTAATGAGAGGCTACAAAGGTCAACTGTTCATCCTTGATCTGAGCTTCATCGGCTGGCACATTTTGGCCATCATGACTGCAGGAATCGGCTACTTATGGCTGACACCTTACATCAGTGCAACCAAAGCAGCGTTTTATGACAATCTGCCTAAACGAGCACTTGCTTAAAAGATCGGTTCGCCGGTCTTTTTTTTTGAGGAAAACGACCTTTTTCTTTTGCAAACGCTTCCGTTTCGTGTTATAGTATAGGTGTAAGGAAGGTAGCAACTCTGTTGGTGGTTTTCGTAAATATCGCAAACTCAATCTACTAAAAGTTGTTGAACGTACAAGTTTCACCTAGTACCAAACGTGTAAAGTAACAAGAAGAAAAACGTAACAAGGATCGAACATTTCCATATCGAAAAATGATACGTCTCATTTTGTATCGGAATACACGAAACATGTGTAAGTTTGTAAATGAAAACAAATTTTCGAGAAACATTGCTTTGCATGGACCACAAAAAGCGACCACCACTTATACCTTCCTCTAGTAGTAAGCTGGGCGACAAAAAAGCAGTTCTAAAAGTTGAGAAATTGATTCAACTTAAAGAGCCGCTTACGTCGCTCAGTTTTTTATTTATTTTAAGAACATCGCATCGCCAAAGCTAAAGAAGCGATATCGCTCATCGATGGCATGCTGGTAGGCAGAAAGTGTTAGGTCGCGTCCTGCAAAGGCACTGACTAACATCACTAAGGTTGATTTTGGTAGGTGGAAGTTAGTAGAAAAAGCTTCCACGATTTTAAACTGATAGCCTGGCGTGATAAAAATACTCGTCCACCCACTATCGGCTTTGATTTGCCCATCAAACTTGGTCCCAATGGTTTCTAATGTACGGATCGAAGTCGTTCCGACTGCAACGATCTTGCCGCCATTTGCCCGAACCTCGTTCAATTGCGAGGCAGCTTCTTCTGTCAAACGGTAAAATTCGCTGTGCATCTCATGATCAGCGATATTATCGACACTAACTGGACGAAACGTTCCTAAACCAACGTGCAAAGTCAGATAAACCAGCTTAACGCCTTTTGCTGCGATCTGTTCTAGCAATTCTGGGGTAAAATGCAAGCCGGCAGTTGGTGCGGCAGCTGAGCCGTTTTCTTTGGCATAAACCGTTTGATAGCGGTCTGGGTCTTCTAGCCGTTCTTTGATGTAAGGCGGTAACGGCATTTCGCCAAGTGATTCCAGAATCTCTAAAAAGATTCCTTTGTATTGAAAACGAATGATCCGGCCACCGTGATCGAGCTCTTCTTCCACCACTGCCTCTAATCGTCCGTCGCCGAAGGTGATCTTCGTGCCGACTTTGGCTCTTTTGGCTGGCTTGATCAAGGTTTCCCACGTATCCCCTTCAATATTATTCAGTAAAAGGATTTCCAGATGGGCACCGGTTTCTTGTTTTTCGCCATAGATACGAGCTGGTAATACCCGTGTATCATTCATCACCAAGGCATCACCGGGTGCTAATTCATCAATGATGTTATAGAAGTGCTTGTCCTCAAATTTGCCAGTCTCGCGGTCAACCACTAATAAACGGGAACTTGAGCGATCACTTAATGGCGTTTGAGCGATCAGTTCTTCCGGTAAGTCAAAATCAAAATCTTCAGTTGTAAGCATGTTGTTCCTCTCTTTCCCTAAATTCTTCTCTATTCTAGCATGTTTTTATAAAAATTGAAAAAACAGCTTTTAATTCTGCCCTTTCTTAGAAAAAATTAAAGAGACTGCTGCCAAGGCGTTCTACAAAAAAGCACCCCTTTTCCCAATGAAAAATAACGAGGGAGCTTCGCCGTTTCTTTTCTCTATGCATCGCTCCTTAATTTGGACTTGCTTATGGCGCTATTTTCAGTTTTGTCTATACAATTATGAAAAAAATGGGCAGATTATTTGAATAACACGTGACTTTTCGGCATACTTAGTACAGATTATAAGCCATTATTCAGATTGCTTAAATAAAAATAGAGGTGACATCATGATTGAGTTTCAGCAGGTATCCAAAATTTACAAAGGTGGTAAAGTCGCTGTTGAAGATGTGAATCTTTCCTTTGAAAAAGGCGAATTCATTTGCTTCATCGGGACAAGTGGTAGCGGAAAGACGACTTGTATGCGGATGATCAACCGTATGACGGATCCTTCTAAAGGAAAAATCTTGATCAATGGAAAAAGCGTTACAGAGATCAACCCAGTAGAGTTACGCCGTCAAATCGGCTATGTGATCCAAAGCATCGGTTTGATGCCTCACATGACGATTCGGGAAAACATCACATTGGTTCAAAAATTGTTAAAAGTCAGCCAAGAAGAACGCAACAAAACTGCCGAGCGCATGATCGACTTAGTGGAATTGCCGCGAGAAATGCTCGACCGTTACCCCAACGAGTTGTCTGGGGGGCAACAGCAACGGATCGGTGTTGTCCGTGCCCTGGCAGCTGACCAAGATGTCATTTTAATGGATGAGCCTTTTGGCGCACTAGACCCAATTACTCGTGACTCCCTACAAGATTTGGTCAAAGACTTGCAAGAACGGCTTGGAAAAACTGTCGTCTTCGTTACCCATGATATGGATGAAGCATTGAAGCTTGCTAGCCGCATCGTGATCATGAGTGAAGGAAAAGTCATTCAATTTGATACACCAGAAAATATTCTGCAACACCCAGCAACACCGTTTGTGGAAGAATTGATCGGTGAAGACCGCTTGTTACAAGCAAAACCTGACACGACGCCAGTCAAAGACGTAATGTTAAATACCCCGATCGCTATCACACCAGAAAAATCCTTACAAGAAGCGATTCACTTGATGCGGGAAAAACGGGTCGATACCTTGCTGGTTACCGACAATAGCAACGTGCTAAAAGGCTACATCGATGTCGAATCCATCGACCGCAACCGTGGCAAAGTTACTAGTGTCGGCGATATCTTGAACAAAGATGTCTTTTTCGTTCGCGAAACCGCCTTGTTGCGGGATACCTTGCAACGTATCTTAAAACGCGGCTTAAAATATGTGCCGGTAGTAGATGCCGACAAACATTTAGTTGGGATTTTGACCCGTGCTTCCCTAGTTGATATCGTTTATGACGTGATTTGGGGCGATGAGCCATCGATCATGGAAGCCATTGAGTCGGCGAAACCTGAAGAAACTGAGGAGGTCTAGCGCATGCAAAGCTTCTTTAATGAATATGGCGGCCAATTGGTCACCAAAAGTCTCGAACATTTGTATATCTCCTTTGCGGCTTTGCTCTTAGGGATTCTTGTTGCCGTACCGATCGGTGTGATCTTGACCCGTTTCCCCAAAGCAGCAACGGTCGTGATCGGCATCACCAGTGCGCTGCAAACCGTGCCTTCTTTGGCCCTATTGGCATTGATGATCCCGATTTTAGGTGTCGGAAAAGTCCCTGCTATCGTCGCTCTTTTCATTTATTCCTTGTTGCCGATTTTGCGAAATACCTACATTGGAATGAAAAAAGTCGATTGGAATTACCGCGATGTTGCCAAAGGGATGGGGATGACCAACTTGCAGTCGATCATCAGTGTGGAATTACCCCTAGCGATCCCAACGATCATGGCAGGGATCCGCTTATCGGCCGTGTATGTTTTAGCCTGGGCTACCTTGGCTTCTTACATCGGTGCCGGTGGACTTGGTGATTTGATCTTTAGCGGACTAAACAACTACCAACCGCCTTTGATTTTTGCTGGGACGATTCCAGTGACGATCTTTGCTTTATTAGCTGACTGGTTGTTGGGTTTGTTAGAAAACAAACTAACACCAGCTGCCTTAAGGGGGGATGCGTAATGAAAAAAACTTCAAAATTAGCGCTGTTGTTTTCCTTAAGTGTCGCTTTACTGTCCGGCTGTTCCTTTCCCGGTTTAGCATCGACTTCTGATGAGAATACCGTGGCGATCACAGGTGGGATCACTTCCGAAGCCCAAATTCTTGGCGCGGTGGTTGCCGGTATGGTCGAACACTATACGGATAAAAACACAACCGTCATTAACAACTTAGCAACAACGACCATCAATCACCAAGCGATGATGAATGGCGATGCGTCGATCTCAGCTGCCCGCTACACAGGAACTGACTTGACCACGACGTTAGGGTTGGAGCCAGAATCTGATCCGCAAGCCGCCTTTGACAAAGTCAAATCAGAATTTGAGCAACGGTACCAACAGACTTGGTTCCCTTCATACGGCTTTGATAACACATATGTCTTTCTTGTCAGAAAAGACACTGCCGAAAAATACGGATTGGAAAAAGTCAGTGACTTGAAAGATGTCGCAGATCAATTAGTTGCAGGGGTCGATACCGCATGGATCACACGGGTCGGTGATGGGTACGATGGCTTCCAGAAAGCCTATGGGTTCTCTTTCCAAAATATCCTACCGATGCAGATCGGTCTCGTTTATGATGCTGTTGATAACGGAAAAATGGATATCGTTTTAGGGTACTCAACCGACGGCCGGATCGGCAGTTACGATCTCGTGATGCTAGAAGATGATCTAAACTTCTTCCCGCCTTATGATGCCGCACCGATCGTCGATGACAAATTATTGAAAGAAACACCTGAAATCGGCGATGCCCTGAACAAATTAGCAGGCAAAATCGATACCGAAAAAATGCAAGAATTGAATTACCAAGTGGATAATGACCTTCTAGAACCAACGGTAGTTGCCGAACGTTTCTTAGAAGAAAATAATTACTTCGAAGGAGAGTGACGAAATGGCAGACATGAATTTATTCCAACAATTTCTTTTCTATTTTCAAGAAAATGGCGGCTATGTTTTTGCCCAGTTCATTCGTCACTTCTTGATTTCAATCTACGGGGTACTTTTTGCCTCGATCGTCGGCATTCCAATCGGGATCTTGATTTCTAAAAAAATGCGTTTGGCAGATTGGGTGATTCGTTTCGCCAATATCATCCAGACGATTCCATCTTTAGCGATGATCTCGATTTTAATGATCGGCATGGGCTTAGGTGTGAATGTCGTGATTTTAACGATTTTCCTTTATTCTTTGTTACCGATCATCAAAAATACCTATACCGGCATGCGCCAAGTCGACCGCAATACGTTAGATGTCGGCAAAGGGATGGGGATGACTAGCTGGCAACGATTGTATATGATCGAATTGCCATTGTCTGTTTCGGTGATCATGGCAGGGATTCGAAACGCCTTAGTCGTGGCGATCGGTATCACCGCTATTGGGGCTTTCGTTGGTGCTGGTGGACTGGGGGACATCATCATCCGTGGAACCAATGCGACGGATGGTGCATCGATCATCTTAGCCGGTGCTTTACCAACTGCCTTGATGGCGATCATTACGGATCTTGGGTTGAGCTTTATTGAACGCCGCTTAGATCCAGCCAGCCGTACGTCACGCTAAATTTATTGGGAAAAAGCAAAAGCCGTTGTGACCATTTATTGGTCGCAACGGCTTTTTTGGTTCGGTCATTTTTCAGTAAAGTATCGCTTCAGTCGCTTCCCTTCTTAGGGTTAACGCCCTGCTCTTTTCGCTATTTATCCATTCCGTATACTTCGACTTCATAGATTCGGGCTGCTGAGTCTGCTCCTTGTGTTGGTTTATCGATACTGATTTTTACATATTGCACCTTCTTGACGGCAAACGTATTGGTGCTAGTGCCAGCTTCATTTTTCAACGTTCGTGAAACTGGCTCATAGTCTTTGCCATCTTCACTGATGAGCACCGTATACGCCCGCGTATTCATGTCTGGACCTTCTCCACCAGCCTCCGCATGAGCGAGGCGTACTTCACTGACCGTTTGTGGTCGACCGAGATCGATCATCAACTCATGAGGCGCATTGCCTGTCGCACACCACTTCGTACTCAAATCACCATCGAGGGCAAAAGCCGGTGCTTCGGCATCATTGACAAACGATGAAGCAGTTGCTTCGGCATCTTTTGAAAGCAGCATTAACTCTTTTGGCGCATCAGCAGAAATCGTGATCAATCCCGCCATTTCCAGAGGGGTCTCTCCTGCTTCGTTTTTGGCAACAAGCGTGACTTTGTAGGTACCTGGTTCCGAATAGGTCACTTGGGGATTTTCTTCTGTACTGCTGGTGATATCGCCGCCTTCAAACGTCCATTCAAATGCTTCGGCATTCGCAGATGAGGTATTCGTGAAGGTGATCGTTTCCCCCGGTTCCGCTAAGGTTTTAGAGGCTGTAAAGGCTGCTTTTGGCAGCTGATTGTTCGGCCAAGTGATCTCCACCGTATCGGATAGCTTGCCGCGATTGCCATAGCGATCCACTGCCACCACCGCGAACTTGGTTCTCGTCCCTTTTGGTCGTTCAACGGCATTCAAATAGTGGTTGGTTGCTGGCGTAGCTGCTAAGAAAGAGCGTGAGCCGTCATCGTTCAATTGGTAGACCTCATAAACCGCAGCTGTCTTGTCCTTGGCAGCTTCCCACGTTAAACGGACACCCGCATAGTTGCCCTCTTCTTCATCAAAGAGCACATCCTCAACCGTCAATGCTTCGGCAGCGAATTTCTCCGCTTTCTGATCTCCGATCGTTAATTGCCCTAAATTCAATTCATAGACATCACTGGTTTCTTTCGTGGTTATGTCATAACCGATCGCTGTCACTTCTCCTTTGATGTCTTTCAATGAGTAGGTGATCGTCGTCCAGTCTGTTGCGACCTCTTTGTCTCCTTTGATTGTTTGTGTCGAACCATCGGCTAAGGTCACGACCAAATCAAGAGTTGTCGGTACCGTTGCTTTGACAGTCGTCGTCAGCTTCGTCTTTTTCGTCACAGGAAATGCTGTCTGATACAATGCCATGTGACTGGTACTGCCTTTTGTCATCTGTCCACGTAGTTTCAGTGCATTTCCGCCATTGTAGGCATCCGCATAATTGATTGATACAGCCAAATCATTGTCTTTTCCATGGTCAAAGACCCAACGATAGGTCGGCAAAACAGCTTGCAAACTCCGATTGTTCCAATTGCGGCTGGACACTTTTTCTCCCTCGATAAAATAGTTGTAGCCATTCCCCAGACTAAAATTCGTCACAAAAGGCAGCTCTGTGATAGCGGTCTGTTCCAGGGCATACGTGGAGATCCCAGGCCACTCTGTCGCTTCTGGCAGCTGGCTTTCCCGAGGATCACCCGTGTTATTGACCCAAAAAGCATTCTCTTTGCTTTGGAAGTCATCCGGCGTACTAGCAGAAGAATAGGTCCAGCTAGGCACATACAGGCCCAATGAAGTATAAGGAACGCCTTTTTCATCCGTAAACAGATCCCAGCGCACAGGCGTTGCATAGCCATTTTCTTGTACATCGATCCCAGCAAAAAGATCGTAAGGATCGACACCGATTTCACGGGCTTTTTCATTGGAGGCCTTCAACAGCTCCTTGTCCGCCAGTTTGTCAGTGGTCCACCAGAAATTCAAGAACATACTGTCTGCCAATGGGTTCATCTCTGCATCCACTAAATAGGCTTTGTTCTTATCCGTCAGAGCATTTTGCCAATCCATTTTCCCATCACTCGTCATGGAATCATACCACATGATCTCTAAATGATCGTCGGCTTGTTCTTTGAATTGGGCGATCAGTTCTTGCATCGCTTTGGCGTGGCTTTCATTTAGTCCTTTACCATCAGCCCCCGATTGTTCGACACCTTCCGCTGCATCATCAAAACTAGTGACCGCCGTATCGGTTTCTTGATTGATGAACCAGCCATCAAAGCCATACGTATTGGCAACTTCGATCATCTTTTCTACGATCGGAAAATTGCCATCCTCATCTTTAGCTAAAAACGTATCTAGCCATTCCAACTTCCCACCATGGGCAGTTTGCGGAAAGAAGATCGTTCCTAAAACCGGCACGCCATTCCTATGAGCAGCATCTGTCACATCAGGACTTGGCGGTACGATGATCCCTTCGCCTGAAGAGCCGCCCCAATAAACCAATTGATCGATGTATTGCCAATAAGAAAAGACATTGGCATCAAAGGTATTGATCCCTCGTGGTGCATTGCCGCTCGTACTGCTATTCATGATCGAAAGCGCCACGACTTTGGTTTCTGCCGTTTGCGTGTCATTCATCTTCGGCAACGTCTCTTTAGCTGCCCGCTGCGCTAATGGAACAACGCTGGTATTGTATTTCGCATCTGGATCTTTTTCAAAAGACCATGCCAACAAATCCTCTGGGAACCAATAAGACGACTCCGGTTGATTGTCCATCGCTTTTTCCAACGTACTTTTGGCTGTTTCCTGGTAAACGACTTTTCCCGTTGTCTTCGCCTCACTTTGGGTGCAGCCGCCGATTGCCGTTGCCGCTGCCAATACCAACAAAGATACGCCAACTTTACTGATTTTCCTTGTCACACTTCTTCCTCCTTGTTTTACATAAACCCGCCAACATTCCTATACTAAAACGATAACGCTTTCAAAGGTAGGAATATAGGAACAAATTAAAGAAATCATGCAACAAATCCAAGAAGGTTGAGTTTAGAAAAAAAGAGCCTCCTTTTTGGGAAGCTCTTGGTCAACTAGCTAAAAAATCAGCTCTTCACACTTCATTCATAATGTGTCCATGCAGAATAAATTTCCACAACTTTATTTTCCTCATCAACTTTGTAAACCACTCGATGTTGCCTATTCAGCCTACGTGAATATCTGCCTTCATGTGTAGGTCTCAGCTTTTCAAAAGACTGCGTGGGCATATATGGATCTTCCTTCAAGGTCTGAATCACTTCTTCAAACTGTTTCTTTAAATTCGATTGTTTGATTTTCCTTAGATCCACTTTCGCAGAGTTTTTGATTGCGACTGTATAGTTACTCATCAAAGAGCTTCCCAATCAATATCATCGATATCCGTAAAGCCACTGTCGTCTTTTTCGCGGTCTCGTACTTTGTCTAGAGTACCTGTTTGCTCAAGAAAAAGGGTTTCTTGAATCGCTCTCCAGTCTTCTAGCCCAATCAACACCGCATTGTTTCCACTACGATCACTAATAATCTCAATTTCAGTATGGTTTTCATTTACATCTTTCAATAACTGATAAAAATTTTTGCGAGCAGTGCTAGGATTCATCGTTGTATTAGCCATTGCCTCTCCTCCTTTTCTTGATATAATTATAGCGTACCTGATTGAGTACGTCAAAAATACAATAATGCACTTATATACAGCGAACTTTTCCCGCTATTTTTACATAGAAAAAAAAGAGCCTCCTTTTTGGGAAGCTCTTTGGCCCTGCTTACTTCTTACTCCTTTCCAACGAGCGGCAGCCAAACGCGCATTTCGCCTATGCCCCGATTGCCCCATAAATGGTATGGGATCAGTTGCCACGTACGAGGTATGACCGTTTCCGCTCGTTCTTCGTAAAGGGTTGTTCCCGACCATTCTTCGCTTTGGTAGCCTTTGATCGCCAAACGTAAAGTAGTTGGCAACAACGTATCCTCTTTCGCAAAGGTCGCCTCCAGCGCCTGTGGGTCGATGCGGCAACGCCAGAGTGCTTGACCATTGTCGGCTTCTTCTATGCAATACACGAAGGGGCCACGTTGCAATGCGACTTGATTGATAGCTTGAATAACTTGAGGATTCGCACGCAGGATTTGCAATGGTTGTTCAAAACGGATATTGGCCGTCACGTTTTCGACTGCCTCAAAGATGATTTCCTCGTTCGTCTCCTGCCATTCGTGTTCACTATCGATTTGAAACTTACTTAGTCCGTTAGGTTTGTGGATGATAAGCGTCTTTGGAATGCCTTGATAGCGAATCGTGAGGTCCTCTGTAAAAGGAAACCCGCCCGTTTGTTCAAACGTAAATTGATCAGGTTCTTCTAAACGGCTTGCTACAAATAAATTCACGTAAAGCTTCTCTTGATCGCAAGTGTAAACCAAGCGCTGCAGCGAAGCGACCATCCGTGCAAAATTCGGCGGACAACACGCACAACCGAGCCAATCGGGTCGTTGGGCTTTGACGTGACCTTTGCCAGGATTTTCTTGATCTCGTTGGGGATTGACCTCCAAAGGATTCACGTAGAAAAAGTGTTTGCCGTCAATTGCCGCACCAGAAAGGACGCTATTATACAACGCTCGTTCCATCGTCGCTAAATATTTTGGTTCATTGGTTAGTTTGAACAGCTCAAAAGAAAATTGGACCAATGCAATGGCAGCACAGGTTTCACAATACATCGTATCATTTGGCAAATCATAGGGACCGACAAAGGCTTCCCCGTGAACGGTTGAGCCGACGCCACCGGTCACATACATTTTCTTACAGGCGATGTCTTCCCAAATCGCTTCACAAGCGTCGATTAATTCTTGATCTTGGGTATGCTGGGCGACTTTTGCCATCCCGCTTGCCATATACAGCATTCGTACCGCATGACCTTTGGCTTCATGCTGCTTTTTAGGTTGATCGTAGGCTTGTAAATAGGTGAGGTCTACCCTTGGCGTTTCATCCGATAAGCCATCCGCTTGGTTTTTCAAAATTTCTTTTTCGTAAAAGGCAGGATCTTCCCCACGTACTTCAAGAAAGAAATCAGCTAATGTCAAATAGGTTTGTTTACCGGTGTATTCATACAAACGCACCAGCGCCAATTCGATCTCTTGATGGCCATCTGCACCTTGAATTTTTTCAGACTCCCGCCCAAAATGCGTGCAAATATTGGCGATATTTTTCTCTGCCACGGTCAGTAATTTATCCTTGCCTGTCGCTTGATCATAAGCGATAGCCGCTTCGACTAAATGCCCGGCACAATAAAGTTCATGACTGAAATACAGCTGACGGTATTTTAACTTCGGTCGGGTCAATTGAAAGAAGGTATTTAAGTAGCCATCTGCTTCTTGCGCCGCAGCAACTAAGTCAATCACTTCATCTACTGTCTTTTCCAATTGCGGATCGCTAGTATTCAACAAGCTATACCCAGCTGACTCGATCCATTTGTAGACATCGCTATCTTGGAAAAACCAGCCGAAATGTTCTCCTTCCATTTGCCTTGCGGCGATGCGAAAATTCGCCAATGCATGGCTTTTCCCAGCTGGCAAATTGGGATCTTCCCGTTCTGCTTGAACATCTACATCGATTTCATCATTTAGGACTTGGTATTGGTAAGGAATCGTTTCTTTGCGAACAATCTCTTGGTATCCTTGCCAAAACTCGTCCGTGAGCTGGATCTTGTTTAATGCGAATTCTTTCATTACGTTCTCCTGTTCTTTTACTTTTTTATGCTTGATCATTCAATTCATATTTACTTCATTAATAAAAAGTTCGGATCATCTCCTGTGATATGTTGCCCTGCCTCCTCTTTGATCGTTTGCTTATATAAGAGCTGGTAGGCTTTAGGACTCATGCCTTTTTTCTGTTTAAAGGTATTGGTAAAGTGCTGCCTGCTGTTGAATCCTGCTTGAGCGGCAATTTCGACGATTGGCAGCTGACTATTGCTTAGTAAAAATGCTGCCTGTTTCAGACGCTCACTGGTGAGAAAATGGTTGACCGTCACTCCCAGTTGCTCATGAAAGAGTTTATGCAAGTAGGCTTTCGTAATCCCCACCGCCGCTGCGATTTGGGGGACTTGAATATCTTCATCAAAATGCTGTTGAATATAGTCGATCGCAGCGTTCACATAGCAATTGCCCCGTTTGGTTTCTTTCGTACGTAATGAAAAGGCTAATTCCATCAGCATCCGCTTAAACAAGAGCTCGATCGTAAATTGCCGTTCAGCAGACGATTGCTCTTGAGTATCATCGATCATTAGCAGCTGCAGCAATGACTTGATCGCTTGTCCAAATTGGCGGACATCGCGACTTTTCGCGTAAGGCTCATTCAATTGTACATTTCCTTTGATGTGTGCAAAAACATCACGAACACAAAGGGCGGACGGTGTCTCACTTAGAAGAAATTCAATATTCAGTAATGTGCAGGAATCTCCTTCAACGAGTAAGGCGTGTTCCACAAACGCATTTATGAAAACGAAATCATTTCTTTCCAGAACAATTACTTGATCTTGCACCTTTATCTTACACTTCCCTTTGGTCACAAACATGATCTCACACGCTGGGTGTTGATGTGGATCCATGGAAAAACGCTCAAGGGCAACACTATAGTATGCTGTAATCTTCGCATAGTTTGTTTCTTGTGGAAACACCATTGATCAACTCCTTTTTTATTCGTTGACGATTTCTTTCTTTTTTATTTCTAGTAGACAAAACTTTCCCTCTCTTTTTTATTGCTTACTATACTATAAGAAAAACGTACTAGGAGGAAATCGATGTCTTTTTTACATTTTGCACAAACACCCCCAATGGGATGGAATTCTTGGGACTGCTATGGCGCTTCTGTAACCGAAGCAGAAGTGATCGCCCATGCTGATTTTATGGCAGAGCATTTGAAAGCTTATGGTTGGGAGTATGTCGTCGTGGATATTCAATGGAGCGAACCAGAAGCAAAGTCTACAAGGTATAATGATTTTTATCCGTTGTGTATGGACGACTATTCTCGCTTGATTCCTGCTGAGAACCGCTTCCCTTCAGCAAAAGATGGCGCTGGTTTCAAAAAACTTGGTGACTATCTGCATCAAAAAGGGCTGAAGTTTGGTATCCATATCATGCGCGGCATTCCACGACAAGCAGTTCATCAAAATACGCCGATCAAAGGAACGGATAAACGGGCACGGGACATTGCTATGAATTCAATCTGTCCTTGGAATTCCGATATGTATGGGGTCGATGTTTCATTGCCTGAAGGACAGCTTTATTATGATTCTTTGCTCGAATTATATACTTCTTGGGGTGTTGACTTTATAAAGGTGGATGACATCGGCGATTCGAAAATTTACGGTGATGCCCATAAAGCAGAAATCAAAGCGATTCGCCGTGCGATCGATCGATCCGGTCGAGAGATCGTCCTTTCTTTGTCTCCCGGACCAGCTGCCCTCAAAAATGGTAGTTTCTTTCAAAATCATGCCAATATGTGGCGCTTGACGGATGACTTTTGGGATCATTGGGACGCCCTTTACGCCATGTTTGACCGAGCAGCAGAGTGGGCACCTTTCGTTCGTCCAGGTAACTGGCCTGACTGTGATATGCTGCCGTTGGGTCATATCGGCATTCGGGCAGTTGATGGTGGCGGTGGTGATAGCTGGACACGTTTTACGGAAGACGAGCAATACTTATTGATGAGTTTATGGACGATCTTCCAATCTCCATTGATGTTCGGTGGTACTTTACCAGACATCGATCCCTTTACCTTACGTTTATTGACGAATACTGAAGTCTTAGAAATGTATCGAAGAATTCATACGAAAAAAGAGTTCTATCGTGATCAAGAGTGGATCATTTGGGAGGCGTTGAGCGACACAGCAGTCTACTATGCCATTTTCAATGTTTCTGATCAAACGCAAACCATCCCAAAATCGATCGCTGCTTTACTACCAATTAAAAGCGGCACTGAGTTATGGCAACAAAAAGAACAGACAATTGCCGATGCTGAGGTTCCTACTCATGGTGTCCGATTATTAAAAGGCAATATTTAGTAAAGCCGGCAGCAGTATACGTTTATAAGCAGCACAATGCAACCTACTCATTGTGCTGCTTGTTTTTTATTCTTCGTACACTTTTCGACCAAGAAACGCTACGCCTTGATCATTGATTCCAGAAAAAAACAACCTTTCTTTTTGGTCGATGTACTCATAATATGGGACAAATTCGTTTTCTCCCCACAAGTAACTTCGTCCTTCTTTTTTTAATGCTGTTATTTCTTGCAGCTGAGAAGATATAACTTGAGATTCATGATCAAATTGGATGATTTCCCACTTTCCTAACAGAGTTTCCTGCTCTGGCATTCGTGAAATACTTCCTTGATAGATTGAAGTAGAGATTACTGGCCAGCCTGATTCCAGCCAATAGAGTTTACGTATCTGTAAATGGAATTGGTCACTGAATGGTTTTCTCCGTGCATGATGCACAACGAAGCTTTCTTTATTGGTTTGCGTAAAGATCGAATTATGACCAGGAGCGTATACAACTGGTTCTTCTGAGAACTGATAGCTCCCCAACAGTTTAGTCCCTACTTCGGTGGGCGTCTTTTCTTGATCCGTCATGGCCGTACCATGCCAGTCCAGATATGGCCCTGTAATTTCTTTTGCTCGGGCGACACGGATATTATACGAATCGTTAAGGGAGTCGAAAGAAACAAACAAATAATAATAATCGGTTTCAGGATGATAATAGATAAATGGGCCTTCAATAGCAGTATCAACTGTTTTCGGACGAAAAGCAATCCGTTGACCATAGCTCTTTTCTTGAAGTTTTCCAGTTTCTTTGTTCAATGGAGCAATATAGATTCCGCCAAAGAAAGAACCATAGACAAACCACTGTTCACCCGAGCGGTCAAAAGCAATATTGGCATCGATCGCGTTATGCTGTGCAAGAGTAGCATTGGTTTTAACAACCTCTCCTTGATCTTCCCAAGGGCCCAAAGGATCTGTTGCTGTAGCTAAGCCAATAAAAGAAGTGGTACTGCCGAATGTCGAAGCAGAATAATACATACGGAATTCGTCCTTGTAGCGGATAACTTCCGGTGCCCATAGTCCTTGAGCTTTGCTCCATTTTACTGCTGGTTCAGGCATTTCTGACAATGCCTGTTTCTCAAATTGCCAATGGATCAAATCTTTTGAACGACGAATTGGTACACCTGCCGTTTTGGGCTGTTGGGTGTCCGTTGAATATAAATAAAAGGTGCCTTCATGTTCAATAATCGTAGGATCATGAACCCCATTGATCGCTGTCATGTCTTCCCTCATCTCCTAATTGATTTATGCTATTTTATAAAAACAGGACAGCTACTTGACGAGCTGTCCTGTTTGTTCCCACATTCCTGCAGGACAGTTTTTCTTAGCTAAGTTTGCGCGAAACCGATAAAAGCAGCCGCATTTGGTACAGGTATGATTCAATCGCAATGGACAAGCCTCACAAACAGCGATTCTCCTACTGACGATCTCCGGCGAAGCCAAGTCGCTTTCTAAAGAAAGTTGTTCTGCAATCAAGGATTCAATGTCTTCCTGTGCTGCTGCAGCAGCATCTTTCACTTCGCACCCTTTACAAGTCATGGGTCAGACTGTCAATGAGATCGTTAGAACACTCATTGCTGGCACCCGCAAGCTGACTTTGTTCTCTTCAACATTGTAAGCGGTGAAGTCTTGGATCACCACATCTTCAGGATGATCAAAATCATTGTGTGCGTTCATTTTGTCCCCCACGATATAACGAGCTTCTTTCACTTCATTGATCGCTGTTTCAAGGGAGAAGGATAATTCTTCCGTGCCTTGGGTAGCAAAATTACAAACCGATAGATGGATCGTATCTTCTTTTTTCGAAATTGTATACGTAATGGTATCGCTGCTGGTTCCATGGCTATCAATGGTTTCAGCATCTTGATGGACTTTGTACAAATCAAATACATGATAGCTTGGGGTTTTCACCATTTGTTCGCCATCTGTCAAAATCATCGCCTGCAGGACGTTGACGGTTTGTGCGATATTTGCCATATGCACTCGCTTGGCATGTTTATGGAAAATATTCAAGGTGATCGCTGCGACCATGGCATCACGAATCGTATTTTGTTGGTATAAGAAGCCTGGATTCGTCCCAGGTTCTGCTGAGAACCAAGTGCCCCATTCATCAACAATGATTCCCACACGCTGTTCTGGGTCATACTGGTCCATGATCGCGCTGTGGCGGGTCAATAATTCATCCATGTAGGCTGCTTTTTCACAGGTCACTTGCCACTCTGCCTCATCAAATTCCAAGGCGCTACCTTTTTCTTCCCAGCCCTGCGGATGAACGTAGTAGTGCAAGCTTAGGCCGTCCATCAACCAATGGGCGTTTTTCATCAGCGTTTCTGTCCAATGATAGTCTGCGACATTCGCTCCGCCAGCAACTTTGTAGATTTTTTTGTCACCGTATTGGCGGACATAGGTTTGATAGCGGCGATACAGATCCGCATAGTACTCTGGCCGCATATTGCCGCCGCAGCCCCAGTTTTCGTTTCCTACGCCAAAGAATTTCATTTCCCACGCATCTTCGTGGCCATTTTCTCTGCGAAGATCAGCCATCGGAGAAATGCCATCCATCGTGATGTATTCCACCCATTCCGACATTTCTTGCACCGTTCCGCTGCCGACATTGCCGTTTACATACGCGTCACATTCCAGCTGCTTGATCAATTCAAAAAATTCATGGGTTCCGAAATGATTGTTTTCAGTCACGCCGCCCCAGTGAGTGTTGACCATCGTTTTGCGGTTTTCTTTAGGACCGATCCCGTCTTTCCAATGGTATTCATCGGCGAAGCAGCCGCCTGGCCAACGCAGCACAGGGATTTGAATGTTTTTCAGTGCTTCAACCACATCGATTCGCATCCCATTTTTATTTGGGATCTGCGAATCTTCTCCAACGTATAATCCTTCATAGATACAACGGCCTAGATGCTCTGCAAAATGACCGTAGATATATTTGCTGATCGTTGTTCCTGATTTTGTGTTTTGAATGTTAATCGTCAATCAGTTCACCTTCATCTCTAATTTATTGTTTGCGACCGGCTCGCCAAAGACTGGGAATCCTTTTTCATCCCAAGTGAATGGTTGTGCAACTGCATGTCGATTCGGGTTTGCCAGAGGATCGCCTGCCTGATTTTTTTCTGGTCTTGCATGATAAACTAAAATGTCCTCACCATCTGCCCCTTTTGTAAAAGAGTTATGTCCCGGTCCATATTGAGAATTCCGTTCTGACGTTTGAAAGACTGGCTCTTGGGATTTGTGCCAAGAAAATCCATTCAATAAATCACTATTTTCGTCTGTCCACAATAATCCCATAGCGTAATTTTCATCTGTAGCACTGCCAGAATAAGTGATAAAAATCTTACCATTTCGCTTAAGCACGGCTGGTCCCTCATTCACCATGAAACCAATCTGTTCCCAAGGGTATTCAGGGATCGATAGTAAAAGCTGCTTTCCTTTTAGCGTCCATGGATTTTCCATTTCTGATAGATAAAGATTAGAGTTTCCTGGAATTCTTGGATCTTGTTGCGCCCAAACATAATAAAGTTTCTCCTGATGTTCAAACACAGTTGCATCCAAACTAAAGCTTTCAAATTGCGTGATGACCTGTCCTTTTTCTTCCCATTCCCCTTCAAAAGGTTCACTTGCATTATTTTCGATCACGAACATTCGATGATGATGATTTTCATTTCTGATCTCTTCATTATCACTCGCGGCAAAATAGATATACCACTTATCAGCGATAAAATGAATTTCTGGCGCCCAAATCAATTCACTCATTGGTCCCGACTCATGTGCCTGCCAAACCGTCTTTCTTTCCGCATCTTCCAGTTCATTGAGGCTTTTCGCTCGTCTAAGTTCAATCGACTGATACCCAGGAACTGAACCTGTAAAATAATAGTAACCATCGGAATGTAAATATACCCAAGGGTCTGCTCGTTCATACACGATTGGATTTTGTATTGTCTCTGCATTTGCTTTTGCCATACCTTACTCCTCATTCCTAACAATAAATAATGGTACTCCTGTTTCGGAGGTACCTGTAAATGTCATTACTTGCTTTTGCTGATTTTCATCCCAGCCGGAAAGAAACTTCCCTTTGTAAACAGTGTCATCGATAACCACACTTGAATCTTCTTGACTATTCTTTTCTGCTAGTTCCCATGTTCCAGTGCGATCACCTTTGATCGTGCCATTTTTTTCAACTGTAATTTCCTGTGGTTCTTTCAAATCATCCGTTAAAAACTTGTCAAAGGAAATCAGCGTATAGGCACCCGTAACTTGATTCTTTGTATAGTCAGCAATCGTTTCTTCGCTGTATCTCAATGGAGAAACAACCGGCCAGCCTGCTTCTGTGAAAAACATTTGATGGACTCTCACAGAATGGTATTCTCCGCTATTTGGAAAACGTGTATGGAAAATCAGGTAATATTGATTGGTTTCTTCATCATAATAGGTCGAGTTGTGACCTGGCGAAACATAGCCCACCCCTTCATTGCTCGTATTTTCGGTATATAGGAAGTTCCCCATAATTTTAGTTCCGAAGTCTTGAATACTTGCGTCATCAAAAACCGTTCCAAATTTCCCTTTGACCTCAGCCATTGGATTTCCTTGGCTGTCTTCATAAGGACCATCGGGATTCTTTGACCGCGCGACTCGAAGGTTATATCCACCGTCTGCATCTAGCCCACCAAATGAAGTGAACAAGTAATAGTAGCCATTTTCTTGATTATATTGAATGTATGGTGCTTCGATGCGACTGTGATTTCCGCCCATCAAATGTGTTCCGTAAGAATTGCGATCTTTAGGCAAACCCGTTTCATCATCCATTTCTAGGATAAAAATCCCACCTGAGTATGATCCATAGACCATCCATAATTTTCCTTCATTGTCATAAAAAACATGAGGATCGATCGCATTTGGATGAATCGCTGCATTGTACGCTTCACCAAACTGCGGAGAGGTTCCTGAATAAAGAAAAGATTCGACTTTTTCATAAGGACCTTCAATAGAGTCAGATACCGCCACTCCCATTACGGAGAGCGGTGAAGTTCCTTGACACAAACAATAGTACAAATAGTATTTTCCATTCTTAAACTGTTGGATATCACTAGCCCATAACGTATCTGTCTGTGCGTACTCAAACTCTTCTGCCAATTCTTCTCGAATATTCTCAAATAGTGTATCTTCAGATACTGAATTAGATATCTGCTCCCACTTCATCAAATCCTGAGACTTGGCAAATTGCATATGTGATCCAATAATATAAAATGTATCATCCGCTTTGATCACCGATGGGTCATGGACACTAACATCGGCAAACTCAGGAGGGGACAAGACTTCTTCAACTGCAGAAGCAGTACAGCCAGATAAAAGAACCATTAGAGGAACACACGAGAAAAGAAATTTTTTGATCATGATTTTAACAATCCTTTCTTGCTATAGCCTGACAACAAGCACTTGCTGGCACTGTACAAAAAGATTGAAATTGCGACAAAAAAGAACCAATGATACGCCATGCTAACAATTGAAAATGTGAGAACCATCAAAAGGCAAAGAAACGATTCTTTTGGTAACAAGAATGGACTCGTCAATGAAAAAACGGCTTTTTTCCTCCACTTATCTTTACTCAATCGAGTGACTAAGGATAAATTGATCAATACTAAAATCACATAACTGAACAAAAACAAAAGTGGCCATTGGAAAAATGCTCTCATTAGATCACTTTGCTGCACAATCAGCAATTCCAAATAGAGAATGCCTAGAATAAGTGGAAATATAAAGACCCGCCATTTGTATAAGCGAATGGCTGACACATAGTTTTTCCAAAATAAAGTCAATACTTCTATATAAGAGTAATAGCCTGTAAATAGATCCTCTTTATTTAGAATCGTTAAGACAGCAACAGTACTGGGAACAAAGCCGACCACAAAAAAACCAGCTAAAATACCTAGAAGCCACAAAATATTTAGTTCTATCAGAAGTACGAATGCATTTAGCCAGTTCATTGCTTTTAGAAACATCTACTCACCCTTTCATTCCAGAAAGTGCAACTGATTCAATAATTTGCTTTTGGAAAATAATAAATACGATCAAAACCGGAAGTAATGAAACAACGGAAGCTGCCATAATCAACGGATAATCCGTTTGAATTGCATAGGCGGCATTTAAGTTTGCGATCACTACTTGCAATGTTTGTTTTTCTGGACTATTCAAGTAGATCAATGGTGCTAAGTAGTCATTCCAAGCGCCCATAAACCATAAAATAAATTGAGCAGCAACTGCTGGACGAATCAACGGGAAAATCAATTGGATAAAGGTTTGTAAATAGCCCGCCCCATCAATTTTTGCCGCCTCAACGATCGAATCAGGAATATTAGATAAATATTGTCGCAAAAAGAAAATCATCGTGATATTCCCAAACATTCCCGGAATGATCAATGGTAATAACGTATCAACCCAGCCAATTTGGGAGAACATCATAAATTGTGGGATCATCACCGCTGGATAGGGAATCATCAAAGCGGCTAAAAGAATTAGAAATAGCGCATCTTTATGCGGCATCCGTAATTTGGCAAATGAGAAGGCAGCTAAACTGGATGTCAGAGTACCTACAACAGTTACAGAAAGTGAAACGATCACTGTATTTTTAATCCCTGAGAACAAAGTGTCCAGCTCAGATAAACGTTTGTACGCATCAAATTGTACTGGGTCTGGAATCCATTGAGGTGGCAGCTGGAAGACGCCAGCTCGGTCTTTTAGCGATGTTGAGATCATCCAAAGTAACGGCCCCACCATAATAACTGCTCCAAGGGAGAGAATTAAAATAATGAGTACGTTGCTTATTTTCAGTTTTTTCATTCTTTTCCCTCCTAATCTAATTTATAGCTTGAACGATTGTTCATATAGAATTGGAATGCTGTTATCACAAAAACCAATACTGCTAGAATCAACGCCATACTGCTTGCATAACCCATTTGCCAATTTCTGAAAGCTTTTTGCCAGATATACCAAACGACCGTAGCACTGCTATATTGTGGTCCGCCAGTTGGTGTCATAATGTTTATTTCCGTAAAGATTTGTGAGCCGCCGATAATATTCGTAACGACTAAAAAGAAAGTGACTGGTCTAACCATCGGCCAAGTGATATTGCGAAACTTTTGAAAAGAAGAAGCACCATCTAATTCTGCTGCTTCATAAAAGGTTTTGGGTACACTTTGAATCGCTGCCAAGTACAAGAGCATCGAATAGCCCAAGCCTTTCCAAACAGACATAATAATAATTGCCGGTTTGACTGTTGATGGGTTTTGCAACCAGTTAGGGCCGCTGATACCGAAGATATCCAAGACCTGATTGACTAAACCAAAATCACCATTGTAAGCCCATTGCCACAAAATCGAAATGGCTGCTAATGATGAGATGACTGGAATATAATAGATTGTTCGAAAAATCGTCGTTCCTTTAATTCCTCTGCTCAGTGCTGATGCTAGCATAAATGACAAAATCAAACCGATTGGAATCCCTAACATCAAAAAGACGGTATTAAACATCGTCTTATAGAAGTACTCATCTCTAAAAAGCTTCTGAAAGTTCTCAAGACCGATAAAATTCATTTGCCCTAGACCGTTCCAATCTGTAAAGGCAGCATAAACCGAATAGCCCAAAGGTATCAATGAAAACAAAATAAATCCTAAAACTGGAAGTAGAACGAACAAGAAAGCAACTTTGTGCTCTTTTGCATAAAGACTATTTTTATTTTTTGTTTTTTTTATTTCCACTTGTTCCATTACGCGTCCCTCCATAAAAATCTTTGGGGTCACATAGATATGTGACCCCAGTGAGTCTATCTTGCTGTTTCTTGTTGGCGAATCGCTGAGTCTAGTTTTTCTTGCATCTTAGGTTGAACTTCTTTTAAATAATCCGCTGCCGTTTGATCTCCATCTAACACAGGTTGGATATTGATAAAGAATTCATCGTACCATTCTGCATTGTAGGTTGTTGCTACTGGCAAAGCGCGACCATAATCTTGGACGATGTCAATAAATTCTTGTTTATTATTAGGTACACTGTCCGTATCAGAAGCCCATTCTTCAGCCATATCAATCAGGTTAGGAATTTGAATCTGTGCATCTACTAATTGTTGTTGTCCTTCTTCAGATGCACTTAAATACTCAACTAATTTCACTGCTTCTTCTGGATGTTTGGTTTTGCTGGCAACACCAATTCCTAAAGAACCAATATACGTTGCAGATTCGCCTGTAGAGCCTGCTGGCCAAGGCATCAAGTCATACTCAAAATCTAATCCTGCATACGTACTCATATCCCAAGGTCCTACAGGGAAGAAAGCAATCTCCCCATTCATCCATCTTTGATACGTATCCAATGTTTGTGCATCAGAAATTGAAGGGGTGAGTTCATGCACATTTTGCAGATCCGCAAACCATTGCAATGCTTCCGCAAATTCTGGTGTATCGACTGTAACGGTATCTTTGGCTTCGTTGATCCAATCTGCTCCGTTACTCCAAACAAAAGCTTGTAAACTCCAGTTTACGTTAAATCCTGTTGCCCATTGGTCAAGATTTCCATCTCCATCAGAATCCTTCGTCAACTGTTTAGATACTTCAACGAATTCATCCCATGTATAAGGCGTATCTGTATCTGGCAAATCAATACCAGCTTCTTTAAACATGTCTTTGTTATATCCTAAAGCAAATGGTCCAACATCTTTTGGTAATCCATACAAAGCACCGCTACCAACTTTTTCACCATCATACCGATAACTGTTTACTCCATATTCCCAAATGTTTGAAAGATCAAAATCTGAATTCTCAATTTCATCCGTAATATCTAGCAAAACACCATTATCAACGTAAGCCATTAGATTGCTTTGTTCTACATAGAAAACATCGGGCATATTACCGCCTGAGATTGCCGCTTGCAGCTTTGTTGCATATTGATCAGCATCTGTGGCGATAATCTTAACGCTTACATCATTTTCTTCCTCAAATTGTTTAATTGCTGTTTCATAGGCTTTCTTCTCGTCCTCGCCGCCTCGAAACATAAACGTAATTTCTTTACTTCCGCTATCATCACCTGAACTATTATTACTGTTTCCGCAGGCCCCTAATACCAAACTACTTAAACCTAGAACTGCTCCCGAAAAAATAACCTTTTTGATGTTCATCTTTTCCATCCTCTCAAGTTTTATAGATATTTGCAGGTACGTTATCACATTTGTTCATTGACCTCTCTAAAAAAAGACCTTACTAACTGCTCATAATAATTCCTAACACCTAAGATATTTCCTATAAAGAAGCCTATAAACAATTCACAAAAACAAAACATAGAAATTGATGTTTGCAAACACTTTCAATTTACAAATAAATCATAACTTTATTTGTAATCGCTGTCAACAATATTTTGATTAATTTATTAAGGATAATATCTATGTTAATTAATAAATATATTAATAACTAGCGAAATAAACAACGCTATTTACACAAATTAGCAAATATGTTAACATTCAAGTAAATCAAACAGTTTAAGCGGAGGTGACACGATGCAATTAGAAATCAATCAAGAAGCATTGCCTGTCTATGAGGCACTTGCCAGTAACGTGCGAATCAAAATCATTCAATTGCTGGCTAAAAACAAGATGAATGTCAAAGAGTTGGCACAAGAGTTAGGCTTAAGCAGCGCTATCATTACGATGCATATCAAAAAATTAGAAGAAGCCAAAATCATCAAAACAGAGCGTGTAGGGCAAAAAAAGATTTCCAGTTTAAGAGTGGATCATATCGATATCAACTTTCCTGAGAAAATCTTTAATGCCTTTGATACGAAAGAAACGACGATACCGATCGGTCATTATACAAATTATTCGGTAGAACCAACGTGCGGGCTTGCTACTTCAGCTGATTTTGTGGGAATGGTAGATGAACCGAAGTTTTTCATGGATCCTCGACGAATGGATGCCCGCATCTTATGGTTTACGAAAGGATTTGTTGAATACCAATCGCCAAACTTCTTAGCAAGAGAAGAAAAACTTGAAATGATGGAGATTTCAATGGAAGTTTCGTCTGAATTTCCTTTTTCCAATAACAACTGGCCGTCAGATATCACCTTCAGCTTAAATGGTGTGGAGCTTGGTACATGGACTAGCCCAGGGGATTTTGCAGATATTCGCGGCAAGTATACACCGGATTGGTATCCAGACAATCTCAATCAGTACGGGTTATTAAAGACGATTCGCATCATGGAACATGGAACCTACATGGAAGGTGTTCCTCTTTCCGACATTACGATCAAGGATATACCTGCCTACGAAGATACGTGGCATTTAAAAGTGGAAGTCAAAGAAGATGCCGAGCATGTCGGCGGTTGTACCCTCTTTGGCAAGGGGTTTGGGAATTACGATCAAGATATCAAACTAAAAATGTTTTATAGCTAAAAAAAACGCTAGTCTTAGCGGCTGACCCAAACATTTCTTTTGGGAATCAGGTCGCTAAACTAGCGTTTTTGTTATTTCTTCAAATGGTAACTGTACGTACTTACAATGATGTTTTCACGCCAAGAGAGTCTGAAACGCAAGCGCAGGCTTGTTTGGTTGTGCAAAATATTTTGCCAGCGACGTCTTGGGACAAACTGTGGAATGATAACGGTCGTTGTGTAATTGTGTTTGGCTGCATTGCGGCTGACTAGATCCACATAACGCAAGATGGGATTTTCAATCGAACGATACGAAGAATGAACGACGGAGAAACGCACGTCTGGGAATTTTTGCTTAAATTCTTGTTCGATCTCTTTTTCTTTCTTCACATCTTCATCCAACGAGACGTGCATCGCCACGACATAATCACCAATCGATTGGGCATAGTTCAATGCGCCGATATTTACTCGGGTAACATTTCCGACGAGAACGATCACGGTGTTTCCTTCATAAACATGTAATGCTTCTTGTTTTTCCAATCGCAGCTGTTCTGCGACTTTTTTATAATGATCATGGATCTTGTAAAAGATATACAAGAGGATCGGCATGATAATAAAGAATGGCCAAATATCGCCTAAGCGATACACGAACAAGATGGCAATGATCGCAAAGGAAATCAAAGCCCCAATGATGTTGGCGATCGATTTAAAGAACCAGCCTTTGCCTTCTTTTTTCCATTTGACGACCATTCCGCTTTGGGATAGTGCAAAAGGAATGAATACCCCGATAGAATACAACGGAATCAAACGCTCGGTCGATCCTTGGAAGATAAACAATAGGACGATGGAACCAGCAGCTAAGGTGATGATCCCGTTTGAGTAGCCGAGACGATCCCCACGGTCTTGATACATGTGTGGCATATATTTGTCTTTGGCTAAGTTATACGCCAACACAGGGAAGGCAGAAAATCCAGTATTTGCGGCAACTGCTAAAATCAGCGCTGTGGCAAATTGCAAAACGTAGTACATAAACCCATGACCAAAAACAGCAGAGCCGATTTGAGATAGGACGGTCACTTCTGTTTCTGGTACGATACCGTACCAATAGTTGATAAAAGTGATGCCGACGAAAAAGAACCCTAAGATCGCAGCCATGATCGTCAAGGTCGCAGCTGCATTTTTCGCCCGTGGTTTTTTGAAAAACGGCACAGCGTTACTGATCGCTTCGACCCCTGTCAAAGAAGAGGAACCTGATGAGAAAGCCCGTAAGATCAAGGCTACGGATACCCCAGGTACCACAGCTCCTGGCAGTGCGGTTGCATTTAACGGTTGCGCACCCGTTACGATATTGTACAAACCGACCACGATCAAGACTGTGATCACTGCGATAAAGGTGTAGACAGGAATCATCAAGAAGCTAGCTGATTCTCGCAACCCTCGCAGATTCATCATCATGATCAAGAGCACGATCACGACAGAAATGGCCACTTGATGACCGAACAACGCCGGCACAGCTGAAGTGATGGCTTCTGCCCCTGCTGAGACGGATACTGCCACTGTCAGCATATAATCGATCAATAGTGAGCCGCCGGCAATCAGGCCCGCATTTTTCCCTAAATTTTCACTACTTACTACATACGCCCCACCACCGTGAGGGTAAGCATGAATGATCTGACGGTAAGACAAGGTCAATGAAATCAAAAGAATAATAACAAAAGCAGCGATCGGTAATGAATACCAGATAGCAGCAGCGGAAAGTGCCACTAATACGACAACGATCTGCTCTGTCCCATAAGCAATCGAAGACAAAGCATCAGAAGATAGCAACGCAAGGGCCGCCGTCCGGCTCAGTTTTTGTTCATCATTCTCTGCGGATTTCAATGGACGTCCGACCAACAAACGTTTCAAATACTCCACTTTTTCTACACTCCTTTTCATGAAAAAATCCTTCGTTAAACTTGTAACGATATCCTCACAAATATTGAATTATCAAGACTGTATGCTACTCTTGTAACCGCGAAAAGTCAATGAAAATCAGATGAAAAAACGACCCTTTTTCCCTCTTTTGATTATTAGAAATTTCACGTGATGGCACAAAAGCAGAAAGAACAAATGCTCTTTCTGCTTTAAGATTTTAGTGGAAGAAATGACTCTCTTTGGAAATGTCACTTAGTTTCTTCGTAGAGTTGACTAGATAAGGATACGCGTACGTACCGACGATCCCAAAGACTAGGAACAAAATCGTTAAAATGATCAACTGCGGGATAGCATTTGGCCAATAGATTCCACCGGCTGATTCTCTTAACAGATTGACTGCATGGGTAAATGGCAGCAGCGGATTAATGAATTGGAAGAACTTCCCAGAGACTTGGATTGGGTAGTTTCCTCCCCCACCTGAGATGGAGAGAACCAAAATGATGATGGCGATCCCTTTCCCGAGGTTGCCGAACAGTCCTGCCAGTACGTAAACGATCATCATAAAAGCGAGTCCGACGAGTAATGCGAAGAAGACACTGTACACTGGATTGTGGACATCAACGCCTAATAAAAACATATTTCCTAGGGTCACGATCAAACTTTGGGCGACTGCCATCGTCAAGAACGTCAGCATTCGTGCCACAAAGGTTTCACGTTGGGTAAAGCGTTTTTTGTCTTTCTTCTCTAAATGATACTCCGTTGTAGCGACACTTGACAACAATAATGCCCCTACCCACAAACACAATGCGGTATAAAATGGCGTACTAGCTGAACCATTGTTGGCGATTGGGTAGATTTCATTGCTTTTTAATTCCACTGGTTGTTTGAAGAAGTCAGCTTCATCCGTAGCATCAAGTTTCAATAATTTGATGACTTCCCCGAGATCGACTTCATTTTCTCCTGCTCGGATCGCATCAGCGGCTTTGTGGATGCCAGCTTTGATACTTGGCCAATCGTTATTGATCAAATCGACAGCCGCATCCAAGGCTTTTTCAACTTCTGGCAGTTTTTCATCCACCATCGCCATCGTAGAACTAATTTCTGATTTGATGGTTGGCCAATCGTTTTGCAAGAAGTCTACGGCCAGCCCTAATTTTTCTTCGACAACTGGCAATTCGTTGTTGTAAAGGTCGGCTCCTTTGTTGATGGCATTGACGATCTCATCCATGTGACCATTCAGCATCGTATTGGCATCGTGCAATTCTTGCTTGATAGCAGGCAATTCTTTTTGGTATTTTTCCAAAATCGTCACGGCATTGCTGACCACTGATTTGGTGGAAGACAGCAACGAGTCAAAATCGATTTCTTGGGCTTTTTTCAAGACATCTTCGGCAGTGGTGATGGTTTCGATTAGTTTGGTTAGGATGTCGTTGATGGTGGTGGTGATTGAATCAACATTGATGCTGTTCATAAGATCAGCGATGTTTTGAGCAGCTGCGGTAACTTGATCGAGATACGCTGTAATTTCATCAACAGACCCATTTTGAACAAGGTTATTCAATTGCGATAAGCGGTCAGATAAAACTCCTAGCGATGTTTTAGCATTGCTTAGTTGCGTAATGATACCTTCTAAATCGGCGTTACTACCAGAATTCTGAATATTGGTTAAAAAGGCAATCAAGGAATCCAAGGCTGATTGTTGTTGCTGGATGTTCTTTTGAAAGTCAGTGATCGTTGCACTGATCGCTTGACGCTCTTCATCCGTTAGTTCATTGTCAGCGAGTGCTTGGCGAATCGTACTTGTCAGCCCAGCAGTGGTGGTTGCCACTTGACTGATCGACTTAATCGTCACCTTCACACTGCTAGAAATACTTGGCAGGGCATCTTGCAACTGTTGCGCCCCATCTTTGGTCGCTGTGGCGAAGCTGGCGGCTTGGTCGCCTAGTTGTTCGATCTGTGGTAACGCGGCTTGAACTTGTTCGATGACTTGCAGTCCTTGTTTGGCGGTATCGATGCCGTCCGTCATGGTGCTGGCAATGTCATCAAAATCATCATCGATCATCTTCAATTGTTTGCCGGCATTTTGGATCTCTGGGATCTTTTCTTGCAAGGTCAAAATGATGCTGGCTTCTTTCTTCAATGTCGGCAGCTTATCGTTTAGGCCAATCAGCTTTTCCCCCATGGCATCCACTTGCGGGATATAATCGGTAAATTCTTCGGCTTTTGCGATCTTTTCTTTGATTTCTGGAAACTTATCGTGCAAGGTGACGATCTCTTTCGTATAACCGTCGATCGTAGCCAAATTGTCATCGGTATCTAAAATCATGGATTTGACTTTGTTGATGCTGACTAAGTTGGAATCAATGTCATAGCCGATTTCATTGAAGACTTTTATTAACGTGGAACTGGCAGTCTCAATAAAGTTTTGTGAGATTTCTTCTTGAAGACTGCTGGCTCCTTTTTCGGTGATTTTTGGTGCGATGGCATTGATTTTTTGGTTACTGTAATACTCGATCGTCGGTTTTTCAATTGTCCCGCTGGTAAAGCTGATCAGATCATCTGAAAAATCAGCTGGCAGATAAATACCGGCGTAATATTTTCCTGATTTGACCCCTTCTACCAAGTCCTCTTTTGAATCCACGAAACGCCAGCCTAACTGTTTGTTATCATGGAGGGTGTCGATGACTTCATCACCGATATCGATATGCTTGCCTTGAAATTCTGCCCCTTTATCCGCACTATACACGGCGATTGGCAATTCACTGGTGTTGCCATATGGATCCCAAAGTGCTTTGATATTGAACCACGCATAAAGCGAGGGTAAGATCATTAAGGCAATGATCAAAAATGCAGAGATTGGATTGCTGAAAATTCGTTTCCAGTCCAGTTTATATAAATAGAAAACATTCTTTAGTTTATTCATTTTTTTCTTCCCCCACTAGTTCTTCGTCGAAGGATAATTTACCATGTTTTTCCCCCGCCGCCAACGGCTACGATCGACCAAGAAAAGTCCTTTTGACAAATGGACGTTTTTGTCAAAATGAAACCCCTTTACTTTTTGTTTTTTTTCGCTTATTGTTAAACTTTCTTTAACTTTACCATGATGGCGAAAAACAAACCACTCATATCCTTTGAACTGTTTTTTTACCGGTCTTTTCTTCACAAAAAAAGCTTCCTTTTTCTGCAACGAAAAGGAAGCTTTTTTAGGTGTTATTTCAGTTGATCCTTTGCCAATAAATCATACACATATTTCAGTGAGGTGGCTTCGCCATATAACTGAAGTCCGGCCTTCTCTTCTGGGGAGTAGACTTGATCAAAACTTTGATCGGGAATCAACACGACATCGATCTCCGCACGTGTCGCAGCTGTTGCTCCCACAAGAGAATCTTCCATGACTAATGCTTTTTCTGCTGCGACTTGCGCTTTTTCTAAAGTCAGCAAGTAAGGTGCTGGATCAGGTTTATGGGCGGAGACATCATCGCCAAAGGTCTGATAGTCAAAGGCCTGCAACAAATCGAAATGCGCCAACAATTCAGAGGCTCTTTTTTTCATCGTCGAGGTGGCTAGTGCCGTTTGGAAGCCTTTCTCCCGAGCCAATGCGATGGTTTCTTTCGCATAGGGTTTGGTTTTGAAGGTGCCATCGGTTATTTGCTGGGCAATATAGACTTCCCGTTCTGCTCGTAATTCCTGCACCCGCTGCTGACCACCTACGAGGTCGGCTAGTTTACTAGCCGTCTGTTGCCAACTTTGACCACGCCAACCAAAAATATCAGCGGCTGTAATCGGAAGCTGATACTTTTTAAATAGAGCCAACCACCCATCAAAATAGACTCTTTCGGTATCGACTAACAATCCATCAAAATCAAAAATCAAAAGTTCTTTCATAAACGCTCCTTCGTTTTGCTAAGATTTTTTCCTCACTCACTGGGGATCAAGACATCTCCCGACTTTTATCAGCAGCTACTTGCACTGCTTTGATGACAGCCGCACGAAAGCCATTTTCCTCTAATGTTTTGACTGCTTGGATCGTTGTGCCCCCAGGCGAGCTGACACGATCCTTTAAAACACCTGGGTGTTCCTTCGTCTCTAGTACCATCTTCGCTGCGCCTAATACCGCTTGAGCAGCAAATTCATACGCCATCGGTCGCGGCATTCCTTCTGCCACTGCTCCATCTGCCAAAGCTTCAATGAACAAATACGTGTAGGCTGGTGAAGAACCACTGACACCAATGACTGCATCGATCATGCTTTCTGGTACTTGCTCGGCTTTCCCAAGGCTTTCAAAAAGCTGTTTGACTTCGTTGGCTTCGGCTTCCGTTACTTGGCCGTTGGGGCTGATAGAAGACATGCCTTCGCCAACAAGTGCGGGGGTATTTGGCATGACCCGCACGATTTTGTGCGCACCGATGATTTCTTCCATTTGCGCGATCGTCACACCCGCGGCAATGGATACTAGTAAATGATCCTCAGTCAATCCTGCTTTTAAATCAGCAAGCAAGCGGGGAAAGACAAAAGGTTTGACTGCTAAGACGAGGATCTCCCCTTTTTCGGTGACATCTACTAGCTTAGTTGTCCCAGTGATCCCGGTTTCTTTTTCTAATTGTGCCAAAGTCGGCTCGTAGCGATGGTTATAAACCAAGATCTCTGCTGGTTCATACAGCTTTGCTGCAATCAAGCCATTAATGATAGCTTTTGCCATGTTACCGGCTCCTAAAAAGGCGATTTTTCTCATGTATTTCACGCTCCACTTCTGATTTTGGTACCACTTTTTGCTAAAAAAGCCTAATCAATGACTAGGCTTCAAACTCGATCATATACGGATGCAAGGCGGTGTTATAGATCCCTTCTGTATATTCTACCACTTCTCCTTGTAGATCATACGAATAACGGGTTCGTTTCAAGGCAGCGACTTCCGGTGTGATCATAAACTTCTGCTGCTCTTCAGTCAACGTCGTCGCCACAAACGCATCTTGAAAGCGATCGATGATCATTCGATGTTCATCCAATAGGCGATACAATGATTTTTCTTCAAAGACCTCGATGGAGGTTCCCTTTAGTTGCTTTGGCAAATGGTACTCATAGTAAATAAAGGGTTGGTGGTCAAAATAGTACATGCGACGTAAACGCATGACTTCTTTGCCCATCAAAGAATACGCAGGGTGTTCAGGCGCAAGTTCGACTAATTCATAGCTGAGGTTTTTCTTTGTGTATTCCTTGCCGGTCTTTTCAAGCAATTGGCTAAACGTCGTGCCTTTTGACAGCTTGTTGTAGGGGCGATTGCTTAAAACCGTCGTCCCACGTCCGCTTCGTTTTTCCACATACTCATCTGCCGCTAACAATTCGATGGCTTTGCGGACAGTGATCTTGCTGACATTGAAGGTAGCTTCCAATTCTGTTTCCGTCGGTAAAAACGAACCAATCGGGTAGCGACCCGACATGATGTCTTCTTTGAGCTTATCGGCAACATCACGGTAAAGAATGTGTTTGCGTTTCATTGCTATCTCGCCTTTCTCTCATTGGATTGGTCTTGTTCTCCTTATTCATCAAAGGTAGGAATGTCTTCTGGTTGCGGCTCGATCAAGACTTTCCGTGGCTTGCTGCCTTCAGAAGGGCCAACGACGCCTTGATCTTCTAATTCATCCACTAACCGAGCTGCTCGGTTATAGCCGATGCGAAAACGTCGCTGCAAGAGAGAAACGCTGGCGGTCTGCATTTCCACCACAAGAGCTTTGGCATCTTCGAATAGCTCATCTTGCGGTTGTCCGCTGCTGCCAGCACTCGTTTCTTCCTCAGTGACCATCATTTTTTCTTCATAATTGGCTTCTTGCTGATCGGTCACGAATTCAACCACTCGTTCGACTTCTTGGTCGGAAATAAAGGCCCCTTGGACCCGAATCGGTTTGTTCTCACCCATCGGCAGATACAGCATGTCGCCGCGGCCCAGCAGTTTTTCGGCCCCGTTCCCATCAATGATGGTCCGCGAATCGACACCGCTGGAAACCGCAAAGGCCATCCGCGATGGAACATTGGCTTTGATGATCCCTGTAATGACATCCACACTTGGTCGTTGCGTTGCTAAGATCATATGGATACCTGCTGCCCGTGCCATTTGCGCCAAACGAATGATGGCATCTTCGACTTCGTTGCTGGCAACCATCATCAAGTCGGCTAACTCATCGACGATCACTACAATAAATGGCAAGATCGGACGATTTTCGCCGTCTTCTAAATTCTTATTGATCACTAAATCGTTGTAGCCAGTAATGTTTCGGACCCCAGTTGCCGCAAATTTTTCGTAGCGCTCTTCCATTTCCTTGACCACTTTTTGCAACGCTTGCGCCGCTTTGCGGGGATTTGTCACGACAGGTGTCAAAAGATGGGGAATCCCATTGTAAACATTTAATTCAACCATTTTCGGGTCGATCATCATCAGTTTGACTTCATGGGGTTTTGCCCGCATCAAAATACTGGTGATGATGCCGTTGATGGCTACGGACTTCCCGCTCCCGGTCGATCCGGCAATCAAGAGATGGGGCATTTTCGTTAAGTCTGCCGTTTGGACACGACCAGAAATGTCGCGTCCTAAAGGTACTTCTAATAGTTTATCTGGATGATCTGGTTGGGCTTCGATCACTTCTCGGAATGAAACCATGCTGACTGCGCTGTTTGGAACTTCGATCCCAATCAATGATTTCCCTGGGATCGGCGCTTCCATCCGGACATCTTTGGCGGCCAAGGCTAAGGCGATATCATCGGTCAACCCGACGATTTTGCTGACTTTGACCCCTACTGCTGGTTGAACTTCGAATTTGGTTACTGCTGGTCCTAAGCTGGCTTTGACGACTTTTGCGTCAACACCGAAGCTTTGGAAGGTAGTTTCTAACACACCGATATTTTGTTCGATCTTTTTGTACTCGCTGCTTTGATCCGTTGAAGGGATCGAATCGAGTAATTGCGCTGAAGGCAATTCATAATCACGATTTTCAGCTTCTTCCGAAATCTCAAATTCCAATACTTCACCATCGTCATCGAGGATCTCCCCGTATTCATTGACCTTTTTGCTTGGTCCCGGTTTGTTTCCCGCTGGATGTGGTGCTTGAGCGGCCTCTGGTCCCGCCGCTTTCGGCAATTCTTGGAAGTGGTCGATGGGTACAAAGCTCAGCTGCTCTGGTTCAAAATCAGCTGGCGCTTGCATCTGCTGTTCTTTTGCTGATTTTTCGTCTTCTGTCATTGGTCGGACTTGATTCTTTTCTTTGATCTCCGCCATGACTGCTGCTCGCTCGGCTTCTTTTTTGGCTTCTTTCGCCGCTTGTTTCTCTGCTGCTCGTTCCGCTTTGCGGGCTTCTCGTTCGGCTTGCTTTTCTGGAGAGCCTTCTAACAACCGCTGCAGCTTGTCACCAGCTATTTGCAGGTGCTCCACTAACTCGTGGCTGCTCATTTGGCTGAACAAGAACGCCCCGATCAGCATGAGTAAAACAGCGATGATGTAGCTGCCGATCTGGGAAACAAGAAAATAGGTCGCCCCATAAAGCATGGCGCCAATCATTCCGCCCCCGACATTTTGGGTCACTTGGCTGCGCCGAATATCGCCTAACAGCGTCATCCATGTCGTTTGGAAGATATTGGCTTGTTCTCCCACCACATTACTAAAGATTTGCGCATGGAGGATGATCAGTAAACCAAAATACACCAATACACAGCCAATCACTCGCCGAATACTCTTAAATCGAGCATCGGTCGTTTTGATCGCTAACCAGACACCATAAGCGGCTAGGGCAACACTCAAAAATTGGTACGTGTTTCCGCCAACGATCCGAAACGCGTTGGCAATCAAGGTTCCTAAAAAACCTAAATGGAAAAAGCCAAATATCGAAAACAAGACAAAGAGCAGGCCGACGCCGACCAGCATTAATTTCTCTTGCTGTTTTTGTTGTTTTTTTGTTTTGCGTTTCTTTGCGCGTTTTTTTTGCGCCATTTCTATCCCTCTTTTCATCTTTCCCTATTATAACGAAAAAAGAAGGCGAACAAAAGTTTTCCTGTGAGAAATTTTGGTTAGGTGCTGGAATTTAAGCGAAAATTTCTTAAATGATGAAAAAAACACCAGCCGCTAAGCAGCCAGTGCCTCTTGTTGACTTGTTTTTAGTTTGGTGTGACGTCTTCGCCAAACCACTTTTCAGAGATTTCAGCAAAGGTACCATTGTCTTGCAATTCTTTCAAACCATCATTGATTTTATCTGCCATGGCTTGATCGTCTTTCCGCACACCTACAGCAAAATCTTCTGCTTCAAAGGGGCTTTCGATTTCGTTGAAGTCATCGGTTTTGCCTGTTTGAGTCAAATAATATTCTGCGTAGACGCGGTCGATCAAAAGACCGTCGATCCGACCGTTTTCTAGATCGATAAAGGCTTCATTAAAGCTGGCATACAAGGTTGCGTCATTGCCGTCTACGAGATCCTTCAAAACTTCCGGTTGGTTGTTGAAGGTCTCATAACCAGAAGAGCCTTCTTGGGCACCTAAGACTTTGCCCTCCATATCATCAAAGCTTGTAATGCCGCTGGCTTTTGCTGTGACCAAGACTTGTTTGTTTTCCATATAAGTATCTGTAAACAATACTTTTTCTTCACGAGCTGCGGTTTTGGTATACCCGTTCCAGATCATATCGATGGTGCCATTGCTTAGTTCGGTTTCTTTCATGGACCAATCGATTGGTTGAAATTTGACTTTGGTTCCTGTTAGATCCAAAATCGCTGTGGCTAAATCCACATCAAACCCAACGATGTTGCCTTGGTCGTCTTTAAAGCCCATCGGTACGAAGGTATCGTCTAGGCCGACGATCACTTCTTCTTTGTCAGCGGCACTGGTTGTGGTGTCATTGCTGCTGCCGCACGCCCCTAATAAAAATACACTTGCTGCTGCGATTCCCGTCAATAGTAATTTTTTCATTTTGTTCTCCCCCTTATTCTCCTGCTACTTTTAATAATTGATCGCCGATATTTTCGGCAAAAACCAAATCATGGGTCACCACGATCTGGGTCACTCCTTCTTTTTTCAGATCCAAGATCAGCTGTTCGACTTGCTGTCTCAAGCCTGGATCTAAGGCGCTGGTAGGCTCGTCATAGGCCAACACTTTGGGATTCATCGCCATCGCTCGTGCAATAGCCACCCGTTGCCGCTGCCCCCCGGACAATTGGAAGGGATATTGGGCTAGTAGGTCACTTAACCCTAGTTTTTCTGCCAACTGTTCGGCTTTTGCTGTATACGCGGCCTTGTCTTGTTTTAGCACCATTTTTGGTGCCAAAGTGATGTTTTCAAAAACCGATAAGTGCGGAAATAATTGGAAGTCTTGGAAGACAACACCGACGACTTGTTCTTGTTCCTTTGTGTCGGTGGGATCAAAGGCTTTGCCATCCAGTAAAAAGCTTCCAGAATCGATCGTTTCTAACCCTGCTAGTGTCCGAAGCAAGGTGGTTTTCCCGCCACCGGAAGGACCGACCACCGCTAAGATACTGCCGTCTTCGATCGTCAAGTCTAGCTGATCGATGACTTTTTTAGCGCCAAATGATTTTGATACTTGTTTTAGTTCTAACATACGTGGTTCCTCCTAACGGTAATAGTCCAGTTTGGTCTCGATTTGTTTTAACAATAACGTAAAGACGCCTGTCATCACCAAGTAGATCAAGCCGACCCCAACTAACGGAAGCAAGGTACTGTCTCGCTCCATGGCGATTTTTCCGATTCGCATCACGTCTGACAAGCCTAAGATGTAAACGAGAGATGTGTCTTTGACAAGATTGATGACTTCATTGCCGACAGATGGCAGGGTGATCTTGACGACTTGTGGGATGATGATTTTTTGGATCGTTTGGATCGGCGACAAACGCAAGACTTTCGCGGCTTCGTACTGTCCGGCTGGAATCGATTGGATCCCCCCACGGAAAATCTCAGCAAAATAAGCAGCGTAATTGATAATAAAGGCGATCAAGGCTGCTTCAAAGCGGTCAAAGACGATCCCTAAGATCGGCAGACCGTAGAATACGAAGATCAACTGTAGCAATAAAGGCGTTCCTCGCATCAACCAAACGTAGACTTGCACGATCAATTTCAAAATACGCAGGCGACTGGCTAAAACAAAGGCCAACAAAATGCCTAAGGGAATGGACCCGATTAAGGTCAGTGCGAACAATTTAACGGTGATTCCAGTTCCTGAAATCAGTTGGGGCATAACATTGACTAAATACTCAAACATGATGACTTCCTCCTTGATAGGTTTCAATTTCGATTAGCAGCGATACAGCTTAGCGACGGCTTCTCCGACGCTTATGTGACGCTGGGCGTTGGCTGGTGAGGGGCAACTGGCAAGTTTCATTTTTCTAAAAAAGAAAAACAAAAAAAGCGCACACTGGCATTTGCCAGAGGACGCTAGATACGTGGTTCCACCTCAATTTGCCTTTCCTTCACAGGAAAAGGCCTCGTGCAGTCTTTGTGATCCTTCCACTTTCGGTTTTCGGTGAGCCGCAAAAAAAGAGAAAAAAAACGTCCCCTAGCCATTACAGCTAAAGGACGTTATCAACGCGGTTCCACCTTTGTTTATCAGTGCTTCACAGCAACTGAACTCAGAAAGTCATCAATCAATGACTGCTGCTGTAACGGGCAAACCCGGTCTCTCCTACTTTTCTTTCGGAAAAACGACTCCAAGATGTGTTTCACAACCATGCGTTATCTCTTTGCACCAACCAGAGACTCTCTTCAAACAGCAAGCCTTGCTACTCTTCTTTTCGATGTCTGTTTCATTAAGTTGTGTCTTACTTTACTCGCTCTTAAAGAAAATGTCAAACATTTTTTCTGAAATTTTCGAAACTTTGTCGCATGCACCGATTTCGAGGGGAAGATTCAGGGAAAAGAAGACGCAACTGCTTAACCGAAGTATGCTTCAGCTAAGGTTTGCCCTTGCTTGATTTTTGCCCATTGCTGCTCAGTCGAAAGCTCATTGCCGCAGTCACAAGAGGCAAAGCCACATTGATGAGAAAGATAAAGCCGCTCCTTAGGAATGATTTGACTAGCTTTGTCTAATAAAGCGATCACTCGCTCTTCATCGTCTAATGTGGCGGTTTTGCTGGATAATAAGCCTAAGACAACCTCCACTTCTGGGCGATCTTTCAGCGCTTCTAAAGCCGAGATATCACCGGCACGGTCATCATCCCACTCTAGGAAAAAGCGGTCATAATGCTGATCACGTAAGAATTTTTCGGCGATCGCTTTGTAGGTACCACTGGCTGCCGCGCGGCTTTGGTAATTGCCGCGACAATTGTGGGTCCAGACTTTTAATCCTAATTCGTGGGCGTAATCAGCGACTTCGTTGTTGATCGCCACAAATTCATCGGCTAACGCTTCTAAGCCGTCATTGCCTTGGATGAAGAAGCTCTTGTCATTGTCTTCGGCGAATAATTCCCATAAACAATCATCGAACTGAACGATCTCACCACCGGCTTCTCGGTATTCCTGCAAGAATTCCTTGTAGGCGTTAAGCAGCCCTTCCCGCAAGGCTTCTTTCGTTGGATACACCTGACCTTCACCAACGAGGTCGTTAAAGACAGTCAGCTCGGTAAAGGCGTGGGCAGCCCCCCAGACGGTGATTTTGACTGGCAGGTCGCCAGCTTGGCGTTTGGTTTCTTTAAACAACGTCAAGTAATGATGGTTTTTGCCAGATAATGGTTCTGTGATTCGGATGCCGATGTCTTTACGCGTTTCAAAATGTCCACCGTCTAAATCTTCAAAGGCATACCCATGATCGGAGATATAGCGCTCAACGCCTTTTAATCCCCAGAGAAAATCCAGATGCCACATCGAGCGGCCGTGTTCGCCATCTGTGATGACTGTGATGCCGTGTTCTTTTTGCGCTGCAATGATGTCAGCAATCGCTTTTGCTTCCGTTTCTTGGTAGCCAGGAAACGCATCATAAAACGGGTACTGGATGTCCTCCCGATGCTCAATTTGATTTTTGTAGTCCAATAAATCTTGTGGTCGTAACAATGACCCCACAAGCTGAAATTTGTCTGTTGCCATATCCATTCCTCCTATACAAAGTTTTCAAAATTGTTAGATTTATTTTAGCAAACATCTTATACTATAGATAATACTTATAAACTTATATATTCCATAGGCAATACCTATAACACGAAAAGGAGGTTGCTTCCCATGCGTATCCAGCAGCTTGAATATTTGGAAAAAATCGTAGAGACCGGCTCTTTCAATGAAGCCGCCAAACAACTTTTCATCAGTCAGCCCTCCCTCTCTCAAGCCATGAAAGAGTTGGAAAAAGAGTATGATCTGCAGCTGTTTTACCGTAGTAAATTAGGGGTGACCTTGACCGATGATGGCCGTTCCTTTCTCAACTATGCTCGAAATGTTTTAGACCAAGTCAATCTCTTGGACGAACGCTTTCGCAAAGACAGCCATCGCAAGCATGTTTTCAGTGTTTCCGCGCAGCACTATGCCTTCGTCGTCCACGCCTTCGTGGAGCTGGTTAAACAGTTAGGGGAAGATGAATTTCAATTCACCTTGCGGGAGACCCAGACACAAAATGTACTGGATGATATCCAGACGTTTAAGAGCGAATTGGGGGTCATTTATCTGAATGATTTCAACACGACGGTCCTCACCCGTTTGATCCACGAAAAAGACCTGCAATTCATTCCTTTATTTGAAGCCAAACCCCACGTCTTCATCGGCCGAGAAAATCCACTGACTCAGAAAAAAAGCATCACATTAGCTGATTTGGAACCTTATACCTATTTGTCGTACGAACAAGGGGAAACCAATTCCTTCTATTTTTCTGAAGAGATTTTAAGCACTTTACAACGCAAAAAACACATTCGCATCAGCGATCGTGCCACGATTTTCAATTTGATGGTGGGTCTCAACGGCTATACCATCAGCTCTGGGATCATCAGCAGTGAGCTGAATGATGAAAAAATCGTTGCGATTCCTTTGGAAGTCGATGATGCGATGACACTAGGTTATCTCAAACACAAGAAAATGGAACTGAGCGAGATGGCTTTGGACTATCTCGCCTTGTTGAAACAGCATATCAAAAATTACGGTTTCGACGTCTTTTAAAAAAACGATCCGCAGACAGTCGGTCGGGCTTCCTTGGTAAGGCGTCCCGACCCTGTTGCGGATCGTTTTGTTTCTTTTGTGCTTTTTTTGTTCTTAAACTGTCTTACGTTGGTGTTGTGGAGAATAAATCAACGCAATGGTTTCCATTCCCACTCTTCGACTTCGGCGATATCATAGCCGTTTTCTCGAATAAAGTCATGGTGATACGCAACGGTGTCTGCCATTTTTTGGGCAAAGTCCGTTGCTTTTTCTCCATAGACCCATTCGGCGGCGTCTTTGGCTAAGTGGAAGCGATCCAATTCAGAAAGGATCCGCATATCAAACGGTGTCGTGATGTCGCCATTTTCTCGGTACCCGTGAATATGAAGCTGTTGGTTGCGACGGCCAAAGAAGATGTCGCGAATCAGTCCTTCATACCCGTGGAAAGCAAACACGATCGGTTTGTCTTTCGTAAAGTAGGCTTCGAATGCTTCATCGCTCAACCCACGAGGATCGACTTCTGGACGACGCAATTTCAATAGATCGACCACATTGATGAAGCGGACTTTCAACTCTGGGAAGGCTTCAATCAGCAACGAAACAGCAGCTAAAGCTTCCAAATTCGGTTCCGTCCCAGCAGCTGCGATCACAATATCGGGTTCTTGTCCTTCATCTGTCGATGCCCAGTCGATGACTTTCAAGCCATCTTTGACAAGCACTTTCGCTTCATCCGCCGAATAAAACTGCGGACGTGGGTGTTTTGAAGAGACCACTAGATTGATCTTTTCTTCAGAAGCGAGCGTTTCTGCCATGACAGCCATCAAGCTATTGGCGTCGGCTGGCAAGTAGACCCGCACAAAGTCGGCTTTTTTCTCTGCAATATGGGTCATGATCCCTGGATCTTGGTGGGTGTACCCATTATGGTCTTGTTGGAAGACCGTTGATGAAGCAATCAAATTCAATGAGGGGTACGGGTTGCGCCAGTCAAGATCATGCGCTTTTCGTAACCATTTGAAGTGCTGCGTGATCATAGAATCAACGACTCTTAGGAACGACTCGTAGCTGGCAAAGAAGCCATGACGCCCCGTCAGCACATAGCCTTCCAAGAAGCCTTCTGCTTGATGTTCTGATAATTGTGAATCAATCACACGGCCCACTGAAGACAGCCATTCATCATAATCAGGATGTTTTGGCTCCAACCATTGGCGGTCCGTGACTTCGAACACATGGTTCAACCGATTGGATTTGGCTTCATCTGGGCCAAAAATGCGGAAGTTGTCAGGATTTTCTTTGATGATGTCACGGGCAAATTTTCCGAAGACCATCATATCTTGGGCAGTCGTTTCCCCTGGTGTCTCAATCGCAATGGCATGTGCTTGCCAATCTGGCAAGCGTAGCGGTTGCGGATCGATCCCCCCATTGGTGATTGGGTTGACAGCCATCCGTTGCTCCCCTTTTGGCGCCAATTCTTGAATCTCAGCTTTGATGCGGCCGTTTTCGTCAAAAAGCTCTTCTGGACGATAAGACTGCAGCCAATCCGTCAAAGCATCCACGTGTTCCATGTGTTTCGCATTGACCGGGATCGGCACTTGGTGGGCACGGAATCCCCCTTCAATCGGCTCGCCATCCCAGACTTTCGGTCCAGTCCACCCTTTTGGTGTGCGAACGATCAAAACAGGCCAATGAGGCATAGCGGCTTCTTCCGCAGAACCTTTGCGGGCTTCTGCTTGGATCGCGTGGATCTGTTCGATGGCTTGATCCATCTTCTGTGCCAATTGCGGATGAACGGCTTCTGGATCGTCCCCTTCTACGAAATAAGGGGTCCAACCCATGCCTTCAAAATATTTCGTGAGATCTTGGTCGCTTTTACGAGCCAAAATCGTTGGGTTGGCAATTTTGGCGCCATTCAAATGCAAGATAGGCAAAATTGCGCCATCATTGACTGGATTGATAAAGGTGTTTGAAAACCAGCTGCCCGCTAATGGTCCGGTTTCGGCTTCGCCATCACCGACCACTACTGCTGCAATGACATCGGGATTGTCTAAAATAGCTCCGGTAGCGTGGGCGATGGAATAGCCTAACTCGCCGCCTTCATGGATCGAACCTGGCGTTTCAGGTGCCGCATGAGAAGCGATCCCACCTGGGAAAGAGAAGGTTTTGAATAGATGTTTCATCCCTGCTTCGTCTTGGGTGGCTTTTGGATAGATCTCGCTGTAGCTGCCGTCTAAATAAGCATTCGCAACCATGACTTGTCCGCCATGGCCCGGTCCTTCGATATAAAACATGTTTAAGTCGTACTTATTGATGACGCGATTGAGATGGGTGTAAATAAAATTTTGTCCGGCGATCGTTCCCCAGTGACCAATTGGATTCACTTTCAAATCTTTTTCTTCGATGGGGCGGCGCAATAAGGGATTGTCTTTCAAATAGATCTGACCAACGGAAAGGTAGTTGGCTGCTCGCCACCAAGCGTTCATTTTCTGATAATACTCTGGTGTATCGTAGGTTGTCTTCATTGTGCTCCTCCTTTTAGTCCATTGTTCCACTCTTACATAAAAGTCTATGCCCCCTATATTTAAAAGTCAATTTTGCTGATTGCTGGTGCTTTCAGGGGTCTGCTTATCTGCACTTTGCAGCTAGAAGGCAAGAAAGCTTAAGAAAAACGCAAAGAAACCGCCGGCATCGCCAACGATTTCTTTTGTGATTGGGTACTTATTTGATCGTTACGTATTCTAATCCTACAAGCTTCGCCCATGTTTCGATCTGGTCAGAATTTAAGACAAGTGAGACAACGGTGTGATGGCCACCGCCTGTTTCGATCCATTGTTTGACGCCATCGTGGAAGTTTGGTTTTGGCGTCCACATTACTCGTGCAACCGGTAGTTTTGGTGCTTCTTCAGTTGGCTCAAAGGCATCGACTTCATTGATCAATAATTTGTAGTGGGTGCCAAAGTCGGCCATCGAAACCACGACACCTTCGCCGCCTTGGCCGTCAAAGACGAGGCGAGCTGGGTCTTCACGATCCCCCATTGACAGTGGTGAAACCACGATTTTTGGTTTATTGGCTGCTAATACTGGATCGACTTCCATCATGTGGGATTGCAAGATGGCTTCTTTTCCTGGTGTCAGCTCATAGGTGTAGTCTTCCATAAAGCCAGTCGCTTTATTGTGAGCCATGATTTTCATCAAGCGGTCAATAGCGGCTGTTTTCCAGTCCCCTTCACCGGCAAACCCATAGCCTTCTGCCATCAAGCGTTGTACAGCTAAACCAGGCAACTGCTGCATACCATACAGGTCTTCAAAGTTCGTGGTAAATGCCGTATAGCCGCCTGCTTCAAGGAAGCGGCGCAGACCGATTTCTTGTTTGGCTTGGGCTTTGACATGACGTGCCCACTCTTCTTTGTCGTAATCGCCATAATCGAAATCATACAGCTGGCTGTATTCTTCAAAGAGTGCATCGATTTCTTCGTCAGTCACCGCATCGACAACTTGTACCAAATCGCCGATCCCAAAATAATCAACGGTCCAACCAAATTGGATCTGTGCTTCGACTTTGTCGCCTTCCGTCACCCCAACGTTACGCATGTTGTCGCCAAAACGAGCGACTTTGATTTGGAAGCTTTCATTGTAACCGACTGCCACGTCCATCCAAGCAGCGATTTCTTTTTGGATGGCTTCATTTTTCCAATAGCCGACAACGATTTTGTTTTGCTTTTTCAAACGGGCATTGATAAATCCATATTCTCGGTCACCATGAGCCGCTTGGTTCAAGTTCATGAAGTCCATATCGATGGTTTCCCATGGAATTTGTTCATTGTATTGAGTGGCAAGGTGCAGCAATGGTTTTTGTAATAATTTCGTGCCGCGAATCCACATTTTTGCTGGTGAGAAGGTATGCATCCAGGTGATCACCCCAGCGACTTCATCCCGATAGTTGACTTCTTTCATGATTTTCGTAATCGTATCGGCAGTAACAGCGAGTTCTTGTAAAACGACTGGATAAGGCAGCTTTGAGCTGTCATTTAAGCTTTTGACCATTTCTTCTGCATGGTCCCGTACTTCTTGTAATGCTTCTTCTCCGTATAAGTGCTGTGATCCTACGACGAACCAAAATTCTTTTTTCCCGATTTCTAACATTCTACTTGCTCCTTTTTCGTTATTTTTGCCCGTAATAGGCATTTTCTCCATGTTTGCGTAAATAATGTTTGTCTAAGACCCGCTGCGGCAATTCGGGTGCGTAACTGTTCAGCTGACGCGTGATAAAATTCATCTTAGCAACTTCTTCTAAGACCACTGCGTTCATCACCGCCGCATCCGCCGTTTTGCCCCAGGTAAACGGTCCATGACCGTGAAGCAAGACACCAGGAATTTCTTCTGGCGTGATGCCGCGTTCCTTAAAGGTTTCGACGATCACCTGTCCTGTTTGTGCTTCATAACCTTCATCGATCTCGGCTTGGGTCAAAAAGCGGGCACAGGGGACTGCTCCATAAAACGTATCGGCATGAGTTGTGCCCATCGCTGGCAGATCGAGTCCTGCCTGAGCCCAGCTCGTCGCCCAAGTAGAATGGGTATGGACGATCCCACCAATTTCTGGAAATGCTTTGTATAAAACGGCATGCGTTGGCGTATCGGAGGAAGGATTTTTCGCTCCTTCCACTACGTTGCCCTCAAAATCACAAACCACCATATCACTGGCTTGCATGGTTTCATAGTCAACACCGCTAGGTTTGATGACAAACAATTGCTGTTGGCGATCCACTGCTGACACATTGCCCCAGGTGTATTTGATCAATCCTTGCTTCGGCAATGCCAAATTGGCCTGAAAGACTTCTTCTTTTAATCCTTCTAACACAAAATTCCCTTCTTTCTTTTTAAATCAACGCATCGATTGCCGCTTGCTCGATCGGCAACCCTGCTTGGTAACGTTGGGTAAAGACGGTGAACCCCTGAATGTCGGCTTCTGTCGGGGCTAACGTCACGCCGTGGTCATTTTTAAACACTTGATCTGCTAAGAATGCTGCCAAGGATTGTTCTGGCGTGTAACGGCGAAGGTATGCTGCTAAAAGGGCGATCCCCCAGGCGCCGCCTTCACCAGCCGTTTCCATGACCGTGACTGGGGCTTCCATGACAGCTGCCAAGACACGTTGGGCAACTTCTGGCGTCTTGAAGATCCCACCGTGACCAACGATTCGATCAATGGCGACGTCTTCGGCTTCCAGAATCTTCATCCCGATCTTCATCGCACCAAAGGCACTAAACAGATGTAAGCGCATGAAATTTGCTAAAGTAAAAGAACTCTCTGGCGATCGGACGAAAAGCGGCCGTCCTTCAGGGATCTTGGTGATATTTTCACCAGAATAATAGCCATAAGAAAGCATCCCACCACAGTCTGAATCCCCTTTCAATGCTTCGTTGAACAAGGTCGCAAACAATTCTTCCGTGGAAAGTTTTATTCCAGCTGCGTCGGCAAATTCGCGGAAAAGTTTGACCCAGGCATTGATCTCCGAGGTACAGTTATTCGTATGGACCATCCCCACCAAATCACCAGAAGGCGTCGTGACCAAATCGATCTCTGGATACACTTTAGTTAAGGGTTCTTCTAAGACGATCATGGCAAAAGCCGACGTCCCAGCTGAAACATTCCCGCTTCGCTGTGCCACACTATTCGTGGCAACCATGCCAGTGCCCGCATCGCCTTCTGGCGGACATAACGGGATGCCAGCTTGCAAAGTACCAGTTGGGTCGAGTTTTTTTGCCCCTTCTGCCGTCAATGTGCCGGCTGGTTCGCCTGCTGTCAACACTTGTGGCAAAAGGTCTTTGATCTGCCAAGGATACCCCTGACTGCTGATTTGTGCATCAAATTGCTGCAGCATATTCGCATCATAGTTTTTTGTCGTACTGTCGATTGGGAACATCCCAGATGCATCGCCGATTCCAATAACTTTTTCCCCTGTCAGCTGCCAATGGACATAGCCGGCTAAGGTAGTGAAAAAAGCGACCTCTGGGACGTGGGCTTCTTGATTCAAAATCGCTTGATACAAGTGCGCGATACTCCACCGCTGCGGGATGTTGTATTGGAACAATGCCGTCAAGGCTTCTTCTGCTTCTTCCGTGATCGCATTGCGCCACGTCCGAAAAGGGACCAACAGCGTGCCTTGCTGATCAAAAGCCATATAGCCGTGCATCATTGCAGAAAAACCGATACTGCCGATCGTCGTCAAAGGTACCTCGAATTGCTGTTGGATGTTGTGCGCCAACTCTTGGTAGCTGGCTTGCAGTCCTTGCCAAATCGCCTCTAGTGAGTAGGTCCAAATCCCTTGCTCCAATTGATTTTCCCATTCAAAGCTACCTGAAGCGATCGTCTGAAACTGCTCATCGATCAAGACAGCTTTGATCCGTGTCGAGCCTAGCTCGATCCCAAGAGACGTGCGCCCGTCAATAATTGCTTGCCTTACTTGTTGCGTCATCTTCTTATTCTCCTTTTTGGTTATTGACTGAACCGCGAACGATCAGCTCCGGTTCAAAATAAAAGCGTTGTGCTTCTGTTGCCTTACCTGTAGTGATCCATTGTGCCGCCAATTCCCCCATCGCTTCTTTCGGGTGAGTCAGTGTGGTGATCGTCGGTGTCGACAAGGTGCTAAGGGGCGAGTCATCGTTACCCACGATCGAAAAATCAGTAGGAACGTTCTTCCCAGCAGCCGTCAATGCTTGAATCAAGCGATGCGCGATCTCATCGTTGTAACAAACGATGCCTGTGACTTGATTATCGGCAGCCGTCAAGCGCTGGATCGCTTGTTCAATAACGGCTTCTTTCGTCTCCGTCGTATACGTCAAGACGTCTTCTGCTGCAAACGTCCGCTTGGCTTGGGTCAACGCTTTGACAAACCCTTTCATCCGATATTTCCCTTGTAAGTCATCGATTTTCGTGATCATCATCAACTGCTGATGCTGTTGCTCTAATAAATAATTGGTTGCTAAAAACCCAGAACGTGTATCGTTGACACAAATATGCGGCAACTCTAGTTCTTCGTAATAGGCATTGATCATGACGAGAGGAATCCCGGCTTCTTGGAGGGCGACATAATAAGCAAGATTCGGGTTGTACTGGCTGCTCTTCGTTGGCTCAACGATCAACCCGTCTACCCCTTGATCCATCATTTGCTGCAAGCACGCTCTTTCTTGCTCATGGTCATTGTTGGTTGATCCTAGAAGCAGTGAATAGCCTTGCTCCCGCAATGTCTGCTCCACGCCGCGCATGATCGAAGGGAAAATATAATCAGATAAATAGGTCATGATGATCCCAATCGTTTTGCGGTTTTTATGATTGACAGTCTCAGGTTTTGAAACGTAGGTGCCTGAGCCCCGTTCTTTTCTTAAATAGCCTTCATTGACCAAAACAGCGATCGCTTGGCGCACCGTGTGGCGGCTATAATGAAATTCTTCCTGTAAGGTTGCTTCTGAAGGGATCGCATCGCCTTCTTGATAGGTGCCTAAGCGGATCTTTTCTCTTAAGATATCCGCAAGTTGTTCGTACTTATTCGCCATTTTAATCCCATCTTTCAAAAGTTGTCCGTACATCTAAGATACCAAGAAACCGCTTCCGTGTCAATTGCTGCTATTGCTTTTTTTCTAAAAAAACCTAACGAAAAGAAGGCAAACGATAAATTCCCCTTATTTTCATCAGAATGAAACGAATCAAAATACTATTTGTTGTATAATTGAATAAAATGTCGCTTATTACGTTTAAGGAGGTAAGTGTTTTGACGAGAACACCTAATGAAACCTACGAGGAACCCATTATTTTGTATTCAAAAAAATATCGTGAAAATCGCAGACATGATGCCAGCTGTCGTTGGCTCATTACGAAAAAAGGCGTCTGGATAAACAACACCCATCCAAAAATCCCAGATGAAAAGATTCCCATGGTAAAAATTGCCGATGTGGAATTACATATAGGCAAAGGTCTCTTAGTGGACTACCTCCGCCTGCAGGTACCAGGTGATCCTCATCTGCTTTATTTCACCAATCGAATCGATGCCCAAAAAGCCTATGATTTTTTAACCACTCGCCTTGCAGTACTTGGTGGGCAATCAGCCAAAAGTTACGTGGATGAAGAGGCTGGAAAAATCAAATTACTTTCCTATCATTATCGTGATGCTTGGATCATTGCAGAAGATACCCTCACGATCCTCGACTACAAAAAGAAAGAAAAGCAGGTTTTGCAGATTCCCCAGATCACCAGTGTCAATCTGAAAGAAGTTGCTGAATCAGGTCTTTGGAAAGGTAATGGCTTTTTAGGATTGTATATTGGCGGCGGGGCGATCAGAGAAACCCATTCTCGCAGAAGGACGGAACCAAACCACTCCCTTTGCTTTGCAAAAAAAGACCTGCTGATTGCTCGGATCATACAGCGCTATCTCACTAACTTCCCCCGTGAACATGCGATACTGCCCCCGCAACCAACTGTAAACCCGACAGCACAGGTCATTGCTGAACTACGTGAACTAAAAGTATTGGTTGACGAAGGAATTCTGACTGAAGAAGAATTTGCCTTCAAGAAAAAACAACTGTTAGGATTATAGAAGCAATCGCTTCGGGAAAAAAGCCGCCCTCCTGCCATGCGAAGGCAGAGATTTCGGTGAAGGGCTGTGTTTTTTTCCTGAGAAAATTTTGAACGGTTTTTTTAGAACATGCTATACTAAATGAAGAATACGTAGAGCATCTCAAAGGAGGTCTTTCTCATTTTTTCTTTTAATGACATCAAAGCGCGTTTCCCCCAGGCAACGCTGCATGACAAAGTATCCACAACGAAGGACATCGAATCCATCGCTTTCGGCAAAAAATATATTTGGCTGCCAACTGACCAATTAAGTGACAGTGAAAAACTGCTGATCCAACTGGGAAACGGCTCTTTGCAACCAGAAATCGATAACCGAAACCATCCATGGTATCCGATTTTATTTGAACATCAGCCCGTTCAAGAGCCAGAGTGGATTCGCCTGCTGCAAGTTCATTTCACCCGAACCATCGACTCCTTACAATCCGAATGGCTCACAGAGATCCAGCAAATGCTCCCTAGCGTAGTGGATCTTTTTTTCCTCACCGAAAACCATGCGGTGATCGTAGAAAAACAAGATGGTGCCAATTTGCCAATCGAAGATCTTGACGGCTTATTCGTGGCTTTGGATATGGATTTCGACTGCTATTCTCAGCTATTCGTCGGTCCCTTCCATCACCCACGCCACGACTTCACTACCTTATGGACGAGTGAATCTACCCTGTTCAAAAATGAGTTAAAAACGAAAACTACCAGTAAAAGTATGGATCTGCCCAAAGTGGTCTTCTCTCTTTTTCGCAATGGCTTTTCCGAGTATATTTCCTTGTTTCGTACCTTGTATCTAGATTGGTTTGAAGAAGAGACCGAAACGATCATTCAATCACTGTGGCGCAATCAAGGCAATGCGAGTTCTACTGCCAAAGAACTGTTTATGCATCGGAATTCCCTTCTTTATAAGATCGATAAGTTTCAAACACTGACGCGCTTGAATTTAAAAAATATGGATGATCTTTTGCTTTGCTATTTACTGATCGACCAATTCACCCATCAGAGCAATTAAACAACCTGCACAAGAAAACGTTTTTTTCTTGTGCAGGTTTCCGTTGCGCATTCGAAGCGTTTTCATTTATGCTATTCATGTAAACTAAATGGAAAGAGGTAATCCCAATGGTAGAAATGGCCTTAAAAAATATCCACAAAAAATATGATAATAATGATGCATATTCGGTAACTGATTTTAATTTAGATATCGCTGATCGCGAATTCATCGTTTTCGTCGGACCTTCTGGTTGCGGAAAATCCACAACCCTTCGAATGATCGCTGGTTTAGAAGATATTTCTGAAGGCGAATTGAGCATCGGTGGAAAAGTAATGAACGATGTGGCACCAAAAGACCGCGACATCGCGATGGTTTTCCAGAACTACGCATTGTATCCCCATATGACTGTTTTCAACAACATGGCATTTGGTTTGAAATTGCGTAAATACGACAAAGAAGAAATCAAAAAACGGGTAGAAAATGCCGCTGAGATCTTAGGTTTGACAGAATACTTAGATCGTAAACCTGCTGCCCTTTCGGGTGGTCAGCGTCAACGGGTTGCCTTAGGCCGTGCCATCGTTCGTGATGCCAAAGTCTTCTTGATGGATGAGCCGTTGTCAAACTTAGATGCGAAATTGCGGGTTGCCATGCGTGCGGAAATCGCAAAATTACACCAACGTTTAGAAACAACGACGATCTATGTAACCCATGACCAAACAGAAGCGATGACCATGGCTGACCGGATCGTTATCATGAAAGATGGCTTCATTCAACAAATTGGTTCACCAAAAGAAGTCTACAACACGCCGAAAAATATTTTCGTTGCCGGCTTTATCGGTTCACCAGCAATGAACTTCTTCAATGTTACGTTGAAAAACGGCATGATCTCTGATGGACAAAGCTTGAACTTACGTATTCCTGAAGGCAAGAACAAGGTTCTTGTGGAAAAAGGTTACGAAGGCAAACAATTAGTCTTTGGTATTCGTCCAGAAGATATCCACAGTGAACAAATCGCATTGGAAGCTTCTCCTGAAGCAACTGTACGTGCCGAAGTAGTCGTATCTGAATTATTAGGTGCAGAAACGATGCTTTATACACGTGTAGGTGCGACTGAATTTATCTCGAAAGTTGATGCCCGCGACTTCCACCGTCCAGGTGAAACAGTTGATTTAGCTTTCAACATCAACAAAGCACACTTCTTCGATAAAGATTCAGAAAATGTCATCACACTTCCTTAATTTGTAGTTACCATGCACTGTTCTCGGATTTGCCCCCTAGGCAGTCGCATTTAACTAATATCCACTTTTATTCCTTATTTGTATCCCCCAAAAACAGACAGTCAGCCGACTGTCTGTTTTTGGGTTGCTTTTTTATTCTTCCTGAGGCACATAGCGAGCGGCCATGGTTTGAATGATCGGTGTTTGCCGAACTTGAGTAAAAACGATTTTGACAGCAGACACGCCGACCGCTTCAAAGCTGATGATTTTTTGATAGCCGATCGTCACTATTTCGGTCAGCAACTGTGGTCCTTCTGCCGTTTGCAGAAAAATTTTTGCTTTTTCTATCCGTTGCCCATATTGAATCGCTTCTTTCAGTACAAGTGTATTGATGACGACCGGTTCTGAAAAATGTAGGGTCAGCCATGGCCGTTTGTCTTCCAGGTCCGGTTTCCAATACTGGCCAAACGCTTGAGATAGTTGGAGCTTATCCATTCTGCTGGTCACACTGGTTGAAGAGCTCGCAAACGTGCCGGTCCTTTCAGTCGTCACCTCTTTCAATTGTTTAATCGAGTGACCTAATTGCTGCAATGCCTTTTGATCCGTTGGATGAATCATACCATCCGGCATCGGCGGCACATTAAGTAGAAAAGAACTATTGCCCCCAACGCTCTGCTTGTAAAAGGACCAGAGCTCAGCGCCGCTTTTTACTTGTTGGTCTTCTGATGGATGATAAAACCAGCCGGGGCGAATTGATAAGTTGACCTCAGCAGGGTACCAAGCCAATTCAGCAGATTCTTTAATGCCGTACTTTTTCAGCGCTTGTCGGCTTCCTAAATCCATTTCCATACTGGAGATCGATTGCCGAAACGCTGCGCTATCGGCTTTTTGCGAATGACTCGCTGTTTTTTCAGCATCCTTTAATGCTGCTGGCACCACACTCCATTCTTGAAGTCTGGTTTGCCCCGCTTCGTTTCCTACCCAACGGACATCCGGTCCGCAAATCGCAATCACCGCATTGGGTTGCAGCTCTCGAATCACTTGATAATACCGTTCCCAATCATAGTTTTGGCGTTTTCCATTGGGCCCTTCACCATTGGCGCCATCTAACCATATTTCGAATATATCACCATAATTGGTTAAAAGTTCTGTCAACTGCGCTGTATAAAAATCATCATAGGCTTGCCCCATTCCATAACAAGCTTCATGCTGATCCCAAGGCGATAAATAAATGCCGAATTTCAGGTCTGCTTGACGGCAAGCATCAGAAAGTTCTTTCACTAAATCACCTTGACCATTGCGCCAGGGCGTTGAATCGACTGTGAAAGCAGTGTGCTGGCTTGGCCATAAGCAAAAGCCATCATGGTGTTTGCAGGTCAAAATGATTCCCTGCATACCGCTTTGCTTCATTGTGGAAACCCATTGATGACAGTCTAAATTTTGCGGGTCAAATACCGTTGGCGACTCATTGCCGAGCCCCCATTCACGATTGGTCATCGTATTGAGACCAAAGTGGATAAAGCCATAAAATTCCAACTGCTGCCACTGTAGTTGTCGTTTACTGGGGCGAATCTGGGTAAGGTCTGCTGGTTCGATAATCTGTTCCTCCATTCTATGAGTTGTTTGCTGCTTTAAGGAAACAGATACAAGATCGATTCTTGACTATTTCCTTATTGGAAAAGATCCGCCGCCTTTACTGTACTTTTGCCACCTGTCCACTCACTGGCAAACGAAGTACAAGAACTGACCGAAGCAGCATTCAATCGACGGTTCTTCCCTATCAGGTGATCAAACTACTTTACGATAAAAAGAGTAGTGCTTGCTTGGGGGATTCGCAAGGCACTACTCTAAACAACATATTCAAACGCTGAAACACATAGCTCTTTTTTGAGCCTAGCGATCGTTTTGTAAGAGGGTCAGGCTGTCTGTAAGGACAGCTTCGCCATCTAACAGCTCGTAATCTGTTTCTTTGATTAATTTATATGGCACCGCTTTGACCATGAGAAAGTCTTTTAATCGATTGACTTCGTACTTCGACTGCGGACCGATCAACAAAGCATCGACTGTTTGTTGCTGCAGGATCTGTTCAGCAATGATGGCTGGTGCCGAATAGATATGCACAGCTAGCCCTTTTTCATCTGCGGCCCGCTGCATGTTTTTTACTAAGAGTCCCGTAGTGATGCCGGCGGTACAAATCAATAAAATCGTCTTTTGTGCTTGGTCCTCCATAAACAGGCCCTCCTACGAAATTTTCTTTTTCTTATTGTAGATATCCAACACGACGGCCAGCAGCAAAATCAACCCTTTGATGGCTTGCTGCCAATCGACACCGACTCCTAAGATCGACATCCCATTGTTTAAGACACCCATCACGAGACCACCGACGATCGCCCCCATCACGGTACCAATACCGCCTGAGGTGGAAGCACCGCCGAAATACACTGCGGCCATCGCATCTAATTCCATTGACGTTCCCGCTTGCGGTGTGGCTGCATTCAACCGAGCGGCTAAAACCAAGCCCGCCAAAGCTGCCATCATCCCCATGTTCACGAAGACCCAGAAGGTGATTTTCTTCGTCTTGATCCCAGAAAGTTCGGCTGCTTTTTTGTTGCCGCCGGTTGCATAGATTTGACGACCAGCGACGGTTTTGTTAGTCAAAAAGCCATAGGCAGCCACGATCACTCCTAAGACGATCAAAATGATCGGATACCCTTGATAAGAGGCAAAGATATAGGTAGCACCGAGAAATACGACCGCAGTAAAGACGGCTTTAAAGGCAAAGGCTGCCATTGATTCCACTTCAAAAAGATTTTTTTTGCGACGCTCACGGGTCCGCCATTGGCCTAAAATCAGGACGCCCGTGATCACTACACCTAAAATCATGGAAAGTAAATGGATCTGACCGCCTGCAATATCTGGCAAATACCCAGTAGAAATTTGTTGGAATGCCTTGGGAAACGGTGCCAATGATTGACCGCCTAAGACGACTTGGGTCAGTCCTCGAAACATCAGTAAACCAGACAAGGTCACAATAAATGCTGGGATACCGACATACGCGACCCAGAAGCCTTGCCAGGCACCGATCACTGCCCCCATCAGTAAGCAAAGAGGCACTGCCAGCCAAGGACTGATGCCGTTATTGACCATTAAGACGCCTGCAATCGCACCGACAAACGCCATCACGGACCCTACGGATAGATCGACGTGTCCTAACAAGACGACCAAAAGCATACCAGCTGCCAAAACGAGAATATGACTGTTTTGCAACACGAGGTTGGTGATATTCAGCGGCCGCCAGAAAATCCCATCGGTCATGAGCTGAAAGGCCACCAATAATACTGCTAAGATAATGATCATACTGTATTTACTAAAGATTTCCAGTGCCTTTTCTTTCAGCGAATGGCTGCGTTCTTTTTTTAATTTATTGGTTGTTTCCATCTCAAACCCCACTCTCTTCTAATGTCATTAGATTCATCAATCGTTCTTGATCCGCCTCTTCCCGTAACACTTCGCCCGTGAAGCGGCCTTCGTTCATCGTGTAGATCCGGTCGCACATGCCTAATAGTTCTGGCAACTCCGAGGAAATGATACAGATGGCTTTGCCAGCTGCTGCCATCTCTTCGATGATCGTATAGATTTCGTATTTCGCCCCGACATCGATCCCACGGGTCGGTTCATCTAAAAATAAGATGTCTGGTGTGGTCATCAGCCATTTTGCCAAAACGACTTTTTGCTGATTCCCGCCGCTCAAGCTGCCGACGTTTTGATAGATTGAATTGGTTTTGGTCCGCATTTTTTTGCGGAATTCTTCTGCCATCGTGACTTCTTTTTCTTTATCGATGACCCCTTGGCGGCTGATTTTGGCAAGACTAGCAATGGTGGTATTCTCGCGAATATCCATCAGCAGATTCAAGCCCAGCGCTTTTCTGTCTTCCGACACATAGGCTAGCCCATTTTTGATGGCGGTTGGCACGTCTTTGACAGAAATCGGTTGGCCGTCTTTATAGACTTCCCCCGAAATCGAACTGCCGTAGGAATGACCGAAGACGCTCATGGCAAACTCAGTCCGTCCCGCACCCATCAAACCGGCGATACCGATGATCTCTCCTTTGCGGATCATCAAGTTCAAATTTTCATTCACCACACGGGTATGGTCGATTGGATGATGGACCGTCCAATTTTTGACTTCAAAAAACGGTTCACCAATAGTGGGGTTCCGCTCTGGGTAGCGATTGGTCAAGTCTCGCCCAACCATGCCGCGAATGATGCGCTCTTCAGAGATTTCGGTGCCGCTAAGCGTCTCGATCGTTTGCCCGTCTCGTAAAATCGTGATACGATCCGCCACATTGACGATTTCATTCAGCTTGTGGGAGATAATGATCGAGGTGATTCCTTGGTTGCGAAACTCTTTGATCAGCTCTAACAGATTGGCACTTTCTTCTTCATTCAACGCCGCGGTTGGTTCATCTAAAATCAACAATCGGACGGATTTTGAAAATGCTTTGGCAATTTCCACTAGCTGTTGATGCCCGACACCGATTTGTGAAACCAGCGTATTCGGGTCTAATTTCAAGCCGACGATCTTTAAGAGGTTGTCTGTTTTCTTTTCGGTTAGATCCCAATCAATGATGCCGTGTTTGGCTTGTTCATTTCCTAGAAAGATATTTTCTTTGATCGAGAGGTAAGGACTTAAGGCTAACTCTTGATGAATAATAACGATTCCTTTGTCCTCACTGTCCCGCAAATCTTTGAACTTGCATAACTCCCCTTCATAATAGATCTCTCCGTCATAGCTGCCGTAAGGATAGAGTCCGCTTAAGACATTCATCAGCGTGGACTTGCCGGCGCCATTTTCTCCACACAGTGCGTGGATCTCTCCTCGCTCGATCGAGAGGTTGACGTTATCAAGGGCGCGAACCCCTGAAAACTCTTTGACGATGCCTTTCATCATCAAAATATTATCTGCCATGTTCTTTCACCCTTTTCCTTTTTATGTAAAAGTGAACCGATCCGTTTGTAAGAAAAGCGGAAAGAACGAATACTGGGGATGATTCGTTCTTCCCTACTGCTTTCGGGGAAACTAGCATCTTTTCTCGCTGGATCTGTACTTCTTGCTTAAATGCCTAGCTCTTCTTCTGTATAGTAATCGGTATCGATTAGTTCTTCTTTGTAGTTGTCGCTATCCACAGAAACGGGATTTGACAAATAGGTTGGTACGACTTTGACGCCATTGTCATAGGTTTCCGTATCGTTGACCGGGACTTCCTCGCCATTGGTGATGGCTTCGATCATTTCGATCGTGTTTTTCGCTAACACCCGTGTATCTTTGAAAATCGTTTGGGTCTGTTCGCCCGCGATGATCGATTTCACCCCTGCCACCGTCGCATCTTGACCGGTAATCACAGGTAGTGGTTTATCGGAAGAACCATAGCCAACGCCTTTAAGCGATGAAATGATTCCTAGGCTGATTGGATCATAAGGTGAAAGAACGGCATCCAATGTTTGATCCGTATAGTTGGCACTCAACAAGTTGTCCATCCGAGCTTGCGCAGTTGAACCATCCCAACGCAAAGTAGCGATTTGGTTGAAGTTGGTTTGACCAGAAGGAACGACTAGCTGTCCGCTGTCAAAGTATTGTTGGAAGACCGAAAGGACCCCATTATAATTGATCAGTGCATTGTTATCATCTGGAGAGCCGCCGAATAATTCAATGTTAAATGGTCCTTCACCGTCTTTGAGACCCAATTTGTCTTCAATATAAGACGCTTGCAGCACGCCGACTCCAAAATTATCAAAGGTGGCATAATAATCGACGTATTCCGAGTTCATCAGTAAACGGTCATAGGCGATGACTGTGATATCTTCGTTATGGGCTTTTTCCAACACGTCTGTCAGTGCCGAACCATCGATCGAGGCGATCACTAAAGTATCAACGCCTTTGGTGATCATATTCTCAATTTGTGCCACTTGGTTTTCTACTTTGTCTTCTCCATATTGCAGGTCAGTTTTATAGCCGAGCTTCTCTAATTCTTCTACCATGTTGTCGCCATCTGCGATCCACCGTTCTGCCGATTTGGTCGGCATCGCGATCCCAACAAATCCTTTGTCTCCGTCACCGTTTGCCCCGCTGTCTGATCCATTCCCACAAGCTGCTAACAATCCGCCAACCAATAAGGTGGATGCTAGGACGACCAATTTACCAAAAGTACCTTTCATTGTGATCCCTCCATGTCTTTTTCTTACATTCTCAGTATAGCCAGTTAAGGAATCGCTTACATTTAGATTTTTTCGAGGTTTCTTGGATTTCTTGAGAAAAACGACTCAGTTGCCCCCATTTCTTTTCGTAATCTTGGATTTTTTAAGATTCCCTTGGTTTTTATTTGATTTGATATTTTGTGTAAAGCGCTTCCGTATTTTTTAGTAGAATAGACCATAGAGGTGAAAAAAATGAGGAATATAAAAATTGGGTTACTCCTTTGGTTGTGTTTGTCTTTCTTGGCTGGTTGCCAAGCAGTCAAAGAAACGACCGCTGAAACATCGGAAGAAAGTATCGTGATCGGTTTTTCTCAATCGGGAACAGAAAGCAGCTGGCGCAAGCGCCACACCGAATCGATTCGCACTGAATTAGAGAAGGAAGGCTATGAAGTGCTCTATCGTAACGGCTATATGAATCAAGAACGTCAGATTCAAGATATCCGCAGTTTTATCGTGTATCAAGTCGATGCCATCGTCTTTACCCCGATTCAGGAAAACAATTGGGAACCGATTTTGGAAGAAGCGGCGCAAGCGGGGATTCCCGTTTTCGTGGTGGACCGTCATGTCAACGTCAGCGATCCCTCCTTGTTTCTGACTCATATCGGGCCAAGCTTCAAAGCCGAGGGCAATCGTGCAGGTCTCTACGTCAGCAATTATTATAAAGAACATCAAAATGAAACGATCAATGTTTTAGAATTGACGGGACTGGATGCTACTTCTCCGACGTATTTGCGCTCAGAAGGGTTCCGAGAAACCATCAAGCGTGATTATGCCCACAACAATGTAACGATCCAAGTCAAAGATGAGCTAAATGGTGACTTCATTCGCCGCAAAGGCAAAGAAGTCATTGAACAATACATCGCAGAAGGCAAAATGGAGCAGATCGATGTCTTGTTCAGTCACAATGACGAGATGACTCTTGGCGCTCTTGAAGCCCTCGAAAAAACCGATATTGAGCCAGGAAAAGATTTGGTGATCGTATCGATCGATGCCCAAAAAGAAATGATCGACAAATTGAAGCAAGGGATCGTCAATTGTGTCGTTGAATGCAACCCAGATGCTGGTGTGTTCGTCAAAAATGCCATCTCGCGCTACTTGGCTCGCGGCGCCGATGCCATTCCTCGTGAAATCTATGTCCATGAAACGGTTTTTTCCAGTGACATGGATTTTGATCAGATTCCGCCGAGAAATTATTGAGGGGATGAAGATGAAAACAAAAAGTATCAAGGGCATCTTCCAGCAGACCAACAAACTGATGATCCTCGTCGCCTTTATCCCCCTCGTAGTAAGCAGTGTCTTTTACTCGCGGCAGATTTTTATTTACCAAAACACCATCAACAATATTGAAGAAGCCAATCAATTATCGGAAAAAGTCGATGCCATTGTCTTGGAAGAAATGTGGGATTTAGTCTTTGGTCAAAAAACCGTCGCACAAGTCCAAGAAACCAATGTGATCGATGAACTAAGGAGCGATCTGCAGCACATTCAAGAAAACACCAGCACTGCCAAAGAGCTCAATATTTTAGCAGTCGCCTTTCGGACGCTCGATTCTTTAGAAACCTATCAGCAACAGTTGATCGATAATATTCTCAACGATGAACCGGTGGAACAAAACCAATACGTCATGATCCAAGTGGATTCGGTGATCGATTTGCTATCCGATATTTTGCAGCAGTTTGTCGGGGTAGAGATCAGCTTAGCCAGCCAAACCAATCACGAACTGGTCCAATCCGTGTTGCTGCTGATCCTTTTTCAGGTCGTGTTGCTTTTGATCATCTTTGCGATTATCAATAAAAACCGCCGCTTTGTTCGTGACAATCTGCAATATCCGCTGGATCGGTTGTTAGACCTTTCCAATGAACTATCCCAAGGACATTTGAGCTACCGAGCAGAACTGCCCGAAACCCCAGAGCTGCGGACTCTGACGAGTAGCTTGAATCGAATGGCAGATGACTTGACTCGGCTCTTGGAAGAAAATGCCTTGAAGCAGTATCACTTAGCCCAAAGTGAGGTGCGGGTCTTACAAGCCCAGATCACTCCACATTTCATCTATAATAGTTTAGATGCGATCGTTTCTTTGATTGAAGCTGCCCGTTACAAGCAAGCAACCGAAATGACTTATGCGCTGTCAGATTTTTTCCGCATTTCCTTAAGCAAAGGGCAAGACTGGATTCCGCTGGAAAAAGAATTGCGGCATGTGGACGATTACTTGAAGATTTTGCAGATCCGCTATGGCAGGATGCTGTCTTACACCATTGAAGATCAAACTGTCAGTCCAGAACTACAGGTCCTGAAAATGGTCCTGCAGCCCCTTGTTGAAAACGCCGTATATCATGGCACCAAATTTGTCCGTCGTGTCGGCATGATTCGAATCACAGTGTCAGAATTGCCTCACCAGATTCAAATGACCATCAGTGACAACGGTGTTGGGATCGACCCTGAGCGTTTGGAGGAGATTCGTCGTAACCTTAAAGAAACCACTGATCCCGCCTCTGAGAGCGGCTATGGCCTATATAACGTCTATCGCCGTCTCCAGCTGAACTACGGCAGCGAAGCGCAACTGACGATCCACAGTCAATACCAAGAAGGCACCACGATTAACGTCACAGTACCAAAAAGGGAGGAACCCAACCATGTACAAAGTGTTCATAGTTGAAGATGAACATCTGATTCGCGATAGTTTGCGCCACCAAATCATGACTCTTGCCAAACAATACCCGATCGTTTATAGCGATGAAGCCGCAGATGGCGAATTGGCGCTGGCTTCGATCCTTGATCTGCGTCCTGATATTATTATCAGTGATATCAAAATGCCGTTTATGGACGGCTTGGTCTTTGCGAAAGAAGCCAAGAAATTATTGCCGCAAGTTCGCATTATTTTCGTTAGCGGCTTTGATGATTTTGACTATGCAAAAACGGCACTGCAGCTGCAAGCAGACGATTACTTGCTCAAGCCCATCAAAAACGAAGAATTAGAACAAGCCATCAAAACCGTCGTTCAACATTTAGATGAACAACAAGCCACTCATCAACAATTATCCAAAGAAGACGATTTATTCGAAATGGAAATCAAAAAGAATCACTTTCTGAATCACCTCTTTAAACAAAAGATCACGATCTCAGAAGCCTTTTTGCAAGCAGAAGAACTGGGCCGGCGCTTTTCAGGCAAACAGTTTTGTGTGCTCTTAGCAAAAACCCCCTTCAATCAAAGCTTTTCTGACTACACTCGCTTTAGCCAGCAGCTGACCAAAGCCTATGAACAAGACGATGCCGTCTTGTTCTCCAGTGTTTCTAGCCGCTTCATCAAGTTTTTGCTTTTTGACCATGACCGAGAACAAGTTTTAGAAAAAGCCTATCAGATCGCTCAAAGCCTCGTTCATGGTTCTGGGGAAGAAGTAGCAGTGGCGATCGGACCGGTAGCAGATCGCTTCTCGGGCATCTCTCTTTCTTATCAGAAAGCTCATGACATGCTAAAAACCTATGGCAGCATCCGCAAGGAAAAAATCATCAGTTATGAAGACGACATTCGCGAAGGGGAACTATCCCCCACCAATCCCTTCAAAACCGACCTTGCTTCACGGCTGGCAAATGCTGGGAAACAGACGATCCCTGAGCTGATCGCTGAATTGATGGCGCCTCAAGGAACCGTTGAGCGAACGCAAATGTACCGTTTGTTCGTCTTAGTCGAACTGCTAGCATTGTTGAAGAAAAAAGACAGTCATTCACTGCCCCAGATCGTTCAGCACGCCCATGACTTAGATTATCTAGCGGCATTGACCCATGAGCCAGAGAACTATCAAACGACTCTGGCAGAACTGTTGCCATTATTGACTAAACAACCCATCAATCCTGCAATGGCGAAATATCAAAGCGTCATCAATCAAGCCAAAGCCTTTATCAGTGAGCACTTTTCTGATCCCAATATTTCCTTAAATGTAGTTGCTGAAAAAGTTCATTTGAGTCCAGCACATTTTAGCACCATCTTCTCGCAAGCCACTGATTCTACGTTTATCGAATACTTGACCGAGCAACGGTTGACCTTAGCTAAGGAACTGCTGTTAACGACCAATCTGCGGCTATCTGAGATCGCCTTTGATGTTGGCTACAATGACCCAAATTATTTTTCCTTTTTGTTCAAAAAGAAAGAAAAAATCTCACCGAAAGAATACCGTCAAAAAAATGCCTAGATGAGTGAATGGATGGATGCAAAAAAAGAGTGAAGGACAGCAAAATCGTCCTCACTCTTTTTCATTTTCTACCTCATTCAGTTATTTCTTCTCCATCGCAGCTTTTAAAGCAGCTGCTAATGGGCTTTCTTGCGGTTCTTCTTGATTGATTTTGTTCATCAAGCGGCGTTCTTCGTGTTTCGACAGCTTTTTGCTGCGCTCTTTTTTATCCGCCATTTTTTCGGTGGTCCCATCGAATTTACAGCGGAAATAGGCGCCGTTTTTGCCTTCGATGATCTCCATCTTTCGGTGGCATTGCGGGCAGCGTCGGTTTGAAACTTTCGGGTCTTTCCGACGACGGTACTTGCAGGTGCCACTGGAGCAAACATAGATCTTGCCATCACGGGTATTCTTCTCCCGCAATGGTTCGCCGCATTCGGGACAACGTTTTTGGGTCAATGAGAAATCTTGGTACTTGCTTTCGCTTTGCTTGATTTCTTTGACCAGTTGTTTGGTGTCTGCTTCGATTTGTGCGAGGAAGGTTTGGGCAGAATAGGTGCCTTTCGCAATGGCTTCCAGTTCCTTCTCCCATTTTTCCGTCAATTCTGGTGTCACCAAGGATGGATTGACTAAGACTAACAGCTGCTTGCCTTTTGGCGATACTTGCAAGCCGCTTGGGGTCCGCTCCATCAGCTCAGATTTGATCAGCTTTTCAATGATCTCCGCACGGGTTGCCGGCGTACCAAGACTGTGTTTTTCCATTTTGCCTAAAAGAGTTCCTTCATTCAACGGTTTCGGTGGAGTGGTCAACTCTTTTTTGATGGTGAACTCAGGCTTGACGGTACTGCCTTTTTGCCAAGCCACATCACTGGTTTCTTCTTCAGAAGTCGTTTTCCATCCCGCTTCTAACACGGTATTGCGGTTGAATACAAAGGTTTCTGAACCAAAGGTCACGGTCACTTTCTGCTGCTGCTTTTTATGGGGTTTCGCAAAGAGCATCAAGAAACGACTAACGATCATTTGATAGATCCGTTGTTCATCGGTAGTTAATTTTTCATACCGTGCCCGCTGTTCCGTTGGCAATAAGGCATGGTGATCGGTAACTTTTTTATCATTGAAGACAGCTTGCTGCACCACTTGTCCACCATTTTTCAAGTATCCTTTGACTTCTGGGGCAAAATCCGCAACTGCCTGCAGGCGTTCCTTCATGGTTGCCTTCATATCATTGGTCAAATACTTGGAATCCGTCCTTGGATAAGTGACGATCTTGTGGGTTTCATACAAGCTTTGAACAAGCGACAAGGTCTTCTTGGCTGAAAACCCATAACGCTGATTGACTTCTCGTTGGATCTCGGTCAAATCGTAGGGCAGTGGTGCACTTTCTGTTTTGACCTTTTCTTCGATCGCTGTCACGCGACCATTTTGTTGGCTCATTTGCTTGACCAATGCTTCGGCATCGCTACGTTCTTTTAGTTGATAGGGATTTTTTTGCTGCAGACGGGCCTTGGCATCGCCTACGTTTAGGGTAATCACATGATAGGTTTGCGGACGGAAACTTTCGATTTGCATTTCCTGACTGCGCACCAAAGCTAAGGTAGGGGTTTGGACCCGACCCGCACTAAGATTGTCTTGATATTTGACCGTCAATGCCCGCGTGACATTCAACCCTACCAGCCAGTCGGCTTTTGCCCGCGCAAGGGCGGAGTAGTAAAGATTGTCGTAGTGCTTGGCTGACTGCAATTTTGCAAAGCCTTCTTTGATGGCTTTAGGGGTTTGCGAAGAAATCCACAAACGTTTGACTGGTTTGTCAAAACGAACCCACTCCAAAATCCAGCGAGCAACTAGCTCCCCTTCTCTTCCCGCATCGGTAGCGATCACAACTTCCCCAACATCTTTTCTTTGAGCCAATTGTTTGATGGCTTTTAGTTGATGACCGGTTTTTGGCAACGGTTTGATCCCGATGGACTTCGGGATCATCGGTAATGTTTCCATCTGCCATGATGCCCAGTCTTTATTTAGATCTTCAGGCATTTTCAAGCCCAATAAATGACCAAGGGCCCAAGTAACGATCGCCTTGGGTCCTTCGTAATAATTTTTATGTTTTTGCTCACAGCCCAAAACTTTGCTGAGGTCTTTGGCAACGCTTGGCTTTTCCGCTAGAATTAGTTGTTTCATAAAAATCTTTCCTGCTTTCATCGACGACTTGCTGATATTCTTTAAGCAATGCCAGTCCAATATATTGTTGGAGGTAATCGTCGCATTCTTCGCACCAGCGTTCGTCTTCTTCATTCCAAAAAGCCGTCATAAAGTTTGATTTTGCATTTATGTACGAATACTCTTCTCTGATTTCTTGCCATTTTTGTTCATAAAATGACTGCGCCTCGCTGAAAGTTGCAAATGTGAACGCCTCTTGAATATCTGACTGCCATCCCTCAAAAAACCACCACGGTTCATTGTCCCCATACATGACTACTACTTGATACATTCCATTGCTCCTTTCACGATTCCTTCCTCATATTAGTCACTTTTACTTAAACTTGCAAGGAATAAGTTTCAGCATTTAAACATCGCTTAAAGAATTCATTAAACCTTCGTTTTTTTGTACGTTTTATCAGTTGCTTAAGATTACATCATTTCTATGCCCTTATAGTCTAGCACAGAAGTTTCCTGTTGTGAATATAACAGTAAAAGATTAAAAAAATAGCAAACAAGATTTATTTTAACCTCGCAAAAAAATTTTTATCTGTGATGGATATGCTACAATAATGGCAACCACGAAACTGCTAGGAGGTGCCCCATGTATCTCGAACAAATCACTTTTCCCGATCAAGAAACCGAGTTTGATTTTTTCCTTTCTATCCAACGGACTGTCTATGATTCTTACTACCCTTTTCAGATTCTCAGTGCCCGCCGTTTTCAACAGATCGATTTTGAACCAATCACGATTTTATATGGCGGCAATGGTTCTGGCAAAACCACTGCATTGAACGTGATTGCCGAAAAGATCCACGCGCAGCGCTTTGCTGCGTATAATCGGTCGAATTTTTTCGAGGACTATCTATCCTACTGTTCTGCTCGTAGCAACGACGAACCGCAAGAAAAAGTGCTTTTGACCAGCGATGACGTCTTTGACTTCATGCTGGGTATTCGAAACTTAAATCAAGGGATCGATCATCGCCGAGAAGAAGTGTTTCAAGAATACTACCAAGCAAAGTATGCGGACTTTCGTTTCACAGGTTTTGACGACTACCATGAATTGAAGAAAATCAATCTTGCACGATCCAATACACAGTCCAAATTCACCCGCAAGCACTTGATCGACAATGTCCGAGAATATTCCAATGGCGAAAGTGCCTTTCGCTTCTTTCAAGAAAAGATTCGTCCCAACAGCCTTTACTTATTAGATGAACCAGAAAATTCTCTTTCTGCTGAGCGTCAACTGGAACTGGTGCAGTTACTGGAAGATTTTGTTCGCTATGAACAGTGTCAGTTCATTATTGCTACCCATAGTCCTTTCGTTTTGTCTTTAAAGGAAGCCAAAATCTATGATTTGGATCAAACGCCCGTCGATGTTCGGAAGTGGACGCAGTTAGCTAGTGTCCAGCAGTATTACCGCTTTTTTCAAGCACACCAAGCCGAATTTGATGATCGATCATGAGCAAAGCAACCCAGTTTCCGTCAAAGATTTCTTTTGGTGGCTTTTTTCCGTCGCACTCACACAAAGACCAAAATCAAATTGATCAGCGCAATAAAGAAGGCGACACCCCCCGCAATTTTGCCCCACTTGACTTCTGCTTGATTATACTGATCGGAATGCCCCGCAATCTGAGAGGACAAGAAGTAGAACTTTTTAAAAACAAGCAAATACCCGACTAAACCCAATAGTACGGCTAAGGCAAGATGGTTGATTTGACTTGAAATGACCTGAGTCTGATGAAGCATCACCACCCCTACGACACTAACGACAAGCCCCCATTTCATGAGATTGGCTTTGGTACGATTCATGATCCTCCCTCCTTCTTTTAAAAATGCCAATACATCAAAAACATTCATTTTCTGACTAAATTATAGCATATTTTGACTAAATTTTTGAAATAGAAAGCGTTCGCTCCAATCGGATTTTCGAATTGATTTATAAAAAGCCCTAGCTAAGTGCAACTGATTGGTTCAGTGTTCTTAGCTAGGGCTGATTGTGTTAGTGGTTAAACATATTGTAATTCTTTGGCTTCTTTGTAGGCTGCATCGATCAAACCGCCGCCCAAGCATTCCATGCCGTCATAAAAAACGACTGCTTGTCCAGGAGTGATGGCGCGTACTGGTTCGTCAAAAATCACTTCTGCCCGATCTCCCTCTAATAGACGCACCGTTACCGGTACATCTTGTTGACGGTAGCGGAATTTTGCTGTGCATGAAAATTCCGTTCCGCGATCTTGGTCTGTGGTAAAGTGGATTTGGCTTGCTTCCAAGCGATCTGCATACAATGCGGGGTGATGGAATCCTTGCCCCACATACAAAGTGTTGGTTGCTAAGTCTTTTCCAACTACAAACCATGGTTCTTGAGTGGCACCGCCGCCGCCAATGCCTAAGCCTTGACGTTGTCCGATGGTGTAGTACATCAAGCCATCGTGTTGTCCTTTGACTTCGCCATCTAATGTAACCATGTTGCCTTTTTTCGCTGGCAAGTAATTACTCAAAAATTGTTTGAAATTCTTTTCTCCGATAAAGCAAACACCAGTGGAATCTTTTTTCTTGGCTGTTGCTAGACCGGCCCGTTCAGCGATCGCTCGTACTTCTGATTTTTCCATACCGCCTAGTGGGAACATGGTTTTGCTCAATTGTTCTTGTGACAATTGGCTTAAGAAATACGTTTGATCTTTGTTGTTATCCACGCCTCGCAACATATGGGTCACGCCGTTCTCATCAACGGTCACTTGTGCATAATGGCCAGTGGCTACATAATCGGCACCAAGATCCATCGCATAATCCAAGAAGGCTTTGAACTTGATTTCCTTGTTACACATGACATCTGGATTAGGTGTCCGTCCGGCACGGTATTCTGCAAGGAAATATTCAAATACACGGTCCCAATATTCTTTTTCGAAATTCACTGAATAATAAGGAATCCCGATTTGCGCAGCCACTTTGGCTACGTCTTTGTAGTCTTCTGTTGCGGTACAAACACCGTTTTCATCGGTATCATCCCAATTTTTCATAAAGATCCCGACAACATCATACCCTTGTTCTTTCAGCAAAAGTGCTGTTACTGACGAGTCTACCCCGCCACTCATTCCAACCACCACACGGGTGTTTTCGTTAGACATGATTGTTTCACCATCATTTCAATTATAGATTCTGAAATCATCTACGATTTGAAGGTCGCAACTTTTCAGTAATTTGCATTATACAACAAAACACAAAAAACTTCACTGTTTACTGTCTTTTCTTAAAAATTCCTTTTTTAGAAAAGACATCTGGAGAGAAGTAACTGTTCGTTATTCCACCTACTCAGCCAAATAGAGGAAGTGCTGCTTTTGTGTCTGTCATCGACAGCTGTTCAAACAGCAACAACTTACTTTTCAAATGGTGGTTGTCATAAAATCGTATGAAATTCTTCAGGAAATGCAGAAATGCTCTTATTAGAAAAAGACTATACTTCTCTTAGATACTACTTTACGAGGAGGGGCATTTCATGCGATCGCACACAAGGACATCAAAAACTAGGAGAAACGATGGGAAGAAAAAGAAGAGCCTTGCACTGCTGCTTTTTCTCATCGGTGGTGTTTTTGTCATTCATTACGTGATTGATCAGGTCAGGGATGCTACGTTTGATCAGACAGCGCTTGTCTCAAAACAGTTCACTCGCCAAGCCAATCAAGCGATTCAACAAGCGATGGCAGACACGCAGCAAGTGCCGTTGATTGTACAAACCGATCAACGCTGGGGCAATAACCCGTATGGATATGGAGAAGAGCAAAATACGTTTGCGGCAAACGGGTGCGCTATTGCTTCTTTAGCCATGATCGATGCTTTTTGGACGGATCATCCGCCGAATCCTGACAAACTATTAAAGTGGGCTGGCGATCAATTTTATCTTCCCAAACAAGGAACCAGTTGGCAAATCTTTCCTCAATTTGCCGAAGCTTTTGGTTACCAATTTGCCGATTTAGGGGATTCATTTGAGGCTGCCTATGAGAAAATGACACAAGGCATCCCCGTTGTGGTCTCGGTTCAAGCAGGAACCTTTACGACATCCGGACATATCATGGTATTGGCTTTGAACAAAGAAGGAAATATCCAAGTATTCGATCCTAATGATTCCCCCGAAAAAGCCCATTATGAGAAAAGCTATCCTAACGATGTCTTTCAAGCAGAAGGAATCCATTATTGGAGCTTTTGGCTTTGATGTTCTGATCGGCTGAAGCTGCAAAAATACACCTTTTGTGGGACAAAAAAAGACTAGCCGAAGCTAGTCTTTTGCTGATCTTGCTATTATTGAACGCGTGGTTCGTTGTTTTCTTGAATACGCGTCGTTGTCCGGTTGAAGGCACCTTTGGCTTTACGTGTTTGTTTTGACGCAAAGTCGCCAGTTGTTTCTGCCGCACTGCTTACTTTGTCTTGAACTGTTTCAGAGTCTTTTTCGAATTGTTCACGTGTTTTGACATCTGCTACATTCACGTTTACTTCGATGACTTCTAAATTCGTCATTTTGTTGACTTGTGTTGAAACAACCTCTTTGATTTGGTCGTAGATCGTGGTCATGTCGCTGCCATATTCTGCAACGATATCAAGATCGACTGCCACTTGTTTTTTCCCAACTTCAACATTGATCCCTGAAGTCACATCATCGGTGTTGACTAATTTACCTGCAATATTTGAGAAGAAACCGCCATCGACTGTTAAGAGTCCGTCTACAGATTCTAATGCAATGCCTACGATTTTTTGAATCACTTTATCTTCGTAAGTTAATTCTCCTTTAACACCTGTTGTTGGTTTTGTTTGGTTTTCCATCGTACATTCCTCCTACTATAATCTTGATATAAATTAAACTAATAATGTTACCAAAGTTAACGGCGCGGTCTTTGAAATTGTTCAAAGAATCCGACTTCTTTGAGATAAAATCCCAGATACGTACCTAGTGCCGTAAATAGCACCAGCAGTATGGTTTTCAAAAAGCCGATCGTTAGAAACAGGATCGCTAGGATCAAACCGAAACCTGCAAAGATAAGCGGGATCTTATAGTGGTAGAACCATTCACTCATACCTGTTCCTCCTAAACTACACGCGGTTGGTCATGGGCTGCTGGCGTTTCTTGCGTATCTTTTAAAACAACTTCCGTTTGGATATTGCTTTCGATACCGAAAAGCTGCTGCAGACTGCTGCTGATCTCACCAACCAAAGCTTCTTGTTTTTGCGGGATGGCTGCTGTTTGTTTCATTTCTCCATCGATTTTTACCGCTACTTTATTCTTGACGATTTTGATTTTTACCGATGGCTGATGGATGAAATCTGCTTGTTTCACCCGCTCGAGCACAAAATGCTCTAAGGCCTTCTTCTGAATCACTAAATCGCCTGTCTTATGGGAAATGATCAAGCGGTCCGAACGTTTTGGATAAAACAAAACGACAAAGAGCGCGATCACGGTAAAAATGGCAAAGCCAACAGATAACCAAAAGAGCAGCATACTCATGGAAGATCCGACCCAAGGATATTCATCCAAAGGAATCAAGTAAACAGGCAATGAAGCCGCTTGCTGATTGGCGATGATCCCAAAATAAAAGACAAGTAAGAGTAAAAGTAATCCGATGATAAAAATCACTTTAGAAATCTTACGCATTGGCAACCTCCTTTACTGCTTTCTACTTAAAGCATACACATTTCTTAAATATCCATCAAATAATAACTCTTGGAATCGATTATTTTTTACATATAAAGTTTATTTTTATCAAAAAAATTTCCTTAATCAAAGCTTGCTGTCAAAGTCATCACAAAAAAAGCAAGCCACCCGAATCTGTTTGGATGCTTGCTTTTCTTGTTATCTGTTAACGAGCTAGCTTGGCAAGTTCTTGTTGTTTTGCATGATACAGCACCGCCAGTTCATTTTCGGAAACTGGTCGACCGAAGGGACGCGGCTGCGGCAGAAACGCCAATTCCGGCGCATCGACTCCTACGTTGAGATTCTCAGCAATTGGAACACTGTGATGATGGATATGCCCATGCAGATTGCGGCTGTTTTTGGTGATCCCCAGCAGCATAGGATAATGGGTCAGTATAAATTGCTGATGAGCAAACTTCAGCAAGACACCAACATCTTCAAACGCATACTTTTGGGCTCCCAAACAACCAGGATCATGCTTGCGCAAGTACGCAAAGAAAGCCCGGGTATCATGATTGCCTTTGATAAAAACGATTTTGCCCTGCAGCTGTGCTAACAGTGCCGCAATTTCTGGAAAGCCCGCTTCGTAATCAGGGTGCATCGCGACATCCCCTAAATGATAAACGACATCTTTATCCGCAACCACCTCATTCCAGCTGGCGATCATCGTTTCATGCATTTGTGTCACTGTCTCAAAGGGGCGTGGGGCAAAGTCATTGTCCCCGAGCAAGGCTGCATGAAAATAGTGGGTATCAGACGTAAAAAATTTCATAGTCGCTCCTTACTTTACTGCTTTTTTCTGTGATTAGGGTCTTCAAATCATCGCTAACGGCTGCTTTTTCGTCGGTGCAGGAAAACGCGCATCGATTGCTGCCAATTCGCTTTTGGAAAAAATGATTTTGGCAGCTTCAATGTTCTGCAGCATATGCAGCGAGTCACTGGTTTGGGGGATCGCTAAGACGTGGGGTTGTCGAAGGGTCCATGCCAAAAGCAGCTGAAAGATCGTGCAGCCTTTGGCTTCTGCCAGCTCTTTCAAGACTTCATCATTTTTGAAGTGGTGCCCTAGCCGATCGCCTTGAGCAATGGGTGAGTAGGCAATCACCGGAATCTCAGCCTCTGCCTGCCAAGGCAAAAGATCGTATTCGATCCCCCGGGCACCTAAATTATAGAGTACTTGGTTGGCGGCACATTGATCGCCGTTTTCTAACCGCAACAGCTCCTCCATATCTGCCACGTCAAAATTAGAGACGCCCCATGCACGAATCTTTCCAGAGGCTTTGGCAGCTTCTAGTGCGTCAACTGTTTCTGCTAACGGCACATCTCCTCGCCAGTGCAGCAGATACAGATCAAGATAGTCGGTGCCTAAACGCGCTAAGCTGCGGTCTAAAGCTTTTGGCAATTCATCGGCGGAGGCATTCCAGGGATAAACTTTTGAAATCAAATAAAGATTCCCTCGGGTAAAGGGTTGGATCGCCTTGCCAACTAGCGTTTCTGCGTTTCCCTCGCCGTACATTTCTGCGGTATCGATGACAGCCGCTCCAGCTTTGATGCCCGCTTGCAACGCATCGATCTCGGCTTTTTCCTTGGCAGGGTCATCCCCCATATGCCAAGTCCCCATGCCGACGGCTAGCACTGATTGCTTGTTTAAGGTTCGTTTCATCTTGATTCCCTCTTTCTCGTCTTAACTCATCCTGTTCCTGCGAACACCTAGGGTTTGTTTTCTATAGTATAAAAAGAAACCGCCAAAGATACAAAAGAAGTGTATCAATCCCATGCCTGATTGGCGGAGTGACACACTTCTTGCCCTTTGAACGGTATAGCTGCTTTTGACAAAAGCTTACGCTTTGACAAACAACCCGCGGCTGATAAAACCATCCATTAAAAAGTAAAATTTTTCTTGCAGCATTTTGTGCTGTTCATCTTTGAAAATATTGACTGCTTTTAACCCATTGGCTGTCGTGATGGACATCTTGAAGGTTTGCAGATCTTTTGCAACAGTGATTTTTAATTTAAAGCCTTCTTTGCTTTGGGGTGTTGCTTCAAGGCCGCGAATCAATTGGAAGTTGCCGCCGTTCGTTTCTGTAAAGCCATTATCCCGCAACGTATATTTTTTTGCTTCAGGAGCAATGCGGTATTGGGTTGCTGCGCCTAAAACGGTTGCTGTTGTTTCAAATGCCATGTTCTTCACCTCTTTAACATCATTTCTTTCATTATAAATAGTTTTCAGCGAGATTGCTAGCTGTTCTCCTACTTTTTCGTTGCTAAGACAGTTTCTGCTAATAGCTGAGCAAATGCTTCGATTTCCGCCAATGTGTTGCCATAGCCAAAGCTGACTCTGACCGATTCCCGGATAGCTGGATGCTCTTTGCCCACCATCGCTTCAAGCACATGGGAGGGTTCCACATTGCCCGCCGTACAAGCGCTGCCCGTGGAGATGGCGGCCCCTTTTAAATCCAATTTCATCAGCAGCAAGTCACTGCTGACACCTGGGAAACGTAGATTCAAAATATGCGGCAATTTGTGTGCTGGATCGCCATTCAACTGAACATCGACGCCTTGTGCTGCTAAGGTATCCATCAGTACATCGGCAAACGTTTGATATTGTTCTGCCGCTGCTTGCTGCGCTTCGGGGGTATGCAAAGAAGCTGCTTTGGCCATTCCCATGATGGCTGCCAAGTTTTCCGTCCCTGCTCGCCGTTTTTCTTCTTGTTCGCCACCATGGAGTAGCGAAGGTAGCGACAAACCATCTCGTTTATACAAAAAGCCGATCCCTTTTGGTCCGTTGATTTTGTGAGCCGAAATGCTTAGGAGATCAATGCTATTTTCATTGATTTCAAGCGGGATTTTGCCATAAGCTTGCACGGCATCGGTATGAAAAACGGCGGGATGCTCCCGTAAAAGGGCGCCAATTTCTGCAATCGGCAACAAATTGCCCGTTTCATTGTTTGCCGTCATTATGGATACTAAAATCGTATCGGGACGTAAGGCAGCCTCAACTTCACTGACGGCCAATTGCCCCTTTTGATCTACGGGCAAATAGGTCACCTCAAAGCCTAAGCCTTCTAAATAGCGCATACTCTCAATGACCGCCGGATGTTCGATCTGGGTCGTAATGATATGTTTGCCTTGTGCTTGTTTGCTAAGGGCTGTACCGATGATCGCTGTATTATCACTTTCGGTACCTCCACTGTTAAAAATGATCTCATGTTCCTTGACCCCTAGCTGCTGAGCGATCGCTTGACGAGCCAATTCTAATTGAGTGTGGGCATCTCGACCATAATGATGAATGCTTGATGGATTGCCAAAAAATGTCTGCATCGTCTCACTCATCACTTTGATCACTTCTGGGTGCAGCGGTGTCGTTGCTGCATGATCTAAGTAAACCATTCTTTTCACCTATCCTTCATTACTGCCATTATAACAAATCTTCCTCAGACGTCTATCGTGAGTGTCCATACGAAAAAACCTGTCAGTCAAAAGCGGAAAAATCGCCAATGATGACAGGTAGCTGAACGCGTTCAGCCTTACGAAAAATCAGGAACGTGTGCTGTTTTGCTTGTGCGGCTCACGTCACTTACTGATCGTTTTATTTTTTTCCAGGTTCAGAGGCAATGACAGTCAATTCACCAACCAATTCCCATTTCTTGATCGGATTTGGCAAAATGCAGCTAGTGCCCATTTTGAGTTCATAGGAATGACCGTCGATCATCAAATGCCCATACCCATCGATCACGGTCATCAAGGTATAATCGGCCTTTTGTGCCAACGATAATTTCCCACGTACTTCCCATTCATACACATTGAAAAATGGCGTTTCAAGATAGGTAACGACTGCTGATTGTCCTTGTTTGACTTCACGGATCGATAATTCTGGCGTCCGTGCAGGAATCGTCGTCACATCGATTGATTGTTGGATATGCAGCTCCCGTGTTTGTCCTTGATCATCAGTACGATCATAGTCGTACACCCGATAAGTCGTATCCGAGCTTTGTTGGGTTTCTAAGATCATGATCCCTTTCCCAATGGCATGGATCGTTCCACTTGGCACGTAGAAGAAATCGCCTTTTTTCACAGGGACTTTTGTTAACAAATCATCCCAACGACCCGCTTCGATCATTTCCGCAAGTTCTTCTTTGGTTTGTGCGTGGTGGCCATAAATGATTTCCGCACCTGGTTCGGCATCAATAATGTACCAGCATTCCGTTTTCCCTAATTCCCCTTCATGGGCTAGCCCATACGTGTCATCAGGATGGACCTGAACGGATAGATCATCTTCCGCATCTAGAATTTTAATTAATAATGGAAAGACTGGTTCGTCTGAATGTCCAAACAGTTCTTGATGGTCTTGCCAAAGATCCGCCAATGTTTTGCCTTTAAACGGACCATTTTCAATGACGCTCACCCCATGAGGATGCGCACTGATCGCCCAATCTTCACCGATTTTGTCACTCGGTAAATCAAAACCAAAAACAGAATGCAGGCGACTGCCGCCCCAAATTTTTTCTTGAAAAACAGGTTTCATAAACAATGGTTCCATAATTGTTCCCCTCTCTAGTTGTTCGTGCATATTATAGCATGAATCCGCTTATTCGGCAGATTCTTTTAAGTAACATTGCAGGATTTCGTCACGATGACCCAAGTAGCTTTCTCGATGATCCACTGGATGGACCCGATTCGATAAGAAAATAAACGCTTTTTTGTTAGGGATATCTACTGCGAGAAACGTGCCTGTATAGCCTGTATGAAATAATTGGTACGGCGCACCCAATAAGTCCCAGCCATAGGTGCGGGGCTTTGTGCTTTCAGGCGTCTGCCTCTGAGCCAGCGCCTGCATCACTTTTTCTGAGAAAAACGGCGCCCCTTGCTGCTGACCATTTGCCAGTAACAGTTGAACGAACAGCGTCAAATCATCCACGGTAGAAAACAACCCGGCGTTGCCGGCATGGTTTCCCAGCACTCGTGCTTTTGGGTCATGGGTGATTCCTCTAAGGATACTGCCGTCTGGCTGCTGCTGGGTAGGCACGATCAATGGCAGCTGTGAAGGAGGAAAAGGCGGAAAGCCGCTGTTCTTCATGCCTAAAGGCGTCAAGACTTCTTCTTGAAAAATCTTGGTCACTGGTTTTTGATACAGCTCCTCCAATAAAAAGCCCAGCAAAATCGTACCAGTATCCGTGTAGTTGACCGTTTGACCGATCGTATCACTGCTTTCAAGCTGCAAATACGCCTTACGCAAGGCAGCAGCACCCAACTGGTCTCGATGAGGAATCCACGTGTTGATGGCTGCCGTATGCGTCAGCAAGTGCTTGATCGTTACCCGATCGTCTTTAAACGCTGGCAACCAACGAGTAAGCGGTACCTCCATCTCGATTTCCCCTTGATCCCAAAGTCTTAGCAGGACGGTGGTTGTACAAATGACTTTCGTCAATGAGGCTAAATCAAACAAATGCTCTTTCGTCATAGGTTCGGTTTTCGGAAGAAGCGCTGCCTGCCCGAATACATGGGTCTCTTGGGTTTCCCCGGCGATAAAACGCAGCACCGCTCCCGGGAAAACGGTCGGCATTTTTTCTTGTATGAGCTGTACTGTTTCTGGGTACATTGTCATCGTTCCATACTCGCTCCTTTCAGGCTTGTCTTGCTTCTAACTTTAGCACTTTTCGCCAATGAAAAAAACTACCCATTAAGGATAGTTTTCAGATTTTTTTCTAATCAGTATTACATAGATTACTCATCGGCTGGTGCAGCTTTTGCTTGCGCCTTTTGAATAATTCTCAAATAACTGTAACAAGCACATTGGCTGCCTAGTCCTCCTACGATCAATCCAGCGAGTAAGGGATGGATCAAGACAAGCAGTAAAGCGAGTCCACTCAACATTCCTAGCAACATCAGCGTCTGGAACGGTGCCCAAAAGATGATGAAAAAGCTTTTGATCAACGCAGTCCGCAAGGGTGCCGCCAAATGCACACTGTCGCAGATAAAATACAGTAACCACAGGAGCAAGATGATACTTAAAAACAAATAGCCGACAGCCAATAAGGGCAGCTGAAAGGAATCGATTTGCCGAAAAGAGCCTAACAGCAGCAAAGCGAGACTACCGAAAAAGAGGCCTGCGGCAACACTGCGCCGATAATTTTCCTGATAGAGCCGCCAAAAGGTCCCTCCGATGGCCTGTCGTGGTTCTTGATAGTACAACCAGCGCCGCATGACGCCAAATAAAGCAAAGGTCGCTGGCAAAAGAATGCTAGGAAAACTAATGATCAAACCAATCAAAGAGAAAAGAAACTGACGAGGAGAGCTGGGGAAAATCAGCCCCAAAGCTAGCAATAGAACGGGCAGATTGAACAGCAACCAGTAGCCATTCACAAGCAACATACTAGCTATCGCTTGACTGGCACCATACCAACGATACCATCGTTCATTTCCCATCAGTCCGGCTCCTTTCTCTACTCAGCTGATTTGTCCTCTAGCGGGCTAAGTTTTGTAGATTTTGCTGCCATTTCGCTGTTTGATAATCCAGCAATTCTTGATAACCGGCTGCTTGTGCTTGGGCTTCCGCCTCAGCAAAGATGGCACGCACTTCTTCATCGCTGTCAGCAAAGATCGCTGAAGCATTGGCTTCTTCAAAAATATCGTTGATCCGTTGCTGAATAATTCCTTCTGGTGAGTCTGGCATCGGGTTGATCGCCGCAAATTCCGTGTCGTCTTTTTGCGTATCCCAAGTGATGGCATGCTGCCATTTCGTTGCCCAGTTCATTTGATCTTCTGGAAGATTTAACTCAAATTTTGTTTTGGTATTGTCTAAAAAGGCGGAGTTGCCGTTCCATTGGAAACTTGATGTTGCTTGCTCGATCTCTGAAACGCCTGCACTGTCTTCTGCATAGGCATCCGTAAATTGCGTATAGCCTTCTTCGTCAAAGCCATCCCAATACTGGCCTTCTGGACCAAACATCAAGATCGATTGGCCCAACGGTCCAGTCAACCAGTCTAAGAAGGCAAAGACTTTTTCTGGGTCTTCTGCATTTCTAGTAATGACACTGACATTCCACCCTAGCATTTCATAGGAACCTGGGAAAATATTGTCAGGGTCTAGTCCTGGTTTTGCAATCGGCTCGATATAGAAATACCCCGCATCTGGATTTTGTTCTTGCAAGATGTAATGGGCATCGCGAGCATAGTTGGACGGGCTGGCAGCCGCATAGACAGCTACACGACCACTGGTTACTTTTTCTGCCACCATATCTGCATCTTGGGTCAAGGTATCTTGGGTCATCAAGCGCTCACGGTACAGTCTTGACGCATATTCAATCGATTCTACGTAGTTTTCATTGGCAAAGATCGAGGTCAATACGTCGCCTTCAGGAACAGCGCGAATGCGGATATCTGCTGGTGAACGCCCTTCTGCAAATGCGGAGTACAAGACATTGATCCCTTGTCCGCTGACATCTGTTTCAAATGGAATGACATCAGGAAACTCTGTTTGAACTTCTTTCAAATACTCATAAAGATCCTCTGTTGTTTTCAATTCTGGCGCACCTAAAGCATCATGGATCTCTTTATTGACGACATAACCGGCATTCCCGAAAGGCTCCGAGCTATACCAGTTGGGAAACTGATAAAGTTTGCCGTCTTCTGAACGAAGCATGTTCAGGATGTCTTCTCCCGCCCATTCTTTCAAGTTTGGATACTTATCCAAGTAATCATCAAATGGCACTAAGGCACCCGCTTCTCGCAGCCGTTCCACATCCGACCCTCGATCAAGCCAAATAAAATCAGGTAGGTCATCGCCAGCGATCATTGTGCTTAGCCGCTGTGCTGCATTCCCGCCACCATCGATTGCACGAATATCTACCTTGGTCAGTTCTTTGATAGCAGCAGTTGCTGGATCATCTCCCCAACGATCCATCGTGTACCAATCATAATTACCAAACATCGTGATCTCCAACGGTTCACTGCCTAATTCAAAGACCTCCGAACTGTCACGGTCATTCGCTGCCGCCCCATCACTTTCTTTTGTCCCTGACTCACTGCCGCAAGCAGCCAGTAAGAGACTCATCGCAGTCACTGACAGCACGCTTTTTAATACCTTTGCTTTCATTCTTTTATCCCCTTTCAACGTTTCGTTCCTTCTCCCCTCTAATCAAGAGAGTTCCTTCTGCTCTGCTAATCTTTCAACGAACCAATCAATACACCTTTTACAAAATACTTTTGGACAAACGGATAAACCATTACGATCGGCAAAGTCGCCACCATCATAATTGCCATTGATAAGGACTTGCCAGTGACACCAGTCATTTCCGCCAAACGTGCTGCTGAGCCAGAATCGATTTGACTCATTTGCGAACTCACCGTATTCGAATTCAAGACTCGTTGCAAAAAGGTCTGCAAGTGAATGAGATGATCTGAAGTAATGTAGATGCTTGGCATAAACCAATCATTCCAATGCCCAACGGCGGTAAATAGCGACAAAGTGGCAATGACTGGACCTGATAACGGCAAAATGATTCGGAAAAACGTGCCCCAATACCCACAACCATCAATTTTCGCTGAATCCTCCAATCCTTTCGGCAGTTGCTGAAAGAACGTACGGAAGATGATCATATTCCAAACACTGATCAGACCAGGAATGATCATTACCCAAAAAGAATCCATCAGTCCAAGTGAACGTACCACTAAAAAGGTTGGAATCAAGCCGCCGCTGAAGAACATCGTGAGGATGAAAAAAATCGTAATAAATTTTCGCCCCATCAGTTCTCTTTTTGACATTCCATATGCTGCCATCGCTGTCAGCATGATCGATGAAAACGTCCCGATCACTGTCCGTAAGACACTGATGAAAAAGGCATTCATCAAGCGCTGATCTTGAAAGACGATCTGATAGTTTTCCAACGTGAATTCTCTTGGCCAAAACGTGATCCCACCAGTCACCGTGTCACGTCCAGAATTAAAGGAAATCACCAGCGAATTCCAGAAGGGATAAAACGTCAAGAATGCAAGCGTTATCAAGAAGAGGTAAATAAAAATCATCATCGCTTGGTCGCCCCAATTTTTCTTCATTGTTCATTTCCTCCTCTGCTGATTACCATAAGCTGTGACCCACTTTGCGTGCGAAAAAGTTTGCTCCGCTCAAAAGAGTGACACTAATGACTGCTTTGAACAAACCAACAGCTGTTGCGTATGAATATTGAGAGTTGCTGATCCCTACCCGATACACATAGGTATCAATGACATCCGCCACATTTCTAAGAGCTGGATTGCTCCCCAGTAAAAGCAAATCTTCAAAGCCCGCATTCAATAAGTTGCCGATCTCCAAAATGAGAAAAATCGTAATGATTGGAACGATCGAAGGCAGAGTGATCAAAAAGACTTGCTGAAATTTCGTTGCGCCATCTAGTGATGCTGCTTCGTACAGTTGCGGATCGATCCCAGCAATGGCTGCCATATAGACGATCGAGCCAAAGCCAATCGATTTCCAAAGATTTGTCGTAACGATGATCGTCCAGAAATAGCGAGGGATCGATAAAAAGTTGATTGGTTCATCGATCAGGTTTAAACTCTCCAAAGCAATATTTAAGCTACCGTTATCCATCGATAAAATCGACATCGTAAACCCCGCCACGATCACCCATGATAAGAAGTGTGGGAGATAAGTAATCGTCTGCACCACACGCTTGAAGGCAACGTTCTTGACCTCGTTAAGCATCAATGCCAACAAAATCGGTGCTGGAAAACAAATAGCAATCTTTAGCACACTGATCATAATGGTATTCCGTAAAATTTCCCAAAAACGTGGTTCACTAAAAAAGCGCCGAAAATTATCAAAGCCGATCCATGGACTGCCTGTCATACCTTCAAAAATATTGTACTGTTGAAACGCCATCAAAATCCCGTACATTGGGATATAACTAAAAATGCCTACCAGTATGATCGCAGGCAGTACCATCATCTGCAGATCCCACTGAGCAAAATATCGCTGTATCCACTTTTTTTCCATCACATCTACTCCTTGTCTTCCCAATTCCACCTTGTCGCACCCACAATAGAAACCGCATACAAAATAAACAACGAACAATCTCTGCGTCCAGAGCCATCGAATCTCGATTCTTTTTTATTATAAATTAAGAATAACCACAATTCAATATAATGTTTAGGTTTTTTGAATCATAATGGCTATTATATTAAGTTTTAAAACAAGCACCCAAACTATTAAATAACAAAACAAGAAAAGTCAAATAGATTGGACCTGCTCTGCTAATACAGATAAACTACCGTTTTTTCAATGATTGGTCTTCAAATCGATGTAACAGGTTTTTGCACTCTTTCGTGCGAAATAAAAACAAAAGTTTCTTTTTTTGACAAAAAAAAAGAAAAAGCAGAGAATCGCCCTCTCTGCTTTTTCTTTCATAACCTATTATTTTTTAACGATAAACCACCATTCGATACCGATCGCATCGTAGGTCGTCAACAACTTCCGTTTTTTGTCGATGAAGAACTCTTGGTTCTTCTCAGACAAGTGCTTTTCCAATGTATCGATATCTTCTTGACTGATGGAGATTTTCAAGAAGTCTAAGCCAAGCACCTCATGGGTCGGCAAATCGATCGTACCACCTTGTGCTTCAGTCAAGCCGACTTGGAAGTCACCATCATTGAGGATAAATTCCTTCGTTTCGGCTTCTTTTGTTTTCAAGCCTAAGCTTTCTTCTAAGAAAAGCTGCTCTTTGGCTAGATCACTGACGTTTAAATACAGCTTGCCAAAATGAGCTTCTTTTGATAAGCCAGCCGCTTTTGCAGGTGCCGCTTTGATCAATTCTGCTTCGTCTTTTGGTACCGCAGTTCCTGCGGGTGCTGTAAATAAGACTTCAATTTTGTTCCCTTCTGGATCAGCTATAATAAAGCCTAATTGATTCGCTTCATAACGAGCTTCTTCGAAAGCAATCGCTTTTTGTTGGGCATTGCTCGCGATAGTTGCCGCTTCTTCTAATGAGGATACGGCTAAGACGATGCGCTGCATTTTTTTGATCTCGCCGAAGTGATCATTGGCACGCGGGCTTTCTTCCAACCATAAAACTTCTCTATCTAATCCTTTTAGACCAAAGATGGCCAATTCATTTTCTTCTCTTTTCAACTCAAAACCAAGTACATCCCGATAAAAGGCAATCGCTTGATCGCGGTCTTTTACCCGGATTGCAACAGTCAGCAACTTCGTACTGCTCCCCAATAAGAAATCTGTCATTGTTTCTCCCCCTACTTACATATGTACTCATTGTACTGATAAAACGAAATTCTAGCAAATGAAATCCCTACCTATTTTATTCTTTTTTTAGAGAAAATAAGAAGAAAAGCACAGAAAAGTCAGAATTTTGCATTTTTATGAGTAGAGAAGAGGCATTTGGGTGTTGCTAATGGCTTCAGCTACAGACAGCTGCGGCTGGACTTGCCGCGAGGATCTGGGTTCCTAAACGATCGATTCGATCGGTGATACAAACGGCAGCTACCCCTGCTTTCAAGGCTTTCTGCGCACTTTTTAGTTTTGGCAGCATGCCGCCTGTGACTACTTCTTCGGTGATCAAACGGGGGATCTCTTCAAAAGAAACAGCTGATAACCACTGGCTTTCTTGCTTGATCCCAGGGACATCCGTCAACAAATATAGTTTTTCGGCTTGTAAACTAGCAGCAACCTGACACGCTACTTCATCGGCATTGATGTTCAGCCATTGCCCCTCTGGGGTAATTCCTAGCGGTGCCAGGATCGGGACATGTTTTTTCTCTGTCAAGAGCTTCAGGAAAGCAGCGTTGATTTGTTGAACCTTCCCCACCTGTCCTAATTTTTCTTCATCAATGACTTCTCCTTGAATCAGTTGATCACAGCCAGCATTCAGTCCTACGGCATGGAACCCAGCTTGCTGGAAAGCGGTCGTGATCAGCGGTTGAACTTGTCCCAAAAGGACCATTCTAGTTACTTCAAGCGTCTGGGGGTCGGTCACCCGCAGGCCGTCTTTGATCGTGACTGTCAACGCCATTTTCTCCATCATTTCTGAGATGTAGTGACCACCGCCATGGACGATGACTACTTTTTTGCCCGCAGCTTGCCAGTCTGCTATCGTCTCAAAGAATGACGGGGTTAAATTGTCTGAGGCGACACCGCCGATTTTTACTACGATCGTTTCCATCTACTCGCTCCTTTTTGTCTAGTACCTGATTTCTTTCAGGTATGATATAGTGCGTTGATTTTCACATAGTCATACGTCAGATCACAGCCCCAAGCGGTGCCAACACCTGCCCCTTCTTTCAGCTCGACAACGACTTTGACTTCATTTTCCGCCAATTGTTCTTGCATGATGGTTTCGTCAAAAGCTACCGGTGTCCCTTGGACAAAGACGGGAATGTCGGCTAATGCAATCGATACCGTTGCTGGATCGATCGGCTGCCCACTATAGCCCACTGCACATAAGATACGCCCCCAGTTCGGGTCTTTGCCAAAGAGGGCTGTTTTGACCAGTGGCGAACCAACGATGGTTTTGCTGATCATTCGGGCTGCTTCATCGGTCACAGCTCCACTCGTGCGAGCTTCGATCAATTTGCTGGCGCCTTCTCCGTCCTTTGCAACTGCTTTGGCTAGTGCGGTCAGAACTGCTTTGAGCATCCCTTTAAACTCATGATAAGCTGGCGTGTCAGCTTCAATCGTTGGATTTTTGGCTAACCCGTTGGCTAAAACTAACACCATATCATTGGTGGATGTATCGCCATCGACCGTGATTTGATTGAAGGTAACGTCGGTTAATTCTTTCAGCAGTGCTTGCAAGAGTGCTGGAGCGATCGCCGCATCCGTCGTAACAAAGGCCAGCATCGTAGCCATATTGGGATGGATCATACCAGACCCTTTGGCACAGCCCGCAACAGTCACCGTTTTGTCAGCGATCGTTGATTGGATGACACTGCTTTTTTCAGTCAGATCCGTCGTCAAAATCGCTCTTTGAAATCGGTGGGCATCCCCTTGCCTGTTTAGTTGCTGAATCCCTGCAGTGATTTTTTCCATCGGTAAGCTCTTACCAATGATCCCGGTGGAGGCTACCGCAAAGGCTTCGGGACTCGTATGCAGCTGGGCTGCTGCCAATTCTGCCATCTCTTGTGCATCTTTTAAACCTTGCTCCCCGGTACAAGCATTGGCATTGCCCGCATTGACGATCACGCCTTGCAAGGTGCCTGCTTGCATTTTTTCCTTTGTAACGAGAATAGGTGCCGCTTGTACTTGATTGGTGGTAAAGACTGCCGCAGCACTGGCTGGCACTTCAGAGACGATCCAACCAAGATCGACTTTCTCTTTCTTCAGACCGCAATGCAGACCGTCGGCAAAAAAACCTTTGGGGGTTGCGATCGTTCCTTCGATTTCTTTCATTTTCTTTCCTCCTACTGCCACCTTTTTGCGGATTGTCCACTGGCTGACACGAGTATCCTCACGCGTCTGTTGGCTATTTTATGGATATAACGGTGCTTGCATAAGACCAGTCGTTTCTGGTATCTTTGCCCATCGATTGAAGTTTTGGATCGCTTGGCCAGCAGCCCCTTTGCCTAAATTATCGATCACTGCGACAACGTTCAACACTTGGGTCAGCGGATTGAAACATATGCCAATGTCACAAAAATTCGTTCCCGTCACTTGCCGCAGCTCGGGCAGCTTTCCTAACGGTTGCACTCGGACAAACGGATGGTCTTGATACGTTTTTACGTACTGCTCATAGATGTCCTCTTGCGAAATCGCGTCTTTGATAGGCGCATAAAGCGTCATAAAGATCCCTCTTTTGACAGGCAGTAAGCTGGTAGAAAATTGGATCGGCGGCATTGCCTGATCCCATTGCTGAAACTGCTGCATGATCTCAGGAATATGCTGATGCTGATTTGGCTTATACATCGTCATGTTATCCGCAGCGGTTGCAAAGTGACTGCTGTCCGTCAATTTCTTACCAGCACCCGACAAACCCGACTTGCCATCAAAAATCAACGTACCGCTGAATAGTTTTTGCTGAACCAACGGCGCAGCAGCTAAAATGGCAGCAGTCGCATAACAGCCTGGATTGGCGATCAAATTGCCAGGAGTCGTTGCAAACTCAGGCAACGAATAGGTCGCTTGTGCCAACAACTCGGTAGGTGCAGCTTCTTGGTGATACCATTTTTGATAGCTATCCCGATCCTTCAATCGCAGATCACCAGAAAGGTCAATCACTGGAAAGTCATTTGCGACAAAAGTCGCTGCGAGTTCTTTGCTGATTCCAGCAGGAGTCGCAAAAAACACGAGTTGATTTTCCTTTTGGATTTTTTCTGCATCAAAAGGTTCGATCAGCTGCTCTGTCAGTCCAATTAAATGAGGATACAAAACTGATGAATTTTCATGCATAGAATGACTATGCAAGGTGCCCACCTCCAATTGGGGATGCTGCTGGATCAAACGAATCAATTCAATTCCGGTATACCCTGTTACACCAACGATTGCTGCCTTCAAACACGTCACTCCTCAAAAGAATTTACTTAAGATTATAAGAAACTCCCATCGCTCTGTCAATGATTATTTATAAAACTATTCAAAATAAATTCGCTGTTATTCGGTTTTTATAAGAAAAAAAGCCCGAAAAATCTATTTTTATACAATTATGCTAAGATCGCTTGTAAAATCGCCAATGCTGCTTTCGTTTCCTCTTGCGAGATCGTTAAGGGTGGCAGCAAGCGCAAAACCTTGGTTCCCGCTTTTAATGCGAGGAGGCCTTGGTTCCGCAGTTGGGTCAACACGGATTGCAAGCTTTCCGAATCGGCTAATTCGATACCGATCATCAATCCTTTCCCACGAATCGCCTGCACCTTAGATAGTCCTTGCAATCCGTCGAGAAACTGCTGCTGGCGCAAGTGAACATTGACTTGAATGTCCCCTTCTTGCAACACACTGCAAACGGCACTAGCAGCGGCCATCGCTAATTTATTGCCACCAAAGGTCGAACCGTGACTACCGGGTCCAAAAGCCGTTTGCAAATGGCTTTTGCCTAGCATCGCTCCGACAGGGATCCCGTTACCAAGCCCTTTTGCTACGGTAAAAAGATCAGGTTCAATGCCATATCCTTCAAAAGCAAACAGGGTTCCTGTCCGCCCCATCCCGGTTTGGATCTCATCCACCACCAGTAATACCCCCAACTCCTGACAAAGGGCTGCCACCGCTTGGACCCACGCCACCTCAGCAGGGATCACACCGCCTTCGCCTTGGATCAATTCTAAAAACACGGCTGCCGTCTGCTCATCTAAAACGGCTTGCAATGCCTCAAGGTCATTAAAGGGTACATACACCATCTCTGGTACTAACGGTCCAAACCCATCATGGATACTACTTTGCCCAGTCAAAGACATCGCCCCAAAGGTTCGACCATGAAAAGATTGTTCAAAACTAATGACTTTGCTGCGGCCAGTCGCTTTGCGAGCCAGCTTTAAAGCAGCTTCGTTCGCCTCAGCGCCACTATTGCAAAAATAAGCCAGATACGGTTCGTCTGAGGCGCTCTTTTGATTTTGGGTCAGCTTCTGGGCAACTTCTTCTTGCAACTGGCTGTCATACAAATTCGGCACATGCCAAATCTGCTCTGCTTGTGTCATCAATGCGGCTTGCACTTTGGGATGCCCATAACCGAGATTAACGACCCCGATGCCGCTTGTTAAATCTAAATATTGGTTGCCTTGCGAATCTACCACATAGCTGCCGTTGCCTTGCTGGATATCGATGGGTAAACGGCTGTAATTAGGAAAAAGATGACTCATTGGTTTCACTCCTTGTCTTGGATTATTCGAAATTATGTATTAATATACATTTTAATCCAGTTAATTGCAATAAATATTTAAAATAAAGCGATAAAAACTCATAAAAAAAAGAAAGCAGTGATAATCACTGCTTTCTTTCAGTCAACCTTTGGCGGTCTGTTTATCATCATTTGGGGAAGAATTTCTTTCATTACAAACAGTGGATCACGCCACTTCTTCTGAAAATTGACTGTTATACAGGTCTGCATAGAAACCGTTTTGTGCCATCAATTCCTCATGATTTCCAGTCTCAACAATGGACCCGTGATTCATCACGATAATATTGTCAGCATCACGAATCGTAGAGAGACGGTGAGCAACCACAAAGCTGGTCCGATTTTCTAACAAACGACCCATTGCTTTTTGGATCAAGATCTCCGTCCGCGTATCGACACTAGAAGTTGCTTCATCCAAAATCAAAACGTCGGGATCCGCTAAGAAGGCGCGGGCGATCGTGATCAGCTGACGTTGACCTTGGGAGATGTTGCTGGCTTCTTCATTCAAGACCGTATCATAGCCTTCTGGCAATTTGCGAACAAAATCATCCACATGGGCAGCTTTCGCCGCAGCGATCACTTGCTCTTTGGTTGCTTTTTCATTTCCATAATGAATGTTGTCATAGATGGAACCAGTAAACAACCACGTATCTTGCAGCACCATCGAGATATTACTACGCAACTCATCACGAGTCAAGTCTCGGGTATCTTTGCCATCGTAACGAATGCTACCGCCAGAAACATCATAAAAACGTTCCAAGAGATTGATCAGCGTGGTTTTCCCAGCGCCGGTAGGTCCTACGATAGCCACCATCTCACCAGCTTTAACATCCAGATTAAAATCGGTCATCAATAATTTGTCTGGCGCATAACCAAATTGAACATGATCGAAACGAACTTTGTATTCACTGTCTTCCACTGGCAATCCAGAAGGCTCATCAGTCATTTCTTCTTCATCCAAGACTTCAAAGACCCGTTCGGCAGATGCAACGGTTGATTGGATGGTGTTTAGTAAGCTAGCGATTTGAGTGATTGGTTGAGAGAATTGATTGGTGTATTGCAAGAATGCTTGCACATCCCCTAACGTCATGTTCCCATTCGCCACTTTGATCCCACCAAGGACAGCCACGAAGACATAGCCTAAGTTTTTAATGAAGTTCATCAAGGGCATAATGATCGCTGAAATAAATTGGGCTTTCCAACCAGCGGAATACAGACGGTCATTTTCTTCTTCAAAAACGACTTGATCGGCAGCTTCATGGTTGAAGGTTTTGACAACGGTATGACCGCCGTAAGTTTCTTCGACTTGGTCATTGAGCAATCCTAAACTTTTTTGTTGTGCCGCAAAGAATTTTTGCGATTTTGGTGCGACGATCATCACGACGATCAAGCTTAAAGGAACCGTTGCTAAAGCAACCAAAGTCAGTTGCCAACTGATCGTCAGCATCATCCACAAAACCCCGATAAAGGTCACGACACTCGTAATAAATTGGGTCAAGTTTTGTTGCAGGGTACTTGCGATATTATCCATATCATTGATCGCTCGTGACATGATATCCCCATTTGAGTGAGTATCATAGTAAGAGATCGGCAAGCGGTTCATTTTTTCATCTAAGTCACGACGCAGCTCATAAACCGTCCGTTGCGAGACACGGGTCATAATAAACTGTTGTAGAAAGTTGAAGACGGCTGAAATCACATACATGCCGATCGCGATCAAAATGATTTGACCAACTTTCTCAAAATCGATAGGAAATTCTGTTACCTGTTGGCCGGCTTGCATCTGCTGCGCACCGATCATGACACCTTTAAAAATTTCAGTGGTCGCTTCCCCTAAAATTTTCGGTGTTTGGATTTGGAAGATCACGGCTGCGATCGCTAAAACGAAGACGGCAATGATAGCGATGGAGCGTTTCGACATGTACCCGAAAAGCCGTTTGACCGTCCCCCAAAAGTTTTTTGGTTTTGGTCCTTTGGCACCGATGTTACGGCCTGGACCGCCGCCCATTGGTCCGCCACGGTGTTGTGTTGTTGTTTTCTTTTCACTCATGCAAGATCCTCCTCTCTCAATTGTGAAGAAACGATTTCTTGGTAGGTTTCATTGTCTGCCATTAATGATTCATGGGTCCCTTTTCCTACGAGTTTTCCTTCATCCAATACTAAGATCGTATCGGCATCCATGACGGTGCTGACCCGTTGGGCAACCACGACCATAATGCTGTCTTGCATGTCGCGTTTCAGCGCTGCTCGTAAGTTAGCATCGGTTTTGAAGTCCAGTGCGGAGAAGGAATCATCAAAGACATAGACATCTGCTTGTTTCACTAACGCACGAGCGATCGCTAAACGTTGACGTTGTCCACCAGAGAAGTTGCCGCCGCCTTGTTCTACACGGCTATCTAAGCCATCTGCCAGTTCGGAGACAAAATCTTTGGCTTGGGCGATCTCTAGTGCTTGCCAGATTTCTTCATCTGATGCATCGGGTTTTCCGTATTTCATATTTTCACGAATGGTACCAGAAAACAGTACCGCTTTTTGCGGAACAAAGCCCACGACTTCTCGTAGATTGTGCTGGGTGACTTCTGCAATATTGACCCCATTGATTTTGATTGCACCAGACTCCACATCGTACAAACGAGGCAAGAGATTGACTAAGGTCGTTTTCCCTGAGCCCGTCCCACCGATGATGGCAACAAAATCACCAGATTTTGCTTGAAAATCGATATCTTCCAACGCCAATTTCTCAGCGCCTTGGTAGCGATACGCCACATGGTCAAAGGCCAAGGTTGCTTGGTCCCCTTGTAAGCTCAATGTCGCTGGTGTTTTTGGATCGAGAATTTCATCTTCTTCATTTAAGACTTCGTTGATCCGGTCAGCTGATGCTTGGGCTCTTGGCACCATCACGAAGATCATGGACAGCATCATAAAGCTGATCAAAATTTGCATTGCATAGGTCATAAACGCAATCAAGTTTCCGACTTCTAAGGTCATTTCGGCAATATAATGTCCCCCAAACCATGTGATGGCAATGTTCGTCCCACTCATGATCAACGTCATCAATGGCATCATCAATGCCACGATGGTGTTTACTTTAATCGCGGTGTGGGTGTAATCTTTGTTGGCTTCATCAAAGCGATTCGCTTCATAATCCGTCTTGTCAAATGCCCGAATAACGCGGACCCCCGTCAAGCCTTCACGAAAGACTAAGTTCAAACGGTCAGTTTTCTTTTGCATACTTTTGAATAAAGGAACGGCAAAATACATAATACCGCCGACCAATACCAGCATGATAGGAATAACGACTAAAAAGATTCGTGTTAATTGGGCATCTTTTTGATAGGCCAAGAAACTCGCCCCAATCAGTGTGATCGGTGCATTGATCATCATACGTAAAAACATTTGCGTCACCATTTGAATTTGGTTGACGTCGTTGGTGGTCCGTGTGATCAATGATGCGGTCCCGAATTTATCGAAAGAACGAGAAGAAAAATTCTCAACTTTTTGGTAAATGTCCGAACGTAGTTTTTGTCCTAATTTTTGTGATTCTCTTGTTGCGAAATACGTATTTCCTAAAGCGGCGATGATACTGATTAATGAAAAGCCGATCATGTAAAAGCCGGTTTTCCAAATGTAATCAATGTCGCCTGTCGCCACCCCATTGTTGATAATATTGGAAGTCAATGTCGGTAGATACAAATCAGAAACGACTTGGATCACCATAAACACCACTGCCATGATGATGGAAATGACGGATACGCGTTTTATCAGCTTAATCATAGGTTTCCCCTCTTTCTTTTTTTGCGCCCTCTCTTAACCAGCGGACTTTACTGTTGAAATCAGCAATCGCTTCGGCAGGATCATAGTCTGGATCAAACGCTGATTGGCGATAGGCTTCGGCAATCGTCGAAAAGACGGTATGCATCAGCAGCTGGATCAGCATTTTCAACTCATGGTCGTCTTTGACTTTCAATAAATCTTTGTCGACCTCTGACAAAAAGATGGCTTGCTGCTTCTGCCGATCGGCTTTGTTTTCTTGATGCATCTTGTGCTGCATCTCTGGCACGACTTTATGGAAGGAACGATAATCCATACTCATAAATAAATTGCGGTAAAAGTTTGCGTTTTTGCCTTTGAAAACCTCGGCGATCATCCGTGAAAAGTACCATTCGAACCCCGCAAACAGATCCCCGTTTTCATGTTGGATCGATTTCAGCAGATCTCGCTGACTATTTTTTTTCAACGTATGGAAATAATAGTAATAAAGATCTTCTTTGTTTTCGAAGTATTGGTAAAAACTCCCGCGAGGAATCTCGGCATCTTTGATGATGTTGGCGATCGAGGCGTCTTTCAGCGGCAGTCTTGAGAATTCTTTTTTCGCCGCATTTAAGATGCGCTTTTGTTTTTCTGGCGGCAAGTGAAAAAATGTATCGGTCGGCATCACAAGCAACTCCTTTCTAATTTAAAATAAATCACAGCTCTCGATATGACACGTTGTCATATGACACTGTGTCATTATACACCCCTCACCAGAGAATGCAAGAATTTAAATTTGACTTTTTTATGAAGGAATCGATTCTGGTCTTTTTATAAAGGGCGTTATTTGAAAAGAAATAACCAATGAAATTTCTGAAAACAAAAAACCTTCGTTTCCCTGATGGAAAACGAAGGTTGCTATTTTTTGATTCTGACGATTATAAATAACAATCATTTTTTCTTGCGGCGCCATAGAATCAAGAAAACGATCAGCAGCAGGATAACACCTGCGATCAGTAAGGTATAGCTTGGCGCTTCATTGGTTTTAGGTAATGTTTTTTCACCATCGGCAGTAGCGTTGGCCTCTTTCGAAGAAGTCGTTGTCGCTGTTTCTTGAGCACTCGTCGATGTTGCGGTCGCTTCTTCAGTCGTACTCGTTTGCGTGCCTGTAGGCAGATACATGGAATCATTTGCCGCTTGAATGATATACGAGATCCGTCCTGGGACAAAGGCACCTGGATCGACTTGCATCTCTTGTTCCATCTGATTTAAATTGGTCAAAATTGAGATCATCCATTCGTTGGAAACGGCTTGATTCAAATGTAAAAAGACTCCGTCTGCTGGATAGACGACCCGTAAATATTCCTGCAGCTGATCCACGACAGGAATCAAGTCAGCAAAACTGGCGTAGCTATTCGCATCAAAAGCCAGTTGCGGCTCAATGGCTTCCCAGGATAACGTCTGATCGACAAACAAGGCACCGATGATTTTTGCTAAGTAAGCAATATCAAAGCCCATCGCATCACTGGAATAACGTAGCGCCAGGCGATTGCCATTGGTCAATTCTTCATCTGTCAACTGGTCCAACTGTTCTTGGGTAAATGCGGTCACACTGCCTTCAGTGATCCCTTGAGTTAAGGCACTACGTAGCGAACTAGGTTCATCAGCTAACGTGTTGATCTCATTGACGTTTTGCGTCCCTGTCTCTGCTTGGATCGAGGCAATAACGGCTTCGGAATCGACTGGCTCTTGATTCTCGTCAGCTGTAGTTTCTGAAGTAGCGGATTGATCCGTTTCTTGGTCTTCCGCTGTACTTTCTTGGGCAGAATTTTGGATCTGCTCACTATCTGTTTGCCCTTCTGATGAAAGCGTCTCGCTAACGGCAACCGGATTGTCACTTCCACTCGTAGCCGTTTCATCTGCATGAACCATCAATGGTGAAAATGCCAGCGTCATTAGTCCGAACCAAATTATTTTTTTCATCGTCATTGCCTCCTCGAATGGGATTTCTCCCTTTGTAACGAAACTGTAACATAAAGACCTCGTTTCCGCAATCAATTTAGTAACTTCTTAAAAAAAACCTCTATCTTTATCAGATAGAGGTTTTACCATTATTTTATCGTTGCCACATGCATGACTGCTTGACCTGCTTTTGTTTCCGCGATCGGTAACAGTTCAACGTTGGCTGCTTGGTCCATATTGGTGATAATCACGAGCATCTCAGTAGCTTTGCCTTTGGCTGTCAACTGCGCCAAATCGACTTGGGCAACTTGGGTGGCTGGTGTCACGGCTTGGCCTTCCTCCACCAGGATCTCAAAAGGTGCTCCTTGCAATTCGACGGTGTCGACCCCCATGTGCAGCAAAATCTCTAGCCCGCTGGCAGTCTTGATCCCCAATGCATGTTTCGTTGGAAAAATCGTCGTGATCGTTCCTGCTGCTGGTGCAAAGATCGCTCCATTGTCTGGCAAGACAAAATACCCGTCGCCCATCATTATTTGCGAAAATACCGGATCACTTGATGCACTGATCGCTTTTGTCGTGCCTGTTGCTACTGCGTATAAGGGGGTATCGATCATTGTTGCTGATGAAATTGCCGCCGTTTCACTCGTTTCTTTTGGTTGCGATTGCACGGAAGTGACGGTTGCAGCTGATTTTGCCTCCTCTGCCTCGCTTTCTTTGACTGCTTCTAAGCGATCTTTCGGAATCCCAAAGAAGTAGGTGGCAACGAAACCGCCAGCATAGCCTGCTAACAAACCGAAAATATAGCCCATCCAACGGCCGTTGGCAATCAATGGAATCAAAGCTAACCCTGATGGTCCAATCGCCGTTGCGCCGATATTTGTCAAAGCGCCAATGACCGCACCACCGATCCCACCACCAATACAAGCAGTGATAAATGGTCGACCTAATGGCAATGTCACTCCGTAGATCAATGGTTCGCCGATGCCTAAAATCCCAACTGGCAATGCACCTTTGATCATTTCAGAAAGCTCTTTGTCTTTACGTAGTCGTACCCATAAGGCTAGAGCTGCTCCGACTTGACCGGCACCAGCCATTGCTAAAATCGGTAATAATTGCGTGCTGCCTGTTGCTTCGATCATTTGGATGTGGATCGGGGTCAAAATTTGATGCAAACCAAACATGACCATTGGTAGGAAGGCCGCTCCTAAGACAAACCCAGAAAAAGCCCCCCCCCACATTCAAGACCCAAGTGATCGAACCGACTAAGCTGTCAGAGATCAGGCCGGCCAATGGCATGATCAAGAAAATCTCCGTCAAACCGATAATCAACAAACACAACGTCGGGGTCACGATAATATCGATCGCTTCGGGAATCACTCGATGCAGCACTGCCTCTAATTTCGCCAAAAGCCATACAGCGAAGATTACACCGATGATCCCCCCTTGGTTGGCAGCTAACGCTTCGCCAGTGAACAAGTTTTGGATCGGGGCTTCTGGGTTCATACCTGTCAGCAAGATGATCGAACCGATCACTCCACCAAGGGTTGGATTGGCTTTAAAGACCTGCGCAGCATTGACCCCAGTAAAGATCGCTAAATAGGTGAACATCCCATTTCTTAGGACGTTTAAAATCATGACATAATAATTCCAAGTGTCTCCATCTAATTGGCCAGCCGTAATCATGTTGGTCAGAACGGAGGCGATCCCTGCAACGAGTCCTGCACCAACGAAGGCTGGAATCATTGGAACAAAGATATTTGAAATGTCTTTCAGCAGCGACTTCAATGGTGATGATTTTTGTTTGGCTTTTTGGGCTGCTTTCATCTCTGCCGTTTTTTCTGATAACGCCTCTTTGCCTGATTTTTGCTGCGGGATCTCTTGCCCTAAATCAACACCGGCTTTTGCCACCATTGCGTTAGCTACTTTGTTGACTTTCCCTGGTCCGATAATGACTTGCAGCTGCTCGTCATTGACGACCCCCATCACACCGGGAATCTCTTTTAACCCTTGTTGATCGACCTTGTCGTGATCGCGGACGGTCATTCGTACGCGAGTCATACAGTGATTGACTGTTTCTACGTTGTCCATTCCGCCGGCTTCTTGAAAAATCTTCTCCGCTAACTCTTCTACCGTCAGTGTTTCTTTTGCCATTACTTTTCCCCTCCTAACGCCGTTTTGACAAACCCTTGTGCCGTGGCAAGTTTTGCTTGCGCTTCGCCTTTCGTGCTATCAGTCAACAGCATCACGATCGCCAATTTGACATTCTGATCTGCTTCTTCAAATGCCGCGGCGGCTGTTTCATAATCAGCTTCAGTTGCCTGCATGATGATCCGTTTTGAGCGTTCTACCAATTTTTCGTTGGTCGCTTTCACGTCGACCATCAAATTATTGTAGACTTTGCCGATCCCTACCATTGATAACGTTGAGATCATGTTCAAAATCAATTTTTGGGCCGTCCCAGATTTCAAACGAGTCGAACCCGTCAGAAACTCTGGGCCACAATCGACTTCGATTGGAAAGCTGGCATGCTGAGAGATCTCCGCGTCTTTATTACAAGCGATCGTAGCTGTTGTGGCACCGAGCTCATTGGCATAGTCAAGGGCCCCAATCACGTATGGGGTTCTGCCACTGGCAGCGATCCCGATCACCATATCATTTGAGTTCAACTTCAGATCGACAAGGTCTTGTTTCCCTAGCGTTAAGGAGTCTTCTGCTCCTTCGACAGCGACCGTCATCGCTTCTTCACCACCGGCGATCAGACCAACCACCATCTCTGGTGATACCCCAAAGGTTGGGACACATTCGGCCGCATCCAAGACGCCTAATCGACCACTCGTACCAGCGCCAAGATAAATCAAGCGTCCGCCTTTTTTAAAAGCAGCGATAGTTTGTTCAATGACTTTTTCAATACTAGGAATTTCTTTTTCCACTGCATAGGCAACTTTTTGATCTTCTTGGTTCATTTTTTGACACGCTTCTAAAATCGTCATTTCATCTAAATTGCTCGTTTCGCTATTGCGTCGTTCGGTCGTTAATTTGTCTAAATTGATTTTATTCATCGGAATCATCTCTTTCTAATTTAAATCGCATCCCTGCTTTGATTTGTTGGATCAAAGGCAGATCGGCTGGTATCACCTGAGCGGCGAGGTTAACTTTGGGGTCTGCAGGCAATGGTCGTTTGCACACTTGAATCTCTCCCATATAGCGCAAGTACTCTTGGTTATCGATCGTCACAACACCCATTGGCCGCTCTTGACTAAGTTCAGGTTTGACTTCTGGAATGGCATTGAAACGGGCATCGGCGCTACGCAAGACATCTCGAGCTTCATCGTAACGATTTTGGTGATTCCCTAGTACGTGTTCAAAGTAAGTCGAACCAAGATCTTTGACCCGCAAAACGATCCGCGCTTCTTGCAGATACGTCGCAAACTGCTGCGCACTTTTTGCAGAAACCATCCCATCACCAATGTAAACAGCATCAACTGAACCGGTAGCCAACAAGTCGATCGCTGCGGCAAACGGCGACCAGTTGCGGTGTCTTTCCAGTGTGGGTAATCCTTGAAATAACGGTCCGCGTTTCTTGGCATCTCCTGGAACAAAGGCTTGGACAAAAAAGCCTTGTGCTTTCAACCAGCGGTTCTTCTCCTGAAACCAGTCAGCATCCAATCCCGTTTCTGGTCGAGGGTAATAATTGTGCCAAGCTTCCAATCGAGTAAAATCGGCTCCATACGCCTGCAGCTCTCGAATGTCTTTTTCCGTTAATGTACTGGCATTCAAACTGATGGTCATTTCCTTTGAAAAAGCGGCGATTTGTTGATTGTCGATGGCATAGTCCATTCGTAAACCAGTGACACCGATCTCCCTTAGTTCCGCCAGCTTGTCGATGGAAAAGCCCGCTTCTGCTAAGGCGTTTCCAGAAATATCCACCATTAAAGACAGCTGATGGTCTTTTGCGAAACCTCCCAAGTCCGTCAGACGCTGCCGATAGGTACTGCGATCGTCTTCTGGTATGTGCATGGAGGTGAAAATCCCTTTAAAGCCTGATGCCATCGCAGTCATCTGCTCAAGTTCTGCTGCCGTCAAGTCTTCGTTCATAAATACAGAAAAGCCGAACATCTCTTTGCCTCCTTGGTGAGTCACTTTCGTGATACCGTTTTCTATAAAAGCATTATAACTGATTCTTTTCTCGTTCGCAACTATATTTCATATTTAAATCATTTATATAGAAATATTGTTTCATTTAATAAGAAAGCTTTACCCTTTAAACTTTCTTATGCCCTTCTTTCTACAGTTATGGTACACTTTATTAGGAACGAAACTTGCTTTCGTCATTTTTACATAGTAGGAGGAATCACATCATCAATGATTACAATGGATGATATTATTCGCGAAGGCAATCCAACCTTGCGTGAAGTAGCAAAAGAAGTACCTTTTCCTTTAAGCGAAGAGGATATCGCACTGGGAAAAGAAATGATGACCTTTTTAGAAAACAGCCAAGACCCAGTCAAGGCAGAAGAACTTGAATTAAGAGGCGGCGTTGGTCTAGCAGCTCCTCAATTAGATATTTCAAAACGAATCACAGCGGTCCTCGTCCCTAGCAGCGACCCAGAAAAAACAGAACCTGATTTTAAAGATGTTCTTTACAATCCCAAAATTTTAAGTCATTCCGTGCAAGAAGCTTGTCTGGGTGAAGGCGAGGGCTGTCTCTCCGTGGACCGTGAAGTCCCTGGCTACGTGGTACGCCATGCCCGGATCACGATCAGCTATTACGACATTAACGGCAAAAAGAAAAAAGTTCGTTTGAAGAACTATCCTGCAATCGTCGTTCAGCATGAGATCGATCATTTAAACGGGGTCATGTTCTACGATCATATCAATCAGCAAAATCCTTTTTCATTAAAAGAAGGCATTTTAGTCATCGACTAACAAAAAAGTCTCTACCGACATTTTGCGGCAGAGACTTTTTTTCTTCTATATTATTGAGTATCCTCTGGATATCTTCTTTCACGATTTTGGCATTAATTGCCTTTCGCTAAACTTTCTTGATGATCGGCTTTGATTTTTTCTAATAACGCCGGTTGCTCAAAAAGATCTAACGCGGTCAGGGCTAAAAGTTCAGCCGCGATAGCGATCGACTGCAAGCCTTTTTCACTCTTAGCAGCGGCTTTGAATTCTTCCGAATGCCCCGCAATGTAGTCATCTGAAATCGAAACGGTGGGTTGAATCGTCGGGATCACTTGACTGACATTGCCGACATCAGAAGAACCAAGACTTGCTTTTGCTTCCGTATCGATCTCATCGGCAGGTACGCCCGCTTCTTGGGCATGGGCGAAGAAAATCTCATCAAAACTTGGTGTCACGATCACATCATCGACGGAGTTTTGGAACAAGCCGAATTCATAGGTCGCTCCCGTAGCTAAAGCGGCTCCTTTGACGATGTTTTCGACTTTCTCATAGACATCATTCAAGGTTGCTCGATTGGCTGCTCGTAAATAAAAGCGACCGGCTGCATATTCTGGCACGACATTGGCTGCTACGCCGCCATCGGTGATCACACCATGAATATTGACGTCTTTTGGTAAGTGCAGGCGCAACCCATTGATCCCGTTAAAGACTTGCAACAATGCTTCTAACGCGTTGATGCCTTTTTCTGGTGCTGCTGCCGCATGGGAAGCTCGACCATAGAACTTAATATCCACTGGATCATTGGCTAATGACGCTGTCGTTTTGCCATAGCGATGGGCTGGATGGACACAAAGAGCGGCATCGACATCATTGAAGAACCCTTCACGGACAAAACTACCTTTAGCGGAACCATTTTCTCCACCTTCTTCTCCTGGCGTCCCATAGACTCGAATCTCCCCGCCTAGCTCATCGATGAAAGGTTGTAGAGCACTGGCAGCTAAGACGGAATAAGTCCCGAAGAGATTGTGTCCGCAGGCATGACCGATGCCAGGTAACGCATCGTACTCAGCTAAAAAGGCAATCGTCGGACCCGGTTTCCCACTGACATAGCGAGCATCAAAGCCGGTGCGATGGCCTGCCACATCCTTTTTGACAGCAAAGCCTTCTTTTTCTAATTGGGCGATCAGGGCATCGGCTGAATAAAACTCATAGTTGCTGACTTCTGGGTGATTATGGATATCTAATGCCAAGGCTTGATAAGCGGCTAAACGCTCTTGGATAAATGGTTTAATCGTTGCTTTTGTAATAGTTGCTGTTGTCATAATCAAATCTCTCCTTTTTATACATGTTTTTTCAATTTTATATCAAATTACGTGGTACTTATTTCGCCCCAAAGGTTTCCCAAGCAGGAACACTTGATCCTTTTGACGTTTCCTCGATGACTTTTTTCGTATCCTCTGTTTGGTAAGCAGCGACCACTTTTTGGTAAACTTCATTGTCTTCATCTTCTTTACGGGCGGCAATGATGTTGACATAAGGACGGGCCGTTTCATCAACAGGCTCTAAAAAGATCGCATCTTCGGTTGGTACAAATCCTGCATCTACCGCCATGCCGCTATTGATGACCGAAACATTGACATCGGAAAGTGCCCGAGCGGTTTGCGCTGCATCAAGTTCTGAAATTTCTAAGTTCAAACGGTTTTCTGTAATATCCGCGACCGTTGGTGTTTGTCCGGCTGCTTCATCCACTTTGATCAATCCAGCTGATTGTAACAAAAGCAATGCCCGACCACCATTGGTCACATCATTAGGGATCGCAACTTTAGCTCCTTCAGCCAAGTCGTTGACATCCGTCACTTTGTCGGAATAAATACCTAATGGCGCATTGACTGTATTGCCGATCGATACGAGATCAGTACCAAATTCTTCATTATAGTTGTCCAAGAAAAATTGGTGTTGGAATGAATTGAGGTCGATGGAACCATCAGCCAAGGCTGCATTGGGTTGGTTGTAATCAGAAAATTGGACATATTCTAAATTGATGCCTTCGTCTTTCAAACGATCTTTGACATCATCCCAGACATCGGTGTCTGCACCAATCACCCCTAATTTCACCGTGACTTCTTCTTGATCATTGGCTGCGGCACTGCCATTGTTTCCGCATCCTGTAATAAATAATAATGCTGCCCCTAAGACGATTGATTGTACGAATTTTTTCATTTTTTCTTCCTCCATAGACTTGCTTGTTTTTTTATTTGTACGTAAGTGGTGGTCAGTGTGATACTCGTTTAATGAGTAGGTTGCTGACAAATTGACTGATAAAAACGAATACTAAGATGATCAAGGTCGCCATGATCGTAACATCGGTCTGGAATCGGTTGTACCCGCGGGTGATGGCTAAGTTGCCTAAACCGCCAGCGCCGACTGCTCCTGCCATGGCGGTCAATCCGATCACATTGATCACGGTCAATGCAGAGACCCGAATGATTCCCGCCACGCCTTCTGGCAAATAGACCCGAAAAATGATACCGAAAGGACTGGTGCCCATCGCTTCAGCTGCTTCCACGACACCGGGGTCAACTTCTAGCAAGGCAATCTCGATCTGCCGAGCAAAGAAGGGGATGATCCCAGCAATCAGAGGAACCAATGCTGCTGTTTCGCCGATGGTCGTTCCAACAAGAAATCGGGTAAAGGTTCCTAGTAACGTCAATAAGATAATGAAGGGAATCGAGCGCACTACATTGATGACTTTATCGAGAAATTCAAAGAGCGGTCGATTTTCTAAAATCCCATTCGGTCGAGTCACTACCAAGACGATCCCTAACAAGATACCTAAGATGCCCGCAATCAAAGAAGTCCAAAAAACCATATACAAGGTTTGGATCGTTGCTGTCACAAATTCATCTTGGATCGCAACAACATTGGGAAAATATCTTTCTAATAAGGCAGCCATCTAAAATCCTCCTTTAATTACATTGTTTAATGGTTCTGCATGATTTTCTTTTAAAATATTGGTGTAAACCCCTTGAGACTTCAAATATTCTAAGGCATGTTTACGCTGTTGGTATTCACCGGATAAGCTAACGACTAAGCTGCCGATCGGCACTTCTTGCAAGATCTCCACGTTGCCGTAAAGAATATTGGTGGTCACTTTGTAGCGGCTGTACAATTGGGCGATCAGTGGTTCATTGGTTTGATCGCCAACGTAGGACAGCTCCACCAGCCATTCATTTGGTGCCAAGGAAGAAAACTTCGAACTGCCAAGAATCGTTTCTAAGGCTTGGTCGATGTGTGTCGCCGTTCGGATGAAATCTTTGGTCAATGGTTTTTCTGGTTGGCTGAAAATCTGAACGCTTGAGCCTTGCTCGATGACTTCGCCGTCTTCCATCACTGCCACTTTGTTGCAGATTTCTTTGACGACCTGCATTTCATGGGTAATGATCACGATAGTCAAACCGAGAGTCCGATTTAATTTTTTCAACAAAGCCAATATCTGTAAGGTCGTTTTCGGATCAAGGGCGCTGGTTGCTTCATCACAAAGCAAGATCTCTGGATCATTCGCTAACGCTCTGGCAATCGCGACCCGCTGTTTTTGTCCTCCAGATAGTTGGCTAGGAAACGCTTGGGCTTTTTCTTCCAATCCCACCAATGCTAACAGCTCGGTTACTTTTTGATGACGTTCCTGTTTGGACCGTCCCCCATATTTTAAGGAGAAATCCACGTTATCAAAAACATTGCGGCTGTCCATCAAGTTGAAGTGCTGAAAGATCATTCCGATCGTTTTCCGTTTTTCTCGCAGGGCTTTCGCCGAAAGCGTGGTCAGCTCGGTACCATTGACGACGACGCTGCCGCTACTTGGACGCTGCAATAAGTTGATCACACGGACGAGTGTACTTTTCCCGGCGCCTGAGTAGCCCACGATGCCGTAAACGTCCCCTTTGTCGATCTCGATCGATACGTTTTTGACCGCTTGGATCGCGGGTTTCTTTGGTTGATTGAATGTTACTGATATGTCTTTTAATGAAATCATCGTCTTCCCCCTAGTTCTTGTCTTTTTCAATAAAAAAAGGCATCCTCAAACAAGTCACCTGTGACTTGTTTGAGGACGCCTTTTTGCGTGTTACCACCTCAGTTTAAGCTGCACTCGCATACAGCTCCTTTTCGAGTACGATCATACTCTAGCCAGATAACGGTCGCTACCGTCGTCGCCTTGCAAACTACTGCTCGGAACGAATCACTCCTTGGCCATTTTCTAAAAGTCGTTTGATGCTTCTTTTCAGCTACCGAAGCTCTCTGTTGAAAAAACGTGCTTTTGTACTTACCAATTCTTCGTGTGTGGTGCTATTTGATTTTTGGTATAAAAAAAGTCCTTTTACCAGCGTTTGCTAGTAAAAGGACGAATACTCGTGTTACCACCTTTTGTTTAGAAGGTTTCCCTTCCCTCACCCCAACGTCTAGCCGTGCTAGAGATTGGTGCACTTTGTAACGGTAGTGCGTATCCGTGATTGCCTACTTATCGACAATCAATCCTCCAAGGCCATTTTTCATCGCTTCTGACTTGACTCTTTCCACCAACCAGAGTCTCTCTTTGAAGTATCCGCGGTTACTTTCCTTCTCAACAGATTCATTATTCTTGTTGAGTTGTACTTTACTGGAAAATGAACGTCTTGTCAACAAAAAATCACAATTTTTTCATCAAGTGTTCCCCAAGACTGCCGATAGCGTCCTTGCCAGAATGGTTTACGCCTCAATTTTGGTAGAGCATGCCTTTTTCTGCTAACTGTTGTTTGGCTTTTTCCAAAGCCGCAGGATCGGTGTAACGCAACGTATGCAAGTGTACTCCGTTGGTTAAATCTGAGAGCAAGCGGGCCTCTGCATGTTTGGTTTTGTTGATGAAATCAGTCACGTCTTGGTCTGTTTGAATCTGCAAATTGCCAGTGATCTCTCCATAGATCTCATGCTCAACGATGACATCGACCACTTCCACACCACAAGCGACAAAGATGCGCAATTCTTCTTCCGTTTGTTCAGGTCGATGCTGTACCGCGAGCTTGCTGACATGTCCTGCCTCATCCAACAGCGCTTGCAGACGATAGCCGCGAGCCGTAGCCACAATTGCTTCACCAGCTGCTCGCAATAAGGCAATGTCCCCAACGATGATTTGACGGCTGACTCCGAGGGATTCTGCCAGTTTGCTGGCACTGATCGCTTTGTCCGCTTGCTTCAATGCCGCTAAAATGTTTTCTCGACGTGTTGCTCCATCCATACTCATTCCTCCAATTGATTCTCTTGATAGGTTTTTGAGTGGTTCATAATTGATTGAAACATAGCCAAAATCGTTTCTTCGTAGGCTTGATTAGAAATTGCCTGCCGAATGTTTTCCAGCACTTTCTCTTCACGATTTTCATCTAATACCGGCAGTTGACTGCTTTTCTTCAATTGCACGATTTCGTTGACCGTGCTCATACGTTTTTCCAAAAGATGCGTGAGTTGCCAATCAATGTCATCGATCGCTGCCCGCTGAACAGCCAAAGGATCTTGCTGATTGTTTTCTTCTTCCAAGTCAATCGTCTTGATGACCCGTGCCGGATTTCCCGCCAGCACAACATTGTCTGGGAATGATTTTGTAACGACACTGCCAGCCCCCACCACGACATTGTTGCCTAAGCGGACCCCTGGCAAAATCGTGGCCGCACCACCGATCCATGCGTTATCGCCAATCACGATCGGGGCCCCTAATTCTAAGCCGCTGTTTCGTTTGACCGGATGTAATGGATGCGTCGCCGTAAACAACCGAACATTGGGTGCCAGCATACAGTTGTCGCCAAAGGTAATGGGACAAACATCTAATAGCACACAGTCGTAGTTAGCATAGAAGTTTTTGCCCACAGAAATATTGTAGCCATAATCAAAACGGACATTCGGTTCGATATAGATTCGACCAGTCACAGAGCCGAAAGTTTCTTTTAGTAACTGCTCTTTGATTTTTGTATCAGTTTCTTGGTTGATCAGGTTCATTTGTTCACGGGCATACTTTCGATCTGCCACCAATTCTGGATCTGGGGAAAAGTACAATTCGCCAGCAATCATTTTCTCTTTTTCGGTACGTTGTGTCATATCATAAACTCCTTCATTCAATTTTCTGGAAAAACGTTTCGGCTGCTGCGGTCAACATGCCATATTCATTCGGGATCGCCAATGGTTCCTTATTGATGACCAACACCTGCTGGCTGTAATCGACTAGCCCTGCAAAAGGATAGACTTGCAGCGAAGTCCCCACGACCACCGTCAGGTCGGCTTGAGCAACGGCTTGAATGGCTCCTTCAATGGTTTCATCCGTAAATCCTTCCCCATAAAGCACGATCGCTGGCCGGACCTGACCGCCACATCCTGCATGGTGCCAATCTTGCAAATACGCTTGCCAAGGTACCGGATTGCCGCATTTTCGACAATAACAGTTGTACAAGGAGCCGTGAAAATCGATTCTTTGGTGACTGCCTGCTTTTTCATGCAAGCCATCGATGTTTTGCGAAACAACCCAGACGGTTTTCTTCGCTTGCAGCTCAGCCATTTTTTGATGAATAATATTAGGCTGTGCTTGGGGATGGTAGAGGTGCTTGACGAACTGATAAAATGTTTCCGGTTCGTTTTCTAAACAGTCATGGCTTAACAAATACTCGGGCTGGGCCACTCCTTGATAGACCCCTTTTAAGGAACGGTAATCAGGAATGCCCGATGGGGTCGAAACACCGGCACCCGTCAAAAAGGTCACGGATGATGCGGCGATGACCGCTGCGATTGCTTGCTCAATAGATACCTTCATCGTTCTAACTTCCTTTATGGCTTTTCTCTTATTCTAACCGAAAAAGAACCGTTTTTGCGAAAAATCAGCCATTTTCTTTTTTAAAAGCAACTAATGCTTTTTCGTGCGGAATTGCTTATAATAGATGCAATAAATGCAAGGAGACTGGGAAAACCAAATGAAAATTTTGATTATCGAAGACAACAATGAGATCAGCGAAATGTTGGCTACTATTTTAGCAGCTGACTATACCGTCCAGCAAGCCTATTCAGGCACGGAAGGTCTGCTGCTTTTTCAGCAAGATGCTTTCGACTTGATTTTGCTAGATCGAATGCTCCCCGGTAAAGATGGGACACAAGTCTTGCAAGAAATTCGCCAAACCTCCACGGTCCCCGTCATTATCTTGACTGCCTTAGATGAACCAGCCGATGTTTCCACCCTTTTGCTGGCGGGTGCCAATGATTACTTGACCAAACCCTTCAATGTCGAAGAATTAAAAGCCCGCATCATTGTTCAGTTGCGAACAAATAAACAAACCCCTCCAGTTGCCAGCAGCCACTCGTATAAAAACATTCAACTGTTGCCTGACTCGTTTCAGCTGCAACGAGGAGAAGCAACGGTTCAGTTAAAGAAAAAGGAGTTTGAGATTTTTTCCCTGCTCTTAGCCAACCCCAAAAAAGTGTATACGAAAGAAATGCTCTATGAAGCGGTTTGGCAGGAACCTTATTACGGTGAAGAAAACACGATCAATGTCCATATCAGCCATTTACGCAGCAAAATCAAAACACTCGATCCAGATGAAGCGTATATCGATACTGTCTGGGGCATCGGCATCAAGCTAGCTTAAAAAGGAGGAACCCCATGCATATACTTCAGTTTTTCGCTGCCTTGATCGTTGTTTTATTGATCGGTTACTGGCTATTCTTACTGTATGATCTGAAAAAGTACCACCAGCAATTAGTAAGAATCAGCGAAATCGAAACAAATCAAGAGATCCATTTGCAGACCCGCGTCCCCGCTTTAAAAGCGATCGCTTTGTTAAACAATCAGATACTTAGAAAAAATAAGCAGCAGCACTATCAAATGCTGCAAGAAAACCAGCAGTTGGAACAAGCCATTCAAAATATCTCTCACGACTTGCGCACACCTTTAACGGTCGCCAGCGGCTACACACAACTGCTGCAAGCCGATACGACCCTCAACAGCCAACAGCTGCAGCTGTTGGAAAAAGTCAGCAGCAACCTAGAAAAAGTCGAAAATCATCTGGAACAGTTATTGACCTATCAGCGCCTCAAAGACAATCAACTGGCTTTGACCTTAGAAGAATTCGATCTTTCTCGTTTGTTGGAAGAGGAACTGCTCCAGCTCTATCCTTCTTTTGAGGAAAACCATTTATCACTGACAGTTGCGATCCAACCCAACATCATGATCATTTCGGATAAAAAAAGCTGGCAACGAATTTTCCAAAATGTCCTTGGCAACTTACTGGAACATGGCAGTGAGACCGGAGCGATCCACTTGAATCAGCAAGGAGAGCGCATCGTTTTCCAACAGGAAAATCATCTGAGATCACCGATCCAGCACCCAGAAAAATTGACCCACCGCTTTTATACGGAAGACCTTTCACGGCATAAACAGCAAGCCGGACTTGGTCTGTATATCATCGCGGCATTGACTAATGCATTAGACGGCAAGCTCCAATTGGATACAACCGAAGAGACGTTTCGTTTGACTTTGTTTTGGCAGCAGTCCGTTGAATCCTACTAACTAATGGCTATATACAAAAAACACCCAATCGCTCGATCTTCACTAGTCGATACGGTTGGGCATTTTTCTGCTCTTACAATTCTTGTCTCTTAAACACCAGATGCGCAGCCAAAAGACAAAGCAGCAAACTGATCAGACTCCCAATAAAAATTGGTTGGACTGTTTCCCATGTTTGGAAAGTAGTCATGGTCACCATCTCTAACCCACCTTGAAAGTCCAAGTATTCTAAAAACTTCCAGTTGGGTAAGGAGATTCGGGCAATCGCAAAGGCCATCGGAATAAAAATCGTCGCCAATACGCTGACTGCTGTATTTTTGGTTAAATACAGAACTAGCACTGCAAAAGAGGACGTCGCTAATAAAATCAGTACAAAGCTAACGAAATAATACAACAAGTTTTCTATCTGTGAAAGGTCATTATAACCAATCCCCCCAATAACCGTTCCCGCTACAAAGCTCACCACGCAAATCGCGACGATCTGTAAGACCAGTACCAACGCATATACCAAGAATTTCCCAAAAAGATAAGCGGGTTTAGAAACACCGACTGTAATGATATTCTTCATGGTCCCTTTCGTGTACTCACTGCCTAAGACCTGCATCACCAATGGCAAGGAGTAATACAGCAACATGGAAGACAGACTGGTCTGGATCGCCAGAAAGCCAGTCATTTCTGTAAGGCCGCCTGATGTTTGGGTACTATCCCCAAGAGTGACCCCCACACTACCATTAGAAACAACGGATAAAATCACCAACAATAAAATAATTCCTTCTGTGATCCAAAAACTTTTACTTCTTGATAAACGATACAAATCGGCTCGAATAAAATTCAACATCTTACTTTCCCCCTTCACTTGTTACTAACTCTTTGAAATACGACTCTAGATTTTCCCCTTCAAAAGAAATCCGATCAATAGCGATCCCTTCATAAACCAGCTGACGGACCAGGTCTCGAATCAACACATTCTCTTGATAAATATGAATTTTGTGGTCACTGACAACTTTATATTCAGAAATCAGCTGACTGTCTAGCAAGCGGCTAGTTGTGGCTACATCATCTACTTCTAATTGAATAAACCGTTTCGCCATCAGCTCGAATTCGTGTTTGGTCATCTCTTTGATCAGACGCCCCTCACTAATGACCCCAAAACGTGTAGCCACTAAGTACAACTCTTCTAAAATATGACTGGAAATCAAAATCGTCATGCCGCGTTCTTGATTCAATCGTAAAAGCAGCTCCCGAAACTCAACGATCGCTACAGGATCCAGGCCATTGATCGGCTCATCTAGTATTAGAAAATCCGGTTGGTTCAATAAAGCGATGGCTAAGCCCAGTTTTTGTTTCATCCCCAAAGAAAAATCACGGTATTTCTTGTTGCCGACATTGGTCAAACCAACAAACGACAGTGCCTTACTAACGGCATCAGGTTCTACCACTCCGCTGATTTTGCAATAATAGTTTAGATTTTGTTTAGCGGTCAATTGGTCGTAAGCGACTGGAGTCTCAATCACGTTGCCGACGCGTTTCAGCATCTGGGTGTACGCTTTGCCGCCTTCGACACCAAACAACTGCAGACTGCCACCAGTGGGTTGGATCAACTGAACGATTGCTTTTAATAAGGTCGTCTTCCCAGCACCATTTCTCCCCACCAATCCATAAATGTCTCCTTTCGCGATCGTTAGATCGACATCATGCAGCGCCTGCTGTTTGCCGTAACGTTTGTTTAATCCTTTGATTGTTAGAACATTTTCCATTTTTACTTCCTCCTTGCTTGCTTCTGTGATCATTCTAGCAAGCAGATCTAAATCAGCTATTAACTAATTATTAATTGATTCTTAACTCGTAGTTTTCTGCAAAAAACAGTTTATTTCTATTATACACAGCTGAAAATGAACCGATCCAGAAAAATCGTCTCTTTTCAGCAAACCCACCAATAGCAAATGTAGCAGACGATCTTTTCATTACTGCTTTTGCGCTTTGTTTTTTGCCTCACAAAGAAAGAGATTCCTTCATGACAAGGAACAAAAAACGTGGTAAACTAGTCACGAATCAAAGTGAGGTGAAATACATTGGTAGCAGCTATTATTTATTGGGCAATGATCATTATCAGTTTCGGTTGGTTGGCAGTCAGCTTATATTTCTCTATCTTCTATTTAGCACGTAAAGAAAATGGCAATCTATGGGCATTTGGCTTTTTAAATGTCATCACAGCAATCATTCAAGCCATCGTCCTTGTGGTGTACCGTACCTTAGGACAAGATTGGGGCGTTACACAATACTCAAGCCTCATCTATCTAGCACTTGGCTTATTGCTTGGTTTGACAGTCATCCAAGCTGTTTTAGGCCGTGAACCAAAAGCGAAAGTCGCTTAAGGGTTCCAATAGACACTCGTAAAAACGATCCGCTTTCTCTTTGATAAAAATAGGGAAATGGTCGTTTTTTTGTTAAAAAGAATTGACATTTGGGTGCTTTTCTTCTAAACTCTGAGAAGAATCAAATTAAATACGAGTACCCTTTAACATTTAGGTAGAGGTCGCGAGGTTCATTAATCCTGCTGAGTGAAGCAACACGTTTACAGCAGAGCTAGGGAACATCGCCGAAACAAGATCGGTTTTGCTTGCATCGATTTTGTTGGGCCGCAAATGAACAATTTGCGGACTGTCTTAGCTTGTCTAAGTTGCGCTATGTTTTGTGAAAGGTTTGTCGACGATGACTTGTCAACAGCCGTTTTCCAATCATGGAGTACGGCTGTTTTTTTGCTTTTTCATCCTTACCTGCTTGTCCAACTCGTGAAAGGAAAGAGAAAAAATGAAAAAAAATAATTGGATCTGGGCGGTCTTCGCCCTCTGTCTAACCCTCATTCAGCTGCCCTTAACTGTGCAAGCGGATGACCAAACACCAGCAGAACAATTCCGTGTCGGCATGGAGGCGGGTTATGCGCCATTTAACTGGACGCAAACGACGGACGCAAATGGTGCCGTGCCAATTTCTGGGGAAGAAGGCTCAGCATTTGCCGGCGGTTACGATGTCCAGATCGCCAAACGAATCGCTGAAGGCTTAGGCAAGGAATTAGTGATCGTTAAAACCCAATGGGACGGCCTGCCGCCAGCTTTACAAGCGGGGACTATTGATGCCGTGATCGCCGGGATGTCACCAACTGCCGAACGTCGCGAGCAAATCGATTTTACCGATCCTTACTATGAATCAGATTTGGTGGTAGTGGTTCGTAAAGATGGCGAGTACGCAGATGCCAAAAGCCTCGCTGATCTTGCTGGAGCGAAAATCACTGCTCAGCTGAATACTTTCCATTATACCGTCATTGATCAAATCCCTGAGGTCCAAAAAGAACAAGCCATGCGAGACTTCTCCTCCATGCGCGTTGCTTTAGCTTCGGGAATCATTGATGGCTACGTCAGTGAGCGACCAGAAGGTGTCACTGCCGTCGGTGCAAATCCTGATTTGAAGATGGTCGAGTTCGATGAAGGGGCCGGTTTTGAAACCAATCCAGAAGACGTCCAAGTAGCAGTTGGGATGCGCAAAGGCGATCCGGATGTGGAAAAAGTCAATGAGATCCTTGCAGGAATCTCCGAAGAAGAACGGGTTTCTCTGATGGATCAAGCAGTCTTGGATCAGCCTGCAGATGCCAGCGGAGAAACAGCGGATCAAGGTCTGATCGCTGATTTCAAAAAAATCATTGATGATTACGGCATGCTCTTTTTGCGAGGTGCTGGCTTGACCTTATTCATCGCGATCCTTTCAACGATCATCGGATTGATCATTGGTCTCTTAGTCGGTATCTTCCGAACATTGCCGCTTTCAGAAAATCCAGTAGGACGTTTCCTCCAACGGATCGTTAATGGCTTACTAACCATCTATATCGAAGTTTTCCGCGGGACCCCAATGATGGTTCAAGCAATGGTTATTTTCTACGGAACCGCTTTGGCTTTTGGCGTCTCAATGAATCGAACGCTGGCAGCCGTGCTGATCGTTTCTATCAATACCGGCGCCTACATGTCTGAGATCGTTCGTGGTGGGATCTTTGCTGTAGATGATGGTCAATTTGAAGCAGCTCAAGCCATCGGTATGACCCATTGGCAAACCATGATCAAAGTCGTGTTGCCGCAAGTGATGCGCAACATTTTACCTGCTACCGGGAATGAGATCATTATCAATATCAAAGATACTGCCGTCTTAAGTGTTATCAGTGTTGCGGACCTCTTTTTCCAAGGTACATCAGCCGCTGGAACGAACTTCCAATACTTCCAAACATTTGCGATCATCGGTGTGATCTACTTAGTCTTGACCATCAGTGCTACCCAGATCTTGCGCTTTGTTGAACGCAAAATGGATGGTCCCAGTGCGTATGTCAAATTAGAAGACATCAACCCGAACGAATAAGGAGGAAGAACATGTCAGCAATCATTGAAATTGACCATTTAAAAAAGAGTTTTGGCGACAACGAAGTCTTAAAAGACATCAGTTTGTCTGTTAATAAAGGAGAAGTTGTCACGATCATCGGTTCTTCTGGTTCAGGAAAATCCACACTTCTTCGCTGCATCAACTTATTAGAAAAACCAACCAGTGGACAAATCATCTACTTAGGTGAAAATGTGCTAGAAAAAGGCTATGACTTGCCGAAATACCGGACACATCTAGGGATGGTTTTCCAATCCTTTAACTTGTTCAACAATATGAATGTATTAGAAAACTGCGTGACTGGACAAGTCACTGTTTTAAAACGCGATCGCAAAGAAGCGGAAGCGACTGCCAAAGAAAATCTGGAGCAAGTCGGTATGGCTCAATATGCCAATGCCAAGCCTTCCCAGCTTTCAGGTGGACAAAAACAACGGGTAGCCATTGCCCGTGCCTTATCGATGAATCCAGATGTCATGTTGTTTGATGAGCCGACTTCTGCGCTAGATCCAGAAATGGTCGGTGAAGTGTTGAAGACCATGAATACCTTAGCTCATACTGGCTTGACGATGGTGATTGTTACCCACGAAATGGGCTTTGCCAAAGAAGTGTCTGATCGGGTCATCTTTATGGATCAAGGCGTCATTGCCGAGCAAGGAACACCAGAAGATATCTTTATTCATCCAAAAGAGCAGCGCACCAAAGAATTCCTTTCCCGTGTGTTGAATTAATTCTCTGTCTTGAAGCACTTAGTGTTCTTCTTCCGAGCTTTTTATCCTTTTTTCAGTAAGCTTGGAAGAATTCAATGCTAAGTGTTTTTTTATTACGGGAAACAGAATCGTCAGAATTTACCAAAAAATAACAAAAAAACATTGCTATTTGTCGGAAAATTTGTTATTTTTTTAAAAACTAAGGAATTATAGGAGCTTTCACTTATGGAAAAAAAGTTACAGTTTAAGGATTATATGTATGTTGGATCAATGCTTTTCGGTCTGTTCTTTGGTGCCGGAAATCTAATCTTCCCCGTTCACATGGGACAAGAAGCTGGTGCGAATGTCGGCTTAGCCAATCTTGGGTTTTTAGTGACCGGAATCGGATTGCCGTTTTTAGGAGTAATCGCCATTGGGGTATCCCAAAGTAGCGGAGTTTTTGAATTAGCTTCTCGGATCAATCGACGCTATGCAATGATATTTACGATTTTGCTTTACTTAGTGATTGGGCCTTTCTTTGCTCTGCCCCGTTTGGCCACTACTTCTTATGAGATCGGGATCGCTCCCCACGTTTCATCAGATATGCAAACTTGGTTATTGGCCTTGTTTTCTGCCCTATTTTTTGGAGCTGCCTGGTGGTTTTCACGCAAACCGAGCAAAATTCTTGATTATGTCGGGAAGTTTTTAAATCCCTTGTTTCTGGTCTTACTAGGTGTTCTGCTATTTTTCGCCTTTTGGCAACCCCTAGGAACGATCAGCGATGCGCCGATCTATCCTAGCTATCAAAACGATGCCTTCTTCACTGGTTTCACCAATGGTTACAATACCCTTGATGCATTGGCATCCTTAGCATTTGGGATCATCATCGTCTCAACGATTCGCAATATGGGGGTTGAGAAACCTACGACAGTCGCAAAAGATACGATTCTTTCTGGTTCTGTCAGTATCGTGTTGATGGGGATCATCTATACCTTACTTTCTTATATGGGAACCAAAAGTTTAGGCCAGTTTCCCATCAGCGAAAACGGTGGGATCGCTTTGGCACAAATCGCCAACCACTACCTTGGCACCATCGGCAGTCTGTTATTGGCATTGATCGTCATCTCTGCTTGCTTAAAAACCGCCATCGGTTTGATCACGGCCTTTTCTGAGACCTTTGCTGGGTTGTTTCCAAAACAAAGCTACGGTTTCTTTATCGCATTGACAAGTATCTTACCCGCGATCTTCGCCAACGTTGGCTTGACCAATATCATTGAATTCTCCATTCCAGTCTTGATGTTTATCTATCCACTGGCGATCACCTTGATTTTGTTGGCGATCATCAGTCCCTTGTTTCATCATCGTGCCAGTGTCTATCGAATGACGACGTATTTCACGTTGATCGCTGCAATCATCGACGGCTTAAATGCTAGTCCTGCACTGATTACCAATAATGCGTTTGTGCAAGGAATTTTGTCTTTTGCGTCTAATTATCTGCCATTTTTCCAAATCGGGATGGGTTGGGTCGTACCAGCGGCGATCGGATTTTTGATTGGTTTGCTATGGTCATGGTTCAAAAAAGATCCTATTTCGGCCTAAATTAGTTAAAAAGACGAAAATAACCTACCTTTTTTTAAAAGGTAGGCTATTTTTTTGATTAAAAAGACTGACAGTTTCGTAAAAAAAAGATACAATAGAGCCACAAAGGAGGATACCTATGTTTTATGAAGAACTTATGATGGACCCGCAAACATTAATTAAATTTAAAATATTCCGGCGTATGCTAACTCTGCAAAACCCTAGTCACCCAATCGCACAATTGGCAAAGGAAATGGAGTTGAGCTACCAACAAGCTTTTATCGAGTTGACTGAGATCGACCAAGATCTAGCTGAGTTGACTCCGGATCATATGTCGATACTCGGTCGTGGCGGTAAATTACAGCCTCAGAATATCGCGGTAACGATCGATGAATACCGCTTCTATTTATTGAATAAAAGCGTTCCGTTCTTATATGTTCTTTACATGCTGAATGAAGACAATCCAACGATCACGGATTTTTGTGCAAAATACGATGTCAGTCGTTCAACGGTGTCTCGCAAATTTGAACATCTAAAAAAACATTTGAAACAATTCCAGCTTCGCTTTACTTACACTGAATCAAACTTAGTAGGCGATGAGCGTCTTGTGCGGCTCTCCTTATTCAACATTATTTGGTTAGGTACCCGTGGCATTGAATGGCCTTTTGCGATCGCGGAAAGCGAAGCAGAAAAAGTAGTGGATCGTTTCACGGAATACTTCCCAATGACTCACTCTTATCTTGGTCGACTAGAGTTGAAGTATTTTGCTGCCCTGATCCTTTTACGAATAAAAAAAGAAAATTTTGCCAAATACGACAAACGGTACAATTTCTTGATGAAAAATAATCCATACTTCGATTTTGAGCGTTTGACGCAAGTCGTTGATCCTGAAGTTTCAATGACGGACAAACAACTGAAAGGTGAATCTGGCTTTATTTATTTGATGGCGCAAATCTTCCCATTCTATTTAAGTCCGGAAGAAGAAGCCTTACAACAAACGATCCATTTCTTCTCAAACAAACAAAATCCGGTCTATCCGCTTGTGGCAGACCTTTTAGCAGAAATGAAAGCAACATTTTTTGCTTCACAACCTGGCCTGTTAGACGAGCCATTAGTTGTGGGGAATTTGATTAATGTGACCTTCGGCAACTATGTTTTTCGTCAGCCATTTCCTAACATCTATCGCTTGCTGACACCATCGATCAATCGCGGATCTGCTGAAGAACAGTTACAACAAAAAATCGACGATTTCTTGACCAGCTACCGTGAAGAATCAGCAGTAGATTATATCAATGATGAAAATCAAGAGCAGATGGCAACGATGTATACTCATGCCCTCTTGCCATTTTATGATCAAATCCGTTACTCGAATCGTCTACGGGTTGGGGTTGCCTTAGAAGATAATTTCTTAGTTGTTCAAGGTTTAAATCAATTCTTGCATGACTTGACCTTCGTGGCAGCAGAGCCTTATGATCTGAATCAGCAAGAAAATTATGATGTTATCGTTAGTTCCAACCAGTTGATGAAAAAGCTTAAACCAGAAAAAATGAGTTATATTTGGGATTATGCGGCAGATGATCGGCAATACATTGATTTGTACCGTACCTTAAAAAATCGTTTTGATGAAAAGAATCTTTCCTTGTAATCAAACCGTTACGGTTTCTTAAGAACTTCCGAAAAGATTTGTCACAGAATATTCATATTTATCTCGTATACTCTATGTATACCAACAAACAACCCTAACTAACACTTTTTCATTTTTAACTCCTTCCCGTCGGCCACCCACCGACGGGTCTTTTTTGGGGTATTTTCTTAGGTAGTAAACTTAAACACTTTCCAATCTTTTCTCCACAAAAAATTCATATTTGGGCAGTATAGTATACATAACCCAACAAACAACCCTAACTAACACTTTTCATTTTTACTCCTTGCCTGTCAGCCACCCACTGACAGGCTCCTTTTTTTCTTACGGAGTTTACCGTATACTAAAGGCAGGAGGTGGCCCATGACAAAAGACATTACGACAGTTGACCAATACATTGCAGCAGCTCCAGCAGAACGACAAGTGATTTTAAGAACTGTCCGCCAAACGATTAAGGCTGTCTTGCCAGAAGCGGTTGAAAAAATCAGTTACCAAATGCCCACCTATCATCAGGAAGAAACTATCGTGCATTTTGCCTGCGCCAAACAGCATCTCGGCTTTTATCCTACGCCTTCTGCGATCACGGCCTTCCAAGAGGCTCTACAACCCTACAAGACTAGTAAAGGTGCGGTCCAGTTCCCTTTTGCGCAACCGATCCCTTATGAACTGATCGCTATGATGACTGCTTGGCGACTCGCTGAAGTCAAAAACAAGCACGCTTAATTACCAATTAAAAAAACCGCTATGTCTAATGACCCAGCGGTTTTTTTGCTATGCATAGGCTTGATTACAAGCCGGGTTTTGTATTCAAGGTGCTGACTTTCAGCACATGATTCAGGGGAATAATTCGCAGCTGCTGACGGTCACTTTGTAATTTCAAGACAACTTGTTCTTTTGCTACCGTTTTACCGACGATCCACCCGGTAACGGTTTCAAAACCACCCAATTTCTCTGTCTTTACTTGCAACACCACCAGATGCTTCGCAGCAGCTGCTTCTTGCAGCGTTCGCTGGATCTCTTTCACTTTTTCAGACTGATTCTTCTTGTCAGCATCATCACTGAAGAAGGTATCTAGCAAGGTTGTGGATGTCATCACAATGAGTTTACCCAACTGTTTAATGGGCGATGGTTTCTTTTCCATTGGACATTCCTTTCTGCGCGTTACAGCAGTTTATAAAACCACACATACGTTCGCATTTCATAATCCTATTTTAGCAAATTTTTGATAAAATACAAGCGAACACGTCTTATTTCTCCGAAGAAATACTCTCTAGCCAATAAGGAATTCCTTCTTGTAGCAGTTGGTAGGTCTCTTCAAAATCCCCTGTATAATAAGGATCTGGCACTTCCTCAGTCTCTTTGCCGGGAACGACACTCATCTACGAACGGATCTTGGCTGTCGTATTGGCTGGTGCCAGCCCATGCAGGTTTTTAACATTGCTCTCATCCATGCCAATGATCCAATCAAATTTTGTAAAATCTGCCTCTGTGATCTGGCGGGAGATAAGACCTTCGCTTGATAACCCCACTTGACGGAGCTTTTTCTGAGTTCCTGGATGAGCTGAGTGTCCGACTTCCCAAGAGCTAGTCGCTGCCGAATCGATCTGCCAATCCAATTTGCGTTTTGCTATTTCTGCTCTATAAATGGCTTCTGCCATGGGGGAACGGCATATATTACCTAAACAAACAAATAAAACTTTCGTCATCGCTCACTGCTCCTCTTTTTCATAGATTTGGTGGCCAAAAAATTCTACATCCTTCGCCAAACGAAACAATTGCGTTGCAATCTCTAATGGCGTCTCTGGAAAATCGTTATGAATCCAATTTTCCAAAATGCCTCCGCAGCCGTAGGAAAAGAACCGGCTATAAAATAGAATGTCTTGTTTCGTCAATTGCTGCTCTTGATCGACCTCCAAGAATAAGCGCTGAAAAAGCGGTTCTGTGATCTGTAAAAAACCGTTCATTAAGATCTCGCGGTCATAAGCCAGTGATTTGCGGTAAAAGGCCGGCGCTTGTTTCATTGCTTTCAGCATGCGTAAGGCGGCCTCTTCCCAATTATCAAGGGCGACATCTTCAGTCGTCAAAAAAATCAGCGCATCTTGCCGATAGATCCATTGGATCAAGGCTTTCTTATCAGGAAAATGATAGTAAAACGTCTGCCGATTGACCTGCGCTTTTTCGGCGATCTCCTGCACGCTGATCTTATTCACTTCTTTGGTCTCACAAAGGGTGATCAATGTCTGGCCAATCACAGCCTTCGTTTGTTTCCCATCCATCATAGGGCACCTCTTTTTCTTCTCTTTCTATCATACCAAATTTTCTAGCAAAAAAAAATCCTATCAAATGTTCCTTTTTCACAACCAATAAGTGATACATTACAAAGAAGACCGATTCATGATTGTTCTTTTGGCAATGTGATTCTCTGCAAAAAAAACGCCTGCCTCCTTTAGAGGACAGACGACGCTTTATTATTAAAACGGCGAGATGCTCATTGTGCCATTTTGTTTTGAAACTGTTCCCTGCGGATCGCGCTGACTTTTTCTGTGAAATTGGCCCAATCAATAGGTCTAGGAGGGGCCAACCATAAGATATGGTCGATTCCTAAGGCACCATAAAAGGGGAGGTTTGAAAGAATCAAATGCGTATGATCATCTGGGTAACTCTGGAATTGCACATTCAAATCGAGAATTTTTTCGATATTCTTTTGGATCATCTGATTATAAGAATCACCAAAAGAAAAATCAACGCAGACATACAAGGGAACCAAAATCTCTTTTAAAGGAATCGTAGAAACTAATAAAATCAGGTATCTGAAAAACAAAAATTCCTTGTTGTTCCATAAGATTGGGCGATTGCGGTTTTCTTCTAAATAGTTGCGACAAAAGGCTGCATATTCGGGGTACGTCTCAAGAAAATACGTCACATCCATATATTGGTATTCATAGCGGGAACTAAAGGAAAACGATAAGAGCTGGTAATGGATCGTGGTCGTCTCGGTCTGAAGGAGTGTCAATGTTTCAGCCGTTAATGAGAACTGCTGTTGGACCGATTGAATAAAATCCGTGTTTAATTGCTGAATATAGGTTTGTTCTTGATCAATGTAGCTGTTATTGTCGATCAACCACCCTTCAACGATCAAAAAGCGTAAAATATCCCGTGCCTCACATTCTAGCACTTCTTGATCTGTGATGGCTAAAATCTCTTGTAACCAGCTTTTCAACTCATCAATAATCACCAAGTGCTTCGGCATGATCAAATCATTTTCTAGCGTATTTTGCATGTAATGCCCTTTATCCATGCGGGACAAAATAATGCCTAAATAGTGTTTCTTGCGAATTCGCATGCGAGCAGACTGTTTGTGATTAAGCCAATTACTCTCATTGAATCGCGCAAAAGACTTTTCTTTTTCGAGGATCTCTTTTGGAAAGGGAGAATGATCCAAATAATATTCCTTCATAAAAAAGAGAAAAATAAATTCTCTGATTTCACTTTCCTCCCCCACCAGCTGAAACTCTTTCGTCACATCAATGTCGTATTCCTTCAAAATCAGTTTAAACTGTTTAAATTCTTTATAGACAGGATTGTGACTCAAATAATGATTGGTGGCAAATTCATATAGCGAAGACAATTGTTCAAAAAAACATTCTTTCAACATGGAAAATTTTAACGCTTGATCCAAATAATAAGTCAATAGCGTATCGGAAGTTGCCAGCCCGGACGCATTGAGTTTAATGACCGTCCCATCGGTCACGATCTCAAATTCCTCATTCAACCCTAGTTCATAAAAATCAAGATTCAATTCTTGAACGGTTTTGTTGATTAGAAATTCCGACATGGTCAATTGATCCATCAAGGCTTCTTTCGTTTCAGAAAGAGCGATGGCGTTTTCCAAATATTGTAACAGGACCAATTTTCGTTTGTCCGCTTTATTCAAAAATGTCACAAACATGCGTTTTCAAGCCTCCATTATTTTTTTGGCCATAAAGAACGTTTCCTGAAAATAAATAGCAGAGACTGGCAAGATACGAAGGTTTATCATCCCCATCGCCATCCGTATTATTTCCTGGGAGTGCTACATCCACTTTTAAACTATCCGATACGAAAACATCTTCTAGCATGACTCGTTGTCCAAAGTGTTTCTGTTTGTCCAAAAAATTACTTTCTGGAGATACGGATTGCTCCTGCTCTTTCTTCGGAACCGTTTCCGGTTCAGGAGCTGGTTGCTCTTCTGGTTCTTTTTTTTCAGCAGGTGGTTCATTCACTTTTTCTGGTACTTCTTCCGGAGGATCTGTCGGAACGATTTCTTCTGAGGGGTCCAGCGGATTATAGATGGTGGCAAAAACGACTTGTTCTGTAACAAGATCAATCAATCCAATAAACATGCAGGCACCAATGACAAAGCCAAATCTGCGTTTCATTTCTTCACCTTCCTTATCATCCGCGCACTTTCTGATGATCTTTCTATGACGCTGAACGTTCCAACAGTTTGTGAACGCTTAGCAGGCATCCACTAATTATAAATAAAATAACAAATAAAAGAAACCAATTTTTTTTAGATTGTTGTTTCCATTGCTTTTCTTGTTTTTCAATCATCCCATCCGATGATTGTGGCGTACTGCTCGACGATTTTTGCGACTGCTGGGCAGTTGTCTGCTCAACAGGAATCGCTGTCAGCACTAAACGTTCGTCCGTTCGCGTTGGTGTTGGACAAGTGATCAAGGTCAGCCTTGGCCCTTGGTCATCCGCTAAAACCGACAAGTCTGTTTCCTCCACGATTTTTTTATCGATGATGATATACTGTTGATTTTCCTCGAGATAGCTCACTGACACTTCCATCCCCACCTGTGCTTCTAGCAATTGACCAAATAACAAACTTTGTCTACCGAGATGATGCCCTAAAACGACAAAATTGCTATTTTTTAACAAACGCTGAGGAAACATCACGACACCGCCTTTCAGTAGCTGCTGATTGGTTATCCCCACCAATAGCGGCTGCTGGAACTCGATCGCTTCAATTGCAACAAAGCCGTACCCGGTGATCGTTGCTGGCTGTGGCGCTAAGACGTCCCCCAGAGTCGGTATCTGAATGGTTTCTTCTTCTGGAATCGTTGTCGGCAGCTGGGGCGCTATCGTCAATTCGCTTGTGCGTAATTGCCAACTGACGATGCTTTCTTTTAAAAAAGGAAGTGCCAACAAGAGGATACCTGCGATGATCAAGCCATCGATCAAGTATTTCTCAAGGTGCTCACGCTTCATCCGTTTCATTTTTTTTCTTTCGTCGGTACCATAAAAGCAGCAAGAAGGCGAGCAATAACAACAGACCGCCGATCAAGAAGTAAAGCCACGTGTAATCTGTTTCGATCGTCACATCTTTCTGGTTCAGATCACGTGCGACATCGCCAGTCACTGTGAATTCTTTCTCAAAGGTCCACTTATAAAGATAGCTTTCTTCTTCGCCTTCTTCATTTTCAACTTTGTATTGTCCTTCTTCACTTTTCCCACCATAGGCAACGGAAGTCAACACGTAGGTCCCGGCTTCTAAACGTTGCCCTTCTAATGAGATTGGGTACGAGAAGTTGGAATTAGGTGCCATTTGCATCCGGGAAGTATCCGAAGAATACAAAACATCGCTATCGCCTTTTTTCTTCACTTCATTGATCAGGCGTAATGAATTCAAGTACGCTGCTTCAGGATTTTGAAGGGTGACATTGATGGTGTTACGAGAATTGACTTGTCCCGGTCCAACATCTAGTAGTTTCAGATCCGGCGCAACTTCTGCTGTATTTTGACGCAATAAAATCGCAACGACATAGGCATACTCGTTCTTGATGGCTAAGCCTTGGTCTTCTTCACTGTCAGCCGTAGCATTTTCCTCTGTCGTTTCTTTTAAGGTCAAGCCACCTGCGATGACTCCTTCAAAGGATTCCGAAGGCATAGTGATCTTTAAAGGCAAGGTGATCTGGGATTGTTTCGGGATCGTGATTTCTTTCTCCACTTCAATCAAGTCAGCCATATCATAAGGCAATGTTTCATCTGCTTCGATGTCGTTTTCGCCATATTCCACGACTCCATTTAGGTTTGTAGTAGCTGAAGCGATCACTGGTGCGATGACTACCTCTTGATCGGTATCATTACGCAATTGGACTTCCACAGTTTGGACCGTCCCCGGCGCCATTTTCAAGTCAAAATAAGTCTTTTCTTTATCGATTTGGTTCTCTGGAATCACTGGATTGACGGCAAAGTTAAATTCAGAAGCGGTTCCTATAGTTGGTACGAAAAAGAAAATACTCGCGAATAGGAGCGCCAAAAGCTGGTTGATTTTTTTCATGATGGATGTCCCTTCTTTCTATGTATTCTCCTTGAACCTCGAAAGGGTTCAAGGAGAAAGCTGGTACTTATGGGTTGGTTGGTGTGTCTGTTAGTAACCAAGTAAACGTGGTGTTGTATTGGCTGGCGTATTTCGTCGTTGAGCCTGGAACTTCCAACTCAATACTATCCATGGCTGCGGCTAAACTATCGCCCCAACTCATTAGATAGGTTCCTGCTCCTTCACCATCTTGGGCACTCATCACTAAGGATTGGGCACCGTTTGGATTCAATGTGATCGTTGTGCTCACATTTGATGGTTTTGGTGACAATGACGGTGTTACCACAGTTCCCTTTGTCAAACGAATTTGCGCAGCAGTCAATTCTTGGTCTTCCGCTGTTTTGAACTGGCCATTTTGGCGAACATTCAATGTCCAACCGCTCTCTGTTCCCCGATTATCTGTTACTTGGACGAAGTTGGGGCCTTCTTGATTTTCATTTGCTGAATCCACGTATTTTTGGGTTTCCGCATGATAGACCTCTGTTTTCGAGGTGATTTTTTGTGTGCCAAAGTAAAGGCTTGAAGCAAAATCAATCGATAGCGGTCCGTTGGTTCCCGGATTTGGTCCATCTGGGTCTGTTGGATCAACTGGTTTGATTGGATTTTCTGGATCTGGATCCGTTGGGCTGATTGGATTGGTTGGATCCGTATTTGGTTCAAAGGTGATTTGTCCATTTGAGTTGTATTCTGCACTGTCTGCTGCTTGTGCCAGCACTGGTGCTGCTAGGCTTAAGCCTAATACTGAGAGAAATGCTAGTGTCTTTTTCATATCTATACTCCTTATCCTTCCGTTCCTGGTGTATCTGATAATACCCAAGTTAGTGTAGTCGTGTAGCTAACGGCATCTTTTGGTGTGCTGCCGGGTACAGAAAGTGCGACCGCTTTGGTAACATCTGCTTGTACTTCTTGGCCATCTTTATCTATTTCAGTGACCGTTTCAACGCTTCCCCAAGCATTGACCCATGTTCCAGCCCCCGTTTGATTTGCTGCAGTCATCACCACTGATTCAGCACCTGCTGCATCCAATGTGATCGTTGCTTCCGCCACAGGAGCTGTGACACCCACCGCATTGGATCTAACTGTCGGACTTGTTAGGGTGATGACAGAACCTGTCAATTCTTGATTCAACGTTGACTCATTTTTGAACTGCCCATTTTGTTTCACAGACAACCGCCAACCGGCATTACTACCGCGATTATCTGTAACTTGGACATAATTGGCCGTTTTTAATGTAGAAGCTGTGTCATCGTCATTCAAGTATCCTTGTGCTCGTGCATAATAGACTTCGTTTTTATTTGAGATTTTATTGACACCAAAATCTAAGCTAGAGGCATAATCGATCGATAATGGGCCATTCGTTCCAGGATTTGGTCCATCGGGATCGGTTGGATCCACAGGATTGACCGGATTTTCTGGATCTGGATTTTCTGGATTGACTGGGTTCGTCGGATCAGTATTCGGAATAAAATCAACCGCCCCATTTGATGTGTAAGAAGCAGCTTCAGCTGCTGAAACCTCGGTTGCTGCACTCGCTGCTGCCAATACGGCAAGACTTACAAAGACCCACGCTGTTTTTTTCATTAATATATAACACTCCTTTTATTTTAAAGATCGTTTCTTAATTACTACCGATATTATCTGGGACATTCTTTAAATTCCAAGTCAATGTCGTCCGATACTCTTTGGCTAATTTTACAGAACTACCTGGCACGTTTAATTTTACTGCCGTTGATCCTTCCGTTGCATCGTTCCCAAACTTGTAGATCCAAGTCCCCATTCCTTTTCCAACAGGTGCGTTGACCAGTGTGACTTCACTATCTGGTACAAAGGTATGACTTGCCGTAACCGTTGGTGCGTATTGCATATCGGTAACCGAAGTTGTAGCGCCAGAGGCGATCGATAATGAAGCGCCTACCAGTTCTTCGTCATCAGCCGTTTTGAATTGTCCATTTTGCACAACGCTCAATGACCAACCTTCTTGTGTTCCTCGTTTATCAGTTACTTGCACATAGTTTGGTCCAGCAGCGCCAGCTGTGAACTCTTGCAGCTGTGCGTAATAATCTTTTGTTTCAGAAGTGATCAGTTGGTTGCCAAATTGAAAACTTGAAGCAAAATCAATCGATAATGGTCCAGCTGTTCCAGGGTTTGGTCCATCGGGATCGGTTGGATCGACGGGATCAACTGGTTTTTCTGGATCGGTCGGGTCGACTGGATTGGTTGGATTCGGGTCCACTTCAAAGGTAATTGCCCCATTTGAGGTGTATTCAGCGGCATTAACGGTTGTTGGTAACAGTGCAGTGCTCATCAATAGAATGCCTGCCGTCAAGAAAAGTTTTTTCATTTTTTGTTCTCCTTTTGATTAAAATGATTCCTACTGCCAACAAAACGACAAGACCACTGCTTTGATAGCGATTAAAGTGATCTGACCCTGTTGCTGGCAAAATATTGTTGCCTTTTTGATTAACTTGTTTATTCCCTGGCTGTTCTTTTATGGGCTCTTCTGGCTCCTCAACGGGTTCTTCATAGACGCCGAAAAAGGAAGTGACACCATTGCTGTCATAGGCACCTGCTTCGGCTGCTGAAACGAGTTGAGGGAACAATAATAGATAGCCAGTAATAACACCGATCATGATTTTTTTCATTTGTTTTCCTGCCTTTATGGGTTGCCAGGTGCCGAAACCAGCTGCCAGCTCAAGGTTCCTTGATAGTCCCCAACTTTTTGCTGTTCGACTGGAACAGTAAGTTTGATGCCTTCATTTTCACTTTCGCCCCAGTGCTGATTCACAACGTAAGTGCCATTTTCTGTCAATTCCGTTTCCTCGATGATCATTTCCCCACTAGTTATCATCTGTTCTTGACCGTTTTTCACAAAGCGGAAGACATCGGTTAATTGATCTGTTCCATCCGTTAATGGCTGTTGCTCTTTGACCGTCAAGCGCCATGGACTTCGTTCGGATCCTCTGGTATCTTTCACCGCTAGTTCTCCTGTGATCGTTGGCCAATAATCTTGTGTTTCTGTGGCAACTTTTTGCTGCCCAAAATCAAAGGCTGTCGGCACACTGCTTAAAACAAGCTCGCCGGCAACTGCGACGTTGACGACTTTTTCTGCCCGTTGACTGCCTGCTTCATAATGGTAAGCCGTTGACACATTTTTCAACAACTCATCTTCCGTTGCTTGTTGGATCGCGGTAAAAGCTTGCGGATCGACAGTCGGTGGTACATTTTCACGATTATCTGCAAAAATCGTGGTTGCTTGGGTATAGTCTGCCAGAGCTGCTTCATCGGCCAGCGCCGTTGCTTCCGGTAAGGTCAAACGGACATCTTTTGCATAGACGGCAAATTGCCGGTCGTCAGAAATGACACTCTCATTTTTGACCACCACCAAATTAACGGTGGTTTCTGCCTGATTCTGATCGTTTTCACCTACCGAGAAAGTGATCGCTTGTTTGCGATAGACCGCTGTTTCTAACGGTTCTTGAATTGCAGCTAAGACCTCTTCTGTCAGCGTGTCCTTAAAGAAAGGACGCCCGCTGGCTTCGAGATATGTCACGGCTTGTTCTTTGGTCAGCGATTGTGCCTCTTGTTCTGTAAGGATCACATTGCGGGCTTGAACTTCCGCCTTATTTGAGTAGCGGACACTGATATCGTAACTATACTCCCCATCAGGACTCGTCCAATCAACTGGTTCTGAATCTGGTTGTTCCGTCAACTGCTGATCCGTGCTATCTAGCTTGCTGGATTTGATTTGACCGGCATATAACCATGAACCGGACGTTTGGGTTTCTGGTGTAAACGTCAATGTTGGCAATTCCGTTACCGTATAAGGAATCAACAAACGCCCTTTTTGCACTTGTGTCCCTGCTTGCTCCGTCCCCCATGCTTGCAAGGTCAGCGGTGTATTGTTCTCTTTGACTGCCGTTACATTGTGACTAATAGCCCCGATCCCGTTCGCGACTCCCGGTGTTTCAACTTCGTAGTTAATGATCGAACCTGGTATCGCAATACCGTACCCGTTGGCTGCATTGGTGACATCGTTGTCCCCAATGAAGGTTTTCCCAGTCGCTTTTTCGATCCCACTGAAATTTATTGGGGTGATCGCTGCCGCATTAGCAGCAGTTGGATTTATGGTCAACACTTGGTAAGCACTAACCACACCAAACCACGTTCCTTGACTATTGACTCGAGAACCTGCATCATTGGTCGTCGTTTTCAGCCATGTTAAATGATCTTTATCCGTATCTGGTGTTGCGAAATCTGAGAGATTGATTCGCCCCGTTCCAGGCGGCGATTCGATCGTCCCTTCGTCTTCCACCGTTAACTTCGCGCCTGAAATCAAATTCGTTGCGGAAGAAATACCGATACCGGCATTTTTAGAAAGATGGATATCGCCGAACTGATGATAGGTCGTTGCGTGATTGGCAGCAGTAGCTGAACGGCCATTTTTGATGTCTCCCCCATTGGCCATTAGCTTGATGCCGTTTGTCACGTTCAATTCGGTAAAGTTGACGATCCCCAGACCCGTCACAGCGATCGGATCAGTTTGATAAGAAGCTGTCCCATCGACATTTTCACCAAAGTTCATCTTCACTTGATTACTGCTGTTGGCTACGATCGTGTTCGTAAAGTTATCTGACGCGTTTCCGCCTGAGATCCCATTGATACTTTTGGCTCCTTGAACCCGCATCTCGACATCTCTTAAAATTCGATTTGAAGAAATGTTTGAATAATTTGTTGTATACAAGTTACCGATACTTGATCCTTCTGCTTGTATATTAATATTGATTTTACCGCTTCTTGTGTTGGCGGCCGTTGAACCACCATCACCATAGATCGTTGCCCCATTCAGCGCATCTGATCCCGGTTTTGTATATATGTTCAATGTAATCGTATTGGAGCTATCGGTCCCAACGATATTCGTACTGTTAAACGGATTACCGCCTGAGATGTTCGTTCCAGAAGGAAGCTTAAATTCCCCTTCATAGTCCCTTAGGTCGATTGTTAATTGGGCATCCCCTAGCAGCGAACCTGCATTCGTGATTCCTCCAGAAAAAGCACTTGGACCTGTCCGAGGTGTTCCAGAAAAATCTCCGCCGTAAATTCGATTATCAGAATTTCCATTGATCGTGTGTCCTGAAAAATATCCATACGAGGCACCCATTGAGGCATTGATGATACCATCATGAACAGTCACTGAAACGTTCCCAGTAATTTTGGCATCCCCCCAACCGCCGCCACTGAGAAACCAGTCGACTTGGCCGTAATTTACTTCAGCATGTGAATCACCGAATACACGTTTACCGGTATATCCTGCACCTTCCAACGTATCAACGATCCCGCCATTCAAGATGTTTGCTGTGTTTCCCTCGATGATTCCTGAAAAACCACCACCATAGGTCCAACGAGCGACTACATTGTTTAGGACTGTTTTGGTATCCCCATAAATATAAAGGTTGGTTGCTTGCACACCATTGGTACCGCCTCCGCCTACGATATCAAACGTTCCGACACCATTTGCTCGTGAATTCAAGCTATTTGAATAGGCAATACCATCTTTATAAGATCGTCCCCCATAACTGTAGACGAATCCAGGACCACCGACCGTGCGAGAATCATTTAATACGCCGACCTCGACAGTTGTGCTACCGTCAATAAATCCACCATACCCAGCTGCCCGCGTATAGGATAAGTTGTCTCCTCCATAACTGACACAGCCTTCTAGGATTTTCGTCGTAATATCGCCGTATACTTTAAAGCGAGCAGTGGTTTCAGCATAAGCTCGGCGATCTGCCGGTGTCATCGCGTCATACACACTATCGGATCCAGTTTGCAGACTTGTAACACTCACGTCCATTCCTGCTCCGCCATCGACACGATTGAATGACCCTTGATTGTAGTCACCTGCTTTAATCGTATTTTCAATACTCCCAGTAATCGTTCCATTGGTTCGATTGGCACCAATAAAATAGGCTGCTCCTGTAGAATAGGCACTAGTGTCTACGTGGTTCGTAATCGCTGTTTGCTCTCGTGTCTGTCCAATATTTCCTTCTCTGGAACCACCATAATAATTCAATCCTGTGCCGGTCCAACCACCAACTCCTGTGACAGTATTGTTGACTGTTCCACCAATGTTCCCGTATTGAACACCGCCATAATAGGTTCCTAAACGGAAATTGGTGTTCGTTGTTTGAAAGACTGTTGCGACATTACCGGTAACATTAGCTGTATTTGAAGTACTGGTTCCGAGACCGCCCCCATAATAATTAGTCAGGGTGCCATTTAGTCGATTGATGGTAACGTTGGTATTCCCATCAATCGTACCGATATTGGCACCTCCTGCAATCGTACTGATGCCACCCACCGTATTATTTACGACAATCTCTGTATTCCCGGTCAACGTACCACCGCTTTGATTCCCACCATAGATGTTCCAAGTTCCTGAACCTGTCGCATTTAGCGTGATCGTCGGGTTTCCAGTAAGGTCGCCATTGTTGCTTCCCCCATAAATAGCAAGGCCATTGCCGGTGGAACCACCGTTCAAGGAAAGACTATGCCCATTCATGTACATTCTCGTACCCGTATAGTTGAGGTTTCGAATCACTACATCAGAACCGAAGTAGATGTCCGTACCAAAAGGAACGGTTCGACTACCCGAAGTCAACGTTGTTGCATCTGTGATGGGATCATCACTATGTCCTGTGATGATCAAGCGACTGATTTTTCCTTGTAGTGCATAAAAAGTCATGTTTGTATTATCGACTGTGTCTGGAATCGTCTTTGAAGTCAGATTTGTTGGCAAAGTCGTTAAAGCTGAGCCAGAGCCGACATACAAAGCAAATTCTTGGCCATTGCCGTTTTGATACATATCAAACAACGCTTGACGAATCCCTTCAGCACTATTGGTATATTCCGCATATGCTAAACCATCTCCAGCTGGACTTGGTACAGCGATCACTTTCGTTTTATCGGCTTCTGCAATGATCTCTTTGATCGATTGTTCTGCTAACGAGATGTTCGCTGCTCTTGCCTTAACAGTCGGTTTAAAAACAGCAGTTAAGGTTTGATTCTCCGTGAAAATCAATTCAGTCAACGCTTGGCTCGTGTAAACTGTCCCGTCTAACGCCCATCCTTCAAAATCAGTATCATCCTCAAAAACTGGTAGTTCACTTTTTTCTATTGCTTCCCCTATGTTTTTGCTGACCTGAATGCTGGTTTCCCCAGTAGCAAATACATGCTCAGTATCTGTCAAAAAAGTCAATTGTACTTCTTCTACGGCTTCAGATGACTCTTCGGTCTCTGACGAAGATGTCTTCGCAGTTGCTTCTGTAGAATCTGTCGAAGCAGGTTCGCTAGATGCTTGCATTTCCGTTCCGTTCGTCTCTTCCAGACTGTCGATCGATGAAATGACAGAGTCAGCAGAAGACGTACTTTGTTCTTCACTTGTTTTTGTAACACTTTCGGCTTGTGCCACTACCATTGCATATGAAAAACACGGACCTGATGTTAGTAGAAAAACAAGTAAAGATGTTAAAAACCGTTTCACTTTATCCCTCCTATCTTAAAAAATTAACGTATCGCGCAGTGCACGCCATGTGTTACAACTCTTAGTTTAGCGATTTGAAGGAAGAGAATTGTAATTCTTTTTTTCTCCCGTTCAAAATTATGATTATAATTGTTTTTTCATAATTCCAATTTTAGTAACTTCCACATCTTACAGCTATCTGTTACTCATCGATTGAAAAAATCGCAAATTATCAGGATGAATCATCGATTCTTTTCGAAAAAATGCTTTTCTCCTTCATAAATAATACAAAAAACGAGGGATAAATCAACACCAACAATTAAATTAAGATGAGAAAAATAAATAAAAAGATAAAATATTTGACAAAATCCCGTGAAGAAAAAAGCTTTTCTATCTCCCAAAAATGATAAGTTAAAAGAACGCTTCCCATCTTCTCTCTGTAGATAATGATAATGTTATAATCAAAAAATGAATAAAAAACGTTATTTAAAAAAATCAGTACATATAAAATAACAAAATAAAAAATATTATTTTTTTTATAAATCACTGATTTCGATAAAATAATTAAAGTTATTTTTTAAATAACGCAAAAAAGAGACTGTGACAAAAGCCCATAAAAGAAAGCCGCAAGAAAGGCTCTATAATTTATGGGACTGATGAATCAGAATTGATTCTTCAGCCCCATTTTCGTTTTAGATATTAAAAAACATATCGTTCTCTAATATGATTAAATCAGGACAAAATAAACAAACTAAGAGGACGATAAGTGGTATGAATGATTCTATCAAATATGAATACAAAACAAGGAAAGTAATATTCAAAAAAATCTGAGCTAGAATGAGTTTCATCCTGCTCAGATTTATCTTTTTGCATATTAGCCTCTATTGAAAATAGCTATTATTCTCCAATGACTTGTGCGTATACATCGTTGCAAGATGTTGCCTCTCCATTAGCAAATGATACTGAATAGATGATGCCTCGGCTTCATTTGTTGCAGTAAAGTTTGTTGCTCTTATTGTAATTCCATCAAGTTCCTTTTCCATAATCTAATCTGGTGGAATTGACGTATAATTCGCAATAAATAAATCAATTTTTTCACTTAGATCTGATACTTTTGGAGAATCAATTGATGATGTCGTTTCTGATGAATGAGTTTCATTAAGCAAAGAACTGTAAGAAGTTTCTGTTTCACTTGCTATTAGACTTTGTGAGGTTGACTCTTCGGTTTTGTTATACGAATCTTCAAAGGATGTTTTATGTAGTTTTACATTATTCAAAAAACCATCTATAGCCACAAAGTACTCAATTGATTCTTCATCATCATTCAGGAAAAATGTCATATTGTTTTTATACTTAAAGTTTATTAATTCGGGAAAAATATTTTTTAGCTCATCATCAGACACTTCAATATAAAATCCATTTCCAGACTTTTTCACTGTGTAAGGAAAACCAGGTGAATTATAATCATCATTTCCATAATCGATTATTTTTTTCTTTGTCTATTCTAAAAGAAAACTCTCATTCCCCTCGTTAGCAGCACCATACCAATCACCATAGAAGTCTTTAGCTGGATCTACAGATAGAAAATAGCCCCCTACAAATCCAATTATAACCAACAAGATAAACCCTAATATTTTTATACTTTTTTCATAAATACCCTATTATGTTCCTTTTTTAATAATACAGAATAACGAATATTATGCATTGAAAATCAAGTTTGTGCCGCAAAGAACGAAGATTTACTTGCATATTATTGTATTCAATTTTGTTCAATTTTACATCCTTTCCTACATATTACAAAATTGTCAGGAAATAAATATAACTTAAAATGTTTTTTATATATTATAGTATGGTACATTAAATTTGTTAGTAAAATAATAATTAAAAAGGAGATTAAAACAATGAAGAAGTTTTTAATTAGTGTAGTGTTTGGTATATCAGTTTTAAGTTTTGGTCAAATAAATGGTTATGCAGATGAGAATGGTTTTGAGATAGATGAAACTAATCAATCATTAATTAATGAGGCAATATCCAATGAAGAGTCCAATAGAGATTATATTGATGGTGTAATTAGAATGTTTGAAGATTCTGATAGCGCTGAAGAGTTCAACGCATCTTTAAATGAGAGTTTAACAGTTTTAAATTCCTATGATGCCGAACAAGATGCATTGTTGGAAGAGTATAAAGCGGACGTTGCCGAATCAGTTGATCCTTTTTATGTTGAACCAAAGTCTAAGATAGGTGCTAGATCATCGGTAACTCCTGCAAATCCAGTTTATGCGGCTGCAATTGCTGCATACAATAAAGGTATATCAATGGTTAAGAAAAAAGGTCACAATCAGACTGCTGCTTATATGAAGCACGCCATTATTTCTGCTGAGAATTACTATTGGAATCCAACATGGAAACCTTCGACATATGTTAATAAAAACGATAGCTGGGCAAAGACTGTAGACGGCGAGGAGTTAATGACCGCTTATTATTCTAGACTTAAAAAAGAAGCATTTTCTACAGGTAAAAAATCTGGTTCTTTCTCAGGAAGTTATACATTTCTAAGCGGCCAACTTCACACAGCATTACGTGGAGTTAGTTACACAGTAACTTATAAGAAACAAGCCAATGGAAATTATTGGACTCAAGTAAAGGTTACGGATATATTTGATTTCAAATGGGAGCTAAATGGTTATGATGGCAACTTCGAGGTGGGATTTGGAAACAATTATTGTTACGCAATGCAAAGAGCAGGATTTATCATTCCTTATAAAATCGAAGTGATCCACGAAGTTTCTAGATAGTATAAAAAGAGATGAGCTTTACGCTTATCTCTTTTTGTTTAAGATATATATAATGGATTTTACTAGTGCACCCAAGAAAAGTATCAGGGCTAATACCTTAAAAACTACACCAAGTTCCCAGTTGATTGATCCTTCTCTTAAAAGCTCCTGTTTTTGGGATTTGCTTAGTCCTTCAACGCTTACAGGAATCCAATTTACACTTAAATAGACACCTATAAGTAGCGAAATCATTGAATATATATATAGGATTCTTATTTTTAAACCTTTTAAAAAGTTAATCATCTTAGCACTCCTTTACAAACTATTATATCAGAAAGCTAGCTTTAAATAATTATCGCTAATATAATTTAATAATTTGTGAGTACTTTTTATAAGAGGTTACTTTTGTCCGACCACTTGGTTATGTTAGCTATTTTAATATTCCTAATTTTATCATAGCCAACCTTATTACCACCAACATATATTTCTAGTTCATCATGCCCCCTAAATATGGCCAACTATATCAGGAAAGTAATTCCCATCTCGATCATGCGCTTCAATTTAGATAGCTACTGATTTGTTCTTGAGTGTTACCTGATTTAAAGTTTCGGCGATCTCATTAACATCCATCTAGAACTTTTGAATTGGTTTACTTCTTTCAATAGTTCTTTCTCTATCAATTGCTTTGGTATGTTCTGTAAGATAAAATCCTCCCCATTTCACCATTCCTTTTTCAACTATTTTTCCTTTATTGGATCGATTAAATAAATGATCCACCATCCACAAAAGTGGTATAAATATGCTCGTCCGCCACTGGTTCCCCTTGGATCGATTGGACGATTTTCTCAGCTGCCACCATGCCCCATCGATGTTTCGAATAGGAGATCGTCGCTAAGCGCGGCTGCACAAAAGCGCCTAATTCCGTGTTATCAAACCCGATGATGCGGATCTCTTTTCCGATGCGATAGTCGGTCTCGCGGACATATTTGTAGACCCCGATCGCCATTTCATCATTGAAGGCAAAGATATCAATGGGAAACTGAGGATCATTTGCTAAGAGCTGTTTTGCTGCGCGATAGCCAGAAGGTTCCGTGAAGTCACCAGGAATCACTTCATAAGGAATACCAAAGCGCGTCAATTCTTTCGTACTAGCGTCTAGCCGCTCCCGACTGTCGTAGCCTTTTTCCGGCCCTGCTAAGAGAAACACTTTTTGGCTTTGTCCAGCGATCAAGCGATCGATCGCCAGCGCCGCCCCTCCTTTATTGTCCAACAAGACTTGATGGATGTTTTCATGAGACAAGACACGGTCTAACACGACGATTTGATGCCCTCGTTGGGCGTATTGCTCGATTTCCTTTGCTGGAAACGTCCAATCCAAAATGATGGCACCGTCCACCATCCGCTCAGGAATAAACAAGTGTGACTTCTTGCCGCTGCAGACGATCATTTCATAGCCGAAAAGTTCCAGCCCTTTCTTGATGCCATCTAGCAATTCCCCATAAAAACTTCCGGCATAATCGGCTAGGTAAACGCCAATGATGTTGGTTTGTCTGCGTTTCAGTGTGCGAGCAGCCATGTTCGGAACATAGTTCAATTCGTTTGCGATCGCTTGAATCCGCGCGCGGGTTTCCTCGGTCACTTTTGGACTGCCATTCAATGCATACGAAACGGTGGATATGGAGACACCCGCTTTTTGGGCAATATCTTTGATTCCTACCATGGCTTCTCCTTTCTTAACGATAAATATCGATCGTATTGGTGTGGTTTTCGTTTAGTTTGGCGCAAAGTGCTGCTTTCTTCAGGACAAACGCACCTTGACGGTAGCGATTTTCCGCAAACTCAGTGGATATTTCTTCCCCGTTGATCAATACTTTCGGCGTACTTGCCGAATGATAGACGATTTCGACTGGCCGATCAAAGAGTCGATATGTCAGAGTCAATCCTGCTAACTCCGCTGGCAAGACAGGATCAAGTTCAACATGATCAACAAAGGTACGAATGCCTAGCACATTGCTGATCAACTGATTCATATAGATCCCTGGACCACTAGAATAGATGCGCCAGCCGCCTTTGACGCCGACTGCTGCCTCCTTAAGTTTACCAAAATTTTCTTGGGCTTCAACCCTTGTTTTGAAATCGCCATCAGAACTGCTGAAATACGCATTTGCTTGACGGATCTCCGCGTTTTCGACCCGTTGAGCGATCTGGATTGGATTGATGACCCCAAGCGCTTGCCAAGTCTCTTCTTCGCGACCTAATTTCGCCATCGCTTCGGTAAAGCGGATGTGGGCGTGAACGTACTGCAAACCGATTTCTCGTCCAAAGTTGGCTGCTTGTTCTGCTCGCTTGAAATTGGTGCTGACACCACCCGCATAAGTCGCTGGACGATTCATCAAACGCACCCCATCTGGAAATTGCAAATGCTCCTTGATGATCGCCACATGATGATCGGCTTGTTCGGGAGATAACAGCTCACCGATCATGCTTTGCTGCATCGGCAGCAAGCGGTATTGGATACCGGTTTTCTTGTCAGTCGGATGGACCATCAGTTCCACGTGCTCGCTATCTTCCATATAGACAAATCCTGGCAAAGTGCCATCAGCTAACATGTATTTTTCAAAGTCGTGTTTGATGCCCGCAGACAGTTCTGTTAAATGTTTGGCATACTCTGGGTCAACCGACTGCAACTGGCTGGCTAATTTTTTTAATACTTCGTAGGTCAAGGCAACGGTCCAGCTGCTGGCCATTTGCTTCTTCAACTTACTGTTATTTGGCTGCAAGGTGTCATCCCAATCGCCATCACCATAACAAGACAGGTACGTTCCTTCCAAGAAGTTCGCTTCGATATACGCCACTTCTTTTTTCAAATGATCAAACAAAGAAGCTTTGGTCTTGGTTTTCAAGAAGGTTGCGCGATCCGTATAAGGCAGTTCTTTTTCCAAAATCGCGAAATCTTTAGTTTTTTCGAGATAGTCACTAACGACTTTCATTGGCCAGACGATCACATCTCCGTGGCTCTCATCGGCTTTTTGTTTCTCATAGCGATCAAACATAAACCATTGTGGCCAGTTGCCGTCATCTGCAAATTGATTTTCAAACAAATGCTCGATGATGGACGCCACCATCTCAGGACGATTAAGTGCTAAGAAATACTCAGTCGGTCCTTGGGAAACGTCTCGAGTCCCCCAAGCAGCACCACCGTACTGTTCAAGACCATGAGGAGACAAGTAATGAACAAGCATATTGTGGGTGTACCAACGTGCCAAGTGATTGAAGGATGCGACGTCTGCCTGCGAATGTTTCAATTCAAACTGATTCAACAAATCATCGACAAAGGCCGTATAGGCAGTGTCTTCTTGCTGGCGATCTAACGTTTCGGAAACAAAGGGTTCACCAGTCAGTGTGCCTTGGATCACGAAGGAAACCGTCGCCTGTTCTGCAAAGGTCAATACGGTCGTGCTATCGTCGGCTGCCACATTGAAAATCGTTTCATCGGTCAGTTCAAAAGGTTGAGCCGCATGGAGATAATACGTCAATTCTGGATAAGTTTCCGCAATCGGTGAATCCGCTGTTCCTTTGATGGTGAGCAATTGTTGATCTTGCGAAATGATAGCAGTCGGTACCGCTTCATCGATCCCCATCACAAATTGATTAGTGATGGCCCAGGTGTAGGCACGACCTTGTTCACTAGTGATGGTCGTTGCAATCGTGCGTCCATTTGCTTTCGTGAAGGTCGTTACTTGAATGACATCATCGGCTGTTTTGTAGTACCATGTCGCCGAATTCAAGCCCATTTCAAAGGCTGATGGCATCGTTAAAATCCGCCATTGATCGCCGTCTTTCAAATAGATCCGCTGACCGGAACGTTTGAAAAGATTCAATGAGTTGCGGCTATTGCTCAACAATTTGTTCATGTTCGTATTGCCTAATACGATTTGGGAGTTAAACATCCCCGTCATGTAAACGGTCGTGCTCAAAATGGGTTGATCGACGATCAGATCTTGTCCGCTCATCAAAATATGTCCATGGGAGCGTTCCATCTGTGCTTCCTTTTCCTTCAACACGACATGGTGATAGTCAGGGGTAAAAAAGGAATACAGCTGTTCGTCAACGATTTCCACTGCTTCTTGCTGAGCAAATCGCTCATTGATTTCTTCTGTGGTAAATGTCAGCCCTGTGAGCGGTCGACCAAAGCTTTTTCGTGGCTGCGCCGTTGCCTGCAACGAGTCGAAGGACAAGCCTTGATACGTTTCTTTCAACGTTTCAAGTGCAAACTGCGGTTCATTGACTGCCGTCGCTTGATTGGCTTTGACCGCTGCGTAAAAAACGATTTCCGTAGGCGTCTCACTTACCGTCAACCATTGCGTTTGTAGTGCCGTATAGGCAAATTCGTATTGATACACTTCATTGGCTAACGTTTCTTGGCTAAGTGCAGCTGGTTGATTTGTTTCTTTGTAGCTGCGACCGAAAAATTGATAGCCATCCGTCGAGAAGCCTTTTAAGGCTTGGAAGCTGCCCTGTTCCACCAATGGAAATTGACCATTTTGTGGTTGATTTTGACGCGAAGAAAGCACGATGCGATCCTTATCATGGCTAACATGATGGTCGATATATTGCGAAACATAGGCTTCATTGGATTGAACAGCCCCTTTGGCTGCATTACCAAGATCTTGTCCGTAAACCAGTTCCGCTTCCCCAGAACCACTCAATTGAACCCGCCAGAACCAGCAATCTTGTGCCAATTGGAAATCAACTTGGTAATTGATGGACTGATACGTCCCGGTCCAGGTCAGCTGTTTGTCTGAGTAGGCAAAGGCACTGTCGGCATTTGAACCGATCAAGGGAATAAAGGACAATTCCCCCGCTTCACGCAGTCGTAGATAGATTTGATTCAAACTGCCATCTAGCGCATTTCCGTTCAACTGATTGATCATCACACCGTGACTTTGGATCTCATATAAATCACCGTTTGGTAAAAACGTCACGGTCGTATTTGCATTATTCATCACTATTTTTTTCGTCATAGAAACCTTCCTATCTTACCTAACTAATTGCAGGGTTGTTTGTTGGGTGTCTCGGCTGTTCCCACCAATCATGATGTGGAATTTCCCTGGATCACTGCTTGCTTGTTGGTTGCTGTGAACATAGCGCAGCAGTTCTTCCGTGATCTCAAATTGAACGGTTGCTGATTCGCCAGCCTCTAGCCAAATTTTCTTAAAGCCTTTCAGTTCTTTCACTGGGCGAACCACTTCACCGACTAAATCGCGAATGTAGCATTGGACCGTTTCCCAGACCGCTGCCGTTCCTTGGTTCGTAACCGTGATGGAAGCTGTGACCGTTTGATCTTTGGTCATAGTCGGCTGATCCAACGTCACCGCAGAATATGCAACTGGGCTATAACTCAAGCCAAACCCAAATGGATATTTGGCATAATTGGAGACATCCAAATATTTTGAGACATATTTTTCATCCGGTGCACTTTCATAAGGACGACCGGTATTGTCAACGTTGTAATACACAGGAACTTGTCCAACGGTTTCTGGGAATGACATGCTCAAGCGACCGCTTGGATTGTATTCTCCCCACAGGATCTGAGCAAGTGCGTTTCCGCCTTCGGTTCCAGGGAACCAAGCCTCGACGATCGCTTTGGCTGCATCCACACCTTGCAAATCAAGAGGACGACCGTTATAAAGAGTTACGATCAATTGCTCGTTGTATTCTTTCAAGGTTTCAACCAAGGACAATTGGGCTTGCGGCAAGCGAATGTCGCTGCGACTGGCAGCTTCGCCGCTCATCCATTCCTGCTCTCCTAGCGCTAAGACCACTTTATCCGCTGCCTTCACTAATTCGATCGCTTCTTGGATCGCCGCTTCAGACGGTGCAAAATAATCAAAGGGCTCTTGACCGATCAACAGATCCGCACCCAAGGCTTGAGCACCCTCCACTAAGGTCACTACTTCTTCTTGTTTCCCTTGCCAAGACCAAGCCCCTAATAGATCACGGGAGTGAGCACCTGGGCCCACGATCGCCACTTTTCCGGTTTTCTGCAACGGCAGGACACCTTCATTTTTCAACAATACCATTGATTTCTTTGCGATATCGCTGGCGATCTCACGGTGTTCTTGAGACAAAACAGTGGCTGCTTCAGCGGCTTCATCAGCGCCGCGGTATGGATTTTCAAATAGCCCCAGCTCATTTTTCAAGGTCAAGATTCTTAGCACCGCTTCATCGACTAAGGCTTCCTCAACGGTGCCTTCTGCGATCAGCTCTTTCAAGTTATCAGTGTAGCAAGTCGTCATCATCTCGATATCGACCCCAGCTTTGATGGCTAGTTCAGCGGCATGTTTTTCATCCTCCGCTGCGCCATGAGCGATCACTTCTTTGATTGCTGCCCAGTCAGAGATCACAACGCCTTCAAACCCGAATTCTTCTCGCAAAACATCACGGAAAAGCCAGCGATTGGCCGTGGCTGGAATGCCGTCTACCGTATTAAAGGAGGTCATCACCAGCTTGGCACCAGCATCAAGGGCTGCTTTATAGCCTGGCAAATAACTTTCTCGCAGTTGGCGTTCTGACATATTGACCGTGTTGTAGTCGCGACCGCCGATAGCCGCACCGTAAGCCGCAAAATGTTTGACGCATGCAGCCACGCGGTTGAAATCCGTTCGCAGATCATCCCCTTGATAGCCTTTGACAAAGGCTTCAGCGAAGCGACTGTTCAAGTAAGGATCTTCCCCCGTCGATTCCATGACACGGCCCCAGCGTGGGTCTCTTACTAAGTCCACCATCGGTGAAAAGGTCACATGCAAGCCAGAAACAGCTGCTTCTTTGGCAGATACTTCCGCCATCTTCTCCGCTGCTGCCAAATCCCATGAACTACCTAATCCTAATGGAATCGGGAAAATCGTCCGAAAGCCGTGAATGATGTCCGCCATCAATATCGTCGGGATATTCAAGCGGTTATTGGCGATATACTCTTTTTGGACGCGGATCGCTTCTTTCGCACCAGAAACACCTAGCGTTGTTCCCGCATTGTTGATGTTTTCTTGTGTCAGTCCTAAGTCGCCCATCGGACCAGTTTTCTCTTCTGCTTTATCTGAATAAAAAGCCGCTGCCAATTGCAGCAACTGATCGATTTTTTCATCTAAGGTCATTTCTGAAAGTAGTTCGGTTAATTTCTGCTGTTCCATTTTTATTCATCCTTTGCTTTCTTCAAATTGGACTTCTGCTTCTAAAGGGAAATGATCGGAGGGAAAACGACGATCACAAGAATCCGTTAGACAGGCGGTTTTGACCACCGTGAAGCCTTTCGTATAGATATAATCAATTTCTTCTAATTCTTGCCATGGTAACGTATAAATAAAATTTTGATAGGAGCCTTTGGGTCCGTGATGCGGCTTTTGCCCATGTTCTTTGGCATTTTGAAAATGCCGCTCTAAGTACCGATGCACCCGCTCGGTTGGCTCCGCATTCAAGTCGCCCATTAGTAATACAGGATAACGTTCGATCTGATCTGCCAGCTGCTCAAAGATCACTTTCATTCCTTCAAAACGAGCCATTTCTGAAATATTATCCAAATGAGTCGTGATAGCAAGAAACGGCGGATTCTTTTTTTCCTGCAAGACTGCCCAAACACATAAGCGTGAATAGGCAGCTTCTGGATGAATACTGGGTTCAGTCGGTGTCAATGACAACCAAAACGAACCTGAAGCTAATAACTCAAAAGCCTCTTTTTGATAATACAGTCCGATGCCTTCGCCTAAGCCATCACCGTCACGTTCAGCCGTGACGGAAGCATACTGCGCTAGCTTTGCTAAATCTGCAAATTGGCTGGGACGAGCTTCTTGGATCGCCAGAACATCCCAGTCGTAGTAATCGATCAAGGAGCAGACCGCCTCCGATCGATAGTGCCATTGCCATTCTTGGTCATAGTCGGTATCAACTCGTAGATTATAGGTTGCTACTTTCATCTTCATTCATTTCCTTTGAGTAATTTTGTGATTTGCTGCATTTCACGACGGATTTGTTTCGCTTCGCCGCCGCCATGCCCTTTATTTAAGTAAATACGCAATTCTTTCGGTCCAGGAATCTTTTTATAGGAAACGAAGAAATCTTCCATGGGACAGATGGGATCAGCACTGCCGACCGATGTATAAACAGGACCAGTTATCTGATGAGCAAAATACTTCAAATCAAAATAACTCATGACTTGATAGATCGTTTCCCGCGTTTCTGGAAATTGTTCGATATACTCTTGAATCACCTGGTAACTTCCTGTTTTTTGTTCGATCCGATGGACAAGATTGGAGTGGCTTGGCACATCGGCAAACGTCGCAAAAATCGGGACGTTCGTTAATGCGTTGACCAATAAGGCGATGCCACCTCCTTGTGAGCCGCCTCTTAAAATAATGCGCTGCGGATCGATTTCCGGTATCTGTTGAAGGACTTCTAGTGTGCGCAGACTATCTGCGACCAATCGCTTCATATAAAAATCTTCTTTTTTCAAGATGCCGCGTCCAAAAGGTGCTTCATGCTGCGTGGTTTCATAGGGAACCTGATCTTGCGTGCGTCCCCCTTGTCCGCGATTGTCGATGACAAGACAGCCGCAGCCGATCAGTAACCAATGAGCGAATTGGAACGGTTCTTGCACATGATTCATATAGCCTAAAAAATCAATCACGATTGGACAATCTGCCGCTTGTTCTGGCAGCAGCAGATGCCCATAGATCGTTTCATTACCAAGACTTTGAAAAGAAATCGTAAAACAATCGATCCCTTTTAGCAAAGGTGCTTGTTTGGTTCTTTCAAAGGCTAGCGGAAGGGCGTCAAGTTCTTGTTGGACCGAAGCCCAAAAACAGGATCGATCAGTCGCTGTGGATTCAGTCATTTGTCTCTTCCCCCTTCGCTAATACTTTATTGAAAAACAACACTTGGATAAAGGCTGAGCCTGAGATCCCTAAACAAACAAATAAGAATAGGTTCACTTTGCTGCACAATACAAAGACAAGAATGGGGATCACCAATAAAATGATTGCATTCGCCGTACTGCTAAGAACCGCATACGCGGTTTCTTTTGCTGTTTCTTGCAATGATTGGGCAAACAAGCTGTACAAGAGAATGAACACGACGAGATACAGCGCAGCCAAGCTGACGAGGATCACGGCTAAAACGCCAAAGTAAGGTGTAATCATCATCAAGGAATAGATCAACCCAGCAAAGACTGCGACATACGCAATAACAAGACCTTCTAAGAAGAGCCCACGTTTGAGGTTGCTTAAGAATGCTTGCTTGTATCGCTGCCAAATCGGGACATCCCGTTCCTTGTACAATTGATCGATCGTCTGATACAGCGCGATCAATGCTGGTCCTGCGAGAATCAGCGTCATTGCTGGAATCATAAAGAGAAAACTAACAATGATCATATCTGCTAAAAAAGCAAAGACCCGATAGTACCATCCTTCATAAGAAAATAGTCGATTCATTATGATCCTCCAATCAAAACTTGCTGATTTGTGCTGCGGGTGCTGCGTAAACCTGTTTCTTACCTTCTTGTGATTTTGGGTCGTTTCTCAACGTACAGTTTTCTGGGTTGCAGGTCTCACTCAGTGAGCCAATCGCAGTGATTCTTTGTACGGTCACTACGCTCCCTAAGGTCGCCTAGTACTTTTCATCATCTGCTCATCTCCGCTTTCGCTTCGCCTACAGTTGCACTAAGCAAAATACACTAAGTGCAGCTTGCATGTCTCACTACGTGAGCCAATCGCAGTGATTCTTTGCACGGTCACTACGCTCCCTGCGGTCGCCTAGTACCTTGAAACATCAGATTTTGCGCAAAGTGCGCGCAAAACCTGTGTTTCAAAGCAAAGGAGAGGAAAGGTCTTTTTTTTGGCTTCCTTTCCTCTCCTATGGGGGTTATTTTAGTCGTTCGCGGTTTTCGGCCATTTTTTCAGTTTTAATGTCTTTGATTGCATCCCAGTTGTTTGAATCTAAGAAGCTTTCAAAGTCGGTTAGTGTGCTGTCAAATGTTCCTTCATCTTTTGAACGGATCAATGAGATGATCGTGCTGTTGATTTTGGTTTTGATGGCTGTGTTTGAACGTGCTTCAGCAGTTCCGGCATCTGGATCCGTATTTTCGATCACAAAGTGTGGATACAATTTGCCTTCGCCCCATTCTTGCATTTGAGTCAAGGCATTTTCGGTTTTGACTTTCAGTGCATTGACGCGGTCATTGTTAAAGTAGTTGAAACGGCTGATACCATATTTTTTGTTGTAGCCTTCGTTGTCGGTTTGTTCCATTTCTTTGATTTCTGGCAAGTAATCGATTTTGCCTTCATCGTTGTATTCATACGTCACGCCTTCAACACCGAATTTTGTCAAAATTTGTCCTGGTTCATCGATCAAGTACGTGAAGAGTTGGGTTACTTTTGCTGGATCCGCCGCATCTTTTGTGATGTAGTTGATCAACCAGCCAGAGATTCCTGTTTGGTTCAAGGTTGCTTCACGACCAGACGTGCTGGCAGGGCCATCGATTGCGATGTAACGTGTGTCAGAATTTTTCATGAATTCAGTGAAGTTTCCACCTTGTCCACTCGTTCCTGCGACTAAGATCGTTGCATAGTCCCCTTGTTTTACTTTTTCATCATAGGTTGGGCCGTCATCAGTAAAGCTGTCATCACTGATGTTGCCGTCACGATACACTTGATTGAAGGTTTTCAACCATGAGATATATTCTTCATCTAAGTTACGGTCGTAGAAAGCACCATCTTCATCTTCTAATGGAACACCTAAGAAATCTTGCAATTTATCTAAGAATGGTCCTGCTGTTTCGCCGATCGTTGTGAAGCCCATCGGTGTCAAATCAGGGAATTTCTCGCTGATTTCTTTCATGACTTTCACATAGTTTTCTGGAGTCGAAACATCTGGTTTGCCTAATGCTTCATAGACATCTTCACGGATCACAAAGTTGTCGTTGACGGGAATATTGCCGCTTTCGTAGTCTGCTGCTGTGTTGGAATAGTTTGGATAGCCATAAGTTTTGCCATCATCTAAAGCAAACCATTTGAAGGTATCTTCGGTTACGACATTCATCAAATACGGATCGTATTGTTCCGCTAAATCGTTTAATGAGTATGCCCAGCTATCAGCTTTTGTGGCTGCTTGACTGGTTTTATCCATCAACGTCACGATATCAGGCATATCACCACTTGAAATCAAGGCATTTAATTTCGAATCATCCCCTGAAATAAATTCAATATCAATGTTCAAATCTTTTTTGATTTGGGCTGTCGTCACATCTTCACCAAATGGCAAAGCTGTCCAGTCTGAATTGATGTACCATGTGATCTTGGTTGGTTCTTCTTTGGTATCGAGTTTCCATGCTGGTGTCTTTTCATCTAACTCATACCGATCTTTGATAGAAAAATCCGAACTGCTGGCATTGTCTGAGCTGCCGCCACATGCTGCTAAGCTGAGTAATGCTGATGCTGCCAATAAACCGCCTACTACTTTTTTCATGTCTATCCCTCTTTCTATTCTTTTACTGCACCGGCCATCATACCGCCGATAAAGTGTTTTTGAAGCAATGGATATATAATTAAAATTGGCACTGTCGTGATGACGATCGTAGCCAACTGAACCCCACGGGTCGTTGCTTGGACGATAAAGTCGGTACTACCGCTTTCAGTCATCGTACTCAAGTTGGATTGGACGATGATTTCATAAATCTTCATTTGCAGCGGATAGAGATACTCTTTTGTGATATACAGTTTTGTCGTCATAAAATCATTCCATTGGCCAACCCCGTTGAACAAGATGATGGTTGCCAAGGCCGGTTTCGTTAATGGTAAGAAGATTTTATAGAAGATTTGGAATTCACTTGCACCGTCGATCTTCGCCGATTCTTCGAGTGAAGGCGGAATCTCACGGAAAAAGTTCATTAAAATCACGACATCATAATAGCTGAACAAAGCTGGAATAATGTAGACCCAGAAAGAATCCAGTAATCCTAGCGAGCGAATCAGCAAGTACGTTGGAATCATCCCACCACTGAAGTACATGGTGATGACCCCCATCGTTGTATAAATGTTGCGGCCAACCAAGCGTGATTTACTCAATCCGTAAGCCACGATCGCACAAAACAAGGTATGGGTCGCAGCCCCAAGAACCGTTTTTAACACTGAGATCAAGAAGGCACGAGGGATACTTGCGTCGGAAAAAACTTTCCGATAGTTTTCCCAAGTAAAGCCTTTGGGCCATAACACGAGGCCGTTGCCCGCTAATCCAGAACTAGAAGACACGGAGGAAACCAAGATATTCCAAATCGGTACAATGATCATTAACGAGAATAAAATCAAGATCACGGTATTGAAGAAATAAAACCACGTGTTTTCTTTTGCTTTTCTTTTGATCATGTTTTTTCCTCCTATAAGATAACTGAATTGCCGTTGTTCAACTTGCGGGTCACTCGATCCGTGATCACCAATAAGATAACGGAAATGACCGCGATCCCCAAGCCGACAGCAGTTGCATAAGAGAAATCACCTTGCGTCAACCCCATTTTATAAACAAAGGAGTTGATGACTTCTGAACGGTTTTGGTTCTGTGAATTCATCAAAACTAATGTTTGATCTAGGTTTGACCCTAAGATACCGCTCACATTCAGAATCAAGTTTAAGGAGATGATCGGTGTCAGTAATGGCAATGTGATCGAACGAATTTGTCTTAGCTTGCTGGCACCATCGATTCGTGCGGCTTCATAAAACGTTGGATCGATCCGCGACATCCCTGCCAAGTAAAGGATCGTTCCCCAGCCGACTTCTTTCCATAGATCAGAAAGGACCGCGATCCACCAATATTTGCTTGGATCCAATAGATGATTGACCCCTTTGTCCATCAATCCTACAGACATCAGCACTTGGTTGATAAAGCCGTTCGTTGACAGCCAAGAAATCATCATCCCACCTAGCACGATCCATGAGAAAAAATGGGGAATGTATGAAACCGTTTGAATAAATTTCTTCAAGCGGCCATCTTGCATTTCAAAAATCATAATGGCTAACACAATCGGGATCGCAAAACCTAATCCTAATTTCAATAAGCTGATGGCTAACGTATTTCTAACCGCTTCCCAGAAAAAACTGTCATTCATAATGATACGGAAATTCTCTAACCCGACCCATGGTGCTGATGAAATCGTGTCAATCACCGTATAGTTTTTGAAAGCGATTATAATTCCGTAGATCGGAATATAATTAAATACGATCATAAATGCCACGCCGGGAAAAACCATCCAGTGAAGCTGCCGTTGACTATAAAACTTTTGCAGTTTACTCATACACAAAATCTCCTTCTTTCTATCCTCGCAACACTACGTATATCTCCACACTCCGGTGAAACGTTTCTACAAAAAGATTATATCCGCTGCCATTCGAAAATGCAAGCCTTTCCAAATATTTTTTTCAGCTTTTCTTTTTTCACAAATTTTGTTGGGTTCCTCACAAATACAAAAGCTTTTATATCAACGTTTTAAGATAAAATTATTTTCCTAAGAACTTCTAATTAATCAAATTTCACAAATATCACATTTTTCCAACATCGATTGACCTACAGCAATTATTAAAAAACAAAAAGAAACGTTTCACCAAAAGCACAAAAAAGCAGCAATCATCGTTGATTGCTGCTTCGTTCTATTCACTTCTTTTGGGATAGCCAAAATGGTCATAGGCTAACGGCGTTGCGATCCGCCCACGCGAGGTGCGTTTCAAAAAACCTTTTTGGATCAAAAACGGTTCGTACATATCTTCCACTGTTTCGGTTTCTTCTCCGATATTGACAGCGATCGTACTTAATCCCACCGGGCCGCCTTGATACAATTCGATCATCGTGCGGATCAATTTCTGATCGATATAATCCAAGCCAGCATGATCGACTGCCAAAAGCGCCAATGCCTGGTCAGCAACGGTGCGATCGATCAACCCATCCGCTTGCACTTGCGCATAATCGCGAACTCGTTTAAGCAACCGGTTGGCGATCCGTGGAGTGCCTCGGGATCTGCGGGCGATTTCGATCGCCCCTTCTTCCACGATATCCGTTTCAAAGATGGACGCAGTCCGCTGCACGATCTCTTTTAAATCATGGTCTTCATAATATTGCATATGAGAAATGATCCCGAAGCGATCCCGTAGTGGCGCCGAGAGCATCCCCGCCCGCGTCGTTGCGCCGACTAAGGTAAATGGCGGGAGCGGAAAATGAACTGGGTGAGCCGTTGTCCCTTGCCCCACCATGATATCCACATAAAAATCTTCCATTGCCGAATAAAGCATTTCTTCGGCGACACGAGGCAAGCGATGGATCTCATCGATAAACAGAACATCGCCCGGCTGCAGCTCATTCAAGATCGCAATCAAATCCCCTGGTTTTTCGATCGCAGGACCACTGGTCGTCTTGATTTGGACCTGCATCTCGTTGGCGATCACCATTGCCATCGTTGTTTTCCCTAAGCCTGGCGGACCATATAAGAGGACATGATCCAACGCTTCTTCTCGATTTTTCGCCGCTTGGATATAAATCGAAAGCTCCTGCTTGACTTTGTCTTGTCCGATATATTGGGCAAGGGTTTGCGGACGCAAGGATTTTTCGATGATCTCTTCTTGTTCTGTGCTTTCTGGCGAAACAATTCGTTCATCCATCGTCTACTTGCTCCTTACTTTTTCATCATCAATCGGAGAGCTTCCCGCAAGTACTCATCCGTCGATTTTGTGGTATTCGCCGCTAATTGTTTTTCGGCTTTCTTGACTTCTTTTTCGCTATAACCCAATGCTTTCAAGGCTTCCATTGCTTCATCTAAAGCAGTCGTTGCTACGCTTAGAGGAACGATCGCTTCTTCTCCAACCAGTTCAGCCACTTTGCCTTTCAAGTCTAGGATCATTTGCTGCGCCGTCTTTTTACCGACACCTGGGAACTTAGTCAAATAGTTGACGTCCCCATTTTCGACTGCCGTGATCAACCCTGTGTGGTCTTCATTGGCCATGATTGCTAACGCACTCTTTGGTCCAATACCTGAGACACTGATCAATTTTAAAAACAACTGCTTGCCTTCAATCGTGGCAAAGCCGTAGAGACTATGAGCATCTTCACGAATCACTTGGTGCAGATAGATTTTTACTTCTTGGTTCAACTTGCCGCTAAATGAATACGGATTGCCAAAAGCGATCTGATAGCCGATGCCATGGGTCTCAACGACGATATACGCCGGAAAGATATCCGTTACTTTTCCTATGATATATTCGTACATGTGCTTTCCTTTCTGTACATATGTTCCCTTTATTGTAGCACAGACGAGAGGGCAAAAAAAGGACTGTGAACGAAGGAAAAGGCTTAGCAGGAAACAAACGGAGGAAAAACCGTTGTTTCAGTCGCATTTTTTCAAACGAGACATGCTGCTGCGTCTTTTTTTCGCACACAGTTCCTAATACTTACTCAACGAGTGATTTGAATTCGCCATAGCCTTTTTCATCCATTTCTGCTAAAGGGATGAACTTCAATGCTGCCGAGTTGATACAATAGCGCAAACCGCCTCTGTCCTGAGGACCGTCTGAAAAAACATGTCCTAAATGAGAGTCAGCTTCTTTGCTGCGGACTTCTACCCGATGCATGCCGTGAGAAAAATCGGCTTTTTCTTGAATATCTTGGCGACTGATCGGTTTCGAAAAGGACGGCCAGCCACAACCTGCGTCATATTTATCAGTAGAAGCAAACAATGGTTCTCCGTTGACGATATCAACATAGATCCCTTTTTCATAAAAATCATCATACTCGCCAGTAAAGGGGCGTTCGGTTGCATTTTCTTGGGTCACCGCATATTCGATTGGCGACAATTTTTCTTTTAATTCTTTTTTATCTGTCATTTTTTCACCTGCTTTTCCTCTAGACTCATCCTGTATGCTCTATCATGCCTTTTTTCTTAGCGAATGTAAAATGACTTGCTCAAATTATTTAAGGGTTTTGCAGCTTTTCCCAACGAGTCGTTGGTTCCGCAAAATGGTAAAACTGCGGTTGGTCTTTTGTATAGATTTCTTCGGTTAAGACAGCTTCTGGCAAGTTGCCAAATAACCCAGCCGCAAAAAAATAGGTGTGTGTTTCTTTGAGGTAAAAGAACAGACTCGAGCCGCATTGACTGCAAAATCCTCGCTGTGCCCACTCAGAAGAATCGTAACGTCGCAGCCACTTCGCTCCTTGAAGAGCCATCTGGTTCTCCGAACATGGCGCAAGAGCAACCATCGGTCCGCCGTGAAATTTCTGGCAGAGACTACAATGACAAACCGTGATTTCTTTCGCAACTCCCGTCAAGTTGATCGTGACTTCGCCGCAAAGACAACTACCAGAAACATCCATCCTTATTCCTCCTCCGTAAACTCTTGCAACAACTGATAGACCGTAGCGACAGGAAACCCTACGATCGTATAAAAATCGCCGGTTATCGATGAGACAAATACTTTGGCCGCCCCTTGGATCCCATAGGCGCCCGCTTTGTCTTGGTACTCATCTAAGACAAGATACTTGTCGATCTCTTGATCCGTCAAAGGACGAAACACAACTTCCGTCGAAACCACTGCTTGGCGTTGCTGTTTGCCTTTTTGCAAAACGACGGCGCTATGCACCCAATGGGTCCGTCCGCTCATTTTTCGCAACATCGACCGAGCATCTTTACGGTCTACTGGCTTTCCTAAGATTTCTTCATCCACCACGACCGTCGTATCGCTCGCGATCACCAGATCTTCAGGATATGCTTGCGTAATAGCCGCCGCTTTTTCTGCTGCCATCCGTTGGACATAAGGGATCGCCGCTTCGTTCGGTCGGACTGACTCGTCGATATCCGCTGGTATGACCGCAAATTCCGGGACTAACTCCGCTAATAATTCTTTGCGCCGCGGCGACTGTGAAGCCAAAATAATCATTCCATGCCACTCCTTGCTCGATGAGGATCTTGAATTCGTTTGAACATCCGCTCCATGTCGCTGTTGGTGAAATGGATCAGCACCGGGCGACCATGGGGACAGTTGAAGGGATTCTCGCATTTCGCTAAGTCTTGCAACAAGATTCGCGCTTGTGCTTCATTCAAATAGTGATTGGCTTTGATGGATCGTTTGCAGCTCATCATGATCGCTGTTGCTTCACGAAACTTTTTGACACTGACACTTCCTGTGGTCAATAACATATCGATCATTTCGCGGATGATGGCTTCTTCTTCACCGCTAGGATACCACGTCGGGTGCGCCCGGACGATGAAACTATTGGTCCCAAAAGATTCCAGATGGATCCCGACTTCTGCCAGCTTGTCACTTTGTTCCTGCAATTGCAGTGCATCGCTGTTGGGATAATCCAAAACGATCGGCACTAACAATTCTTGCAGATCATTGGTCACTTCGCCGATTTTTTCGCGGTAATACTCATATTTGATTCGTTCTTGTGCCGCATGCTGGTCGACGATATATAGCCCCGCCTCGCTTTGGGCAAACAAATAGGTCCCATGCATCTGCCCAAAATAATCCAGTTGGGGAAAACGCTCCTTCGCTGGTTCTTCTTCCAGCAACCGTTCGACCGTTTTCAGGTAGTTGCGGTCATCCCCATGCATTTCCGGGTGAAGAGTCGCTTGACTTTGCAGATCTTGCGCCGTAAGCTCTGGCGTCTCATCTGGAAGAAAGGCAGGCGCTTCTGGCAGCGGCGCTTTTGTTTCCGTCTGTTCTTCCACAAATGGTTTTCGGACAGGCTTATTTGGCAACGTCTCTTCCAAACTGCGAAAGGTTTCCTCAGTTTCTTCCAACAAGTTTTCGCTAGATTCCTGTGGCATTTCTGGAAGTTTTCCACCTTCCTCCACAGGCTTTTCCACAGAGTTATCCACAGTCTGTTGATAAGTACTGCCCTGCACCTCAAATTTCCCGGTTTCGCGATTATAAGACAACCCAGAAGTCGAATTTCCTGCTGACTCCAGTTCCAAGCCAAGCTGCTGGGCTTTTGGCTGATCGGCAACTTTTTTCTTAAACCGCAGATTGTCAGCGGCGTTAGGAATCAAATTGATTTCCCGCAGCGCCTCATTGATGGCTTTACTGATTAGTTTGGTCAGTTCTTCTTCTTTTGACAAACGAACTTCTTGCTTAGTCGGATGAACATTGACATCGACTAATAAGGGATCCATTTTGATTTCAAGGACAGCTAATGGAAAACGACCGACCATCAATTTTGATCCGTAACCAGCAACGATCGCTTTATTCAAAGCGAAGTTGCGAATATAACGACCATTGATGATCGTGGATAAATAGTTGCGGCTAGCTCGGGTGACTTCTGGCAGTGACACAAAGCCAGTGACTTTAAAGTCGAGGTCCTCAGTATCGATCGCGATCATTTTTTTGGCGGTTTCCACCCCGTAGATCCCGGCGATAGTTTGTTTTAACTGCCCACTTCCAGTGGTGCTCAACATCTTATTGCCTTCATGAACGAGACGAAAAGCCACTTCTGGATGGCTCAGGGCGATCCGATTGACGATATCGCCGATATTTGCTAGTTCCGTTTGCAGCGTCTTGACATATTTCAAGCGTGCCGGTGTATTGTAAAAGAGGTTTTCCACAGTGATCTTGGTTCCTTGCCGCAAGTTGGCAGGCAAATGCTCTTCAACAGCGCCGCCTTTTAAGCGCACAAAGGAGCCTTGTTGGGCGCCTTTGACTGCCGTTTCAATCGAGAGGATCGAAACCGAAGCGATACTAGGCAAAGCTTCCCCGCGAAACCCGAGGGTACGTATTCGAAACAAGTCATCTCGATTGTGGATTTTACTGGTGGCGTGGCGTTTAAAGGCAGTCAAGACATCCTCTTCTGCAATTCCTTCGCCATTATCGATGACCTGGATTTTACGCAAGCCTGCTTCTTCAATAAAAATATCGATTTGGGTACTGCCGGCATCCACGGCGTTTTCAACTAATTCTTTGACGACAGAAGCTGGTCGCTCAACGACTTCTCCTGCCGCGATTTGGTTCGCCAGACGTTCGGATAACTCTTGGATCTTTCCCATCTGCTGACCTTCTTTCTAAATTCGTTTTTGCAGCTCGTACAATGTATTCAGAGCATCCATCGGGGTCATTTCCAACAGATTCAATTTCTTCAACTGATCGATAACGCCGATTTCTTCCGTAGATACTTCGCTAAACAACGACAACTGCTGACTTTCTTCGACGACTGGTTTTGGCTGTACCGTCGGTTCATGTTCTTCCAGCGCTTTTAAGATCGTGGCTGCGCGCTGTAAGAGTGCACTTGGCAGTCCAGCGATTTTGGCTACATGGATCCCATAGCTTTTATCTGCGGGCCCTTCCATCATCTTATGCAAGAAGACGACTTCGCCTTCTTTTTCAACGGCACCAACATGGACATTGCGCAAGTGTGCCAATTCCTCATCTAAAACCGTCAGCTCATGATAATGGGTGGAGAAAAGTGTTTTGGCATGAACTTCTTTGTGGATATATTCAATGATGGCTTGTGCCAATGCCATCCCATCATAGGTCGCAGTCCCACGCCCTAACTCATCAAACAAAATCAAGCTGTTAGGCGTTGCATGACGCAGCGCTTGGTTGGCTTCCATCATCTCCACCATAAACGTACTTTGACCGGCGATCAGATCATCGCTGGCACCGATGCGAGTAAAGATCCGATCGAAAATCGGCATCTCTGCAGATTGTGCAGGTACGAAACAGCCAATCTGCGCCATAATGACTAGCAAGGCAAACTGCCGCATGTACGTACTTTTCCCAGACATATTTGGTCCTGTGATCAAAAGGATCTCTGTTTCTTCATCCATCACGATACTATTCGGAATGTACTCTTGGTGACCAAGGACTTTTTCCACTACAGGATGACGGCCATCGATGATCGATACCGCTCGTTTTTTCGCTACTGTCGGCCGCACGTATTGGTAGCGTTCCGAAACCGTGGCGAAACTTTGTAAGACATCGACTGCGCTGACGGCTTTGGCTAACTTTTGTAGACGGGTGATACTCTTTTTCACTTCTTCACGGACATCAAGAAACAGGCGGTATTCCAAATCCACCGATTTCTCTTCGGCTTCTAAAATCAAAGTCTCCAGTTTTTTCAACTCGGGTGAAATAAAGCGTTCCGCATTGGCTAACGTTTGCTTGCGCTCGTAGCGAGAGGTATCTAAATTCACTAGATTGGCTTTCGTGATCTCAATATAATAGCCAAAGACGCGGTTGAACCCAACTTTCAAGTTTTTGACTCCTGTCGCTTGGCGTTCGTTGGCTTCTAATTCCGCCAGCCATTGCTTGCCGTTACGCATCGCCGTACGGTATTCATCTAATTGTTGATGGAACCCGTCTTTGATGATGTTGCCTTCTGTGATCTGCAACGGGGCATCTTCATCGATCGCCGCTTCGATCAGTGCAACCAAATCATCTAAGGGCGTTAATTCCAGCAGCAAGTCATTCCACTCACCACGGTTGATCCCCTGCAGCAATTGCGCGATCAAAGGCACTTGCTCCAAAGAAGATTTCAACTGCAGCAAATCGCGGCCATTGACATTTCCGAAGGCGACCCGTCCGACTAAGCGTTCCATGTCATAGACTTTCGTCAACGCTTCTTGCAGATCTGCTCGTTCAAAGAAACTGTCCAGTAACGATTGGACCATATCTTGGCGAGCAGTGATTTTCTTTGGCTGGATCAAGGGACGGTCCAACCATTGCTTTAACAAACGGCCACCCATTGCGGTTTTTGTCTCGTCCAACAACCACAAAAGAGTCCCTTGTTTTTTGCCGGTTCGAATCGACTGCGTCAATTCTAAGTTGAATTTGGAATAATGATCCATTTTCAAGGCATGATCCGGCTGATATTCCACGGCTTGCTGAATATGCGCTAAACTGCGTTTTTGGGTGATCGCCAAATAACTTAGCAACTTCCCTGTGACTACTTTTTCTAACTCTTGGGAGAGAGGTTCTGTTAAAAATTGAAATTCAGCATTTTCTTCCAACGTTTCTTGCTTAGAAAACACGACATTCAAGCGATTGGTCAGTGTTGTTCGCAATGATTCAGGGATCTCGCTGCACAAAACGACTTCTTTCGTTTGCAGAGCGGCGGCCTCATTTACGACGGCTTCTTCATCTTCCAATTGCGCTGCTTTTAATTCACCGGTACTTAGATCGACATAGGCAAAGCCAAAACGCTCCCCCTGCTGCAAAACAGCTGTCAAAAAGTTGTTTTCTTTGGCGGATAGGCCTTTACTGTCCATCACCGTTCCCGGCGTGATCAGTTGAACGACTTCGCGTTTGACCATTCCTTTGGTGGTTTTTGGATCTTCCACTTGCTCACAAATCGCTACTTTGTAGCCTTGCTCGATCAAAGTGTCGATGTAATTGCTGGCAGCGTGGTAAGGCACCCCACACATAGGGATCGGTTCCTCCGCATTTTTGTTGCGGCTGGTTAACGTCAGTTCTAAAATTTGTGCTGCCTTGACAGCATCCTCATTAAATAATTCATAGAAATCCCCTAAACGATAGAATAAAAAAGCATCTTGGTACTGAGCCTTGATGCTTAAATACTGTTCCATCATCGGGGTATTTTTAGTTTTTTGAGGCATTGGTTTCATCCTCCTCGATGGCTTTATTCATTTTCTTTTGGATCTCCGTCGTGACATATTGCAGCAATTCATCTGCTTGCAGTAACGCTTGGCGATAAGCAACCACTAAAGGATGCTGCTCGTATTCGTTTGTCAATGACGCATAACGCTGCTCGGCAGCTTTTTTTGCTTCGGGTTTCTCATAATGCTCAAATTGAACGATCTCTTTTTGCGCTTGCTTCAGCGCTTCTTCCAGCTCCAATAGCCCTTGGTTTTGCAAGGCTCGTGCTTGGATTTCTTGAAATTCTTGAACGATCGGATGATCAGACAAGAGCTTTTGCAAAGCAGCCAGCTCTTGGGCAACGTGTGGTTCTTTGACTAATTGCTCTTCCATGCTTCTCCTATTCTGTAAACGGGCGATCTTCACTGATTTGGATCGGACGGATCGATTTTGCTTTACCAGTGGCTTCATCAATCTCAAGCAAGCAAGCCGACAAAATACTGCGGCCTTTTTCAATCACTTCAAATCGTTGCGGCAGTGCCGTCAAAAATTTCTCAATGACTGGTTCGCGTTTCATTCCCAAAATCCCATCATAAGGACCGGTCATACCGACATCTGACAAATAAGCCGTTCCTTGGGGCAAAATCCGCGCATCATTGGTCTGGACATGGGTATGCGTGCCGACGACTGCCGAAACACGGCCATCCAAATACCAGCCCATCGCTTGTTTTTCGCTGGTGGTTTCCCCATGAAAATCCACAAAGATAAACGGTGTACGTTTGCGGGCAATCGCAACCAGTTCATCCATTTTGCGAAACGGATCATCAAGGTCTACCATGAACGAGCGAGCTTGCATATTGATCACCGCCAATTCAATGGTGTTGACTTTCACAAACACCATGCCGACGCCCGGTGTTCCTTCTGGAAAATTGGCTGGACGAATCATTTTCTTCGCATCGCCAATAAATTCAAAAATGTCACGGTTGTCCCATGCATGATTGCCTAATGTCACGACATCGACACCATCTTGCAAAAATTTCTTATAGATTTTACCAGTGATCCCACGACCCGCCGCTGCGTTCTCACCGTTCGCGATCGTCACCTGTGGTCGATACACCTTCTTTAATTTTGGAAGGTACTCCGTGATCGTTTCTCTTCCTAATGAACCAACTACATCTCCAATGAATAATACCCGCACACATTTTTCCTCTTCTCTTTTAGCTTCTTTTCTATTATAAGGGTTTTGGTCCAGAAAAAAAAGGTTCTTTCACTTGCGGTTCTTCCCTGCAGCAAAACAAAAAAACACGCTAGACTCTTTCGCATGGGTCTAGCGTGTCGCTCGATTCTCTTAGGAAACAGTGGTGTCCTCTTGTCCTACATGTTCCACGATCGCCACGATCAAATCACGGGCTTTTTCCATCGCTTCCACAGTAATAAATTCATATTGTCCATGGAAGTTTTCACCACCGACAAATAAGTTCGGTGTTGGGATCCCTTTATAGGTGATTTTCGAGCCATCGGTCCCACCACGAAACGGCGCTTCGATCGGCGTCACGCCAATCGCTTGCATCCCTGCTCGGGCAGCTTCGATACTGCGGGGATCTTTCTTGATCAAATCCCCCATATTGTAATATTGGTCATACAGCGTATAGGTGATACGTTCTTGCCCATAAGCTGTGTTCAGTTCGTCAATGATCCCCACGATGTTGGCTTTTCGCTGTTCAAAAAGCGTATGATCATGATCACGAATGATATAAGAAACTTCTGCTCGACCAATATGTCCCGTCAAATTGTGCAGCAGATAGAATCCTTCATACCCACGAGTGCGTTCAGGAACTTCCTCTGCTGGTAATGCATCGTCGATTTGATGCGCGATTTTCAAAGCGTTGACCAAACGACCATAGGCAGTCCCAGGATGCACACTCGTACCATCGATCGTTATATCAATACGAGCAGCATTAAAGGTTTCATATTCCATATGCCCCACACGACCACTGTCCATCGTGTAAGCAAATGCCACTGGAAAATCCGCCGCATCAAAGCGATCAGCGCCAGTCCCAATCTCTTCATCAGGACCAAAAGCAACCCAGACATCGCCACGTTTATGCGCATCCATCGTTTGTAAGATGCGCAGCGCGTCAATGATCTCTGCGATACCAGCTTTATCATCTGCCCCCAGCAGGGTCGTTCCATCCGTTGTGATCAACGTTTCGCCGATATAGTCTTTGAGGTTCGGAAATTCAGCAGTTGTCATATAAATGGCTTTTTCTTTATTTAAACAAACATCCTTGCCATCGTAATTTTCATGGATCTGCGGCTGAATATTTTCAGCTTCGAAATCTGCCGTATCTACATGGGCAATAAAGCCAATCGCCGTTTTTTCAGGATTACCAGGTAGACGTCCGATCACAAAACTATTCTTTTCGTAGTAAGCAACATCCGCTACCCCCATCTCGATCAACTGATCTTTCAATAAAAGAGCCAACTCAACTTGTTCCGGCGTCGTTGGGATGCTCTGACTCGTCGCGTCCGAGCGAGTATTCATTTTTGCATAGGTCAAAAAATCCTTTAAGATTGCTTTCAATTCTGCACGTCCTTTTTCTTCAATTATTTTGTTCTCCCTATAACGACAGGGGACGATTGTCCGTTTCGTGGATCACTTGTCGAAAATCAACAAAGCCAGCTGCTAACCCGCGCAGCAAGATTTCTGCCGTTCCCATATTGGTGGCTAAAGGAATCTCGTATACATCCGACAAGCGAATCAATGCCGTTACATCTGGTTCATGGGGTTGTGCGGCTAAAGGATCGCGCAAAAAGATCACCATGTCCAAATCATCTTGCGAAATCATGGCGCCAATTTGCTGATCTCCTCCCAGCGGTCCTGACTTGTAGCGGTGGACAGGCAACTGGGTTGCTTCTTCGATCCTCTTCCCCGTAGTTCCTGTTGCAAAAAGTTCGTGCTGCGCTAAAATTTCTCGATAGGCAGTCACTAATTTTACCATTACATCCTTTTTTCGATCATGAGCAATCAATGCGATTTTCATTTGCTGCATTCCCCCTTTTTTCTATTGTACCAATTTATTTTCTTTGCGACCGAGAAAAAACAAAAAAACATAGCACAGATGCCGCAAACCGGCTGTGCTATGTCTAAAGGATTCCTTTTAAATCAGTTGTAATTCTTTTAAGGCTAACCAGATGCCATCTTCATCATTGCTAGCGGTCACCATATCTGCGACTTGTTGGATCGCAGGGACCGCATTGCCCATGGCCACACCGACACCTGCGGCGGTCAGCATCTCACGATCGTTTTGGCCATCACCAAAGCAGATCACATCTTCTTGCGCTATCCCTAATTGTTCCGCGACACACAGGATCGTTGCTGCTTTGGAGCCTTCTTTTGGAACGACATCCACACTGTTTTCATGCCAACGCACAAAACGCAGTTTGCTATATTTCTCGTCAAAGAAATGCTCATACTCTTTTCCGTAAAAAGCCAATGCTTGATAAACTTCTTTTTCTTCGGGAAAATCCATGTCCAACTCAGGAAGTTGGGCACCAAAAGAATGCATCGCTGCTTCCATTTTAGCAATATCCAACGAAGACGCTCGTTTCGCTGTATCCATCCCGACAAATGCCGTGTCGATCCCAAGCTCTTGGGCTTCTGCCACGAAAGCAGCCAATTGCGTTTCATCGAGTAAGTTTTTATATACCTGCTGATGCGAAAGAAAAGCAGCTGCCCCATTACATAAAATGTAATTATCAAAGGACAACGAACGAATAATATCTTGGGCGTGGAAACGACTGCGCCCAGTGGCAACGGTCACGAAATGGCCAGCATCTCGTAAAAGATCAAGGGCTTTTAGCGTACTGTCTAGTGGCTGTTTGTTCGAGTCAAGCAAGGTTCCATCAATATCAAAGGCAAAGAATTTCCGATTCATAAAAGGTTAAGGCTCGCTTTCTATTAAGAAGTAACTAAGATTTTGGTCTTGGTTGCGGTCATTTTTACAAAAAACAGCAAGAAAAACCGTACATACTTATTCTTAACACAAATAGGCGCTGATTTCAACGCTCCGTTAAGGGATGATAGCTTCTTCCTGGAGAAATGTTAGAGAAAAGAAAAAAAGAAGCATCGCTGCTTCTTTTTATAGGTTCTGATTAGTCGACATAGGTCGATTTTGAGTTGTTCAACCATGCGTAACCCAGCCCCATGACCAAGCCACCGCCGATATAGTTGCCGATAAAGGCAAAGACTAAATTATGGATCACACTGCCGACAGTCATACCTGCCAAGTGTCCGCCTGAAGCCCAGAAAGCTAAAGTAAATGCTGGGAAGTTAGCAATAACGTGTTCAAAGCCTAAGAAAGCAAAGATAAAGATGATGAAAATGATGGCCGCTATTTTTCCGGCGTCATCTTTCATCCGCATACTTACTAACACGGCTGTGTTTACTACGATATTGGCAAACATCGCTTCTACTAAAATTTGGATAGTGGATTTTTCTAATTTCGCAGTGATCGAGGTCAGCATAAAGTTATCTGCTGTCAGTCCTTGGAACGGACCTGTCAGCGCAACGATCGAGCCAAAGATCACGCCGCCGATCAAGTTGAATAAGACGCACGTAAACAAAATTTTCAATGCCAAAGGAATACTTAGACGTTTCCGGTAAACCCCAACAGTCATATATAACATATTCGATGTTCCTAATTCTGCGTTCATATAAAGAATCATGACTAAAGACCAGCTAAACATAAATGCATACAAAATTTTTCCTAACCCGTGAACCATAGATTCACCTTTCATAGCGATCGCAAAAGCAATAGCTGTTCCGAGGGTCAAGAATAAACAAGCCATCATCGCACGTACAGCGTAACGCAAATAACTACTCTTGATCAGATCGATTTTCTTTTCTATGGAAGAATCGATCTTCTCAAATAATGGGGATACTGGATTCATTTTTTCTACTCCTTTTATGAATAATTTCACTTCGTTATCATTTGCACAATACTTTCATATTCTAATGACGAAAAGCTGTTTTGTAAAGAGATATTTGAAAATATAAGTAATTAATGAAAAATTTCAAGCTTTGTTTTCATCAAATCCAAAGTCAGCTCCATCTTGACTTTTGCCCCTAGTTTGTCGTATACTATTCCTTGTGTAAAATAATGCAGCAGGAAAATAACAGCTCGTCACCAGTTCGTTGCCCCTCGGGTGCAATTGCGTAACCGCGGCTGCAAAGGTGAAGATTGAAGAACGAACTGCACGAATGTGAGTTTTTCAACGGATTATTTTACTCCAAACTATTTTATTGGAGGAACTAAATTATGTCTCGTTATACAGGACCATCATGGAAAATTTCTCGTCGTTTAGGAATTTCTTTATCAGAAACTGGAAAAGAATTGGCACGTCGCCCTTACGCTCCAGGTCAACACGGACCAAACAGCCGTGGCAAAAAATCAGAATACGGTATGCAATTAACTGAGAAACAAAAATTGCGTCATATGTATGGCATGAACGAACGTCAATTCCGTACATTGTTTATCAAAGCAAGCAAAATCAAAGAAGGTAAACACGGTGTTAACTTCATGATCTTGTTAGAACAACGCTTAGATAACGTTGTTTACCGTCTAGGTTTAGCAACTACTCGTCGTCAAGCACGTCAATTAGTAAACCACGGTCACGTTTTAGTTGATGGCAAACGCGTTGATATCCCTTCATACCACGTTGAAGTTGGACAAGTCATCAGCGTTCGTGAAAAATCACAAAACATCTCAACAATCAAAGAAGCAGTTGAAGCAACAGCTGGCCGCGCGTCATTTGTAAGCTTTGATAGCGAAAAATTAGAAGGTTCATTAACTCGTTTACCTGAGCGTGATGAATTGTCTGCAGAAGTTGACGAAGCACTAGTCGTTGAATTCTACAACCAAAAACTTTAAGATTTCAACCGACACGATTCCTTTTTGGAATCGTGTTTTTTTGTGGAATCAACGGATTTACGGATCCTCTTAAGAAGACCCTTGAAAAAATACTAAAAAAACCGACAATGATACATCGCTGTATTCATTTGCCGGTTTTGTTCCTATTATTTTATTAGATAAAGTTCGCAACAGATTCGCCTTCTTCTTGCTTTTGGCGATAATTAAACATGAGCAGCTCTGTTTGGCGACGTTTGAAAATGATCTTTCGTAAGTTTCGTGGCACGAATTTACGGATGTCTTCTTCATTGTACCCCACTTGGAGCTTGTTCTCATCTAAGATAATTGGTCGTTTCAATAAGTTCGGGTATTTTTCGATCAATGAAAGTAGCTCTTCTAGTTTCAACTCTTCTAAATCAATGTCTAACTTTTGGTACACTTTCGAACGAGTAGATATAATGTCTTCCGTTCCATTTTTCGTTAAAGAAAGAATCTCCATTAGTTCATCACTATTTAATGGATCGCTAAAAATGTTTCTCTCTTTAAATGGTAGTTCATTTTCGGTCAACCATGCACGGGCTTTACGACATGACGTACAGCTGGGTGTTGTATATAGTGATATCATTTGTTCATTCTTCCTTTCTCTTTGATGTACTTCGATTTTTTGTCTGGTGCTCAACCTTCGATTTGATCGATCGTTTCCTGTTTGACGATATCGGCGATTCGAATATTGATCTCTTTGACTTTCAAAGAAGTCAAGCGGCTAATTTCTTCTAAGACCACTTCTTGGACTTGTGCAAAGAGTTTGGGGATATCTTTGCCGTAAGCCACGATTACTTCCAAATCAACTGCAACCTCTTCTTTGCCAACTTCCACATCAATACCAGAAGCGACTTGCGGCTGTTCTTCAAGGTTTTCGGTCATATCTGAAAGAAATCTGCCATTTACACTAATCAAGCCATCAATTGACTGCAAAGCGACACCAACAATTGTTTCAATGACTTTCTCTTCAAAGGACAGTGGACTTGCTTGCGCTGCTTCATTAGACACATTCGTTGTTTGCTGATCGTCAGTCATTTTTCACACTCCTTGGTTAAATAAGAAAGGATACTAGAGACATCGCAAAGTCGCATACACGACCTTGTCTAAAGTGGACATTCCTCTTGGGAATTTTTTTCCCTACCTTTCTAGCATAAATTCTTTTTGTTTTTTTTACAAAGAAAAACACTTGTTTTCGGAATAAATTTATCATGCGGAATAAAATGAATGCGCTAAAAAAATCTCAAAGCATAATTTTCTTGAAATGATTCGTTTTTCTTGACAAAAAAAAGAAAGCAGCTACACTGCTCTCCTTTTTTCTTTGTTATTTTGACAAGGCATCTAATGGATCAATCAGTTGATGCCGGGCTAAACTAGGTGAAAGACTAACTTCAAAATGCAAGTGAGGACCTGTACTGTTCCCCGTACTTCCCATGGAAGCAATCACTTCGCCTTGTTCCACCGTCTGCCCAACCTCTACTAAATTGCGGTGATTGTGAGCATACAGTGTCGTCAAGCCATTTTGATGTTCGATCGCTACATAATTCCCCCAGGAAGCATGATATTCTGAGCGAATCACCGTTCCTGAAAGACTAGCCATGATCGGGGTTCCTTGAGGTGCTGCAAAGTCGACCCCACGATGGAACCCGCTACCCCGTGGACCAAACATTGATGAGATGACCGGATCACTAACCGGATAAATCATTTTTTCATTACCCGTTGGCAACTCTGCTTTCTCTTTGTCATAACTCGTCAACGCATAAGCTTCGATCAAAGCGTTCAATTTTTCATTGTATTGCGTATCTGATGCATACCGTCCCGTCAAATATTCCGTGGCATCTTCATAGGTTTCGGTTTCTGACTTCCAAGCGCCTTTATAAAAATTCGGATTGTGAGCCAATCCTTCTTTCAACAATTTCGCATAATCTTTTAAAGAAGATTCGATGCTGTGATACTGACGGAAGGTCGAACGGATGGTGTACAAATTGCCGTTTCCATCGTCTTCTTGTGTTGGAAAAGAAACCCCATTTCCTTCATATAGTCCTTTGATCCCAAAAAGATTATAGAACGGCTCCTGACTCAACTGACTTTGCCCACTACCGGATTCTAAGATTGCTTGGGCAATCATCACAGATGCGTAAAGATCTTCTTCTAAGCCGACTTTACGGGCATCCTCACCAATCTCCATAATAAAGTCCCATGTTTCTTTGACTGGGGTGACTTCAAATTTTGACGTGCCACCAGTCTGAGGTGTTGTGATTGTCAATTCAGGTACATTGGGCACTTCCTTGATCTCAGGCGTTGGCTGGCTCGGGTTCGTTTCTGGTTTTGTCGGTTGACTTGGTTCTTCCTCTGGATCTTGTTCCTCCGGTGCCGGTTCCGGAATTGGCGTAGGCTCGGGTTCTGGTGTCGGTTCCGGAGCAGGCTCAGTTGGTTCTGACGGTTCTGAACTTGGCTCTGGTTCCGGTGTTGGTTCCGGACTCGGCTCCGGTTCTGGTGTTGGCTCCGGGCTGGGCTCTGGTTCCGGCGCCGGTGCTGGTTGTGCCGGAACAGCTTCATCATTTTCAGCTGGCGTTCTTGGCACGTCAGACTCTCCGGTCGATGCTTCTGTAGTTGCTCCTCCGTCTTCACTTGACACAGACATCAAGGCACTCGTTTGATCAACATTTGATTCACGACTCACAGCAGAAGCCGCAGCAGAAACCGGCAATAGGGTCAACAATTGACTGGAAATGACAGAGATTGCCATCCATTTTTTCATTTTCATTAAATAAGTCATCCTCCTTTGTCACACCTTCTATCATACCTAAAAAGCACCTAATTTTATAATCATTTTTTGCATCTCTGTGTGAAAAAAAGGAAAACACTGATATAGTGACGTTTATAACAATTCTCTTCACCAAATCTAGCATTTTATTCTCTTTTCTTCTATAAAAAATACGCCAAAAACCTGCTTTATTTATGTAAAAAGTGCTTTTCCTATGAAAAACAGCAGCGAGCGTCCTCCCTGCTGTTTTGCTCTACCTTGATTCAATATCGATATATTCGCGATCGCTGGACACTTCTTTATAGGCGGGGCGCATGATTTTTTGTGCGTTGACCAGCTCTTCGATCCGATGGGCGGACCAACCGACGATCCGTGCAATAGCAAACATTGGTGTATACAGTTCTTCTGGTAGATCCAACATGTTATAAACAAACCCGCTGAAAAAGTCGATATTGGCACTGACTCCTTTGTAGATTTTGCGCTTTTCATTGATGACTTGAGGAGCAATACGTTCCACCATCGTATACAATTGATATTCTTGCCAAGCTTCTGATCCTTTTTCTTGCGCCAGTTTTGCCACATAATTTTTAAAAATCGCCGCACGGGGGTCGTTGTCGCTATATACCGCGTGGCCCATGCCATAAATCAAGCCTTTACGGTCAAACGCCTCTTTATCTAAGACTGCTTCCAAATAGCTGCGGATAGCCTGTTCATCGGTAAGGTCAGCAACGTTGCGCTTCAAATCCCCCATCATTTCCGTCACTTTGATATTGGCGCCACCGTGTTTAGGTCCTTTCAAAGAACCTAGCGCTGCAGCAATCGTTGAATAGGTATCCGTCCCACTGGAGGTAACGACTCGTGTCGTAAAGGTTGAATTATTCCCGCCGCCATGTTCCATATGCAAAACAAGTGCCATATCCAATGTTTGGGCTTCTTGGAAGCTATATTCTTTCGTTGGGCGCAGCATAGTCAAAATCGTTTCAGCTGTACTCAACTCTTCGGTCGGGCGGTGGATATACATACTCTCCCCTTGATTATAATGATTGTAGGCATGATAGCCGTAGATTGCCAAGAGCGGAAAGACACTGATCAGCATCAGACTTTGTTCCAATACATTTTCAATGCTGATGTCATCTGCTTGTGGATCATAACTTGCCAGTGTCAAGATACTGCGAGATAAACTATTCATGATATCAGAAGAAGGTGCTTTCATAATGACGTCACGAACAAAATTGGTCGGCAAAGTACGTTTTTCTGCTAATAGGCAATGAAACGCCGCAAGATCTGTTTTATTTGGCAGTTCGCCAAAAAGTAATAAATATGCAACCTCTTCAAAGCCACAGCGTTTTTCATTGACGAACCCTGCAACTAACTCATTGATGTCAATTCCGCGATAACGCAGTTCGCCACAAGCCTCGATCGGTTTTCCGGCAATGATTTTTTCTGGATAAATAGTCGAGATTGTCGTTAATCCAGCTAATACACCAGTTCCATTCAAATCCCTCAGTCCACGCTTAACGTCATATTCTGAATAAAGATTCACATCGATCAAATTGTATTTCTCACATTGCGATGCCAGATATGCCATTTTCTCTTTCTTTTCTAATCTTTCCACGGTGATGTTACCTCCAATCTTTCTCCGAACCAGCTACTTTAATGTTATTTAACCGTATACAAACATCGTTAAAATAACCATCCGATAGAATCGCTGCTTTTTAACAAACTTTCACACATTATAGCATGATGTCGAGAAAATGAAATATTTTTCATAAATTTAATTGATTTTTTAAATTATCAACGTATAATTATTCCTAATAAGTACGATTATCTTCGTAAAAGGAGGATTCTTATGAAGTGGCAAACTCAATTAACCGTCAATGACACGCAATACACGTATATTGACTTAGCGAAAATCACCCAATCTTTAGGAGCTGATTTATCTCGCTTGCCCTACTCCATTCGAGTTTTATTGGAAAGTGTTGCTCGTCATCAAGACGAGGAAATTACAGAGGATTATTTACCATTTTTAGCGAATTGGCAGGCAGAAAGCCCTACTGGCGTCGTGCCATTCAAACCAGAGCGGGTCGTCTTGCAAGACTTTACTGGGGTGCCGGCAGTCGTTGATTTGGCTGCCATGCGGGATGCGATGGTCGCTTTAGGCGGTGCCGCAGAAGACATCAATCCTGAGATCCCCGTCACACTCGTCGTCGACCACTCTGTGCAAGTCGATCAAGCTGGTACGCCTGGGGCGATCGCTTTTAATACGGAGCGGGAATTTGAACGCAACGCAGAACGCTATCAATTCTTGAAATGGGCGCAAGGTTCTTTCGACAATTTCGAAGTCGTTCCGCCTGAAACAGGGATCATTCATCAAGTCAACATCGAATCGTTGTCTGATGTAATCTTGCAAAAAATACATGAGGGACAACGACTACTGTTTCCTGATATATTGCAAGGAACCGATTCTCACACCACGATGATCAATGGTCTGGGGGTTCTCGGTTGGGGGGTTGGCGGTATTGAAGCGGAAGCTGCGATTCTTGGCGAGCCTTCTTTCTTCCCTACACCTGAAGTCATTGGAGTGAAGTTTATCAACGAGATGCCTGCAGGTACCACCGCTACCGATTTAGCACTAAAAGTAACTGAAGTACTGCGAATCGAAAAAGTGGTTGGAAAATTTGTCGAATATTTTGGTCCTGGCTATCGCCATTTAAGTTTAGCTGATCGAGCAACGCTAGCAAACATGGCTCCCGAATATGGTGCGACTTGCGGCTTTTGTCCGATCGATCAAGAGACCTTGAACTACTTAGCAACGACCGGTCGCTCCACCAAGCTGATCGAACTCGTTGCCGCTTACGCCAAAGCCAACCATTTCTTTTATGATGAAACGACCGTGCCGACCTATACTAAGACGATCACCATTGATCTAGCAGAAGTTCAGCCGGCATTAGCGGGCCCCAAACGCCCGCAAGATCGGATTTTGCTTCCGGCGGTCCATCATGATTTTGAGCAATCTGTCACGGCAGCCGTTGGTCCTAAGGGCTTTGGTCTTTCGGAGGATGAATGGCAAAAAGAAGCCAGCGTTACTTGGCCAGATGCTGCACCTGACAAATTAGCGACCGGCGATATCGTTTTGGCGGCAATCACTAGCTGTACGAATACTAGCAATCCTTTCGTCATGCTCTCTGCAGGCTTATTGGCCAAAAAGGCCGTTGAAAAAGGTCTGACTGTTCCGCGTACGGTCAAAACCTCCCTTGCACCTGGCTCCCAGATCGTGACCACCTATTTGCAAAACAGTGGTTTATTGCCGTATTTAGAGCAACTCGGCTTTTATTTAGTGGGCTACGGTTGTACTACCTGTATCGGAAATTCCGGTCCTTTAGAAGCGCCGGTCGCTGAAGCAATTGAGGCAGAAAATCTATTGGTAGCATCGGTTCTGTCAGGCAATCGGAATTTTGAAGGAAGAATCCATCCACAGATCAAAGCCAATTATTTGGCTTCACCGCCGTTAGTAGTTGCCTATGCGATTGCTGGCAGCATTCGCAAAGATCTGACAAAAGAACCATTAGCTATCGTCAATGACGAGCCGGTGTATTTGTCTGATATTTGGCCAAGCAATGAAGAAGTAAATGCCTATGTTCAAGAATACGTCGGACCAGAAGCATTTCGTGCTGCCTACGAGCATCTTTTTGATGCCAATGAACGCTGGAATGCGATCGAAACCACCACGAGCGCATGTTATGAATGGGAGGAACAATCCACTTACATCGCTCATCCGCCCTACTTTGAAACATTGACCAAAGAGCTGCCTAAACCAGATGTCTTAGCTGATTTAAAAGTTCTAGCAAAATTGGGTGATTCGGTCACCACTGACCATATTTCTCCTGCTGGCAGCATCAGTATGGATTCTGCAGCTGGAAAATTTTTACAAGAAAAAGAGGTTCCGTATCGTGAATTCAACTCCTTTGGCTCGCGGCGCGGCAATCATCAGATTATGATGCGGGGAACTTTCGGCAACATCCGTCTGCAAAACCAGCTGGTTCCTGGCAGTACTGGCAGTGTCACGCATTATTTTCCAACTGGGGAAACCTTGTCGATATTTGACGCCGCTATGAATTACCAAAAAGCCGGCCAAAGCTGTATCATTTTAGCTGGTAAAGATTATGGCATGGGTTCTTCTCGCGACTGGGCCGCCAAAGGAACACAATTGTTAGGCGTTAAAGTCGTTTTAGCAGAAAGCTTCGAACGGATCCATCGCAGCAATTTGGTCATGATGGGGATCATTCCTCTTGAATATCTGGCTGGTGAAAGTGCCGCCTCGTTTGATTTGGACGGCAGCGAAGCATTCTCGATCGCTTTGCCAGAAGAGCCAGTGGTCAAGCAGCTGATCGAAGTCACCGCTCAACGGACCGACGGAAAGACTGTTTCCTTTATGACCCGCCTGCGCTTTGATGCCCCTGCAGATATTCGCTATTGGAAGCATCAAGGTATTTTGCCAATGGTCATTCGAAAAAAAGCGGAATTAGGAGGAGCTGCCCATGCCTAACCAAACAACCCATCAAGCAACGACGATCACCATTCCTTACATTGCAGGAGACGGCATTGGTGCCGAGATTTGGCAGGCTGCGCAACCTGTGATTGATGCAGCTGTGAATAAAGCCTATGAAAATCAGCGCCACATCGAATGGCTAGAAGTTTTAGCTGGAGAAGCCGCCTTTGAACAGACGGGGGAATGGCTGCCGCAAGCAACCATCGATACGATCAAAGCCCAGCAATACGCCTTAAAAGGACCGTTGACTACCCCAATTGGCGAAGGCTTTCGCTCCTTGAATGTCACCTTGCGGCAAACGCTAGATCTTTATGCCTGTGTCAGACCTGTTCGCTATTTTACAGGAGTCCCTTCGCCTTTAAAACAGCCAGAAAAAACCGATATGGTGATCTTTCGAGAAAATACTGAAGATGTTTATGCTGGCATCGAATTTGCTAAAGACGACGACGCAACACAGCGTTTGATCCAGACACTGCAAGCAGACTTTGCCGTCAAGGCGATTCGTTTTCCTAAAACTGCCGCTATTGGCATCAAGCCGATCTCTTTAGAAGGCAGTCAGCGCTTGATCGCTGCTGCCATTGAGTATGCGATCGCTCAAAAGCGTCCCACGGTGACACTGGTGCATAAAGGCAATATCATGAAATTTACAGAAGGCGGATTTAAAAACTGGGGCTATCAGCTTGCAGAGACCACGTATGCCGCCCAGTGTTTTACAATGAATCAATACAACAAAATCAAAGCAGAAAACGGCTCAAAGGCAGCCGAAGCCGCCCTTGCCTCGGCAAAAGCGGCTGGGAAAATCGTTGTTAACGACGTAATCGCCGACAACTTTTTACAACAGATCCTTTTGTATCCAGAAAAATTCGACGTCATTGCCACTTGTAATTTAAACGGCGACTACATCTCTGATGCACTGGCTGCACAAGTCGGCGGCATCGGGATCGCCCCTGGCGCCAATATCAATTACGATACCGGAGCAGCCATCTTTGAAGCTACCCACGGAACGGCACCGGATATCGCGGGACTTGGCAAAGCCAATCCTTGTTCCCTGTTGCTATCGGCGTGCATGCTATTAGAACATTTGAACTGGCCGGAAGCTGCTGCGATACTGACGCAAGCCATTGAACAAGCCTTGCAAAGTCAGCACGTCACTGCCGACTTCGCACAGTTGATGCCCGAAGCAGTCTGTTTAACGACACAAGCGTTTGGTGAACACCTCCTTCAGCTCATCCATTCGTAAACTCAAGCTGTGATTGAGTCGGCATTCGCCTGCTCAATCACAGCTTGATTGCGTTTCCAACTTCTGAGAAACTATACTTAGAGCATGAAAGGGGGAATTCATTTATGAGTGAATTCAACATGAGAAAAATTGGTCAGCAGATCGCTACCAAACGCAAAGAAAAAAATCTGACCCAAAGCAACTTGGCAGACCAGTTACTCGTCAGCTATCAGGCGGTCAGTAATTGGGAGCGGGGCAACTCACTGCCGGACATTGAAAAATTGCCGCAGCTAGCAGCGATTTTAGACCTATCCATCGATGAGCTGTTAGGGAAGCCAGCAGCTGCGGTGCAACATTATCAAGCAGGAACCGCACAGCCAGAAGAAATCGCCGAACTAGCTCCGCTGATCAAACCGCAAGAATTGTCGGCATTGATTCAAGAAGAGCCGTTTCAAGAAACTTCTTTAGACCTAGACTTATTGCCTAGACTAGCACCTCATTTGACCAGCGCCGACTTACAACACCTGTTAAATGGCGCCGAGAATATCCCAGAAGATATCCTGGAAGAAATCTTGCCGTTTTTGAAAAAGCCCCAAATAGAAGAGCTCCTTACAGGCAACCACTATTCCATGGCTTTTTGGGAAGAGGCGGCGCCCTTTTTAACCCCCAACTTTTTGGCGGGAGAAGTCAAAGGTTGGCTTGAAACCCCTGACTTTCACTTTTCTGAGATTGAAGAACTGCTGCCCTTTTTACCTGCACCGTATCTGGATGAGCTCCTGCTGACCGCCCTAGAACAGCCAAACGTTGTCGCTTCAGAGCGCTTATCTTATGATGAAATCGAAGAACTGCTGCCTTTTCTGACAGAAGCAACGATCTGCCGGCTTGTTCAAGCACTGCCCTTCTCAACAGATGAGTTGGAAGAAATCGCCCCTTTCCTCTCCTCAAAGAACTTACTTGTCCTATTAAAAAAAGGACACTAAAAAAACAAGATTCTTCTTTACTTTTGGTAAACCACCGTTTATAATTTCGTTAACCGAATAAAATAATTTCAGGTTAACGAAATTATTATGAGAGAGAAGGATTCGATGAAATTATCATTACGTGAACAAATCCATGCCGCATTATTTGCGATCATTATTGCTGGTCTTTCCCAATTGACGATTCCGTTAGGTTTGATCCCATTGACAGGACAAACCTTTGCGATCGGCCTGGCGGTGACTTTCCTTGGCACGCGAACAGGAACGATGGCGATCATCATCTACTTGCTGTTAGGATTGATCGGTTCGCCCGTTTTCGCTGGTTTTTCCAGCGGTATCGGTGTTTTATTAGGACCAACTGGCGGCTATTTAGTCGGCTTCCTCTTTAACGGATTGCTTACTGGATTGGTCGTAGAAAAAACGGCGTTTCGCTACACAGGAGCAGTGATCGGCAATATTGTCGGTGCGCTGGCAACTTTGTTGTTTGGTACATTATGGCTGAAATGGAGCACGGACATGGCATGGCCGGCTGCTTTTAACGGTGGTTTTGTTTTGTTTATTATCCCCGGGATCATCAAAGCCGTTGCCGCAGCTTATCTAGGTATCTTTTTAAGAAACCGCTTGGCGCAACGATTGGCTTTGCGTTAATAAAAAAACACTCGCGTCATATGCAGCGATTCCCATCAGTTAGCTTTTTCGTCTAACTTTTGGAAATCGCCGCATCACGCGAGTGTTCTTTTTTATTTCTTACCCTCTTCAATCGACAACTGCGGCCAAATTTTCTGCCACTGCTTGATCGCTTGGCGTTGTCGGTAAACCGCAAGGTACTGTTCATTTTGAGCGAAATGCGGTGTTGGCCGCACCCGAAAACTGCAAACATCCTGCCAACCAAAAGGCGCCATCAATTCAATCTCGCCTTGATTCATTCGTGCCGCCACCGCTGTACAACGCTCTGGAAATTTCGTTAAAGCATCGAAGGTACTTGTATAAGGCGGCTCCTCGGCAAAATTGTGCTAGTGCATCACCGCTTGATTTCGAACCTCCCAAGGAAATTCGGGAAACGAACGGCGCAGTTGCGCTTCGATCGCTGCTGTTTCTTCTAGGCTTACAGTCGGATCATAAAACACGACATCAATATCCGTTATCGGCACCTCCGCTATTTTTCCGCTGAGAAACCCCCATAAATAATTCCGCAGGTACCCGGCACAGAGCCAGCAATCCGGCAGCTGCAACGCTTCAATGATCGTAAGCAGTTGTCGACATTCACGATTTTTTGCAAGCAAGTGCTGGATCGCTTGTTCCTTCATTGGCGTCCTCCTCTAATGGGTTCAGGCTAGTTATTTCAAGGTCCAACCACCGTCGATGGGCACGATCGCCCCCTGCAAGTAACTAGCTTGCGGACTGGCAAGAAAAAGGGTCAGTGCTGCAACTTCTTCTGGTTGCGCCCAACGCTTGACTGGCGTCTCTTCTGCCACCCATTGCGCCATTTTCCCGTCACCCGCAAAATCAGCCGCATTCATCGGCGTTTGAATCGCACCGGGCGCGATGCCCTTCACCGAGATCCCTTGATCTGCAACATCCAATGCCAACTGTTTGGTAAACCCGACGATCGCGTGTTTTGCGGTTGTATAGGCGATCCCACCTCCACCTGCGACCATTCCAGCGATCGATGCCATATTGATGATCGTTCCGCCGCCATTGGCTTGCATCAGCGGCAAAATTTCTTTCGTTAAATAAAACATGCTGGAGACATTGGTTTGAAATATCTCCTCCCACTCCATTGACGTCGTCTCAGCGATCGTATGATAGCCGTCAAGCTTTCCTGCTGTATTCAACAAGACCGTGATACCGCCAAAGTGCGTCACACAAGCTTGGACCGCTGCAAAACAATTTTCTTTCACCGCTAAGTCACAACACGTGCCGAAAAAGCGGGGTTGGGCTAAAAGCGTATCAGGAAACGATTGGCAGTCAACCCCAAATACTTGGGCGCCTTCTGCAAGAAACGCCTCTGCTTGCGCTTTGCCGATGCCTGAAGCAGCACCTGTGACAAACACAATCGTTTTGTCATCGATCCACGGTGCTGTCATTCCACAATTTTCCAATCTTCCGCAAGAATGTCGCAAACAGTCGGTGCGAAACTCGAGAATCCTTCATCTGCTGTTTTGATCAAAAAGTAAGGGGTGACTGGTGCATTGTCGTAGACTTCTCCTTCAACGAATGTCACATAAAGTTCAAAGCCACCCCAACCTTCACGAATGATTTTTTTGCCGGCTTTTAATTCTGGTAAGATTTCTTCAAATGTCATGATTTTTCTCCTTTGTGTGTTTCTTTTGTGTTTTAAATTGCGTGGGAATTCAATTACGAAAACAAGCAGGACTCGTTTGCTGCGCTAATACGGCAGCAGGGTGATCGCTTGCGCCAATTCCTCTACAAGATGCGCCGTTTTATAGTCCTCAAATGCCTCATGATGGTTTCGCAGCAGCGTCCGAACTTTCGTTGGCGAATATGCTTCTGCTAAGTGGTTTTCCAAAACGAAGCGTCGGGTCAACTGCCATTCATAATAGTAGCCGAAGGGACGGCAATAGTAGCTGGTTCCCGCAAGCTCTTTTTTCTCAAAGCGTCGATGGGTATGTCCAAAGACGACTGCCCGCACATTGGCGTACTGATCGATCACTGCGCCAAAATCAGGCGACCCCAAAAACGCATTTAGGTGGTTCCAGCGGGCGTACTTGCCGGTCTGCCGCACAATAAACGCTTCTTGAGGCACAAAATGGGTAGAAAGAAGAATTTCTTGGTCTTGCGGCAAATGGGCCAATGTTTCCGCTAAACGCTCATTGATGGCTTGGCTGATTTCCTTATCCGATCCCTTTCGTTGAATCATGCGGTCATACCAAAACAAATTTTTCAGCCGCAAGATCTCAGCTTCACTGGTCAAATCAGAATATTGGTAGTCATACCAGCCATTGATTCCCAACAGCAGTGTTTTTTCTGATAAGCGATACGTCTGAAAATTAAGAAAGGCGGGATCATCGAAAGCCTCGATCTCTTGTTCCGTCAAGTCCACCATTTCATGATTGCCCCAGTGAAAGGTCGTTGGCACCTGTCGACTTTGAAAAAATGCGACCACGTCTAATAGCCGTTGCTTTTTATTCGCCACATCTCCTGCCAGATGCAGATGGGTCACCTGATTTTGCTGCAAATAATCAGCGATCAGCTGCAGATGGGGGTCGCATAATTGGTTGATATCGACGTGCAAGTCGCTAATAACCGCCAGCGTGCCCATATCAGCGGCCTGCCGTCTGCTTTTCGATCCGTAACAATTGAACATCATTTGCTAAGATCCCGCTATTTCCCACCAATTGCAACCGTTGATAGGTCGGTTCCACCTGCATCCGAGTCTGTTCTTCTAAATACACCTGAGCCCCTTGCTTCAACCAAATCGTGCCTAAGGGTGTCGTTAAAGGGGTGTCGTAGATCGCCAATCCTTCTTCTGGATAGCTCTGTGGCACGATGATCAGGCGAAAATGGATGTCCAAACGGCAGGTGATCTCCGTTGCAGGAAACGGACCGACGCCGTCTTCAAAATCCAAATAGAGACGATCATCTGGCTGTACATAAGAGGTTATTTTTTCAATTGCTGCTGGCTCAATGTTCAGTTCCATGACGAGAGCCCTCCTTTACATAATACGTTTTTTCCATTCCTCCAGCGTGATGCCGCGCGTGACTTCATCGATGATTTCTTCACCCGATTTGCGGGCAGCTGGGATCATTGCTTCCAATTTCATCCCAATTTTCTCCATGACCCGTCCAGACTTGGGATTTCGGGCATCATGTCGAGCAAAAATCCGAATCAATTCGAGTGTTTCAAAACCAAAATGCAGCAGTGTCATTGCCGCTTCTGGCATGATCCCTTGCCCCCAGTAATCGCGACTTAATGTATAACCAAGCTCAGCGATCTCTTTTTCAGATTCCACCCGTAAATCGATGGTCCCGATCATTTTGCCTGAGTCTTTTTCTTCGATCGCATATTTACCTAAGGGTGCAGCAACAAAATACTCGGCGATGCGCAGTTTTGTTTCTTCAACCGACCCGTGTCTAGCAAAGACGAAGGTCGTCGTTTCTTCATCATTTGCATAGGCAAACATGTCCGCTGCATCCGCCAAGGAAACGGGGCGCAAGAGCAGCCTCGGTGTCTCCAACTGCTGATTTTCTGCTAATAATAGCAAATGTCGTTCTTTTGTTGTCATAGGATCCCTACTTTCTATCAAAACTCTCTCACGATCGCACCCCTCTTTTGCTATTTGCTGGATATGCTATAATAAGCATAAGTAAACGCTTTGAGGAGGATACTTCAATGTCAGACGAATTAGAAAAACGCCTTGATACAGGAATGTATGGGACGCCTCGCGTCAACCCAGATGAACAGCGCAAGTATTTAGGCACGTTTCGTGAACGGTGTTATCTTAGTATGACAGTAACAGAAATGAAGAAGAAGGACAACCAGAAAACGCTCTTGAACGCCTTACCAGATTATCAAGGAGCTCTCGTGTTGCTTAACGGAAAATTGCCAGAATCGATCCAGACCGATTACATCACTTTACTGACTCAACAACAGATGGAATTTCGGATCGTCTCCGATGCACAAGATGCCGGGCCAGACAGTATCGGCTTGCTGATTGCCGGGAAAGAAGCCGTCAATCAAGACGTCATCGATATCGAACAAAAATACCCTGCAGCTACTACGCAATCGGATAAAGAGCACGAACAACCAGAGAAAACGTCATTTTGGAAACGTCTTTTCCATTAAAAGGAGGAACTATCATGGAACAATCAACACCGCCCTACCTTTCATTAAAGAAAGAACTGCTTGATGCTTTGGATTTGCATATCGATTTGTTGAAAACGGCCCCTACGATCGAATCGAGCCATCTGGATGGCGTATTGTTCATGATGCGCAGCTTGGGTTTTATGCTGGATCGCGCTCCGAAAGTACTCCTACTGGAGGATCAGAATGAAATGAACTTTATGATGTTTCAATATTATAGCCTCCTGTCGGAACTGAAGTACAATCTCGTTTTAAACTTTCCCTATGCCTCGATTCAAGGCGTACCGTTATTGACGTTGATCCAACGTTTTCCTACCACGTATGAAAAAGAAATGAAACAATGGTGGGAAGCCCGAACAGGTCTCAAGGTGGAAGAAACAAAACAAACGATTGAGATCGCTGCTTTTGAATCCTAATAAAAAAGACTGCACACTTTCGAAGGGAATCACCTTCCAGAGTGTGCAGTTCTTTGCTCTCTAAGCTTCCATCAGCTTTCGAAGACTTCAGGGAACAACAGGCGTAAAACAGACATAGTTAAGCGTCGGCCTTTCCCGCTGTATGGATAAACGTGCATATGCATCGCTGGGTTGAAATTGGCTTCAATGATTCCATAAGCCCCCGGTTCATTGGCTGGCTTGGTTTTATCTGGAATAATCAGATCGATTCCACTGATAGATGCTTGTAATGCGGCTACCGCATCGACTGCTACTTGTTTGTAGTCATCGTTGAAGTCATCCGTTACATCGATAGAATCACCGCCAGTACTGATATTCGAGTTTTCTCGCAAATAAACGATCTGCCCCTCTTCTGGCACTGAATCAACTTGATACCCTTGCTCTTTTAACATCAGTTGTTCCAGTTCCCCTAATTGAATCAACTCTAATGGGGTCCGATGATGGGTGCCGCGCAATGGATCGAGATTTTTCTCTGCGACGAGTTCCGTGATCGTGCGCTTGCCGTCACCCACGACATTGGCTGGGATACGTAATAAAATCGCATCAACTCGCCCATCGATCACGAAGAACCGATATTCCGTCCCTGATAAAAAGGTCTCAACGAGGATCGAATCATCTTCCGCAAAGGCAATGGCGACCGCCGCTTGATAATCCGCTAAAGAGGCGCCTTCTTTGAAAATCGAGATACCGATCCCATAATTGGTGGTTTTCGGTTTTACCACAAACCCGCTGTGGGCGATCTGAGGATAAAACGCGATCGCTTCTTCTGCCGAAGCGAATTCAGCACCACCTGGTACATGAAAGCCATTTTCGGCTAAGATTTTTTTGGTGACCGTTTTATTCGCCATGATCAATGGGACGATGTACTGATCCTTACTGGTCATATTGGCATTTTTAACATATTCAACGTGGTCTTTCACGGCTAATTTCAAGAACTGATCCGTTTCATCCAGTACCGTCACTTCGATACCTTTTTGGATCGCATCGAACAAGAGAATCTGGGTCGACAATTCCATTGCTCGAAAACCAGCCAATTGATACGGTTTTTCCCAAGCAGCATGATGATACTTTTGTCCTAGCAATGTTGCTGTCTGCGCTTGGCTGGTTGCTTGACTCGCTGAGAAAAGACGTCCAGCGAAGGTTCTTTCTGGTTCAGCCAGCATTTCTGAGAGCTGATCCAAAAATGGTGGATGCGGCAGCTCAAGGGCTTGGGCAAAGTCCATCATTTCAGCAATCAGCGCTTGCGCTTCTTGCTGATAAGCCGATGGCGCTAAGGGATGCTCTAATGCGACCTGATCATTTTTCTGATTGCCCTCTTCGATCCACGCATCCGCATCGCTGCCTTCTTCTTTTGTACTTAAAAACAATAAGAAGAAATGCAAGAATGCGACTTGCTCTTTGGAAATCCCATAGCGGGCAAAGGGATCGATGTCAATATTTCTTAACTCAATATAACGGATACCCGCTGAGGCTAAATCTGCGACCCGTTTTCCCCCACGTAGACGCACTGACGCATAAAATTCTTTTTCTTCTGAAAGCTTTCCTGTCTCCACTAATTTGGCAATATCTGCAAGATAGGTCTCTAACGAAGCATAAGATACCTTGACGTCTTCGTGATTCGTGTAGCCATAACGGCTATTGCGAATACTGCGGACTGGTTCTTGCGGTCCGTTTTCTGTCGTAAAATAATTGGCTTCTGATGCAGGGGTCGCCCCAAAGAAATACGTCAAAAACCAGCGATAATGCAAATAATTGCGAGTTACTTTCAAATAAAGCGCCGTTTTAAAGGCTTGATAGCTTTCATTCGTTTCAGATAAAGCATACAGTTGCTGCAAAAAGTCTTCCGCAAATTCAAAATTGAAATGTATCCCACTGACCATTTGCTTACGGCGACCATACGTTTTGGCCAAATAGCGGCGGTAGAGCACATCTTCAAATTGGTCTAATTTTGCAATGACGATGTCTTCTTCTTTTTCTGGTAAAGCTGGTGGCATACTCAAAGGCCAGAGCATTTCTTCTGCTGCCATTGAACGATATGCCACATCGTGGATGGCCCCTAAGAAACGGAACAATTCCTCCACTGAATCCGCGACCGGCGTGATCAGTTCCAGTTGATTTTCCGCAAAATCCGTTTGGATATAGGGATGGAAGCGACGATTACCTAGCTTTTCAGGATGATTCGTTCCAGCAAAGGTTCCGTCTAATCGTACCCGCTGTGCTTCTCGCTCAATCCCGTAACGCCCTTTCAATAAATAGGGAAAAAGCTCTTTATGTGATAATAATGTTTTCATTTTCATGCGAATGCCCTCTATGTTCTTCTACTAGATTTTTTCTTATAATCTGTTTCTTTCCATCCATTATAGTGAAAAATGGCGAAAAAAGCAGGAATTTGCTCTTCACTTGTAGTATCTCTGAATAAAATTACCAAGAATTTATAAAATACTTGAATAAATTTGATATTTACCTTCAAAATAAAGTATACTGCTTATAGAACAGTAAAATATTATGTCCATATTACTCTTTTTTGAAAGGAAGAATAGTGAATGAAGCCACTTAATCTTACCAAACGTGAACGTCAAATCATGAATATCTTTTGGAATTCAGACAAACCTCTTTCTGCAAATGACATTGCTGTCCAACAGCAAGATCTAAGCAAGAATACCATTCAAGCAGTCGTACGTAAACTAAAAAACCACGACTTATTGAAAGTAGCAGATATCGGCTACAGCGGTACTGTTTTGACTCGGTTGTATTCTCCGAATGTGACCCAAGAAGACTTCTTAGCAGCAGAGTTGTCTGATCAATCGTTATTGAATTTGATTACGAACTTTATCGAAACCAATAAAGATATCGATACGTTGAACAACTTAGAAAAAATGATCATCGAGCGCCAAGGGGAGCTAAAAAAATAATTTTTTGTAGCTGAGCTTTTCATTTTATTCTATCTGATACTTCCCAGACTTTAGAAGAACGAAAAATGTTAGCCACTCAAAAAAAATCGTTTTATGCTTTAAGGCAAATTCGTACATCGCTGTATCCGTATTTGACCTAGCTAAACATTGTAACCTTTCCGCCCCAGATTGATCGGCAATAGCTGAACGGCAACTCGTTTGCTATTGCCTTCATTTGAAATAAAAGCAACAATAAAGGAGAGCCATGTGCAGGTATTTTACCTGACACAGGGCTCTTCTTTTCTATTCCTTGATCAAGCCTTTGAATAAGCCGACAACAAATTCATTTGGATCAAATGGCTCTAAATCATTGATGCCTTCTCCAAGTCCCACTAATTTGACGGGCAGCCGTAGCTCGTTACGGATCGCCAAGACGATCCCCCCTTTGGCTGTTCCATCAAGTTTCGTTAAGACGAGACCAGAAACATCCGTCGTTTCTTTAAATTGTTTTGCTTGATTCATGGCGTTTTGACCCGTTGTTGCATCCAACACAAGCAGGACTTCATGAGGGGCCGTTGGGTCCACTCGCTGAATGATCCGTTTGATTTTTTCTAATTCGTTCATCAAATTGACTTTGTTTTGCAAACGACCAGCTGTATCTACTAATAAAACGTCAGCATTTTCTCGTTTTGCGCGCTCCATCGCATCAAACACGACTGCTGCTGGATCGCCTCCTGCATTGCCACGAACGACTTCAACACCAGCTCGTTCACCCCAGACCACTAATTGATCGATGGCACCGGCACGGAAAGTATCCGCTGCAGCCAATAAGACTTTCTTGCCTTCGGCTTTGAATTGGTGGGCTAATTTCCCGATACTGGTGGTTTTTCCAACACCGTTCACGCCAACAAATAAAATGACGGTCAACCCCGACTGCATATTCAACTCGTTGACTTCACCGACACCTGCTTCCCCATATAGGTCAACCAATTTTTCGATGATGACATTTTGGACATCTGCCGTTTTCTTCACATTACGTAGTTTGACTTCTTGTCTCAATGCATCCGCGATCTTCATCGCCGCATCAAAGCCGACGTCTGCGCCGATCAGCGTTTCTTCCACTTCTTCGAAGAAGTCTTCGTCCACCGTACGGAAGTTGGCAAACAATTCGTTCATCCGTTGCCCAAAGGTTTTCCGTGATTTCGTCAATCCTTTGGTGTATTTATCCTGCACACTTTCCGTTTCTGGCGCTGGTTGAAGGATTGGTGTAGCCGCTGGGGTTTCCTCTGATGGTGTATCCTTAGCCACTTCTTCTGGAATACTTGGTGCTTCTTCTCCTTTATTCGCTACCGTTGCTTCTTGCTGTGGGGACGCTTCGGCAGTTTCTTGCTCTGCCTTCAAATCACTGGCGTCGGCGGCATCTGTAGGTGCCACTGCTTCGGAAGCTTCTTGTTCAGCAGGTGTTTGTGCTGGCTGGCTTTCTTCTGAAGGCTGATTCTCTGGTGAATCAGCATCAACGACTGGTTTGTCGGCTTCTTGCTCTACTTCTTTGGTTTCTCCAATCAGCGCTTTTTTGATTTTGTCAAAAAATCCCATCTTACGCACCTCCTTTTAAGACATATTCTTCAATCACTGCTGCCACACCGTCTTCTTGGTTTGAAACGGTGACAACGTCAGCCGCTTCTTTAATGATTGGCACGGCATTGGCCATCGCTACGCCAATCCCTGCATAGCGAATCATTGGCAAGTCATTTTCTTCATCACCGATCGCCATCACTTCTTCTTGCTTGATCCCTAAATCTTGCGCCAATAGGCTGATGCCATAGGCTTTGGTGATTCCTTTAGGCATAAATTCTAACAGGTTATTCCGGCTTTTGATGATTTCATATTTCTCGCGGATCTCTGAGGAAATCTCAGGGATCTTAGGATCCAAGACTTCCTGATGGTAGGCGATCACCGCTTTATTATAGAGCATCGATTCATCCAGATCAGCTACGGCAAAAGGACGACAATCCAATAAAGGGTTCAACGAGCCATAAATCGATGGATGCGCTGCTGAAGTCGGTAAACTCAAGACGATCTCTTCTGATACCACGTCTAGAGGCAAATTCAAGTCTTCCGCCACTGAAACCAATTCATGGATATCTGCCAGCTGCATCGCTGCTTTTTCAATGATCTCGCCAGTCTCATTTTTTTGAACCAAACCGCCGTTAAAGGTGATGCTATAGTCGCCGGGTTCTTTCAGCGATAATTCTTCTAAATAGGGACGGATCGCCCGCAATGGACGTCCGGTACAAATGACGATTTTTACGCCTTGTGCTTTGGCACGAGCAAGTACCTCTTTGTTGCGAGGAGTCACTTCTTTTTTGTCATTCAATAACGTTCCGTCTAAATCGATCGCAATCAGTTTAATCATATCATTCCTCCTCTATGCTTGATCTGCTGCAAAACTACCGCCTTCACGCACTTCTTCTAAGCGTACGGACACGGTCTTCGACACTCCAGATTCTTGCATGGTCACACCATACAACACATCTGCTGCCTCCATCGTTCCTTTGCGGTGAGTTACGACGATAAACTGCGTATCATTTTGGAAAGCACTCAAGTAATGACCGAAACGAGAGACATTGGCTTCATCCAATGCTGCTTCCACTTCGTCAAGCACACAAAACGGTACTGGGCGAACTTGAATAATGGAAAACAATAACGCAATCGCAGTCAGCGCCCGCTCGCCCCCTGATAGCAAGCTGAGGTTTTGCAATTTCTTGCCCGGCGGTTGGGCTTCGATCTCGATCCCAGTGTTCAATAAATCTTTCGGATCTGTTAAGACTAATTCCGCATGACCGCCGCCAAACATATTAGGAAATACTTGTTTGAATTGCAGACGGATCGCATCGAAGACTTCGCCAAAACGGGTTTTGACTTCTTCATCCATTTCAGACATCGTATCAAATAGCTGTGCTTTAGCCGACAGCAGATCATCTCGCTGACTCGTTAAGAACAAATGCCGTTGATTGACTTGTTCATATTGTTCGATCGCATTTAAATTGACTGGACCAATTTGCTCGATCGCATGTTTTAGTTCCTGAATGTCGACTTTGGCTTGTTCTGCATCCTCGATTTCAGGGAAATCTTGCGCAGCCTTTTCAAAGGTGAGATTGTATTCTTCTTGTAAATACAACAAACGATTATCCATCACCAATTCTGCGCGATTTTTTTCGATCTCAACTTCGGTTTTTTCTGACAGCTTTTCTTTTTGCGTTAAGTTTTCAGCACTCAGGGCTTCGTCTAATGCGCCGATTTCTTGTTGAACGACTTGACGTTGTTCCCGAATCACCGTCAATTCCGCTGTTACCTGCTGCTTGGTTGTTGTGAAGGCCTCAATTCGCTGAAGAATGCTTTCTTCTGAAAACTCATGATCGCTGACGTTGCTTGTCAAGGCAGCTAACTGCCGTTCTAACGAGTGTTGACGCGCTTCGTTTTCTTCCAATGCTTGATTCGTAGCGGCAATTTTTTGCTGCAAATGCGCCACTTGTTCTTTTTGAACGGCGAAAGCTGCCTGCAAGCGCGCACTTTCTTGTGCTAAGGTTTGGCGTTTTTCCTCGATCAAGTCTTCTTCGGCATTCATTTGATGAATATCTTGATCGATTTTCGCCAATTGCGCCGCAATATTCTTTTGCTGTTCTTCCAAACTCGTCTTCTTCTCATCGTACTCTTCAAAGAAGGCTTGCACTTCGCGATGTTCAAAATCAAACACTTGCTGCTCTTGCTTCAAGCGGCTCAGTTCATTCTCAAGATTTTGTAAGCGGCTTTGCAGCTCATGCTCCGTCATGCGAGCCTGTTCGCCTTGGGTCCGCAATTCTTCTAGTGCTGCTTGTGCTTCTTTGGTCGCTGCTTCAAAATGCTGGACTTGCTTTTCTGTTTTTAAAAGCCGCTCATCCAATTGCGCCGCTTGTGCCGTCAATTGTTGTAGCTCATTGTTTTGACTAAACAAACTACCGGCATTTTTCTTCGTTGCGCCACCCGTCATGGAACCACCAGCATTCATGACATCCCCTTCTAAAGAAACGACCCGATAGCTATAGTTCAATGCTCGTGCTAACGCATTAGCACTTTGCAAGTCTTCGGCAATCAAGATACTGCCTAACAAGTTATCCGTAATGGTTTGGACGTGTTCCGGCGACTGGACCAATTCGCTGGCAACGCCGATAAAGCCGGACACTTGCTTGGCTTGATTGCGGGCATAATCTGGCAAATGACGGGCTTTGATGGTCGTCAGCGGTAAGAAAGTGGCACGACCGCCGCGATTTTCTTTCAAATACGTGATGGCTGCCCGAGCATCTCGTTCATTTTCAACGACGACATGCTGTGCAGCGGCGCCTAATGCGGTCTCGATCGCCACGGTATAGTCTTGTGGCACATCGATCAACTCCGCTACTGCGCCAACGATGCCGCTGATCTGCTGTTTGTTTTTCAAAATCAAGCGAACGCCTTGATAAAAGCCGCTATAATTTTCTTGAATGTCTTGCAGACTGCGCTGTTTCGCTCGTACCTGCTGCACTTGACTCATTAACTGATACATTTTCTTTTGTTCTTCATCAAAGCGTTTTTTGTTGGTTTGAGTTTTTTCTTGAAGATGGATGTATTGCTTGCGTTGTTCTTCTAAAATCGCCTTAGCCTGCGTCAGTTGTTCTTCCACGATTTGTGCTTCCGTCGTCTTTTCTTTCAACGACGTATTCATTTGCGTCTGCTTGCTTAACGCCGTTTGATTTTTCGCGGCTTCTTGTTGGTATTGACGCTCCAAGTATTTCAATTCGTTTCCGATCGTTGCCTGCTCCTGCATGGCTTCGACATATTGGCTACGCAACTCTTCAATGATTTCTTTTGCTGAACGTTGGTACTTTTCCTGCTCTTGCTGACACGCCAGCATCGCTGCTTCAACTTCCTGCACACTACGATTCTTTTGTGAAAGCAAGCCGATCAGTTCTGCTTTTTCTTCATTTAAAAGTGTGACCCGTTCTGTGACTTCCTCTAAAGTTTCTTGGTATTCCGCAGAACTTTTTTGCGTATGTTTTGATCGCTCATCCAAGACTTCTTTTTGTCCTTCAGCTTGCTTCAGTCCTTCGGTGACCTCTAAAAGCTGCTGATTCAAACGCTCCAACGTTTCATCAAAAGCAGTACGTTGTTGCCGCAAAGAATGTAGCGACAGTTCCCCTTGATTGATCTTTTCGGAAATCTGCGCCAGTTCTTGGTTAAAGGTACTCAGTTGAGCTTTGGCTGTCTCCCACGCTTCTTTTGCTTTCGTGATCTCTAAGACCGCATAGGCCACATCAACCGTCGTCAATTTTTCTTTTAACGCTAAAAAACGGTTGGCTGCTTCACTTTGGGCTGCCAAAGGCACCAACTGATCTTCTAGTTCATAAATGATATCTTGTAGACGGCTTAAATTGTCTTCCGTTTCAAACAACTTTTGCTCAGCTTTCTTTTTCCGCTGTTTGTATTTCAATACCCCCGCCGCTTCTTCAAAAATCCCACGACGGTCTTCTGGTTTGCTGCTGAAAATTGCTTCTACCTTGCCTTGGGAAATAATCGAAAATGATTCTTTCCCCAACCCAGAGTCCATAAATAACTCTTGGATATCCTTTAAGCGGCAAGCTTGTTTATTTAAGAAAAAGTCACTTTCGCCGGTTCTTCTCAAGCGGCGAGTCACGCTGATCTCACTGTAATCCATCGGCAAATAATGATCGCTATTATCTAAAACGATCGTCACTTCCGCTATATTTAGCGCTCTGCGGGTGTCAGAACCTGCAAAAATAACATCAGGCATTTTGCCACCACGTAGATTTTTGGCAGATTGTTCTCCTAAAACCCAACGAATCGCTTCGGTAATATTGCTCTTGCCGCTGCCATTTGGTCCGACGACTGCAGTCACACGATGTTCGAAATCAATGACTGTGCGGTCGGCAAAGGATTTAAAGCCGGCAATCTCTATTCGTTTTAAATACACTCCGCCAGTCCTCTCTTACTGTTCAAGATCTGCCAAGGCATTCGCCGCGGCGTCCTGTTCTGATAATTTCTTCGATTTTCCTTGTCCTTTTCCGATCAAGGTATCATCGCAATAGACTTCCGTCCAAAAAATCCGTTCATGGGCGGGGCCTGCTTCTTTGATCAAACGATAATTGATGGAAACATCGCCGCCACGCTGCAAGACTTCTTGCAAGCGGGTCTTGTGATCCATCTCATGGGAAAAAGCACCTGCTTTTACTTTTGGAAAAACAACTTTCGTCAAAAAGCCGCTGACACTTTCCAGTCCTTGGTCCAAGTATAACGCACCTAAAAAGGCTTCAAATAGATCACAAAGCAAAGAAGGTCGTTTACGACCGCCAGAGTTTTCTTCACCTTTGCCTAGACGAATGTATTCATCGAATCGGCAATCTTTGGCAAACATGGATAAACTGTCTTCGCGAACGATTGCCGCCCGTAGCTTCGTCAGCTTACCTTCGGGCAGATCTGGCAATTCACGATACAAATACCGTGAAACAATCAACTCTAAGACAGCATCGCCCAAAAACTCTAAACGTTCGTTATCCGACAAGTGCAAGTTGCGGTGCTCATTCACATAAGATGAATGCGTAAACGCTTGTTCAAGCAGATCTACATCATGGAACACAATATCAAACTTTTCTTTTAGTTCTTTCGTTAATTGTGTATTCATTTGTCACATTCCTTCATTAGTTTATCGACACTTCCCTATTATACTGGTTTTTGCCGAATTATGAAATGTTTCCTCCAAATTCTTGGAAAGACTGTAATAAAAATTTATCTACTTAATCTTCTCCTGTATAAAAAAGCCTGTTTTCCTCAGATACCCGCAAAAAAACAGAAAAAAAAGACGTCCCAGAAAGGACGTCTTTTCACCGATCATTGATTAACGAGATTCAGCTGTAACTGAAACTGTTGCCCATGTATTATGGTCTGCATCATATGCCCATGTAAAGTCTTTCACGCGGTTTGAAATTGGTAAAACTTCATTCCGATAAAGTGTTGGGATTACGAATGCTTCATCTGCAGCATATTCTTGCCATGCATCAAATGCTTCTTTACGTTTTGTTTCGTCAAATGAATCTTTTGAATCGATTGCTTCTAATAGCTTCGTGTTTTCTTCAGATTCAAAACGAGTGTAGTTGAATGCTGAGTTTGGTCCATAAAGGCCAGTTGGAGAAGGATCTGATCCAGTTCCCCATGCCCCTTGGTAAACATCAACTTCAGGATCATCATTTTTCAACTTGTCATAGAATGCTTGGAAGTCGATCAAACGACCTGTGGTGTATTGTACATCAAGTCCGATTTCATTCCATTGTTGGATGTAGTAATCTGCTAATGGTTGTGCCGTTTCGCCACCTGACATTGAAGCAAAGTTGATGGTCAATTTCTCACCATTTTTGTCTTCACGCATGCCATCACCATCAACATCTTTGTAGCCAGCATCATCAAGTAATTGATTTGCTTTGTCGATGTTTAAAGTGTAGCCTTCTACTTCGGTGTTGTGCAATGTGCCGAATACTGGTGGGATCAATGTCGTTGCATTTGTACGCAAGCCATTGTAGAAACGACTTCCGACAGCATCATTATCTAATGCATAGCCCATTGCTTGACGCAATGATTTATCCGCCATTTTTGAATCAGGATCGTAATTAACTTTTCCTTCTTCATCATTCCAAGTTCCCAATTTAAAGCCGATATAAGTATAGGCTTGTTCAGGACGACCTAAGATTTGGTAGCCATCTGTATCTTTGTATGTTGGGTACGTATCTGTTGGCATTGACAATGCAATATCATATTGTTTTGCATTCAAAGCTTCTACGATTGAAGAAGTTGGAACAGCTTTAAATGATAATTTATCCATTTTAGGAGCGCCGCCGTAGTAGTACTCATTTGGTACATACTCAACAGATTCTCCCGCAACGATATTTGACATCACATAAGGACCAAAGACGATTGGATTTTTACGAACAGGATCGCTTGATTCCATATCTTTGACTTCAATTCCTTCAAAGGCGTGTTTTGGTAATGCTGAAGACCAAATACCGCCACCGGCTTGCATCATACCAGGGTGAACTTCTTTGTATTGAATTTTAACGACTTTGTCACTTTCTTTGGTGATACCAGAAATTGTATCAGATTTGCCATCATGATAATCTTCCATACCAACAATGTTAGTAAAGTTATTATCGTAACGGATACCTGTATAATCTTTATGACCGATTACTTCATAAGAGAAGATCACGTCATCTGCCGTTACATCTTCACCGTCAGACCATTTCAAGTTATCACGCAATGTGATCGTTGCTGTGTTGTTTTCTTCGTCTAATTCAAGATTAGCCGCACCACCATCAACGATTCGGAAATCAGCGTCTGTTAAGAATAAACTTTCATTACTTGGTTGCATAAATTGGTAATCATAGTTATCTTGATAAAATTCTGTTTGGAATAACCCTTGGAATTGCGTATCCATCACTACTGCAACATCCAATGTTCCGCCTTCAATTGCATCCTCGTCATTCTTGACTTCTGTTGGCATTGAGCTGATATCTTCTGTTTCTGTCGCTGAATTACCGCCACCAGAAGAATCGGTTCCGCCGCCGTTGCTGCCACACGCTGCCAATGCTAACACTGACAAAAGAGTGACCATACCAAAAATATTTTTCTTCATCCTGTATCCTCCTTGTTTATCCTAGTCGTTGGCGCGCATCCGCTGAACGCTTAAATGCTTGACCAACGTAATTGATACTCAACATCAAGACTAAAATTAGAATTGATGCGGGTAACCAGATCCACTGTCTGTTGACCAGCACATCACCGCTGCTGGCATACCCGATCAGTGTCCCCAAACTTGGAACATTGGTCGGCAGACCAAAACCTAAGAATGTTAGTGTCGTTTCAATACCGATATTCGCTGCAAAGTTCATTGTTAAGTTGGTGATGATCAATGAGCTAAGGTTCGGCATGATTTCGCGGAACATGATGACAAAGTCATTGGTTCCGAGAGTTTTCGATGCACTAACATAGTCGCGACGGCCTTCTGAAAGGGTCTTACTTCGGAAGAGCCTTGCTTTTCCGACCCAGTAAAAGGCACTCATGACCCATATAAAGGTCCAAACGTTATAACGAGGTACGATCGATACGATAACGATAATGATCAGCATGATCGGTAAAATCATAACGAAGTCAACGATACGCATCAAAATATTATCAATGATACCGCCATAATAACCTGAGATGATCCCTAGTCCGACCCCAACGATCGACGTAATGATCGTGATTGAAAAACCAATCAAGATTGAGTTACGCGCACCGATGATCAATTGTCCCCAAACATCACGGCCACCTTCATCCGCCCCTAAAAGGTAGGTGCCGCCGTTTGGCGAAATCGCGCCAGGTACAGCATATTTATCAAGGATGCTGACACGCATCACTTGTGATTGATCGATAACTGCCGAGCCGATAAACACGAATAATAAAACTGCGACTAACAAAACTAATGAAAAGATCGCCATTTTATCTTTTAAGAATTCGCGAAAAATCATTTTCAATCCCATAGGCGGGATGCTCTCTTGTTTTAGTACTTTTTCTTTCTTTTCAGACACATTTATCCCCTCCTATTACTGGATTCTGATTCTTGGATCGACAATACTCATGATGATATCTGACAGTAGCGTACCGATCAAGGTCGCTAGTCCTAAGATCAATGTTAGTGAAGTGATCACGGCATAGTCCCGTTGGACGATACTATCGATAAACAGTTTTCCGACACCTGGGTAGGCGAAGATTTTCTCAATGACCACAGAACCTGCGATCAATGACGTGATCTCGTAGCCCATTTGTGATGCGATCGGTAACGATGCATTCCGGAAAACGTGACGTGAGAAGACTTTATTCGTTGGTACCCCTTTTGAACGAGCGGTACGAACGAAATCCAATGATTTCGAATCAATGACTTCACTTCGCAAGTATTGGATCGTCACTGCTGTTCCTAATAATGCAGAAGTGATTGCCGGTAATAGTAGGTGATACAAACGACTCCAAAACTCAGCCATGCCGCTGACCCCCGGTGCAACGGAACCACCCGTTGGGAACCAAGCCAATCGGTAACCGAAGATGAACAATGCGATCAACGCAAAGATAAACAACGGTACGGCGAAACTGAAGAAGTTGTAAACAACGACGACTTTATCAAGCAATGAATTTTGGTAACGTCCTGCCCACATCCCTAAAGGAATGGCAATCACGTAAGTCAAAATGACCGTCAATAAAGATAACCACAATGTATTGCTGATACGTCCTGCTAATAATGTTGAAACAGGCAATTTAAAGATAAAGCTTTGTCCAAAGTCCCCTTTTAAGGCATTTCCGATCCAACGGAAATACTGGGTATACCATGGGTCATTCAAACCAGCGGCTTCACGCATCCGCTCAATAACAGCTGGATCTTGGTTTGGATTGATCAAACCAGTAAATGGATCCCCAGGCATTGCTTGTGCGATCAAGAAAATCAAGATACTCAAAATAATGACTTGCGGGATCATCAACAACAAACGACGTAGAATTGTTTTCCACATTATTCAGCACCCCCGTTTTTCAATGCGACTTGGTGCGACTCGGTGATTTTACGCAAGTCATACACTCTGCCAGATTCGTCGTAGTAATCTTTTTGATGGGTCACATATTCCAACTCGACCTTGCGGCGGTTTTCTTTGTGAGCATCGCGATTTTTTACGTCGATTTGAGGAATCGCTGATAATAAACGTTTTGTATAGATGTGACGCGGGTCTTGATAGATGTCTTCCCGTGTCCCGATCTCAACGAAGCGGCCTTTGTACATGATGGCGATATTGTCACACATGTGTTTTACGACCCCTAAGTCATGAGAGATAAATAAGAAACTTAAGCCAAATTCTTGCTGGATCCGTTTCATAAAGTTCAGTACTTGCGCTTGCACGGATAAGTCAAGAGCTGAAACCGGCTCATCGGCGACGATCAGTTTTGGATTGGATGCTACCGCGCGGGCAACCCCTAACCGCTGACGTTGGCCACCAGAGAACTCGTGAGGATATTTGTATAGGGCATCTTCTGGCATCCCAACGATATCCAACAAACTTTTCACACGTGTTTTCTCTTCTTGATCGCTTAAGCGTTCAAAGTTGCGCAATGGTTCGGCGATAATGTCTACCACGCGTTTTTTAGGATTCAAGCTAGACATTGAATCTTGGAAAATCATTTGGACATCTTTGTTGTAGTTCATTTTTTTGCGGACGGAACGTTTGGTCACGTCTTGCCCATCATAAATGATTTCACCGCTAGTGATTTTTTCTAACCCAACGATGGCTTTTCCCGTCGTGGATTTACCAGAACCAGACTCACCAACCAATCCGTAGGTTTTTCCTTTTTCTATGATGAAGTCCACACCGTCAACGGCATACACATGGTCCGTGACGCGGTTGAAGAATCCGCTGCGAATAGGATAGTGGACTTTCAGATCTTTGATTGTAATTAATTCTGTCATCTACACTTCTCCTTCTTCGTCTCTAAAATGAAAATGCTTGTAGCATGTGCAACGGACCAAATGATCAGGTGCTACTTCATGCAAGACTGGGTTTGCTTCGTGGTCGCTTTCAGGGATCCAAGGAATCCGTGCGGCAAACCGACAACCGGTCCGAGGCATATTTTTCAAGGAAGGAACCACGCCCTCGATCACATGCAGTTCACTGTCTTGTGAGTTTTCTTGAGGGATCGAGTTAAGCAGTGATCGGGTGTATGGATGTTTCGGATTGGCAAACAACTCTTCGGCTGTTGCGACTTCCACAAACTGTCCCCCGTACATTACGGCTACTCGGTCGGCCATCTCCGCTACGACACCTAAATCGTGGGTGATCAAAATGATCCCCGTTTGCGTTTCTTCTTGCAAATCTTTTAGTAGATCAAGGATCTGCGCTTGGATCGTCACGTCCAACGCGGTCGTTGGTTCATCGGCAATAATGATTGGTGGTTTACAAGCAATCGCGATCGCAATGATGACCCGCTGACGCATCCCACCTGACAATTCATGAGGGTATTGACGTCCTACTCGCGGTGGATTCGGGATCCCAACTTGTTCTAATAATTCTAATGCCCGTGCTTGGCGCTGTTCGGCATTCATATCTGTATGATAAGACAAGCCTTCTTTGATTTGGTCTTCGATCCGCATCAACGGATTCAGTGCAGACAACGGATCTTGGAAAATCATCCCAATATCATTTCCGCGAATTTTGTTGTATAACGTTTCGTTTAAGTTTGACAAGTTTAAATCTTTATATAAGATTTCTCCAGTGATTTTCGTGTTGTTTGGGTCATGTAGCCCCATGATCGTTGTAGCTAACGTACTTTTTCCGCAACCAGATTCTCCTACGATTGCTAAGATCTCATTACGATCTAGTGTAAAAGAAATACCATCTACTGCGTCATAGTAATCGTCTTTGATACGAAAACCTGTGTGAAGGTTTTGAACATCTAGTAATTGATTATCTCTGGACAATCGAATACCCCTCTCTACTTTCTAAGATGTCTTGCGTTTTAATGTAAAAAAAGAAGGAACATGCATTTCATTTCCAAAAGCTTTCTTAACATTGTATAATATATTCTTAATAATTATATAGAAATGCTAACAATAATGCAAGTCCCAGAAAACTTAAAACACTGAATTTTCAGAAAATTTACATTACGCTTCCAACGCCGTTATGTCAGGTTTAACCATCGTTTTTTAGATTGCATTTTTGAAGAAAAGCCGCCCAAATCACGGCGGATCAATTATGAGAAAGAAAGAGCTAAGTCATCTAGGACTTAGCTCTTATGTCTGTCTTAAGCAAGATGGCTTGAAATATAATCAACCGCTCCACCGACTGTTTCGATCTGCTCGGCATCTTCATCAGAAATCTCGGTACCAAATTCATCTTCTAGTTCAAGGACGAATTCCATCACACTGATCGAATCAGCGTTCAAGTCGTCTTTAATGCTCATCGTATCCGTTACGTTCTCTGCGTCAATTTCAAAATGATTGGCGATCACGACCGCAACTTTCTTGAATACTTCATCTCGTGTCAACTGGCTTCACCTCCACGCGTTTGCACAAAACATAGAATGGCTAACAAACATTGTACTGCTTTCTATGCTTTTTGTCTAGATATTTTTGCAATTTCATTACAATGATTGCATTATGATTGCGTTTCGTCTTTTGCAGTCGGCATTTCTTCAAAGTGGGCGACTAATTGGGCCACGACATCTGTTGCTAGCATCGTATGGATCTGCTTGATGGTGTACGCTACCGCTTCTGGTCCTGTCGCCCCATGGGTTTTGATGACTGGTGCTTTCAAACCAAACAATACGGCCCCGCCATGTTTCGCATAATCCATCTCATTTTTTACTTTTCGCAACGCATCCTTCAGTAACAACGCCCCTAATTTCCCTTTGGTACCTGAATCAAGAATCGATTGTTTCAACAACGCCATTAAGTTCAAGGCAGTTCCTTCGATCGATTTCAAAACAGCATTTCCAGTAAAGCCATCTGTCACGACGACGTCAGCTGCACCATCCAATAATTCCCGAGCCTCGACATTGCCGATAAAATGGATCGTAGGGTCTTGCGAAAGCAGTTCAAAGGCTTTTTTCGTCAATTCGCTGCCTTTGGTTTCTTCCGTTCCGTTATTTAACAAGCCGACCCTTGGTCGATTGATCCCGCGAACTTTTTGGGCATAAAAGGACCCTAAGACGGCATAGTTTGCCAAATGTTCTGGTTTATTGTCGGCATTAGCGCCTAGATCCAGCATGTCAAAGCCAGCATCTTTGCCGATCACTGGCATTGTGGACATCAATCCGGGACGGTCGATCCCTTTGATCCGACCAACGATGAACAACCCGGCCGCTAATAAAGCACCGGTATTTCCGGCTGAAAAAATCGCATCTGCTTCGCCATTTTTCACTGCTTGTGCCGCTAAGACCATTGAGGCCGTTTTTTTTCGTCTGATTGCTTTAACAGGTTCATCATCACTATTGATTTTTTCATCTGTGTGGATAATAGTGACATTTTTATCATCCGTCATGTATTTTTTGATTTCATTTTCTTTTCCGTAAAGGAGGAATTCAATCTCTGGAAAATCTTTTTTCGCCAGCATAACCCCTTCTACGATCGCTTTTGGGGCGTTGTCTCCGCCCATTGCATCAACAGCAATCCGCATCTCGCTGCCACTCCCTTCATTTTCCCAATCAGTATAGCATATTCTTTAATCAAAAAATTGTTTGTCTGCTTTTTTTGCTGCTAAATAGTTCGCCAACGCCGTGAATTCCGGCAATAGCTGCCAGCCATTTTTTTGCCAAAGCTGGGTTGCCTCAACTTGAGCCACTTCTAGAATGTGGGCATCCGCGACTAAATCGGCAGCCGCAAACTCTGGCAAGCCCGATTGTCGATTGCCGAAGACTTCTCCTGGCCCCCGCAACTGCAAGTCTTTTTCGCTGACTATAAAGCCATTGGTGGTTTCTGTCATGATCTTCATTCGTTCGACCCCCGTCTCATTTTTCGGGTTCGCGATCAAAATACAGTAAGAAGCATCGGCGCCGCGTCCTACCCGTCCACGTAATTGGTGGAGCTGGGCTAACCCGAAGCGATCAGCGTCAATGATCAGCATCACTGTCGCATTAGGGACATTGACACCTACTTCGATGACTGTCGTGGAAACCAAGATCTGCAGTTGATTTTCTTTGAAGGCTTCCATGATGCTGTCCTTTTCTTGATTCTTCATTTTCCCATGCAGCATTCCCACTTGATAAGTAGGAGAAAAATAACTTTGCAGCTGCTCATAAATCTCCGTGGCATTCTTGACATCCAGCATTTCGGATTCTTCGATCAAAGGACAGATGACATACATCTGATGCCCCTGTGCCAATTCTTTTTGCGCCCACTCTAAGATCGATTCAAACTGCGGCGGTCGGACCCAGCGCGTCTCTACAGGAATCCGTCCTGCCGGCATCTCATCGATCACCGAAACATCCATTTCGCCATAAGCCGTGATCGCTAGCGTACGAGGGATCGGCGTGGCGGTCATAAAGAGTACATCAGGAAGATAGCCTTTTTCCCTTAAGACTTTTCGCTGATTGACCCCAAAACGGTGTTGTTCATCGGTGATGACTAAGCCAAGATGTGCAAAGTCTACCCCTTCTTGGATCAGCGCATGGGTCCCAACGATGATGTCGATCTCCCCAGCTGCTAATTGTTCTAAGATGACCCGCCGTTCTTTTGGTTTGGTCGAGCCTGTCAAAAGAGCGGTGGTCACTTCTAAGGGGTCAAAGAGTTGATTCAAGCTCTCTAGGTGCTGTTGGGCCAAAATCTCAGTCGGCACCATCAGCGCCCCCTGAAAGCCAGCCGTCATCGTAGCATAGAGGGCGATCGCCGCCACAACTGTTTTCCCACTCCCAACATCCCCTTGCAAAAGCCGTTGCATGTGCTGCGGACTTTTCAGGTCATGGCAGATTTCATTGGTCACGCGCTTTTGCGCATTCGTCAATTCAAAGGGCAGTTTACGAGTAAATTCTTTCAAGCGCTGCACATCGTAATCGATCGCCAAGCCGTTTTTCTCGGCTTTTTCGCTTCTCTTCAGTCCTTGGATCTGCATTTGGAACAAAAAGAACTCTTCAAAAATCACCCGACGCTTCGCTTGATGACTCTCTTGGGGATCTTTGGGAAAGTGCATCGCAAACATCGCGGATTTCCGATCCAACAAGCGATATTTTTCGATCAATGACAAAGGCAAGATCTCGGGGATCTGATCACCAAAATCAAGAAATGCCTGTTTGATCAGTTCGATCAACACACTTTGACGCACGGCTTTATTGACATGATAAATTGGGGCAAAGTCCTCGCCACTTTTGCTGCCAAGAATTTTCATCCCCGTCAGACCTTTGCGTTTGGCGTCCCATTTGCCATAGACGGCGATCTCTTCTGAGACCTCTACTTTGTCCTTCAAATAAGGCTGATTGAAAAAGGAGACATTAAAGACATCGTGGTCTTGCATCATGCGAAATTGCAACCGACTTTTCTTGTAGCCAAAGCGATTGACGACCGGTGGGGAAACGACGATCCCCTTGATCGTTACTTTTTCTTGGTCTTGAATCTCCGCTAATTGCCGTTCTTGAATGTCTTCATAACGAAACGGGTAATACTTTAGCAGGTCTTCAATAGTTTCGATTCCTAAACTCGCCAAGTCTTGGGCGCGTTTTTCTCCGACACCCTTTAATACCGTAAGTGGCTGATTCAGCATAGGTACCCTCCTTTTCCAAAAGTGATTTTGATTCATTGCATGGGTTCCTGCATTCATAGAAAAAGACGGAGCCAAAAATCATCTACGATTTTTGCCCCCGCCGCCTAATTTGTTTATTCTGCTGAGAAAAGATACGGATAAACCGGCTGATCTCCTTGATGGATCTCTACTTCGATCTCAGGATGCAGTTCAACGATCGCTTCTTCGATTTTGGCTGCTTCTTTGGCTTTGCCTTCTTCACCGATAATGATGGTCACGATCTCAGTATCTTCTGTGATCATTTTTTCTAAGGTAGTCATAGAAGCAGAGAAACGATCAGGAACAGAAACAACGATTTTGCCGTCGACCATTCCTAAGAAGTCGCCTTCTGTGATTTCGATGCCATCGATTGATGTATTACGGATCGCATGAGTCACTGATCCGCTGACAACACTTGCTAAGACATCGGTCATGGCTTGCTGATTTTCAGCTAGCGTGGACTGCTCGTGGAATGCCAGCATCGCCGTCATCCCTTGAGAGATCGTCCGTGTTTCAACAACCGCTACTGGAATCTCGGAAACTTCCGCTGCTTGCTGCGCCGCCATAAAGATATTTTTGTTGTTCGGTAAGACGATCACTTGATCAGCATTGACTTCATTGATGGCCACCAAAATGTCTTCTGTACTTGGGTTCATCGTTTGGCCACCACTGATGACATAAGAAGCCCCTAGGCTAGTAAACAATTCTTTCAAGCCTTCCCCCGCCGCGATCGCAATGATCGCAAATGGTGTCCGCGGACGTTTTACTGGTGCTGGTTTTGCTTCTTGCTGATCGTGTTCCAAGATCGTTTCATGCTGAAGGCGCATGTTGTCGACTTTGATTTTCACCAATGAACCAAATTTTTGCCCATAATTCATGACTTCGCCGGGATGTTCCGTGTGAACATGGACTTTGATGATCTCATCGTCGTTGACCACTAATAAGGAATCTCCCAACTCGTTTAAGTAATTACGGAATGTTTCATAATCGAATTCACTATCAACGGTCGGACCTTCACCAATTTTCACCATGATTTCTGTACAATAACCAAAAGTGATGTCTTCAGTCGCTAATTGCCCTTGGACACTGCGATGATGTTCCGCATTGACCATTTCATCCATTGCAGCTGGAGATGGTTCAAAAATTTCATCGGCTGGGTATTCCCCGGTCAATGCATTTAAGAAACCTTCATAGATAAACAACAGGCCTTGACCGCCACTATCTACCACACCGACTTCTTTTAAAACCGGTAATAGATCAGGGGTTTTCGCCAATGACCGTTTTGCGCCATGAACCACTGCTTTCATGACTTCGATACAATCATCAGTGGTTTGGGCTTTTTTCTCGCCATATTCAGCGGCGATGCGTGCCACAGTCAGGATGGTTCCTTCCACAGGCTTCATGACTGCTTTATAGGCGGTTTCTACTCCATGAGTAAAGGCTTGAGCCAATTCTGGTGCAGTGAGTGTTTCTACGGTTGGGATTGCTTTAGAAAAACCGCGGAATAATTGAGACAAAATGACGCCGGAATTCCCACGTGCGCCCATCAATAGTCCTTTTGAAAGTGTAGCGGCAAGATCGCCGACGTTTTCTGAAGTCGCATCTGCGACAGCTTTTGCTCCACTGGTCATGGATAGATTCATGTTTGTCCCGGTATCTCCATCTGGAACAGGAAACACATTCAATGAGTTGACAAACTCTGCATTAACTTGTAGACGAGCCGCGCCTGCCTGCACCATTTCTTGAAACTGACTTGCGCTGATATTCGTTACCTTCACTTAGATAGTCCTCCTTAAAATCATCCGCCATGAACGGATCCCTTGCCTAATCTGGCAGTACACGTACGCCTTGAACAAATACATTTACCGAGTTCGCAGATACACCTAGCATCGTTTCTAAGTTGTATTTCACTTTTTCCTGCACGTTGCGGGAAACTTCGGAAATTTTTGTTCCATAGCTGACGATCGTGTATACATCCACTGCAATGCCGTTTTCTTCTTGGCGGACAACGACACCGCGAGAATAATTTTCTTTTCGTAAAATTTCATTGATGTTATCTTTGATTTGTTTCTTGCTAGCCATACCAACAATGCCGAACACATCTGTTGCTGCGCCTCCGACCACTGTTGCAATGACTTCATTGCTGATTTCAATAATACCTGATGAGGTTTGAATTTTTACAGCCATTTTATAGCCTCCTTCAATGGGCATGACCCATCTTTCTTCTTACATATTTTATCATAGCTGTACCGCAAATAAAAGGATGAGACATATGAAAAGGGGCTTTCTGACCAAACGTCTTGCATTTCGACCTTGTTTAATTTACAATGTTTACCGGGAAAAGTCAATGTTTCTTGAAAATTACTCTTGCTTTTTTCACCTTTCTGTGATAAATTCAGATGGTATGAGCTGAAATAGCGCTCCAACATCAAGGCAAAGGAGGAAATAACCACATGGCTAAAGTTTGTTACTTTACTGGACGTAAAACTACAAGTGGAAACAATCGTTCTCACGCAATGAATGCGACAAAACGTACTGTGAAACCTAACTTGCAAAAAGTTCGCGTTATGATTGACGGAAAACCTAAAAAAGTTTGGGTGTCAACTCGTGCTTTGAAATCTGGAAAAGTTGAGCGCGTATAATTAGACCTTTTCGGCCGTTCGTTTTGAACGGCTTTTTTTGTGCCCTTTTTTCTTTGGTGCGCTTTCACTTAGGTTTTCATTAAAGAAAATAGGTCTTTGTTTTTTTAATCGATTCACCTGTGGTAAACTAAGAAAAAATTGATAAAGAACAGGTGACTTCTTGTGACGAAAATAAAAACATTTGCCAAACAACATTGGCCTTATATGCTTGCTAGTTTCTTCTTGCCGTTTCTTATCATGGCAGTGATCTATTTGACCATTGGCATCTACCCCGGCAGCAGCCGCAGCGTCTTAGCCAGTGATGCCTTTTCGCAATTCTCAAACTTTCATGCCAGCTTCCGCAATATGCTCTTAGGCAAGCAAAGTATCTTTTATACGTGGAACGCCTCCTTAGGCTTAAATTATCTGGCATTGATCTCCTATTACTTAGGCGGGATCTTCACTCCCCTGGTCTTGTTATTCCCGAATCAGCTGATGCCAGATGCGCTGTACTTTTTGACCTTGATCAAGATCGGCAGTGCGGGCTTGGCGTTTTGGTTTTATGCCAGCCAAACCTTTAAGATCCAACGTTGGCAACACGTGACCTTAGCCGTCTGTTATGCCTTGATGTCCTTCATCACCGCCCATTCGGAACTGATCATGTGGCTTGATGCCATGATCTATCTGCCACTGGTGATTTTAGGCATTGACCGTTTAGTGAAAAAGAAAAAACCAGTCGTGCTGTTTATCAGCTACTTGCTGTTATTTTTATCCAGTTTTTACATGGGCTTTATGATTGGTCTCTTTTCCGTGATGTATTTCTTGGTCCAATTGGGCCGCAACTGGAAACAAGCTCGCGGGGCGATCATCCCTTACGGCATCACCTCCTTGTTAGCAGGGGGCGCCTCAATGGTGATCATCTTACCTGCCCTGCTGGATTTGCGGTCGAACGGGGAAGAGTTGACGACGATTTCTTCCTTTAAAACCGAAGCCACCGATGTCTTTGACCTTGTAATGAAAAACATGATTGGAGTATACGATACAACAAAATACGGCTCCATTCCCTTCATCTATATCGGCTTATTGCCGTTGCTGTTATGTATTTTATATTTTGTTTCGAAGAAAATCCGCTTGAAGGATAAATTCTTATACGCTGGCATGTTTGCTGTTTTGATTGCCAGTTTTTATATCGTGCCGATGAATCTTTTTTGGCACGGGATGCATGCCCCAAATATGTTCCTTTTCCGTTATGCCTATTTGTTCTCCTTCTTAGTGATCATGCTGGCGGGATACGGGTGGGAGCAGCTGCAGCAAAAAGATCGCGGATTGTTTCTCATTATTGGTCTTTCTACGATCGTGGTGTTTGCCCTCTCCTACGCATTGAAAGGACCTGGAACCTATGAATATGTTTCCGCTACTTCTTTTGCGCTAACGATCGTATTCTTTGTTCTTTACTTGTTATGTATTGGGTTCGGGCAATTAGGTCTTTTAACACAAAAACGAGTGACGATCTTGATGCTGATCTTCGTCTGCGGAGAAATGGCCGTCAATACGAGCGGCATGGTTCGCGGAATTTTGAATGATTGGAACTATGCTTCTCGCAGTTTGTATACAGAACCTTATCCGGACATCAAAAAACTAGTCACTCAAGCCAACGAAGACAATGATACCTTTTTCCGATTAGAAAACCTTGATCCTGTTTCTTCCAACGACAGTATCAATTATGGCTACAGCGGTGTCAGCATGTTTTCTTCGATCCGTAACCGCAATTCCTCAAGCTACCTGGATAAGCTGGGCTTTCGGTCCCGCGGCACCAATTTAAATATCCGCTATCCGAACAATACCTTGCTGATGGATGCTTTTACAGGGATCAAATACAATATCTCCAAGCCAAATCTCACCAAATACGGCTTTCAACGTGTGGGGGAATCTGGTGAATACAAGCTTTATGAGAATCAAAATGCGTTACCGCTAGGTTTCTTGGCTGAACCGACCATCGAATCGATTGAACAGCCGCAAAACGACAACTTGACGAGCCAGAAAAATCTTTTCAACGGCTTGGCCGATTTAAATTTAGAGTATTTTGCCTTTCAGCCGATCACGGTGATCCATAGTAAAAATACAGATATCACCAATGACGGCATGTATATGAAATTTACCGAGCAAGAAAGCAATGTCGCAAAAGAAGTGACTTGGCAAGTGGAGGTTCCGGCGAACTCGCAAGCGTACTTGAGTCTCTTCCCTGCCAACTTCGGAGAATTGGAAAGCTCATCTGCCACCGTAACAGTCAACGGCCAGCAGCGAGAAACGCAAATCAGTATCAATGGTCAATACTACGACTTAGGGCACTACGAGACCGATACGACGGTTCAATTCACCGTCAGCTTCTACGGAACACCTGAGATCTCATTCCAAAACCCGCAAGTCGTCACCTTGGATACCAACGCCTACCAACAAGCAATTGATGCGATCCAAGATCGAGGAGTCGCTATGACTGTCGGCAAACGCAGTGCCAAAGCCGATATCACGACTGAAAAAGAGCAGAAGCTTGTGACGACCATCCCTTATGACAAGGGCTGGACTGCTACGCTTGATGGCAAAGAAGTCCCAATCACGGCCTTTCAAGACGGCTTTATCAGTGTGACGATCCCAAGTGGTAGCCATCACTTGGAACTGTCCTTCTTGCCGCAAGGCTTTGTTATCGGTGTTTTCTTGTTCTTCGGCTGCATCGCATTGTTTATCTTGTTTGCTTGGTTTTACCAGAAACAAGTAGCCAAAAAGCAAGTCTTGGCCGAACAACGTCAACTCATGGATCAAGCGCCAGAAAACTAATCGAAAAAGAACCAACTCGTCCCTTTGAGGTGATCCCCTTAAGTTAGAGCAAACGCTGACTTATGGGTGTCCCTCAATGATCGGTGAGTTTGGTTCTTTTTTTGTGCTGGGGTTCCGCAGCTGTTCGCTCTAGTGGTCTTAGCATCCACTATCGACTAGGTCCCCTTCGATTCGGGGGCCAAATACCTAGCCCTTAGAGCGTTTAGCGAAACATAAGATAACTGTTAGGTTCTTCCGCATTTTTCTTGATGGAGTGCAACGATCGCTCCCATAATTTAACCATTTTGGTTTGTTTCAAGACGCGAAAGATCGAAAGCCCTTGGTCGATTTTCAACAGTCCTTTTTCTTGATCGCCATAAATATACCAATACCATCCTTGATAGCAAAGGAGATGCGTGCTGTTTAGCATGTCTCCGCGATCTGCCAATAATTCCTCCGCAATGGTCAACACCTCTTTTGCCCACTCCAGACGGCGAAAATTGACAAACGTCGTAAAACAACTAAAAATCAAATCCATTTGTATTTCTCGCATCATGGACAAACCTTGTTCTTTTTTGGTCCGTGAAATAGCAACCTGCAGTAAGTGATAGGAGGTTTCGACAGGAAACAAGAATTGAAAATAGCGAAACAGCAAAATCTCATAAACGCCCCAGTTGTCTACTTTCATAAGGTAGGAGATGACGGGTCGGGTTTTGATGCGTAGCTTTTCCATATAGTCACCAGAAGAGTGATTGGGTTTAGGACCTGAGAGATTGATTTCATGTATCTCCTTTGTGATCTCAAGGTACAGAAAAACAAAAGAATGCTGTTTGGAAGCGGCGATCAGTTCACTGCGCATTTCCTCCAGCCCTTCTTTGCTTCGCTGGGCGTGGGCGTTACTCAAATAAGCTTCTTTGTTGATCCCTAAGATTCGATCCAGTAAATCCATAAATTCGCTCGTCATATAGCTGGGAAAGCTCATCAGGTTGTCGTGACTTTTTACGTCCTTTTGCTGTGCACGTAAATAATAAAACTCCTCCACCGTAACATGGATATTTTCTAATAGGCGTTCCAATCGATGAATACTGATACTTGAAGCACCTTGCTCAAATTTACTGATAAACGAGCGACTGTTTTGTTCATCCGCCACTTGAGCGATCGTATAGCCGCGCTCTTTGCGCAATTGTCGGTACAATTTTCCTTCTTCCATAACCATCCTCCTAGCGATCAGTCTGCAAACGCCAAACCAAACCCGCTTCACGAATGAAGCTCCGCAATTAAATTTTACTATTTTAGATTCAACCTTATAAAATGTTGAGGAACAAAATCTACGGCACCCTATTTATATGCCACTCTTTTAGCTGTTAGCCACTCGTGACAGTAACCTCTGGTATGCTCCTGGTACATTTAAATTCCACTATAGTGGAATATTTTCTCTTCCTAGTATAAAGCATCCTATACTGATTTTACAACGTAGAACGTGAAAGGATGATTTCGATGAAAGAATATCAACAAAACAAAGGCTATCGTGCCTTAGTCAACGCCGCCTTACTCAGTGGCATCGGCATGAGTTTATTTAATATCGTCTTTGTAGTTTATGCCAGTACATTACCCTTTAATGCCCTTGCTGTTTCCTTAGCCTCCATGGCCCTGCTGGTCCCTGATCTCTTACGAATCCTGACGGGCTATCTAGCCGATCGTACCAAAAACAAAGTGCAATGGATGATCAGCAGTCGGCTGTTGCAAGGCGTCCTTTTTGTGGCACTCGCTTTTTTGATCCAACTACCGCCTAGTCTATGGTCTTTCTTCCTTTTGCTAGGCATCAATATTGTTTCTGATTGTTTGGGCGCTTATTGTTCTGGGTTACAGTTGCCCTATGTTCGCCGTCTTGTGCCAGCCGAGGCCTTAGACAGTGCCATGGGTTTTCAAATGGCGTGTCAAACCACCGTTCAAATCGTCTTTCAAGGGATCGGTGCTTGGGGGATCGTTTTACTGAATAATAATTTTGCCGCTTTTGGTTTGATCAATGCCGTGACGTTTTTCTTAGCCACAATCGTGATTTTCTGGAACCGCTCGCTCTTTTATGCGGTGCCTGGGAAAATCAATCAAGCACCAACACCACTCTTTCAGAATTTCTCGGAAACCTTTAAATTATTGACTGGTACGGCTTTTCTTAAAAAGATGATCCTCTTTGCCTTACTGATCAATACCTTAGCCGCTAGTACGAGCGGTCTACTAAATCTCCAGTTGTTGGATGACCTTGCGCTTTGGTTTGCCACTTATGGTAACACCGTTGCGATGGCAGGTATCGCTACTTCGATCGGTATGGTCGCCGGTGCCTTGTTTGCTGCCGACTGGTTCAAGAATACCGGTCTGGTTCGCTTGATTGCGTATACCGCTTTCGTTTTATGTCTGTTGACCTTGAATTTTCTCTTCCTGCATAACCGTTGGCTCATGATTGCGCTGCTCTTTGCTGAAGGCTACCTGATTGGGAAAATCAATCCCCGCTTTTCGGCACATCTGATTCGTGAGATCGATGAAGAACATCTCGCCATCAGCAGCGGGATCTTTTCCACCATCGTGATGCTAGGGGGACCCGTCGGTCAAATGGTCTTTTTAGGCATCGGCAATCGCTATCACGTTGCTTGGAGCTGGCTGCTTTACTTGCTTTTCGCATTTTTAGTAGCCATCGCCGCCTTAGTCGCTGCCAGTACCTTGGAAAAAACACCCACCACTGCTGCGCCTAAAATCGCGACGGAAAGGACTGAAGATTGGCAAGAAACCACCCCTGTTTTGCCTGAGAAAAAATAAGAACACAAGCTTTCGCTTTCTCTTGTTGGACAAGAGCAGCGAAGCTTGTGTTTTTTCCTTATTCATAGGCAACATGAACCAAATACAATCCTTCTGGATGAGCTGTGGGTCCTGCCGCATTTCGGTCTTTTTGCGCAATGATTGCAGGAATACTGTCAGGTGCGAGGCGTCCATTGCCGATTTTCAGCAATGTGCCCACCATGATCCGAATCATCTTATACAAAAATCCATCGCCGCGAAAGGTAAAAATCAACTCATCTCCAGCGTCATTGACCGCCATGGACGCCTCATGGATCGTCCGTGTTTTGTCATCGACGGAACTGCCCGTCGCACAAAAGCTGGTAAAGTCATGGGTGCCTAAAAAATCTGGCAACGCCCGTTGGATTTTTTCCAAATCTAGCGGATACGGATAATAGCTGGCATAATGACGGCGGAAAGGACTGCGGGGTTTCCCAATATCTACCCGAAACTGGTAGGTTTTTTCAATGACTAAGTAGCGGGCATGGAAGGTATCGTCAACGATCTCCACCGATTTTACCGCAACATCTTCTGGCGTTTGGGTATCTAAACCAAAGCGCATTTTTTCCAGTGGACGCTTTTGAGGGAAATCGAAGTGGATCACTTGCCCTTGCGCATGGACCCCCGCATCGGTGCGGCCAGAGCCATGAATCTGGATCGGTTGCCCATTGTTCATCTTCGTTAATGTCTTTTCAATCTCTTCTTGAACCGTTCGTCCATTGGGTTGACGCTGAAATCCTTGAAAATTCGTACCATCATAAGCGATCGTCGCTTTATAGCGGACCATTGAATCACCTGTTTCTTTCTATTTTTTCAAAAAAAGGCCTATGAGAAAAGTCTGATCGATCGACAGGCCTTTTCCAACCAGCCGCTGGGATTGCCAGCAGTCTCGTTGCTTCGTTAAGAACCTTTCGTGGGTTGACTTCAATCATAGGTCTTCGTTTATCCTCTTAAGAACACTAATGCTACTGTAAAGAGCGCAAAAACGATGACAACCAATGTGTCCCGTTGATGCCAGTGCAAAATACGATACTTGGTACGCCCTTCGCCGCCTTGATAGCCTCTGGCTTCCATAGCGGTAGCTAGATCTTCCGCACGGTTAAAGCTGCTGACAAATAAAGGAATCAACAAAGGAACGATCGCCTTCATCTTCTGCAACAGTCCCCCTTCGCCGAAATCGACCCCGCGGGCACGCTGAGCATTCATAATTTTTTCTGTTTCATCCATCAAGGTTGGCACAAAGCGCAACGCAATCGACAGCATCAGTGAGATTTCATGGACAGGGAACCGGATCGCTTTTAAAGGACGCAAAATGTATTCGATCGCATCTGAAAGCTCTAATGGGGGCGTCGTTAACGTCAACAGAGTCGACATGAAAATGATCAAAGCAAAACGACAAAAAATAAAGATCCCATTTTGGACACCAAATTCTGTAATGTTAAAGATCCACCAAGACCAGTAGACGTCGCCGCCGGTAGTAAACAAAATCTGTAACGCCACGGTAAACAAAATCAGCCAAATCAAAGGACGAACGCCGCGAATAAAGAAGCCAAAATCGATTTTTGAAAAGGAAATACAAAAGAGCGTAAAAGCACCCGCTAATAAATAGCTTTGCCAATTATTCGCCAAAAAGATAATCGCGATAAAATAAAAACTAGCAATCAATTTGACCCGTGGATCTAAACGGTGGATCAAGGAGTCCCCGGGAATAAAACGACCGAAAATCAATTTATTCATCATGGGCAGTCCCCCCCTTTGCTACTAAAACATCTGCCAGCTCATCAGCTGTTAGTGGTAACTGCTCAAATGCCAATCCTCTGGCTTGTAGTTGTTCCGCAAATGCGGTTGCTGTCGGTACCCCTAACTGCTTTTCTTGCAACCAGGCAGTATCTTGAAACACAACGGACGGCGTGCCGGCTTTGACGAGACGGCCCTTTTCTAACACATAGACATAATCAGCATAGTTCGCCACATCATCCATCAAGTGGGTCACTAAAATGATCGTCATGTTCTTTTCCCGATGCAGGCGATCAAACATTTCCATCATCTCTTTGCGTCCTTGTGGATCTAAGCCCGCTGTCGGCTCGTCTAAGACCAAAACTTCTGGTTCCATAGCTAAGACCCCAGCAATCGCTACACGGCGCATTTGGCCCCCTGAAAGGTCGAATGGTGAACGTTCCAGAAAACTTTCATCTAAACCTACCAATTGAATGTATTCTTGGGCTAATCCTTTGGCTGCTTCTTCGGAGACCCCAAAGTTTTTCGGTCCAAAAGCGATATCTCTCGCCACGGTTTCTTCAAATAATTGGGATTCAGGAAATTGAAAAACGATCCCAACTTTTTTACGTAACGGTTTTAGATTTTTGTTGTCTGTCTCGGGTTTGATGACTCGCTCACCGATCGTGACCGTGCCAGTCGTTGGTTTTAATAATGCATTCAAGTGCTGCAGCAACGTAGATTTTCCGCTCCCTGTATGACCGACTAAGGCGGTATAAGAGCCTTCTTTGATCTCTAAATCGATATCGAACAAAACCCGTTGTTCAAACGGAGAATGCGGTTGGTAGGTGAATCCTACTTGTTCAAAACGGATGTCCATAGCCAATCCACCATCCCTTCTTCAGTTAAGTACGCTTGTGGTACCGTGATGCCCCGCTGTTTTAGTGCCGCCTTTAATTTTTCAGGAAACGGCAGATCTAAGCCTAGCTCGATCAGTTCTGGCCCTGCAGAAAAAATCTCTGCGGGTGTCCCTTCGCGGACGAGCTCTCCTTGACGCATCACCAGCACCCGATTGGCGTTGGCTGCTTCATCGATATCATGGGTGATCGATAGCACGGTCAAATTGTTTTTCTCTTTGATTTTTTTGATCGTTGCGATCACTTCTTCACGGCCTTCTGGATCTAGCATACTAGTGGCTTCATCAAGAATGATGATATCTGGGCGCAATGCAACGACGCCGGCAATGGCTACCCGCTGTTTTTGACCACCAGAAAGACGCGCGGGTTCCCGGGTCGCAAACTCGCTCATCCGTACTTGTTCCAGAGCGTCTTTGACACGAACCAGCATTTCTTCTCGCGGGATTCCTTGATTTTCTAAACCGAAAGCCACATCATCTTCCACCGTCGAACCAACGAATTGATTGTCAGGGTTTTGAAAGACCATACCGACCATTTTTCGAATATTCCAGATATTTTCTTCATTCAAAGGCAATTCGCCGACAGAAACACTGCCTTCTTGTGGCAAGATCAAGCCATTGATGGTTTTTGCTAAAGTTGATTTACCAGAGCCGTTATGGCCGATCAACGCCACCCATTCCCCTTTGTTGATGGAAAAGGATACGTTATTTAACGCGGCACGCTCTTCTTCGCTATAACGCACAGTAATAGCATTCAATTCAATGATTGGCTTCATGATAGACTCCTTCATTTGCGATTAATTCTTTCTAACACTACCAAAAAAGCGCACGTTTTTCAATGATTCACGCACGATTTGTCTCCAGATCTTTTTTTCACTTGCCATCACCTGTCTTGACAGGTAATCGAAAGTAAAAAAAAAGCACTTTATGATGAGTGCGTACACCTCGAAATACATCGAGGTGTAGGCGCTGAGCTAGACTCGGAAAGTTTCTTCCAACATCATAACACTCTTAGTAAACATCTATAAAGTGATGATAAGTGTGATTTTAAACAAGTTCTAGGATAACCATTGGTGCAGCATCTCCGCGTCTTGGTTCTGTTTTCAAGATACGAGTATATCCACCTTGGCGATCTGTGTAACGAGGAGCGATATCATTGAATAATTTTTGTAATGCTGATTCAATAACTACTTCTTCGTTTTCTTCACGTACACTTGCAACTTCATTACGAACGAATGCTGCTGCTTGACGACGTGCATGCAAATCACCACGTTTACCTAAAGTGATCATTTTTTCTGCAGTTGAACGAACTTCTTTCGCACGAGCTTCAGTCGTAACGATACGTTCGTTAATGAATAAATCAGTTGTCAAATCACGCAACATCGCTTTACGTTGGCTAGATGTGCGTCCTAGTTTACGATAACTCACGTGGTTTCCCTCCTTCACTTTCGAATGTTGTATCGGTCAGACGAACCGAACTAACGTAATCGAAAACGGTTTAATCGTCTTTACGTAGTCCTAAACCTAAATCATGTAATTTCACTTTGACCTCTTCAAGAGATTTACGGCCTAAGTTTCTTACTTTGATCATTTCTGGTTCAGATTTGTTTGTCAATTCTTGTACAGTATTGATTCCTGCACGTTTTAGACAGTTGTATGAACGAACAGATAAGTCTAATTCTTCAATCGTCATTTCCAACATTTTTTCTTTTTGTGTTTCTTCTTTTTCAACCATGATTTCAGCGTTTTTCGCTTCATCCGTTAGGTTAACAAAGATGTCTAAATGTTCAGTCATGATCTTCGCAGACAAACTCATTGCTTCCAATGGTTCGATTGAGCCATCAGTCCATATTTCCATCGTTAATTTGTCGAAATCATCCCGACGACCGACACGTGTGTTTTCTACTTGGTAGTTGACACGACGTACTGGTGTATAGATTGAATCGACTGGAAGAACACCGATTGGCATGTCTTCTTTTTTGTTTTCGTCCGCTTGAACGTAGCCGCGGCCAGGTTTCACTGTTAAGCGAGCATGGAACGTAGCACCTTCAGAAACGGTACAGATATACATATCTTTGTTAAGGATTTCTACATCACTATCAACGATGATATCGCCAGCAGTTACTGTAGCAGGTCCTGAAATATCAATTTCAAGGGTCTTTTCTTCATCCCCGTACATTTTCAATGCAAGACCTTTAATATTCAAGATGATTTGAGCAACGTCTTCCCGAACACCCTTAACAGTTGAGAATTCGTGTAAAACTCCATCGATTTGAATATTGGTGATTGCCGCACCAGGTAAAGAAGATAATAAAATACGACGTAGGGAATTTCCTAGTGTAGTTCCGTAGCCTCTTTCAAGAGGTTCCACGATGAACTTGCCATAATCTTTGTCTTCATCAATCTTTGCGATTCTTGGTTTTTCGAATTCAATCATTCTTATCTATTACCCCTTTCAAAACGAAAAGTGTCTTGTTCAATGACGTTTTTGTTACACTCAAAATGAGCAGCACTCATTAAACACGACGGCGTTTTGGAGGGCGGCATCCATTATGAGGGACTGGAGTCACGTCACGGATCGCACTCACTTCCAAACCTGCTGCTTGTAATGAACGAATTGCTGCTTCACGTCCAGAACCAGGTCCTTTAACTGTTACTTCAACAGTTCTTAATCCGTGTTCCATTGCTGCTTTGGTAGCTGTTTCTGCTGCCATTTGAGCGGCAAAAGGAGTAGATTTTTTGCTTCCTTTGAAACCTAATGAACCAGCTGATGACCATGCTAATGCATTACCATGAGTATCAGTGATCATTACGATTGTATTATTGAATGTTGAGTGAATATGTGCAATACCCGCTTCAATATTCTTTTTCACACGGCGTTTACGACTCACTTTTTTTGCTGCCATGAAGTTTTAACCTCCTTCACTTAGGAATTATTTTTTCTTGCCTGCGACTGTTTTAGACGGGCCTTTACGAGTACGTGCATTGTTTTTCGTGTTTTGTCCACGAACTGGCAATCCACGGCGATGACGGATCCCACGGTAAGAACCGATTTCCATCAATCGTTTGATGTTTAAGTTCACTTCACGACGAAGGTCACCTTCAACTTTTAATTTATCAACTTCTGCACGGATAGCATCTGTTTGTTCATTCGTTAAATCACGAACACGAACTTCTTCAGACACGCCAGCGTCAGCTAAAATTTGTTTTGCAGTCGTGTTACCAATACCATAGATATAAGTAAGTGAAACGACCACACGTTTATCACGAGGAATATCTACTCCTGCAATACGAGCCATATTTGTTACACCTCCGATTATCCTTGACGTTGTTTATGTTTTGGATTTGCTGGGCAAATCACCATAACGCGTCCTTTACGACGAATTACTTTACAATGTTCGCACATTGGTTTTACTGATGGTCTTACTTTCATGATAATACCTCCTGTGGTTTTACGGAGTACAATTATTTAAAGCGATAAGTAATGCGGCCACGGTTCAGATCATAAGGGGATAATTCCACCGTCACTTTGTCTCCAGGTAAAATACGAATGTAGTGCATCCGGATCTTACCAGAAACGGTCGCTAGAACTTGGTGTCCGTTTTCCAATTCTACTTTAAACATTGCATTCGGCAAAGTTTCGACGACTGTACCTTCGACTTCAATCATATCTTCTTTTGCCACGCACAGTACCTCCTTGTACTTGTGATTTTCACACGATAAAATGGCGGAAACTCGGTTCCCACCTGATATTCTCAAACTATGCTCCTACTTAATAAAAAGTAGAAGTCGGACTGACATATTCTATCATATCCTGTCAAAGATTTCAAGAGAAAGTTTTAAGCTGCAAGTTGGACTCGGGCAATCTATGATTAGTCAATGATCTTTTGAACATCTTCGAATACAGCGTCGATGTCGCGATCCCCATCAATCGATTGCAATAACCCTTTGTCTTTGTAATAAGTCAAAATTGGTTCACTGCTTTTGATATTGACAGCTAGACGATTTTTGACCGTCTCAGGCTTATCATCTTCACGCTGGTAGAAGTCATGACTTCCACAACGATCACATGTTCCTTCCTCTTTTGGAGGATTGAACAATTTATGATAAGTTGCCCCACAATTGCGGCACATGAAGCGGCCGGCTAAACGTTCTACAAGAACTTCTTCAGGAACATGAATATCAATAACGGCATCAAGTTTTTTGTTAAGGTCAGCTAGCATCTCATCTAACGCTTTTGCTTGATCCAATGTACGAGGAAAACCATCTAATAAGAAACCTTTCTCGGTATCAGGTTCAGCTAAACGTTCTTTAACGATCCCATTTGTAACCTCATCAGGAACTAATGCGCCTTGATCCATGTATGATTTTGCTTTAAGGCCTAGTTCTGTTTCGTTCGCCATCGCAGCCCGAAACATATCGCCTGTTGAAATATGAGGAAGACCGTATTCAGCAACGATACGTTCTGCCTGAGTACCTTTTCCAGCACCAGGTAATCCCATTAAAATGAAGTTCATTCTAATTCCTCCTGTAAGTTTTTGAATAGTGTTGAGGAAATCCTCAACACTTCAATAACTTTAATTGATGAAACCAGTATATTTCCGTTTCAGCATAAGCCCTTCTAACTGCTTGGCAGTATCAAGTGCCACACCGATAATGATCAATAGACTCGTTCCACCTAGACCGATCGATTGCGGTAGATTCCAAGCCATCTGAGCGATGATTGGAAGTAAAGCAACCAATCCTAAAAAGATCGATCCAACCGTGCTTAATCGCATCAACAAACGTGATACATATTCTTCGGTTCCTTTACCAGGACGCACACTCGGAATGTAACTTCCTTGTTTTTGCAAGTTTTCCGCTAATTTCTCAGGGTTCACTTGAACAAATGCGTAGAAGAAAGTAAACGCAACGATCAAGACAGTATAGATGATCGCACCCGGTACAGTGTTGTAACTAAAGATCGTTTGCACCACTTCGTACCAAGTTTCTCCTCTATATGAACTACCTAATGCTTGAATGATCGCATTTGGTGTTGTAATAAAAGAACTGGCAAAGATAACTGGGATAACCCCGGCAGCATTTACTTTCAAAGGAAGGTAACTGCTGGTAGGCGCTCCTGCTACCCGTTTTGTATATTGGATCGGAATCTTGCGTTCTGCTTGTTGAACATACGTTACTAAAGTAATGACGATCAACACAGCGATCACAAGCAGCGCCATAAAGATAGCATTTAGCCAGATATCCGATTGATCCACGTTAATGAAGTAATCTTCAATCAATTCTTTGATGCTTGCTGGTAAGCGTGAAATGATCCCTGCAAAGATGATCATTGACACACCGTTTCCGATACCACGCTCGGTGATCTGCTCTCCTAACCAAGTGACTAACATCGTTCCGGCTGTTAAAATCAGACCGATCACGATATAGGTTGCCATATTAGGATTGTTTACAAACCCGAGTTGAGTGTAATAGTTAAATCCAGCCGTTAATGTCATGGATTGGACAAAGCCCAATACCAACGTCAAGTAACGTGTTGCCTGATTTAGTTTCTTACGACCCACTTCACCTTGTTTCGACCATTCAACAAATTTAGGGACGATATCCATCTGCAACAACTGAATAACAATTGAGGCAGTGATGTAAGGCGAAACCCCCATCGAGAAAATCGAAAATTGTTGCATGGCGCCACCACTTACCAAGTTTAACATGTTTAAAAATGGTAGATCCGCGATGGTATTTAGGCGACTTGCGTCTACGCCTGGCACAGTAATATGTGTTCCCAGACGAAAGACAAACAAGATTAAGACGGTGAACAATATTCTGGATCTAATATCCTTAACCTTAAAGGCATCCTTCAATAGTCTGATCATTAGATCACCTCGATTGATCCACCAGCAGCAACGATTGCTTCTTCAGCTGCTTTTGAGAATTTAGCTGCTTTCACAGTCAATTTCTTCGTTAATTCTCCGTTAGCTAATACTTTGATTCCAGCTTTTTCGTCTTTGACGATTCCAGCTTCGTGTAAAGCAACAGGTGTTACTTCAGCACCGTCTTCAAAGCGGTTCAAGACATCAAGATTGATGACTGCATATTCTTTGCGGTTCACATTTGTAAAGCCACGTTTTGGTAAACGACGGAACAATGGTGTTTGTCCACCTTCGAATCCTAGACGTACTCCGCCGCCTGAACGAGCTTTTTGACCTTTTTGTCCACGTCCAGCTGTTTTACCGTTACCAGATGAAGTTCCTCGACCGACACGGTTACGTACTTGGCGTGAGCCTTCTGATGGTTTTAATTCATGAAGTTTCATAGGTTTGGCACCTCCTTAATCAAACTAGATCTGCTGATCCTTAGACCTCTTCAACGTCCACTAAGTGAGAAACAGTGTTAACCATGCCTTTGATTGCATCATTAGCAGGTTTTACAACTGTTGAATTCAACTTTGTAAGACCTAACGCTTTAACAGTATCACGTTGGTTTTGGGGACGTCCGATAATACTGCGTTTTAAAGTAATTTTCAATTCAGCCATTATAGTGTCCTCCTTAACCGATTAATTCTTCTACTGATTTGCCGCGAAGTGCTGCCACTTCTTCAGCGCGTTTTAATTGTTTTAAACCTTCAACTGTTGCGCGAACAACGTTGATTGGTGTGTTAGAACCTAAAGATTTAGATGTGATATCAGCTACCCCAGCTAATTCCAATACGGCACGAACTGGTCCACCAGCAGCTACCCCAGAACCTTCTACAGCAGGTTTCATAAGGATGCGTCCGCCGCCGAATACACCGATAACTTCGTGAGGGATTGTAGAACCAACCATTGGTACTTCCACCAAGTTTTTCTTCGCGTCTTCGATTGCTTTACGGATTGCTTCTGGTACTTCTTGTGCTTTACCAGTACCGAAACCTACGTGTCCGTTTTTGTCACCGACAACAACTAATGCAGCAAAACGTAGACGACGTCCACCTTTAACAACTTTAGTTACACGGTTGATCGCAACAACGCGGTCTTCTAATTCCAAATGTTTTGGATCAATATAAACCATGAATGGTGTTCCTCCTTCTCTTAAAATTCCAGTCCATTTTCGCGAGCTGCTTCAGCTAAAGCTGCTACACGGCCATGGTAAAGGTATCCACCACGGTCAAAGACTACTTCTTTAATACCTTTTGCTGCTGCACGTTCTGCGACTAATTTACCGACAGCTTGTGCTTGTTCAGTTTTTGTTGCACCTGAAACTTCTTTGTCTAAGGCAGAGGCACTTGCTAGCGTCACACCCGCTACGTCATCAATTACTTGTGCGTAGATGTTTTTGTTCGAACGGAACACGTTTAAGCGTGGGCACTCAGCAGTACCAGAGATTTTGTTACGTACACGACGATGTCTTTTCTGACGTGTCTTGTTTTTATCTGGTTTTGTAATCACAATTTGTCACCTCTTTTAATTTTGCTAGCCTAAGCTGCTAGTCGTAAAGAATTACGACTATTTACCAGTTTTACCTTCTTTACGGCGTACAAATTCGCCAACATAACGAATTCCTTTGCCTTTATAAGGTTCTGGAGGACGAACGCCACGGATATTGGCAGCCAATTCGCCAACGACTTCTTTATCTGATCCTTTAACGATCACAGAAGTGTTTGAAGGAACTTCGATTTCGATTCCAGCTGGCGCTTCGATTTCAACTGGATGAGAGTAACCAACGTTCAATACAAGTTTTTTCCCTTGTAATTGAGCACGGTACCCAACCCCGATTAATTCTAACGCTTTTTGGAAACCTTCAGAAACACCAACAACCATGTTGTTGAAGTTTGCACGGGTAGTTCCGTGGATAGTTTTCATTTCTTTACTATCATTTGGACGAGTGAATGTTACTTCGTTTCCTTCGATATTCATTGTGATATCAGAAGAGAAAGTACGTGTTAATTCACCTTTAGGTCCTTTAACTGTAATGTCGTTTCCGTTTTGCTTGATTTCAACACCAGCAGGAAGAACGACGATCTTATTACCGATACGACTCACTTAGAGGCACCTCCTTGTGGAATATTTTAAATTACCATACATAAGCGACTACTTCGCCGCCAACATTTTTTGCTCTAGCTTCTTTGTCAGTGATTACACCGTCAGAAGTTGAGATAATCGCGATTCCTAGACCATTCAATACTTTTGGTACTTCGTCAGCTTTGACATAAGCACGCAAGCCTGGTTTAGAGATACGTTTTAAGTTTGTGATAACACGTTCACCGTTTTTACCGTATTTAAGAAATACGCGGATCACGCCTTGTTTGTCATCTTCAATGTATTCAACATCGCGGACGAAACCTTCACGTTTCAAGATTTCAGCGATATCACGTTTGATTTTTGAAGCAGGTACTTCTAGGCTTTCGTGTTTAACCATGTTTGCGTTACGCACGCGCGTTAGAAAATCTGCAATTGGATCTGTCATGACCATGGGATAATTTACCTCCTTTATGCGAGTATAGTTTACCAGCTAGCTTTCTTCACGCCGGGAATTTGTCCTTTATAGGCAAGTTCGCGGAAGCAAATACGGCAAAGATGAAATTTACGATAAACTGAATGTGGACGTCCGCAACGTTCACAACGAGTGTATTCTTGCGTTGAGAATTTAGCAGGGCGTTTGTTTTTAGCAATCATTGATTTTTTAGCCACGTAGTTCGCCTCCTTTTTTTATTTTTGGAATGGCATGCCTAATTGTGTCAACAATTCACGAGATTCTTCATCTGTGTTTGCTGTTGTTACAATCACGATATCCATACCACGTACTTTGTCGATCAAATCATAATCTACTTCAGGGAAAATCAATTGTTCTTTGATACCTAAAGTGTAGTTTCCGCGTCCGTCGAACGCTTTTTTGCTCACACCGTGGAAGTCACGGACACGTGGCAATGACACACTTACTAGTTTATCTAAGAATTCGTACATTCTTTCGCCGCGTAGTGTTACTTTCGCACCGATTGGCATTCCTTCACGTAAACGGAATCCTGCGATAGATTTTTTCGCTTTTGTGATCAATGGTTTTTGACCTGAGATCAATTGTAATTCTTCAACAGCTTTGTCTAAGTTTTTAGCATTAGAAACAGCGTCACCGACACCCATGTTGATAACGATTTTATCAACTTTTGGTGCTTCCATGATTGAGCTGTAGTTAAATTTGTCCATTAATGATGGGACAACTTCTTTTGAATATTTTTCTTTAAGGCGGTTCATCTGTTAGCCCCTCCTTCCTTCATCAGATTATTTATCAAGAACTTCTCCGGTTTTCTTAGAAACGCGGACTTTTTTGCCGTCAACTTCTTTGTAACCGACACGCGTAGCTTCACCGTTCGATGGATCAACCACCATCACGTTAGAAACATGAATTGGTGCTTCCATTTCAACGATTCCGCCTTGAGGAGCAGTTTGAGAAGGTTTTTGGTGTTTTTTGACAACATTGACACCTTCAACAACGACTTTGTCTTTTTTAGGAAACGCTGCTAGCACAACGCCTTCTTTGTTTTTGTCTTTACCAGTGATAACTTTAACTTTATCGCCTTTTTTAACAAACATGTTTGTTTCGCACCTCCTTTAGATAAGAATCACTATTACAATACTTCTGGTGCTAGGGAAACGATCTTCATAAAGTTGCCTTCACGCAATTCGCGGGCAACTGGGCCAAAGATACGAGTTCCACGAGGGCTCTTATCGTCACGGATAATAACCGCAGCATTTTCATCGAATTTGATGTATGAACCGTCTGTACGACGAGCTCCTGATTTAGTACGAACGATAACGGCTTTAACGACGTCACCTTTTTTGACAACCCCACCTGGCGTTGCTTGTTTAACCGTAGCAACAATCACGTCACCAATATTGGCAGTTTTACGACCAGATCCGCCAAGGACTTTGATCGTTAGAATTTCACGGGCACCTGAGTTGTCCGCCACTCTTAATCGGCTTTCTGCTTGGATCACGATGTGTATCCTCCTTTCAGATTTTGCAATTCACAATCTATATAGGAAAATCTCGTGTGATTAGATAATCACTGCCTTTTCAACAATCTCTACTAGACGGAAACGTTTCGTAGCTGATAATGGACGAGTTTCCATAATTTTCACGATATCGCCAACTTTTGCTTCGTTGTTTTCATCGTGTGCTTTGTATTTCTTAGAATAGTTCAGACGTTTGCCGTAGATAGGGTGGTTTTTCTTTGTTTCAACGACAACAGTGATAGTTTTATCCATTTTGTCTGATACCACGCGACCTTGGTAAACTTTGCGTTGATTTCTTTCTTCAGTCATACGCTAAATGGCCTCCTTCCACTATTACTTAGCTTGTTCACGCAATACTGTTTTAATGCGTGCAATCGATTTACGTACTTCTTTGATACGTGCAGTGTTTTCTAATTGACCTGTTGCTAATTGGAATCTAAGATTGAACAATTCTTCTTTCAATTGTTTTTCTTGATCTAGCATTTCGGCAGTGGTTAATTCTCTGATTTCTTTAACCTTCATTCGATTCACCACCCATTTCCTCACGTTTTACGATCTTCGTTTTCACTGGTAATTTGTGAGAAGCAAGACGTAGCGCTTCGCGCGCAACTTCTTCAGGTACACCGGCAATTTCAAACATGATTTTACCACGTTTAACTGGTGATACCCATCCTTCAGGAGCCCCTTTACCAGAACCCATACGTACCCCGATAGCTTTGGCAGTATAAGATTTGTGAGGGAAAATTTTGATCCATACTTTCCCGCCACGTTTCATATAACGAGTCATTGCGATACGGGCAGCTTCGATTTGACGGTTTGTGATCCAGTGTGATTCAACAGCTTGTAAGCCGTATTCACCGAATGCTACTTCTTTTCCGCCTTTCGCTTCGCCACGCATTTTTCCGCGGAACTCACGACGGTGTTTTACACGTTTAGGTACTAACATGTTTATTTCCCTCCTTTCTCAGTGTTCTTTTTAGTTGGAAGAACTTCTCCACGATAAATCCACACTTTAACTCCTAGTTTTCCGTATGTTGTATCTGCTTCTTCCCATGCGTAATCGATGTCCGCACGTAATGTATGAAGTGGAACGGTTCCTTCTGAGTAACCTTCTGAACGAGCGATGTCCGCACCATTTAGACGGCCAGAAACTTGTGTTTTGATTCCTTTAGCGCCAGAACGCATTGTGCGTTGGATCGCCTGTTTTTGCGCACGACGGAAAGCAACACGGTTTTCTAATTGACGTGCGATTCCTTCGCCTACTAATTTAGCATCTAAATCTGGTTTTTTGATTTCAACGATGTTGATGTGAACTCGTTTGCCAGTTAGGCTATTTAATTCTTTTCTTAGGTTTTCGACTTCAGATCCGCCTTTACCGATAACCATACCTGGTTTAGCTGTGTGGATTGAAATATTCACGCGGTTTGCTGCACGCTCGATCTCAACTGTAGACACAGCGGCATCAGCAAGTTTAGATGCGATAAATTTACGGATTTTCAAATCTTCATGTAGAAATTCAGCATACTCTTTTTCAGCATACCATTTAGCATCCCAGTCACGGATGATGCCTACACGCATTCCAATTGGATGTACTTTTTGACCCACTGATTGTCCCTCCTTATTTTTCTGATACGACTACAGTAATATGACTTGTACGTTTGTTGATCGGTGAAGCTGAACCTTTCGCACGTGGACGGAAACGTTTCATCGTTGGCCCTTCGTTTACGAACGCTTCAGAAACAATCAAGTTTTCAACATCTAAGTCAAAATTATTTTCTGCATTGGCAATAGCTGACATCAAGACTTTCTCGATGATTCCAGCTGCTTTATTTGGTGTGAACTTTAAGATCGCGATTGCTTCAGCAACGCTTTTCCCTCTGATTAAGTCAATAACTAGACGAGATTTACGAGGAGAAACGCGGACTGTTTTAGCAGTTGCTTTCGCTGATGTGATTTGTTCTGCCATTTTTGGATATCCTCCCCTCAAAATTAGCGTCTTGTTTTCTTATCATCGGCAGCATGTCCGCGATAAGTTCTTGTTGGTGCAAATTCACCTAATTTGTGTCCTACCATGTCTTCTTGGATGTAAACTGGTACATGTTTCCGTCCATCATACACAGCAATTGTAAATCCGATAAAATTAGGGAAAATTGTAGAACGACGTGACCAAGTTTTGATCACTTTTTTCTTTTCAGCGCCTTCTTGTGCTTCGACCTTTTTCATCAAATGGTCATCGACAAAAGGTCCTTTTTTCAAACTACGACCCATGGTGTACCTCCTCTCAAAATGTGCGACACACGGTCAAGTATATTACTTAGTTTTACGACGACGAACGATAAGTTTGTCTGATTTTGCTTTTTTGTTACGTGTTTTGTAACCAAGTGCAGGTTGTCCCCAAGGAGAAACTGGTGCTTTACGTCCGATTGGTGCTTTACCTTCACCACCACCGTGTGGGTGATCATTAGGGTTCATTACGCTACCACGTACAGTTGGGCGTTTGCGCATCCAACGAGAACGACCGGCTTTACCGATGTTGATCAATTCGTGTTGTTCATTACCAACAGAACCGATTGTTGCACGACATGATGCTAAGATCATCCGTACTTCACCAGAGTTCAAGCGGATCAATACGTATTTGCCTTCTTTACCAAGTACTTGAGCACTTGTTCCAGCTGAACGAATCAATTGTCCACCTTTACCAGGTTTCATTTCGATGTTGTGGATAACAGTACCGACTGGAATGTTTTCTAGTGGTAATGCATTCCCTACTTTAATATCTGCATCTGGACCAGAAACGACAGTCATGCCAACTTCTAATCCTTTAGGTGCTAAGATGTATGCTTTTACTCCATCCTCGTAATGTACTAACGCAATGTTAGCAGAACGGTTTGGATCATATTCAATCGTTTTAACCGTAGCAACGACGTTGTCTTTGTTACGTTTGAAATCGATCAAACGGTATTGACGTTTGTGACCGCCACCTTGATGACGAACCGTGATACGTCCGTTGTTGTTACGACCAGCATTGTTTTTCAAAGGAGCTAACAATGTTTTTTCTGGTGTTGAAGTTGTGATTTCAGCGAAATCAGAACTTGTCATATTACGACGGCCGTTCGTGGTAGGTTTGTACTTTTTAATCGCCACGTCTTTTTCCCTCCCATGTAAAGTTTATGCGTGAGTTGCTTATTCAGCAGCTTCGAAAATTTGGATTTCTTTAGAATCTTCAGTTAAAGTCACAACAGCTTTGCGACGTTTTTTTGTATATCCTGCATATTTACCCATGCGTTTGAATTTAGGACGAACGTTGATGATGTTCACGTTTGCCACTTTCACTCCGTCAAAGGCAGCTTCTACAGCTTGTTTTACTAAAGTTTTGTTAGCTTTTGTGTCCACTTCAAAAGTGTATTTCTTGTCATCCATGGCAAGCATTGATTTTTCAGTGATCACTGGGCGTTTAATAACGTCTAGTAAGTTCATTATGCAAGCACCTCCTCGATCTGAGTAAGAGCAGTTTGTGTCACTAACATTTTGTCGTTAGAAACGATGTCTAAAACACTAATGTTATCAGCAGTAACTACAGAAACTTTTGGCAAGTTGCGCGCAGATAAAGCGGCAAAGTCGTTTTCAGATTCTAAAACTACCAATACTTTAGAGTCAATTGTCAAGTTAGCTAAAACTTGTTTGAATTCTTTTGTTTTTGGAGCATCAAAGCTTAATCCTTCTACTGCTACCAAGTTATTTGAAGCAACTTTTTCTGACAATACAGATTTCATTGCTAAGCGACGAACTTTTTTAGGAAGTTTGTAGCTGTATGAACGTGGTGTTGGTCCGAAGACTACGCCACCTCCACGCCATTGTGGTGAACGGATTGAACCTTGACGGGCACGTCCAGTTCCTTTTTGGCGCCATGGTTTACGGCCACCGCCACGAACGGCACTGCGGTTTTTCACAGCGTGTGTTCCTTGTCTTAATGAAGCGCGTTGCATGATGATTGCATCATAGACAACTGATTCATTTGGTTCGATTCCGAAGATTTCTTCGTTCAATGTAATTTCGCCATTTTGGCTTCCATCTTGTTTGAATAATGCTACATTCGGCATTCCTTAGTTCCTCCTTTCTTCCTATCTACTTATTTAGCTTTCACAGCTGATTTGATTGTAATCAATGATTTTTTCGCGCCAGGTACATTACCTTTGATCAAGATAACGTTGCGTTCTGCGTCTACGCGTACGATTTCCAAGTTTTGGATCGTGATGCGATTTCCGCCCATACGTCCAGCAAGACGTTTGTTTTTGAATACACGGTTAGGTGCAACTGGACCCATTGATCCAGGACGACGGTGGTAACGAGAACCGTGAGCCATTGGTCCGCGGCTTTGTCCGTGACGTTTGATAACGCCTTGGAATCCTTTACCTTTCGAAGTGCCGGTTACATCGATGATGTCTCCTGCTTCAAAAATATCAACTTTGATTTCTGATCCTACTTCTAAGCCCTCTAGCTCTACATTCTTGAATTCGCGAATGAAGCGCTTAGGAGCCGTGTTTGCTTTTGCAACATGACCTTTCGCAGGTTTGTTAGACAAAACTTCACGCATATCTTGGTAGCCGACTTGAATTGCTTCGTAGCCGTCATTTTCGATTGTTTTCACTTGTAGTACTACGTTTGGTGTAGCTTCTACTACAGTTACTGGAATCAATTCGCCAGATTCAGTGAAGATTTGAGTCATTCCCACTTTTTTCCCTAAGATTCCTTTGGTCATGATTACACCTCCATCTTAATTATTATAGTTTGATTTCGATATTAACACCGCTTGGCAAGTCTAGCTTCATTAAAGCATCAACAGTTTTTGGTGTTGGATTCACAATGTCGATTAGACGTTTGTGTGTACGCATTTCGAATTGTTCGCGTGAATCTTTGTATTTGTGCGTCGCACGGATGATCGTGTATAAGCTGCGTTCAGTTGGTAATGGAATTGGACCAGATACGCCAGCTCCAGTTCTCTTTGCAGTTTCTACGATTTTATCCGCTGATTGATCTAAAATACGATGTTCATACGCTTTTAAACGGATACGAATTTTTTGTTTTGCCATTGTTTTCCCTCCTTCGCCTATTTTGAAAAGTAGACATAGCTCCACGAAAATTTTCCGTCACGCTCGTCCATGGCAAAGCGTCCGGGCGTGTCGCAACCTCTCGTTTCGTAGCCGGCAGAAAATTTCTTTGCTGCCAGTGTGACTTACGTATTTACGTAAACAGCACCTTTATGATTATATTACGGATAAACATTGATTGCAAGCTTTTTTTATGGAAAAACCGGGATTCTTTTGCATTTCTTTCAGAAAATTTTCTTTTAGTTTCGAAACAAAAAAAAGAAGCGTTGACCGCTTCTTCATTTCCTATTTATATAGAAGAAAACCTGCTATTGCGGCGCTTCCTCATTCATACGGCTTCGGGCGTGGGTATAGGCACCATGCCACACATGACCCACATAAGGATTGATGACCACGCCTTCTTTGATTGCCGCTGTGACAAAGGCTTTCGCTAACCGAACGCTTTCCACGACGGGTTTGCCTTTTGCAAGACCCGCAGCGATCGCAGCTGAAAAGGTGCAGCCTGCCCCGTGATTGAAATCGGTAGCGATTTTTTCACTTTCTAACAAGAGGAAGGATTGCCCATCATAAACGAGGTCAATGGCTTTTGCTCCTGGCAAGCGATGACCGCCTTTGATCACGACGTATTTAGCACCTAATTGATGGATTTTTTCAGCAGCTTGCTTCATGGCTTCCACACTCGTCAAGTCCCCCAAACCCGAAAGAATCCCCGCTTCTACTAAATTAGGGGTGACAACATCTGCTAAAGGCAACAAATGCGTGATGATGGCATCGACACTTTTCGGCTGTAAGATTTCTGCAGTCCCTTTACAAGCAATGACGGGATCGATCACCACATTTTTGACTTGCTGCTGTTGGATCATCTTCGCTGCCTGTACAATATTGTCTTCATTGCCTAACATCCCCGTTTTAAGGGCATCCATCGGATCACCTGCAAAGGCGGAAATCAATTGTTTTTCGACAAGCGCTGGTTCCATTGCTGTTACTTCATGACTCCAACCTGCTTGCGGGTCCATCGTGACGATCGAAGCGATCGTGGCAAAACCAAAGACACCATATTCCTGAAATGTTTTTAAATCTGCTTCGATACCGGCACCTCCGGTTGAATCAGACCCAGCAATTGATATTACTTTTTCCATCTTCCTCATCTCCTTGTGCTTTTTGCTAAGTATAGTCAATCTTCCCCTTGACGAAAAGAGCCATTTGGCTTATTTTTAAACCATCCAATTGAAAAAGGTGGTGCAGGATGGCTTCATCAAGTATCGACAAACAAAAGAAACAACCGATTTACCAGCAGATCGTGACCCATTTTATTGAAGAGATCCAAGCAGGAACCTATGGGCCTGGGGATCGTTTACCACCAGAGCGCAGCTTGGCTCAGACTTTTGACGTCAATCGTTCCACCGTCGTCAAAGCGTTAGATGAATTGAAGAGCTTAGGATGGATCGAACGAAAACAAGGCAGTGGTTCTCGAGTATTGGAAGGGCGTTGGGGGAACCGCCAAACGCCACTTTCTTATTTACGCTCGTCTTTAAGCAGCCCTTACTTGCAGCAAGACCCTTACCTTCAACAAATCCAACATTTGCGTGCTGAAAAAGATGTGCTGGATCTGTATACAGGTGATCTACCTGCCGATCTGATCCCCGACTTCACGTTTCCTGCCTTTACATGGGAAGAGATTCGCAAAGAAAGCACCAAAATTTTGCCAACTGGTTACGAGCCTCTGCAAGAAATCTTATTGCAGCACCTTGCGGATTCCTTCAATTTGCCCACTAGCGGTCAAAAACTAGTAATTACTGCCGGTTCGACGCAAGGAATTACGTTACTAATGCAAGTGCTGCTGCAAGCGGGGGACTGTATCGCGACAGAGGATCCTTCTTTCTTGTTCTCTCTCCCCTTGTTTTCCACGATGAATGTCCAGTTGATTGGGATCAAACAAGATAGCGAAGGGATGCGACCCGCCGCGTTGGAGAAAGTGCTGAAGGAAAAGAAGATCAAATTCGTCTATCTGAACCCCACCTTCCAAAACCCAACGGGCCATACTATGAGTGAGCATCGGCGCCAAGCGATCATCCGCCTTTGCCAGACCTACCAAGTACCGATCATTGAGGATGATGTTTTTAGCGAGTTGGCTTTTGAGGAAGTACCGCCCAAGCTAAAATCCATGGCTCCTGAAACCGTCATTTATTTAGGCTCGCTTTCAAAATTACTTGGGTCATCAATCAAAATCGGCTGGCTTTTGGTGCCAGAAGCGTTAGCCGACCAATTTGCCCAAGCGAAAAAGCGGATGGCAATTGATACCACGATCTTCCCGCAAGTCCTTGCCAATATCGCCCTACGCTCCTCTGATTACCACCAGCAGCAGCGGACACTGCTTACAGAAATGGCCCAGCGCCAGCAAGACCTACATCAACTCTTGCTGGCATTTCAGGAGGATTGGCAATGGCAGCCGACGAAAGGCGGTCTTTACCTGTGGTTGACTTGGCGTCACCGCACATTGACTCGCAAAGATTGGTCGCTCTTTTTGGCGAACGATTGCTTAGTAGCACCTGCTTTTCTTTTCAGTAACGATACGAATGGCTTGCGTTTGAACTATACCCGCTTAGCCAAAGATGATTTACCACGATTTCAAGAACAATTCACAAAAATCACCCAACAGTTAAAGGAGCAAACCTATGAACGAAACCATTGAGCTTTTGCACAACCACCGCACTTACCGACAATTTGACCCTGACTATCGCTTGAGCCAAGAGCAAGTAACCGCGATTTTGACTGCGGCTCGTCAAGCACCTAGCTGGATGAACGGGCAAGCCTATTCGATCTTAGTGATCGACGACCCGCAGATCCGCCAGCAAATGGTCGAATGGAATCCTGGCAATCCTCATATCGCAGCAAGTTCGCTCTTTCTGCTGTTTCTCGCAGATTTAAACCGAACCAAAAAAGTTGCTGACGAAAAACAGACTCCCTATCCAATCGATGAGGGCTATCAGCCACTATTGATCGCCACCACTGATGCCAGCATCGCTTTGCAATCTGGTGCGATCGCTGCTGAATCACTGGGCTTAGGCACCGTCATTTCCGGCAGTGTCCGCAAAGACAGCGCCAAAATCGCTGAATTGTTGCACTTACCAGAATATGTCTATCCTGTGGCTGGTTTGAGCATCGGTAAACCAATCGTAGAAATGAAGGTCAAACCTCGCTTGCCAGAAGAAGCGGTCATTCATTACAACCATTATCAGGACTATTCTTATGAGGCGATCGAAGCGTACGATCAAACGATGACTGCTTTTGGAGAAGCCCGCGAGACCAAACCATGGTCAGAAAAATTCGCTGGCTTTTACAGCAATCGTCCTGACCAAGGATTTGACACCTTCTTGAAGAAGCAAAATTTAATAAAATAAAAGGCACCACTCTCTTTAGCTTCGATGAACCGTAACGGATTCATCGAAGCTAGAGAGAGCGGCTTTTTTTCTACAAGAGTCAAAAAAAGAGCAAAAGCGCGTACGCTTTTGCTCTTTGATCAATCAAATTAAGCTTGGATTGAAGTTACAACGCCTGAACCAACAGTACGTCCGCCTTCACGAATTGAGAAACGAGTTCCGTCTTCGATAGCGATTGGGTGGATCAATTCAACGTCGATTGTTACGTTATCACCAGGCATAACCATTTCAGTTCCTTCTGGTAATTCAACAACACCAGTTACGTCAGTTGTACGGAAGTAGAACTGAGGACGGTAGTTAGTGAAGAATGGTGTGTGACGTCCACCTTCTTCTTTTGTTAAAACGTAAACTTCAGCTTTAAATTTTGTATGAGGTGTGATTGTACCAGCTTTAGCCAATACTTGTCCACGTTGGATGTCTTCACGAGCAACACCACGTAGCAATGCACCAATGTTATCCCCTGCTTCAGCATAGTCTAACAATTTACGGAACATTTCAACACCAGTTACAGTTGTTTTAGCAGTTTCTTCAGCAATACCAACGATTTCAACTTCGTCACCAACGCGAACTTGTCCACGTTCAACACGGCCTGTAGCAACAGTACCACGTCCAGTGATTGAGAATACGTCTTCGACTGGCATCATGAATGGTTTGTCAGTGTCACGTTCTGGAGTTGGAACGTATTCGTCAACTGCAGCCATTAATTCCATGATTTTTTCTTCGTATGAAGCATCGCCTTCAAGAGCTTTCAAAGCAGAACCAGCGATTACAGGAACATCGTCGCCTGGGAAGTCATATTCTGACAATAAGTCACGAACTTCCATTTCAACTAATTCTAGTAATTCTTCGTCATCAACCATATCCATTTTGTTTAAGAAAACAACGATGTATGGTACACCAACGTTACGTGATAACAAGATGTGTTCACGTGTTTGAGGCATAGGACCATCAGCAGCAGATACTACTAAGATCGCGCCGTCCATTTGAGCAGCACCAGTGATCATGTTTTTAACGTAGTCCGCGTGTCCTGGGCAGTCAACGTGAGCATAGTGACGTGCTTCAGTTTCGTACTCAACGTGAGCAGTTGAGATAGTGATTCCGCGTTCGCGTTCTTCTGGAGCGCCATCGATTTGGTCGTAAGCTGAAGCTTGAGCCAAACCTTTTTTAGATAATACAGTTGTGATAGCAGCTGTAAGTGTAGTTTTACCATGGTCAACGTGTCCGATCGTACCAATGTTTACGTGGGGTTTAGAACGGTCAAATTTTTCTTTTGCCATTTTAAAATGTTCCTCCTAAAAATGCAGTTTATTTTTTATATTTGATAGGTAGGGAGCCGCAGCTCCCCATCCCTTATCATCGATAATATTGTACACGAAACTCAGAAAAAAATATAGCTTTTTACTTAATTTCCTATACTTCCATCAATTATTCAGCTTTGCCGCCGTTTTTCTTGATGATTTCTTCTTGAACAGATTTAGGTACATCTTCATAGTGATCAAATGTCATCATGAACGTACCGCGACCTTGTGTTGATGAACGAAGTGTTGTTGCGTAACCGAACATTTCAGCTAATGGCACGATTGCGTTCACGATTTGTGAGTTACCGTGTGCTTCCATTCCTTCTACGCGTCCACGACGAGCAGTTACGTGACCCATAACATCACCTAAGTAATCTTCTGGTACAGTGATAACTACTTTCATCATTGGTTCAAGAATTACTGGGTTTGCTTTCTTCGCTGCAGCACGTAAAGCCATAGAAGCTGCAACACGGAAGGCAGTTTCACTTGAATCGACATCATGGTATGAACCATCATAAAGTTTTGCTTTGATGTCTACTAATGGGTAACCGGCTAAGACACCGTTCGCCATTGAGTCTTCAAGTCCTTTTTCAACTGCTGGGATGTATTCACGAGGAACCACACCACCGACAATCGCGTTTTCGAATTCGAAGCCTTTACCTTCTTCGTTTGGTGTAAATTCGACCCATACGTGACCGTATTGACCTTTACCACCAGACTGACGTACAAATTTACCTTCCGCTTGTGTTGCTGCACGGAATGTTTCACGATAAGAAACTTGAGGCGCACCTACGTTTGCTTCAACTTTAAATTCGCGACGCATACGGTCAACTAAGACGTCCAAGTGAAGTTCTCCCATACCAGCGATAACAGTTTCGCCTGTTTCAGCGTTTGTTTCCACACGGAATGATGGATCTTCTTCAGCAAGTTTTTGTAAAGCAACCCCCATTTTATCTTGGTCAGCTTTTGATTTAGGCTCAACAGCGACTTCGATAACTGGTTCTGGGAATTCGATTGATTCAAGGATTACTGGTGCTTTTTCATCACAAAGCGTGTCCCCAGTTGTTGTGTCTTTCAAACCAACAGCAGCGGCGATATCGCCTGAGTATACTGTTTGGATTTCAGCACGAGTGTTGGCGTGCATTTGTAGGATACGACCGATACGTTCGCGTTTGCCTTTTGAAGCATTCAATACGTATGATCCAGAGTTCAAGATACCTGAATACACACGGAAGAATGTCAAACGACCTACGAATGGGTCAGTCATTACTTTAAATGCTAATGAAGCAAATGGTGCTTCATCGTCAGCCGGACGATCAGTTTCTTCGTCTGTTTTAGGATTTACCCCTTTGATCGCAGGAACATCAAGTGGTGAAGGCAAGTAGTCGATGACTGCATCCAACATCAATTGAACCCCTTTGTTTTTAAAGGCAGATCCGCAAAGAACAGGGAAAAAGTCAACAGTCAATGTTGCTTGACGAATACCAGCTTTCAATTCTTCTTCAGTGATTTCTTCACCGTCCAAGAATTTCATCATTAGTTCTTCGTCAGTATCCGCAACAGCTTCGATTAATTTTTCGCGCCATTCTTCAGCTAATTCTACGTATTCTTCAGGAATTTCAGTCTCTTGGATTTCAGTTCCTAAGTCATTTGTGTAGATTTCAGCTTTCATTTTTACTAAGTCGATAATACCAGTAAAGTCATCTTCCGCACCAATTGGTAATTGGATTGGGTGAGCATTTGCTTGTAAACGATCATGTAAAGTTGATACAGAGTATAAGAAGTCTGCACCAATTTTGTCCATTTTGTTACAGAATACGATACGTGGTACGCGGTAGTCTGTCGCTTGACGCCAAACTGTTTCTGTTTGAGGTTCTACACCTGATTGTGAGTCCAATACAGTTACAGCACCATCAAGTACACGCAATGAACGTTGAACTTCGATCGTGAAATCCACGTGTCCTGGTGTATCGATGATATTTACGCGGTTTTCTTTCCATTGCGCAGTTGTCGCAGCAGAAGTGATTGTGATCCCACGTTCTTGTTCTTGTTCCATCCAGTCCATTTGAGAAGCACCTTCATGTGTTTCTCCAATTTTATGGATTTTACCTGTGTAATAAAGGATACGTTCAGTTGTCGTTGTTTTACCAGCGTCAACGTGGGCCATGATCCCGATATTACGAGTTTTTTCTAGCGAAAATTCTCTTGCCATTCTAGGTTGTTCCCCTCTCATTCTTACTTAACTTAAGCTAAGGTTGTCTCAGTACCTTCCAATAAAAAGCAGTGAGGATCTTACCAACGATAGTGAGCAAATGCGCGGTTGGCTTCCGCCATTTTGTGTGTGTCTTCGCGTTTTTTCACAGAAGCACCAGTGTTGTTTGCTGCATCCATGATTTCTTTTGCAAGACGTTCTTCCATTGTGTGTTCGCCACGCAAACGAGCGTAGTTTACCACCCAACGAAGACCTAGAGTTGTACGACGTTCAGGACGTACTTCTACTGGTACTTGGTAGTTAGAACCACCGACACGGCGAGCTTTAACTTCCAATACAGGCATAATGTTTTTCATTGCTTGTTCGAAAACTTCCAATGGATCATTTCCTGTAGATTCTTTGATAATGCCAAAAGCATTGTAGATAATATTTGCAGCAACACCGCGTTTACCATCAACCATTACACGGTTGATCAAACGAGTTACTAATTTTGAGTTATAAATAGGATCTGGTAAAACATCACGTTTTGCAACAGGACCTTTACGAGGCATCCGTAACTCCTCCTTCCGAGATATCAGTTCTGATTTAAATAAGATTCATTTGATCTGTTTGTCTTAAAGATTAAGCTTTAGGACGTTTTGTACCATATTTAGAACGAGATTGTTTACGATCGTTAACACCGGCAGTATCCAATGCACCACGAACGATATGGTAACGTACCCCTGGTAAGTCTTTTACACGTCCACCACGTAACAAGACCACGCTGTGTTCTTGTAAGTTGTGTCCGATACCTGGAATATAAGCTGTCACTTCAATCAAGTTTGACAAACGAACACGCGCATATTTACGTAGAGCTGAGTTCGGTTTTTTCGGTGTCATAGTTCCCACACGAGTAGCTACCCCACGCTTTTGAGGTGAGTTAACATTCGTTTGAGCTTTCTTGAAACTGTTATATCCTTTGTTCAATGCTGGTGAATTTGATTTTTCAACCTTGGATTTACGAGGTTTACGTACTAATTGATTAATTGTAGGCATCCCTAGTTGTCCTCCTTCCTTGATTCGCTTTATAGTCCCACACATCCAGGTGGTTCTTTTTTTGCGATAAAAAATAATGCATTCTCTGCATTCATATCAACTATGCTTTGATAGACAGTCAGCACGTCTCCAACGAGAGACCTGTAGATAAAGCACCTTTGATAGAATATCATGCTTATTCTTACCTGTCAAGTATCCTCCCGAGCTTTTTTCAAAAGAAATCTGTTACGAAAAAATCCGCAATTTTTACACTTCTTCCTATATAATAGAAACAAAGCATCTATTTAAAAAAGGCGGGAAGAAAATGAACCTAAAAGAAATGGTCGGCATTGAGGCGGCTGGTTATGTAAAAGACGGCATGGTGGTTGGTTTGGGCACTGGCTCAACAGCCTACTACATGATTGAAGAACTGGGTCGACGTGTAAAAGAAGAGGGTCTATCGATCACTGGTGTCCCCACTTCTTGGGCATCGAAAAGACAAGCAGAAGGGCTAGGCATTCCGATTCGCACCATTGATGAAGTGGATGCTGTGGATCTTACGATCGACGGTGCAGATGAGATCAGCCAGGATTACCATGGGATCAAAGGGGGCGGTGCGGCTCTTTTGTTTGAAAAAATCGTGGCGTCTAACTCCAAGAAAGTCTTGTGGATCGTGGATGAATCCAAAATGGTCGAGTCCCTTGGTGCCTTTCCCCTTCCAGTGGAAGTGATTCCTTATGGTAGTCAGCAACTGCTACGTCTTTTCGATAAGAAAAACTATCGTCCAAAACTACGTTTAAATGAAGAAGGCGAACCATTAAAAACAGATTGTGGCAATTACATCATCGATCTCCATCTAGAAACCATCACAGCACCTAACGAATTGGCACAAGAATTAGATGCTACGGTCGGCGTGGTGGAACACGGTTTGTTTTTGGATATGGTTCACACCATCATCATTGGTCTACCTACAGGACCAAGTACAAAGCAGGTCCGCTAAGAATAACAAAAAAGAAGAAGCCTCATTGCTTCTTCTTTTTTTGTTATTTATCTTCAATCATACTTGTTTTTATGCTTTTTTGTGCAAATTACCCTATCATTTAAGAAGTAATTATGATACATTCAATAAAAAGGGAAAGGTAGGAGGGTTTTATGAAAATCATAGGCTATGCTCGTTCAACGATCACCGACAACTCAACAAGTGAACAATTAAACAAGCTCGAAGAATTTGGGTGTCATGAATTTTTCCATGAGACATTTAGCGTGGAAGAAAGTGAAGAAAATCATTCATTGGAGTCAGTGGTGGCACAAATGCAGCCCGGCGACACCTTAGTCGTTACGGAACTGCATCGTTTAGGGAAAACCACCAGACAGCTGACCGATCTCACTGATCTATTAAAACAGCGAGAGCTTCATCTGGTTTCACTGGCAGAACAAATCGATACCCGCGGTCCGATGGGACAGGTTTACTTCAATTTAATGGAAGGACTTGCGATCATGGAACGCTCACTCATCAAAGAGCGCACGCTGGTCGGCTTAAATAAAGCCCGCAAAAAAGGCAAAATTGGCGGTCGTCCAAAAATCGATCCGAAAACGATTAAAAAAATCCGTCAATTGTACTACGAGAAAAAAGAAACGATTCAATATATTTCTGAAAAATGCGGTGTTTCTGTAGGTACATGCTATAAATACATAAAATTATCCGAAGAAGAATGGAACAAGTTACGTTCATAGTTGTCGACTCCCCCTAGAACAGCATGAAACAAAAGCGGTCCTCTTTTTAATGATCCCTTTTGTTTTTCCTTAAGAATGGCGTTTTCCCCCAGCTTTTCCTCCAAAACCATGGAAATTCTTTGAGAAAGAGTGTACAATAAATACGGAATTGAAAATTTCAGAAAAATATCGAATATCTAAAGGAGAGTTTTACATGCCAAAATTAGTATTTTCTCGTCATGGACTAAGCGAATGGAACAAATTAAACCAGTTTACCGGTTGGGCTGATGTTGATCTAGCGCCAGAAGGTGTCGAAGAAGCAATCGAAGGCGGACGTAAAATCAAAGAAGCAGGCATCGAATTTGACGTTGCTTACACATCTGTTTTAACTCGTGCCATCAAAACTTGTAATTACATTTTAGAATATTCTGATCAACTTTGGGTACCAACGATCAAATCATGGCGCTTAAACGAACGTCATTACGGTAAATTACAAGGTTTAAATAAAAAAGAAACTGCTGAAAAATACGGTGACGAACAAGTACACATCTGGCGTCGTTCTTACGATGTTTTACCTCCATTGATGGAAGCTTCAGATGAAGGTTCTGCTGCAAACGACCGTCGTTATGCAATGCTTGACCCTCGCGACGTACCTGGTGGAGAAAACTTAAAAGTTACTTTAGAACGTGCATTGCCTTTCTGGCAAGATGAAATCGCCCCAGCATTAAAAGACGACAAAACTGTCTTAGTTGCGGCTCACGGAAACTCTCTACGTGCATTAGCAAAACATATCGAAGGTATTTCTGACGAAGATATCATGGATCTTGAGATCCCAACTGGTCAACCACTTGTTTATGAATTGAACGATGATTTGACTGTTGCGAAAAAATACTACTTATAAGCCTCGCTTATCGCTGCCCTTTTTTAAAAAAAGGGCAGTTTTTTTATTGGCATTTCCTCCCCCCTCTTTTATAATTGAGGGCGTACTCGAAAGGAGCTTATTATGAAACTAGTCAAAAATGATACCGTTTTATTTTTAGGTGACAGCATCACAGATTGCGATCGTGATCGCCAAGATCCCCACGATTTAGGACATGGGTTTGCCCGTCTCGTTGCCGATCAGCTGGCAGAGAAATTCCCCACTGCGGACTTTACCTTTTATAATCGGGGGATCGGCGGCAACAAAGCTGCCGACGTCTTAGCCCGTCTCCAAGAAGATTGCCTTCAATTAGCACCTGACGTCTTGATCTTTATGATTGGGATCAACGACACGTGGCACAATGCCGGTGGTCCCGATTTTGGTTCAGAAGAGGCCGCAACGTCCTTTGAGGAAATCTACCGTCAAATTCTGGAACAAGTGACCCAACAGGGGATCACGCGCATTTTCTTGCTGGAACCTTTTGTTTTGCCATATCCTGAGGATCGCCAAACTTGGCGGATCGATCTTGATCCGAAAATCCAAATCGTTCGTCACTTAGCTGCCGCCTTTCATTGTCAGCTGCTGCCGCTGGATGGCTTGTTTGCCGAAGCTGCCGTTGCTAGCTCCCCGCAGGCACTGACAGGCGATGACGGTGTGCACCCCACTCCTGCTGGACACGCCTTGATTGCAGATCAGCTAATGGCCCGTTTGGCTTTTTCTTCTGAAGGGTAAATAAACAGACCGCTCCGCGACAACCAAGTCGCAGGAACGGTCTTTTTTATGATTAAAGATAGGTTGAAGGAGTCAAGGAATCTTGGTAGATTGCAATCACGTCTTCTTCTTGCAGCGGTACATACGCATTTGTTGCAATAGAGCTGAATTGAACTGCTTGAGCCGCCATTTCAGCAAAATGGGTGTCATCGGCGATCCCTACTTCTGGCAAAGTCATCGGAATATCGCAAGAAGCAAAAAAGTCATACAGTTTTTGAATCCCCATTCGGGCAGCTAATTCTGGCACTGCTTCTTGGACACCAAAGACTTCTCTAGCAAACCGCGCAAATTTCGGCGCCGTTTCTTCATTCAATACATGAAGCATCCAGCGTGGGGTCAGGATCGCTAAGCCGATGCCATGGGTAATGTCATAAAACGCACTCAACTCATGCTCCATCGCATGACAAGACCAAGCACCACCCTTGCCGCTTCCAGTCAAACCATTTAAGGCTAAGGTGCTCGCCCACATCAAATTCGCCCGTGCATCATAGTCTGTGGGGTCATTTAATGCGATGGGCAGATTTTTAATGACTGCTTTTAGCAATCCTTCTGCTACACCGTCTTGGACATCTGTTCCTTCTGTTTTACTGAAATAATTTTCAATCAGATGGCTCATGATATCCGCTGAACCGGCAGCCGTTTGATAGCGACTGACACTAAAGGTCGTTGTTGGATCTAAAAAAGATACTTTCGGTAAAAATTCGGGTCCGTGAACACCAAGTTTTTGTTTCGTTTCTAGATTAGAGATCACCGCGCCGCGATTCATTTCACTGCCAGTAGCCGCAAGGGTCAAGATCGTTACTAATGGAATCGCTGGTCCTTGATAGCTTCTGGAAAGAACTAAGTCCCAAGGCTCTTGCTCACTGCAAGCCGCCCCAGCGATCACTTTGCTGCAATCAATTACAGAACCGCCGCCAACAGCTAAAATGACGTCGATCTTTTCTGAACGACAAAGAGCGGCTCCTTGACGAACGGTTTCGATTCGTGGATTTGGATCGACACCAGTCAATTCAGTGACTTGATTGCCGTTGGCAGTCAATTGCGCCATGACTGCATCGTACAAACCGTTTTTCTTGATACTGCCGCCACCATAGACTAGCAAGACGTTTTTTCCAAATGTATTCAGTACTTCTGGCAGCTCGTTCAGACGGTCTTTCCCAAAACGAATGTCCGTCGTTACATGAAACGTAAAATTATTCATTGTCTCGTCTCCTTTTTACACCTTTTCTTTTCATTAAACCATTTTCTGGCAAAAGTGCAACGCTTCTTCGTGGCTTTTTGCCAACAAAAAAAGATAACACATTCTCGGTTGCATGCAAACCAATACGATTTGGCTGCTTGCTCTATCAAAAGCAAGCAGCCTTCGCATCGTTCATGCACCGATCCTGCGGTATCTTTTTTACGCGATCGCTGTTTCTAAGCCAACTTTGATCATGTCGTTAAATGTCGTTTGTCTTTCTTCTGGCGTTGTTTCTTCTCCAGTGATGATGTGGTCGCTGACGGTACAGATCGCTAAGGTTTGAACGTGGAATTTCGCCCCTAAATAGTATAAGGCTGCGGCTTCCATCTCAACACCCATCACCCCAAGGTCTGCCAACTGTAACGTTTCCGTCATGTCATCTTTGTAGAAGGTATCTTCAGATAAGATATTGCCGACGTGAGTCGTAAATCCCGATTCAATCGCTGTATCATAGGCTTTACGCAACAGTGCAAAGTCAGCGATTGGTGGGAAATGGAAACTTTGGAAGTTTTTTGCTACCATCGATGAACTTGTTGCTGCCGCTTGGGCAATCACAAGATCACGCACGTGGACATCTTTTGAGATGGCACCACACGTACCGACCCGAATCAATTTCTTCACGCCGTAAGAGTTGATCAATTCATGGGCATAGATACTCGCTGAAGGCATGCCCATGCCGGTTCCTTGGACAGAGACCCGCTCGCCCTTATAAACGCCTGTATAGCCCAACATTCCCCGAACGTTGTTGTAACAGATCGGGTCTTCTAAAAATGTTTCAGCAATATATTTTGCCCGCAGTGGATCACCTGGTAACAAGATTTTGTCTGCGATCTCGCCTGCTTTTGCTTCGATATGAACGCTCATTCGTTTTTCTCCTTTGGTCTGCTTTTTATAGTACTGCTAACGTTTCTTTGATCAACGCTTTAAATTCTGCCTTGACCCGTTCCGTCGTTTCCACGACTTCTTCATGATTCAAGCTCGCTTGCATACCAGCAGCCAAGTTTGTGATACAAGAAACACCTAAGACTTTCAAGCCACTGTGAACAGCAACGATCACTTCCGGGACAGTCGACATACCGACAGCATCGGCGCCGATCGTCCGAGCAAAGCGGATCTCTGCTGGCGTTTCATACGTAGGACCTGAGAAGCCCATATAAACGCCTTCTTTTAAGTGCAGTCCTTTTGATGCACCAACTTTTTGTGCCGCTTCCCGATAAGGCAAATGGTAGGCTTGGCTCATATCTGGGAAACGCGGACCCATTTCTTCTTCGTTTTCACCAATCAGTGGGTTGTCCCCCATAAAGTTGATTTGATCGGTGATCAACATCAAGTCTCCCGGCTGGAAGCTTTCGTTTACGCCGCCACAGGCATTGGTCACGACTAAAGAGTGAGCTTTCAATGCCGCCATCACACGGACGGGGTAAGTAACCGTCTGCATCGAATGGCCTTCATAATAATGGAATCGTCCTTGCATCGCTAAGACTTTTTTCCCAGCTAATGTTCCATAGACCAATTGTCCTGCATGACCAACCACTGTCGAAACAGGAAAATGCGGGATATCGTTGTAAGGCAACACGATTGGGTTTTCGATCTCATCGGCTAATTCACCTAAGCCAGATCCTAAAATCAACCCAAATTCCACTTCACCGACGCCGCTTTCTTGGATAAATGCCGTTGTTTCTTGTAATTTCTCATGTAACGTTGTCATTTCATCACCTCTAGTTTAAATGTTGTAAAAAGCTTGTTCCGTTTTCTGTAGCTGAAACACCAAAGTTTTCAGCGATCGTTGCGGAAATATCCGCATAGTAGCCTTGTGGCAATTTGCCTTGGCCTTGGAATTTCTTGCTGTACGCTAATAATGGCACATATTCTCTCGTGTGATCCGTTCCCGTAAAGGTTGGGTCATTGCCGTGGTCAGCTGTGATCAACAACAGATCCTCGTCTCCCATTGCTTCTAAAAGCTCTGGAATACGCAAATCAAAATCTTCAATGGCATGGGCATACCCTACGACATCGCGACGGTGACCATAAAGCGCATCGAAGTCGACCAAGTTCGTAAAGCTTAGACCTGTAAAGTCTTGTTTCATCACCTTCAGTAACTGATCCACACCGTCCATATTGCTCTTCGTCCGTACAGAATCGGTGATTCCTTGTCCGTTGAAGATATCATTGATCTTCCCAACGGCGATCACGTCTTTTCCAGCTTCTTTCAAGGAATCTAATACTGTATGGCCAAATGGATCGAGTGCGTAGTCATGACGATTGCTCGTACGAGTAAAGTTTCCAGGCTCACCGACATACGGACGCGCGATGATGCGGCCGATCATATATGGCTCATCTTTCGTGATGTCCCGAACGTACTGACAAATACGATACAATTCTTCTAATGGAATGATTTCCTCATGCGCAGCGATCTGCAACACTGGGTCAGCCGAGGTGTAAACGATCAAATCGCCTGTCTTCATTTGATGTTCGCCGAAGTCATCAATGACTGCTGTCCCTGAGTACGGCGCATTGCAGACGATTTTACGTCCAGAGAACGCTTCGATCTGTTGCAACAATTCATCGGGAAACCCATCGGGAAATACGCGGAAAGGTTTTTGGATATTCAAGCCCATGATCTCCCAGTGCCCCGTCATCGTATCTTTCCCAACGGAAACTTCTTCCAATTTGGTTGCATACCCATCATGGTCAGCTACCGCCTTCACGCCTTCTAAAGGACGGATCGTCCCTAGGCCTAATTGTTCCAAGTGAGGGATCGTCAAGCCTGCTTCTTTTGCAATATGGCCTAACGTATCTGAACCGACATCACCAAAAGCTGCCGCATCAGGTGCTTCACCAATTCCGACTGAATCCATCACGATCAAGTGTACACGTTTAAACATTCTATTCCCTACTTTCTTTATTTTATGCTTTTACAAGCGGATCTACTACCTCTATCATACTAAACTTAAGCAAAAATTGCGCTGGGTTGCTTTGGAAATTTCCTGATGCGTTCCTTTCACCCAGAGGATAGAAAAAGGGCAGGACACAGCAACACATTCATGTCCCATAGCCCCACCCTTTCATACTGAAAAATTATTTAGATTTAATGTAGTTCTTCCCGTTAGCTTTCGGACCAGCGGCTTTTCCAAGGAAAAGAACGAGCACGATGATCGTCAAGGCATAAGGCGCAGCCTGTAAGTAAACCGCTGGAATGGAAGAGATGATTGGCAGTTGGCCACCTACGATACTGATGTTTTGCGCAAAACCGAAGAAAATCGCAGCTCCCATCGCACCAAGTGGATTCCATTTACCAAAGATCATCGCAGCCATCGAGATAAACCCTTGACCGGCGATCGTTGTCACGGCAAAGCGACCCGCGATCGATTGAGCAAACAAGGCACCGCCCATCCCGCCAAGGAAACCAGAGATCAAGACACCTGAGTAGCGCATCACGTAAACATTGATCCCTAAGGTATCCGCTGCTTGTGGATGCTCACCGACAGAACGAAGACGCAACCCAAAGCGTGTTTTGAAAATCACGAACCACGCGATCACTGAGATCAAAATAGCGAAGTACGCCGGTAAGAATGTTTGATTAAAGAAAATCGGGCCAATGATAGGAATATCTTTAAGAATCGGGAAATTGAAATACCCCAATGTCCGTTGGATGTTATCCGTTTGCCCTTTGTTGTAGATCGCTTTGACTAAGAACACGGCCAAAGCTGGTGCCATCAAGTTCATCACCGTACCACTGATGATATGGTCGGCACGGAAGTTGATGGTTGCCACCGCATGCAGCAAGGAGAAAACCACACCGACAAGTCCGCCGACGAGCATCCCTAACCACGGTGTCCACGCACCAAATTGTGACGCAAATTCAATATTGAAAACAATCGAGCTAAAAGCACCCATAACCATGATTCCTTCAAGACCCACGTTAACGATCCCGCTGCGCTCTGAGAACACGCCACCTAGCGCCGTCAAAATCAGAGGAGACGCATAAATCAATGTTTGAGTGACGATCGAAGAAATTAAACTAATATCCATTAGATGGTTCCTCCTTCCTGATCTTGATCGTTTGGTTGGGCTTCAATCTCCTGTACGACCAGCGCTTCTTTTTTGCCGTCAAAGATTTTTGCCAACAAGAAACGAATCACAAAGCTGATCGCTACGAAGAAAATAATAATTGCGATATTGACATCGACTAATTCAGATGGAATACCTGCAAACTGCATGCCTTGTCCACCTAATTTCAAAATACTGAACAAGAGGGCTGAAAGCAAGATTCCGATCGATGAGCCGCTTCCTAACAAGGATACAGCCATACCGTCAAACCCGATGCTCAATGATGACCCTTGAACGAAGAAGTTTTCAAACGTTCCTAGTCCTTGAACGACTCCACCTAATCCAGCAAGCGTTCCAGAGATGATCATGGAGATAATGATCGTCCGTTTACTGCTCATCCCCGCATATTCAGAAGCGCTTGGGTTCAAGCCCACCGCGCGGATTTCATAACCAAGAGTGGTTTTTTTCATCAAGAACCAAACCAAAACTAAGAAGATCAAGGCTAAGAAGATCCCTAAGTTCAAGCGAGAGTTGCTCGTGATGCTTGCTAGAAACGGCGTCTGCATGGAGGCATTTTCCCCCACCATTTTTGTGACCCCTTTTGTCGTGATCATGGATTCGCTCATCACATTATTGACTAAATGGTTCCCCGTATAAAGCAAGATATAGTTCATCATGATCGTCACGATGACTTCACTTGTTCCAAAGAATGCCCGTAGGAAACCAGGAATCGCAGCTGCGATCGCCCCGCATAAAGCCCCTACGATCACGGCTAATGGCAAGACCACCAACCGAGGCGCATCTGGCATCGCTAGTGCGACCCAGATACTGGCAACCCAACCTGCTAGCGCTTGACCAGAAAGACCGATATTGAAGAATCCGGCTGAGTTTGCAACGGCAAACCCCAGAGCGGTAAAGATCAATGGTCCTGCTGTAACAAAAATCTCACCAATGTTGCGGGCATTTAACCCACCTGTTTGTCCGTTGATAAAAACGGTCCGAAACATTTGTGTATACCCTGTGATTGGGCTGTAGCCGAAGGCCGCCATGATGATCCCGCCAAGGACGAATCCCAACAAGACAGCGATGATCGGCACTAATATATTGCGGATCTTTTCTTTGCGGTTATTCAACCGAACCACCTACTTCCTCCATTTGCAGCTCTCGTCTTGCTTCCTCCAAGGAGTACCCTGCCATCAACAAGCCAAGCTCTTTCTCTGATGTTTCTTTCGGATCAACGACCCCAACGATCTCACCAGCATGAATAACAGCAATGCGGTCTGATACATTCAAAATTTCATCTAATTCAAAGCTGACTAACAATACCGCTTTGAACTTATCCCGCTGTTCAATCAAGCGTTTGTGGATAAATTCGATCGCTCCAACATCCAACCCACGGGTCGGATTGGCAACGATCAATAGATCAGGATCGCGGCTGATTTCTCGTGCGATGATCGCTTTTTGTTGATTCCCGCCGGACAATGCCCGTGCTGGTACGATCTCGTTGACTGTTCGTACGTCAAATTCTTGAATCAAGTCACGAGCAAACTCGTTGATCTCTCCGTAATCCAAGACACCTGCATTACTCAAAGGTTTTTTGTAGTAGGTTTGCAAGGCGATGTTTTCTGATAACATCATATCCAAGACAAGTCCGTATTTATGGCGGTCTTCTGGCACATGACCAACGCCGGCTTCGGTGACTTTCCGAGGCTTGAAGTTGGTGATGTCATCACCATTCAGCAAGACCTTGCCGCTTTCGACTTTCCGTAAACCAGTGATGGCTTGTAACAGCTCTGATTGCCCATTGCCATCGATCCCAGCAATCCCCAATACTTCACCTGCACGTACTTCTAAGCTTAAGTTTTTGACTGCTTCTAAGCCACGGTTTTCTTTTACGACTAAGTTTTCAACAGAAAGCACGACTTCTTTTGGTGACGCTTCTTTCTTCGGTGTCTTGAAGGACACAGAACGACCAACCATCATATCGGCCAACTGTTGCGAGCTGACGTCTTTGACATTGACAGTGCCGATCCCTTGTCCCCGACGGATAACTGTACAACGGTCTGCCACCGCTTTGATCTCATCCAGTTTGTGGGTGATCAAGATAATCGATTTGCCTTCACGCACCAATCCGCGCATGATTTCGATCAGCTCTTCGATTTCTTGCGGTGTCAAAACTGCCGTTGGTTCATCAAAAATCAGTACATCTGCGCCGCGGTAAAGAGTCTTCAAGATCTCTACCCGTTGTTCCATCCCGACAGAGATGTCACGCACATAAGCATCTGGATCAACCGATAAACCATATTGTTCAGAAACTTTTTTGATTTCTTTGCGGGCTTTCTTGCGATCTAACACACCGAGATGATGGGGTTCGCTACCCAAAATGATATTTTCTGTTACAGTAAAGGCGTCTACCAGCATGAAATGCTGATGCACCATACCGATCCCCAATTTGTTTGCTGCGGTCGGACTCGTGATATTCACTTTTTCACCATTCATCCAGATTTCACCAGATGTTGGTTCCAATAATCCTGACAGCATATTCATCAAGGTCGACTTGCCCGCTCCATTTTCACCAAGCAATGCGTGGATTTCTCCTGGCCTTACTTGCAAGTTGACATCGTCATTGGCTTTGAACGTTCCAAACTCTTTGGTGATATGACGCATTTCTACAACATATTTTTCCTCAGCCAAATTACTCACATCCTTACTTTCTAATTCGCTTATACAAACCATTCGTCATGTCAAAAAATAATTGCTATTGCTTAGGATGATTACTATCCTCATGAAAACCCGTAGCTTTCATCAACATAGTAATCCAATGACGATCATCTTGCCCTAAACTAGGGCAAGATAACCGAAAAGAACAACTTTATTTTTCAGGTGTTTCTGGTACTTCTACTTTGCCGTCGATCACGTCTTGTTTCGCTGTTTCGATCGCTGCTTTGGCATCATCTGAAAGGAACCCTTCAGTAATGTCTACACCGCCATCTTTCAAGCCGTAAACAATGTGTTCGCCGCCAGGGAAGTTGTCTTCTAACGCACGAGTTGAGATATCTTGTACCGCTGCGCCAACACCTTTCAATGTTGAAGCCAATGTGAAGTTATCTTCTTTGCCGTCAGCAGTTGTGAATTTTCCTTCGTCTTGTTGATCGCTATCCACACCGATGACCCAAACTTTTTTGTCTTCTAGGTCTGCTTCGTTCAATTGTTCGTTGATTGCTTTTGCTTCTTGGAAGACACCTGCACCAGTACCGCCAGATGCGTGGAAAATTACGTCAGCGCCGCCTTGATACATTGAAGCTGCCAATGCTTTTCCTTTGGCAGGATCACCAAATGATGCTGCATATTGAGAATCAATTGTAATTTCTTTGCCTAGTTTTTCAGCTGCGTCTTGAACACCCTTTGTGAAACCAGCTTCGAAACGGTCGATAACGACGCCTTCTTCACCACCGATGAAGCCGACCTTGTTTGTTTTGGTTGTATAAGCTGCAGCATAACCAGCTAAGTAAGCTGCTTCATTATCTTTAAATGTTGCTGAAACAACGTTGTCTTTGCCTTCAATTACATCATCGATGATCCCGAATTGTGTATCAGGGTTTTGGTCAGCTGCTGCTTCGATTGAATCTTTCAATAAGTAACCCACACCGAAAATCGTTTTGAAACCATTTTGAACGGCACCATTTACGTTTGTTGTGTATTCTGATGCTTCATTTGATTGCACGTAGTCATAACCACCAGCACCGCGAGCGATTCCGTGTTCTTTCCCCCATGCTTCTAAGCCTTCCCATGCGGATTGGTTGAATGAACGGTCATCTACCCCGCCGATATCGGTAACGATTGCGACACTATGCGCTGCATCAGTCGTACCGTCTGCAGAACCGCCGCCAGTTGAATCAGTTGAACCTGAATTTCCTCCGCCACAAGCACCAAGTAAAGTCAACCCAGCTACTGCAACAATACCGAAACTAAATAATTTTGCTTTTTTCATTGCTGTAAAGCCCCCTAAAAATATAGTTTTTTTTCAACAGCCGCATCGACTGAATGAACATGGTTTATAAATCTTTGTTCGTGAAGTAATAAGGCAATAGGCCTTCTACCGTGGTTTCTTTGATGACACCATCATCGCCGACTAAGGTCACCGGCATATCTGGTGCACAAAATTCCACCATGACCTGGCGGCAAGCACCGCAAGGAGAGATCGGTTCTGGCGTATGACCCGCCACAACCAAATGTTGAAACTCTTTTTCGCCTTCAGAAACGGCTTTGAAAAAAGCGGTTCGTTCTGCGCAATTTGTTAAGCCATATGAGGCATTTTCAATGTTGATCCCTTGATATATCGTCCCATTTTTGGCAACGAGACAAGCACCGACCGGAAACTTAGAGTACGGCACATACGCTTTATCTAAGGCGGAAACGGCGGTGTCGATCCACTCTTTTTTCGCTATTGTCATTGTCTTCCCCGCTCTTGTTTTTATTTTTTGCTACTTTACTTAATAATGCTAAGCTTAGTAGCCAGCACCTGTTGAGCCAGTCACGATGGCAACACTTGCGCTTGTTCCTAAGCGGTTTGCGCCCGCTTCGACCATAGCTGCAGCTTCTGCTTCGTTGTGGATACCACCGGAAGCTTTGACACCCATTTCTGGTCCTACTGTTTCACGCATCAAGCGAACATCTTCAACGACTGCCCCACCAGTTGAAAAGCCAGTTGAGGTTTTCACGAAATCTGCACCGGCTGCTTTGGCTAATTCACAGGCTTTGACGATTTCTTCGTTGTCTAATAACGCTGTTTCAATGATTACTTTGACAAGCGCGTTGTCTTTGGCCGCTTCAACGACTGCTTCGATGTCTGCTTGAACTTTTTTGTATTGTTTTGACTTCAAGGCACCTACGTTGATCACCATATCGACTTCATCTGCGCCATTTTTGATCGCATCTGTTGTTTCATAAGCTTTGACCTCAGATGTGTTTGCCCCTAAAGGAAAGCCGATCACGGTACAAACAGCCGTTGGTTCGCCTTGTAATTTTTCTGCTGCCAATGAAACCCACGTTGGATTGATGCAGACAGAATAGAAGTGATAGGTTTTTGCCTCTTCGATGATTCGTAAAACATCTTCCTCCGTTGCGTCTGCTTTCAAAATCGTGTGGTCGATCATGCGATTCAATTCCATTTTTATTCGCTCCTTATTCTGTAATAATGTCATGGATCAATGGCGGTTCTGCGCCATCTTCCCCAATTTCAATATTTTGGTCGATCAATGCTTTGACATCCTCGATTGCTTCGGTATTGCTATAGATCGTCAACAGCGATTCTCCTTCAGTTACGGATTCGCCAACTTTCTTATGCAATTTAATACCCACGGCATGGTCGATGTCTTCGTCTTTGGTCTTACGACCCGCTCCTAACATCATCGCCGCGATCCCTAGCTCATTGGCAACTAATTTCGTCACCACGCCACTAGTTTTCGCTGGGACTTCCACTTCATATTTCGCTGTCAAAATCTTGCTCGGGTCATCGATCACTGAAGCGTCTCCACCTTGGTCTGTGATCATCTGTCTGAATTTTTCTAACGCTTTGCCTGAATGCAAGGCTTCTTCCAACAGTTGGCGTGCTTCTTCCAATGAATCAGCTTTTTTCGCTAAAACGACCATTTGGCTGCCCAGTGCATAGCACATTTCTTCCAAGTCTTTCGGTCCTTTTCCTTGCAGTGTCTCAATGGCTTCCACCACTTCCAAACTGTTGCCGATCGCTTCCCCTAAAGGTTGTGACATATCAGAAATGACTGCCATCGTTTGGCGATTTGCCAATTTTCCGATGCGGACCATCGTTTGGGCTAAGCGTTTGGCATCCTCCAAGTTTTTCATAAAGGCGCCATCGCCTGTGGTTACATCTAACACAATCGCATCGGCACCTGCCGCGATTTTTTTGCTCATGATCGAGCTGGCGATCAATGGGATCGAACTAACCGTTGCCGTCACATCTCGTAAGGCATACAGTTTTTTGTCTGCAGGAGCTAAATCTCCTGATTGACCAATCACGGCCACTTTGCTTTCGTTGACTAATCGGATAAAGTCAGCTTCAGAAAGCTCGATTTTAAATCCAGGGATCGCTTCAAGCTTGTCTAACGTCCCACCGGTATAACCTAAGCCGCGGCCAGACATTTTCGCAACCGGTACGCCAACACTAGCCACTAATGGTGCTAAGATCAATGTGGTCGTATCACCAACACCGCCAGTCGAATGCTTATCGACTTTGATTCCTTCAATTGAGGATAGGTCGATCACTTCGCCAGAATTTGCCATTGCTAGCGTTAAGTTCGTGATCTCTTCATCTGTCATATCTACATAAAAAATAGCCATCAACAAGGCACTCATTTGATAATCTGGAATACTTCCTTCAGTATACGCAGTTACAATGTAGTCAATTTCTTCCTTCGTCAATGACTTGCCGTCACGTTTCTTTTCAATTAAATCCACCATTCGCATCGAAATGACCCTCGCTTCCTTTAACATTATACAATAATTTTTCGTAGGGTAAACCACTTTAGTAAAACAGTTTACTAAATATCGCAAAGCTATGAAAACACTTACAAGAAGAAATATACCGCATTATTTCTCGCTTGTCAATGTCTTCACGCTCTCACGAATAATTAATTTTGTATCAAAAATCTTATTTGGAATTCGCCGTGTCGGAAACTCAATGGCGTCCACTAAAAACTTCGCTGCGGTAAAACCGATCTCAAAGGTCGGCTGCATGACCGTGGTAAGCGGTGGTGTGATGTATTCCGATAATTTCAAGGCATCAAAGCCGATCACCGAGTAGTCTTCTGGTACTTTTTTGCCCGCCTCATAAATCGCCTGATAACAGCCGATCGCCATGGCGTCGTTGCCGCAGAAAAACGCTGTGATCTCTTTGTACTTCAATAATTCTTTCGTTGCTTCGTACCCGCCGGTAACCGTTAATTCAGCATTTTCTACATATCGGCCTTTAAAAGGGATCTGATGATCTTTTAAGGCATGGCGATAGCCATTGAACCGTTCCTCTAATTGATAGTAGCCGGTGATTTCTTTGAGCATCGCAATGTTGCGGTGACCATTCTTGATCAAATAGCTGACGGCTTGGTAGGCCCCTTCGTATTCTTTCACGATCAAACGACCATTGTCCCGCTGATTGATCCCACGATCGACTAAAATAATTGGTCGGTCATCAAAGAACCCGCTCTTCAAGGAATAATCCTCTGGCAGCAAATGCGGCGTCGCTAATAAGATGCCATCTACCGAACGATGAGACAGTTCATTCAAATATTGAACTTCTTTTTCTTGGCTGTGGCGCGAATTGCATAACACTAGCATGTAACCTAGTGGATTGAAATAACTTTCCGCCCCTTCAATGACTTTAGAGAAAAAGAAATCCGTCACATCAGGCACGATCATTCCGATCGTTTTTGAATGGCGGTTGATAAGATTCGAAGCAAAAAAATCCGGCTTATAGTGATATTTATTTACGATATCTAAGACCCGCTTTCGGGTTTCTTCACTAAAACGGCTGCCTTTATTGTTTAGGATCTGCGACACGGTCGTGACAGAGACACCAGCCATTTCAGCAATCTGTTTAATCGTCAATTTCATCTGCTTCTCTCCTCTCTTGCCTAAAGTGTAGCAAATTTTTCTCAAAAAAAATAGCACACTTTCAACAAGTGTGCGACTTTCTTTTTCGTTGATCAAAAATAGTCCGATGATACAGACAGCTCTTTTAGCGGAGCTGTGATCGCTTGAAAGGCTGCTGGCAACAGGCTTTTCGAGAAACCAACCGCCCAGTTGCTGCTAATCAGCGCTTGCCTTGGCGATGCCTTTGATCTGTTGAGAATCAAAGAGCAGCTACGCTTCTTTTACGCTTTGAATGATGTAATAGCCTTTGTCTTTTTTGATGATTTCGGCATTGCCAAAGGTCTCTTGCATTTTCTTTTGAGCACTCGGCGCCCCTTGTTTCTTTTGGATCACGATCGTTAAGGTTCCCCCTGCTTTTAGCAGCGGAAACGCCCCTGTCAAAATCTCATGGACGACTTCTTTTCCTGCCCGAATCGGTGGATTGCTGAGGATCGCCGCATAAGCAGGTTGATTTAATTGGGCATAGATATTGGATTGATGGATATCTACCTGTTCAATGCCGTTACGCTGGGCATTGCCTTTTGCCAAATCCACTGCCCGCTGATTGATATCGATCATCTCGACAGGCCGCTGACTTGCATAAGCCAACGCTAAACCAACAGGACCATAGCCACACCCAACGTCTAGCAGACTTCCTTCTGGCAGCTCCGCCCACTCAAACGCATCGATCAGCACCCGCGAGCCGTAGTCCACCGTGTCACGGGAAAACACCCCGCTATCTGTCACAAAATGAAACTTCTTTCCTCTTAATTCAAACGACCACTGTTCAAAATCATGGGCCGTATCAGGATTTTCTGTATAGTAATGATTACTCATGTTTATGCTCCTTTCTTCTATTCCCTCTTCGCTTGTTTTTTCTACTGGCTTCTACTGGTTTTTCCTTGTTTCTTCTATTTAGAACGAGTGAACGTAGTGAAAACACCAGTAAAAAAGCCCTGCAAGATTTGCCTGCTGCTTCTTTCTAATCATACCGAAAAACAGCCAGAAGTAAACGCCCAGCAAAAAAAACAACGAAAAAACAGTTTTTTGTTGTTTCTGCAAAGGAAATCATGTCTTTTTTCCAAGTTCCGCAGGTTTCTATGGTAAAATACTTTCGAACAGTGGCCCGTCGCTTCTAATGGAAACCGATGATGCCGCAAAAAAGGAGCCTACTATGCAAGAAACCATGAATTTTTATCAAATTCCTCGTGAGCAATGGCAAGGGTTTTATACGAACGGCATGATGCCTTTCACTCAAGAAGAATTGGATAATATCAAAAGTTTGAACGACCGGATCTCGGTCCAAGATGTGGAAGATGTTTACGTGCCTTTATGCCATCTGATCCATCTTTATATGAAAGAGTTTGAATCATTGACCCTCAGCAAGGGACTCTTTTTACACCGCTACGTCAAAATGCCGCCTTTTATCATTGGCATCGCTGGAAGTGTCGCCGTCGGCAAAAGCACCACCGCACGACTCGTCCAAAATTTGTTGGCCCGTTTGTTTCCCCGTAGAACTGTCCAACTAATCACCACTGACGGCTTTTTGTACCCGAACGAAGTCTTGGAAGAACGTGGCAGCTTGAATCGCAAAGGATTTCCAGAAAGTTATGACATGGAAGCCTTGATCAACTTTTTGAATGCGGTCAAATCAGGAGAACCAGACATTCAGATCCCCGTCTACTCCCATGAAGTCTACAATATTATTCCTGATACGTATGAAACGATCAGTCAACCAGATATCTTGATCGTGGAAGGCATCAATACCCTGCAACTGCCTGCCAACCAACAAATCTATATCAGTGACTTTTTTGATTTTTCAATTTTCGTGGATGCCCAACCAGCACTGATCGAAAAATGGTATTTGGAACGATTTGAATCATTACTAGACACTGCCTTTCAAGATCCCAGCAATTATTATTACCAATATGCGATCGGGGATCGCAAGGAAGCGATTAAAATGGCAAAAGAAGTATGGAAAAATGTGAATTTAAAGAATTTACACGAGTATATCTTGCCTACACGCAGCAGAGCCGATATAATTCTTCATAAAACAAAGCACCATTTGATCGATGAAGTGTTCTTGCGCAAGTATTGACCGCTTCATTTTTATCATTATGCTGTTGAAAAGGCCCAGCCTTTTTTCAATAAAAACTAAAAGAATTGAGGTAATTTATTGTGACAAACGTTGACACTTTGCCAAACGTCGAAAAAATTATCGTACTTGATTACGGTAGTCAGTACAACCAGCTGATTACACGCCGTATTCGTGAGTTCGGTGTTTTCTCAGAATTATTGAGCCACCGCATTACCGCTGAAGAAGTAAAAGCGATGAATCCAAAAGGGATCATCTTATCTGGCGGACCAAACAGCGTCTACGACGAGAACTCTTTCGGCATCGACGAGAAAATTTTTGATTTAGGCATCCCAGTTTTAGGGATCTGTTACGGCATGCAGTTGATTACTTATAAATTAGGCGGAACAGTTGAACCAGCCAAAAACCGTGAATACGGCAAAGCAGAATTGGAAGTCACTTCTGATGCAGCGGCCCTTTTCCAAAACACGCCCGCAACCCAAACCGTGTGGATGAGCCACGGGGATTTGGTCACTCAAGCACCTGCAGGCTTTGACGTTGTGGCGACGAGCAAAGATTGCCCGATTGCTTCTATCCAAGATGCCGAGCGCAAAATGTACGGTATCCAATTCCACGCAGAAGTTCGCCATTCAGAATACGGCAACGACTTATTGCGTCACTTTGCTATTGACGTTTGTCAATGTACAGGTGATTGGACAATGGACAACTTCATCGATATGGAAATCGCAAAAATCCGCGAACAAGTGGGCGACAAAAAAGTCTTGCTTGGTCTTTCCGGCGGGGTCGATTCTTCTGTCGTTGGTGTTCTTTTACAAAAAGCGATTGGCGATCAACTGACTTGTATTTTTGTTGACCACGGCCTCTTGCGTAAAGGCGAAGCCGAGCAAGTAATGGAAAGCTTAGGCGGCAAATTCGGCTTGAACATCATCAAAGTTGATGCCAAAGAACGTTTCCTATCAAAACTTGCTGGGGTTTCTGATCCTGAAGAAAAACGCAAGATCATCGGGAATGAATTCGTGTACGTCTTCGATGATGAAGCAACCAAACTAGCTGGCGAAGAAGGCGTTTCTTTCCTTGCCCAAGGAACCCTTTATACCGACGTCATCGAATCAGGAACCGAAACTGCTCAAACCATCAAATCACACCACAATGTGGGTGGTTTACCTGAAGACATGCAATTCAAATTGATCGAACCATTGAACACCTTGTTCAAAGACGAAGTCCGTGAATTAGGGACCCAGCTTGGTATGCCAGACAGCATCGTATGGCGCCAACCATTCCCTGGACCAGGTCTAGGCATTCGTGTCCTTGGCGAATTGACAGAAGAAAAACTAACGATCGTCCGCGACTCGGACGCCATCTTGCGGGAAGAAATCGCAAATGCCGGCTTAGACCGCGACATTTGGCAATACTTCACTGTCTTACCAGGCATCCGCTCCGTCGGTGTCATGGGTGATGGTCGGACCTACGATTATACCGTCGGCATCCGTGCAGTCACTTCAATCGATGGCATGACCGCTGACTTTGCCCGCATCCCATGGGAAGTCCTGCAAAAAATCAGCGTCCGCATCGTCAACGAAGTCGCACACGTTAATCGAATCGTGTATGATATTACGAGTAAACCACCTGCTACTGTGGAGTGGGAATAAAGTAGCAACCTCACTTGGTTGCGAAATATTGATTTAACAGTTTTTTAGTTCACTTGGAATGGATAACAATGACCTGTTTTACCTAGGTTCACCACCAAAATCCCGTCAGATTTCTCTGACGGGATTTTTGATTTAGGCTTAATCTGACAAACCTTTTGGGAAAATACGATAAGAAATTGTTGATTCTCGTTAACTATGTTAATCCCAATAGTGGGACTAACGCTCATATTGGAAATCAGATACGATAAAATAAGCTTAAATGCTTTTATTGCCTAAGTTTCTATAGAAGGTTTTTATTAAAAAACAAAAAACACTAAAAAGGGTGGACATGAACTATGAAGAAGAAAGCTGTCGTTTATTGTGTTACGGGGTCACATATTCAATTAGCTGCAGTATCCATTGCGTCAATAGTAAATACTTATGAAGGGAATGAACCTTTAGATATATTAGTAGTTGTAAATGAACTAGGGAACGAAGAAATACTGAAATTGAAAAGTATTTCTAGATTATATGGAGAAAAAAATGTAATTATTACTATTTGGTATCCACCTAAAATAATAAACGAAATAAAGAATTATAGTAATTCGCGTTTTCCTGAAGTCACTCTGTGGAGATTATTTCTACCTTCATATTTTAGCAATTATGATTACATTCTCTATTTAGATAATGACACTATTGTATACGATGACGTATCCAATTTCTTTGATTTGATCCCTGATCAAAAATCAATTGCTGCAGTTAGAGACTTCTACTTCTCAGTTATAAGTGATACAGAGGACAGCTTTAAATATTTTGGCGTAAAAACTATGAAGAATTACTTCAATTCTGGAGTTATTTTATTTAATGTAGTTGTGTTCAATGAACAGATACGACCAGGAGCCATAGTACGTATGATAAATAAGAATGAATACTTGTATTTAGATCAAACCATTTTAAACATTCTTTGTGAGAGAAGTGTTGAGTTGTTGCCTTATGAATACAATTACCAGAAAGATGATCATTGGTTATTTGATTGGGCAAAAAATGTGAATCCACTCAAATTTTTGAAAATTGAAAAAGCTAGAAAAAATATAAAGATTCGACATTTCGTTGAATTTGAAAAAAATTCGATGCCCTGGGAGCATCTTTCCATACAAGATAGATGGGAAAAAGATTTTTGGAATTATCTGTATGAAATCAAGTCAACAAGTTTAAGGAGTGGAAAACAATGAAAAAAATTTTTTCAAGAATTCGTTCGTTATTTTTAATTACATTAATTTACTCTATAGGAACAATTTCTGTAGATGCAAAGTCAGCCGACATAGCGAAGACGCCTATTGTTGATTATTACTATCCTGGAATATTGTATGGTACAGCTACTTGTGTTAACGAATACGGTACCATCATTTACGACTCAAACTCACTAGGAGAAACCTACCAAGAGGCTGTCAATGAAGCTGCGCAATCATGGAATCAGTCGATTGGGAGATCGGTAATTGTCGAAAAATCAAGTGTAAATGCAGCAGATAACCAAGTTGATTTAGTTTTGCAATCAACGGATGGCGATTCCTATGCAGATATGGGGTACTCCGGATTTGGTTGGGGGAATAGTACGAACAGAATATTTTTGAATAAAGCTGCTTTAAATGACGCATCATCTGGAAAAGGAACCTCCGGCTACGTACAGCTGGTTTCAACTATCCGACATGAAATGGGGCATACTTTAGGTCTCCAACATGACAATGGATCAGTGATGGCTGATTTATATGATGCCCAGGTTAGCAACAATCAAGAGATGCTGGATGCAGCGCAAAAAACGGCGGACTCAATTTCTAAGGGGATACTTCCTGCTGTCCCATTATTCAACAAATATGCGATACTAAATATCCTTAATAATAGGGATAAAATCTATTATTTGAATAATCATCGTTCTAATCAAATTGCCTCAATCTTTTTAGATTCTCCTGCTGGAAAAATTTCTGGCGTTACTTTCATCGATCAAACAGTTGAAATAACAGGTAACTATAATTTGTATAAACTGTCTCTGTCCCCAAGAGATCCATATGTAGGAACAATTTCGAGTAATAATCTTATGAATAGAACTGTTTCAGTTACTGAAGATATTGTTTCTATTTATGGTCAACACTATTATCTTTTTGAAATTGATGGAGAAGAGTATATTGTTAATCGCCGCGCCTTCGGATAAATTCGCTACCAATTCTTACTTGAAAAGTTGCCACTGCAATCTTGGAAAAGTGTGCTTGCAATCTTAGATACATTCTTTAGTGGCAAACATACGCCTTTTAAGTAAGAAGAAAATTAGCAAACGTTTCATGCTAATGCGCAAGTTTTCAGCATTTTCTGTGAGGATTTTTTTGACAAAACCTCGGCCCTTGAAAAGTAGTTACAGGAATTAATAGTCAAAGAAAAATCTATGTTTAGCCTTTCATCGTTTCATTTTCTAGCTGACAAAAAACAGCTAGAGATTGATCCCTAGCTGCTGATGATGAGACAGATAGCATTGAAACACCTTACTCGACTACAATCACTTTATTTCCACCATCTTGCTCCGCAAAGTTTACCGTAAATAGATCCGTCGAAGCATCATAGCTGATTCCATCACTTTGAGAGACGATTTTTTGGTAGTCTTTTGGCAATTTTAAGGTCATGGTCGTCGTTGTTTGAGTTGGATCAGAAAAGGCATAGATAGTTTTGCCTTCTCTACTTGTTCTAATCAATGAAAGAGGTTTGTTAGTAGTAATATCGGCGACACTACCTCCATCATTCTGCCAAAAATTGATACCTAAATAGTCAGTTTGATCAAGTTTTACTGCTTGAACTTCCGAGGTATTGGCTAAAATCTCCAGCGGTTCTTCTTGGGCATAGGCAGTCAGTTCTGTTTCATTGATACCTGGCAACATGACATACGCATAATGATCCTCCATGGGATTTTTGCCATGATTGATCAAGAATTTTCGATATTCTCCGGTATAAACCGCATTACTTGGAAAGGCCTCATTGATTTCTGTATAGCTACCTGTTCGTGTTTCACTTACCACGTTTACTGTCGTTTCTTCTGGAAAATAGTAACCGATATTGGCCTGGGAATGATCGGAGTCTAACAACAACCACTGCTTGCTGCTTGTTTCATTTGTTTGATCAATACTTCCTTGATCAGAAAGGATTTGATAAGTATACGCATCGTTTAGTAAGCGATTATCCACGACCGTCTCAATAGAAGCTGTCGTATCACCAGTGATTCCCGCACCTAAAGCGACAATCTGCCCATCAATGATAAACCACGATTTTTTTGCCCGCACGTTCATAGGTAAAACATTCCCGTTATTTTTTGTACCCGTTTTGTTTAATGCCATTCCCACCGCAGCTGCACCATCATAAGCCACACCGCCTACCCACTTTTCTGGAGACGTTACCGTTGTAAAAGCTGAATTTTCATCCGCTAATTGTATGGTATCCACGGTTGTTCCTGGCAAGCGATATGGATCGACGGTCGGCCAATAACTAGAATTGAATTGAACTTGATCATCATTATAGAGGTAGAGCACCCCGTCTGCTGTATGCCACCCACGCTTGTTTTCCTTGTTGCCAGCTTCAAAGGAAGAAATACGACTGGAATATAGCCCTAAACCCACCATATAATCAGTTGTTCGTTGAACAAAGCGATCCATTGAAGCGTAAAGTTTTGTTCCCGTAAAAGGTAATGCATCCCCTGTAATCGATGGGTCTGCCAAGAGATTCATCGTCATTTGTAAATCATTAAAGTCTCTTGCATTCGTCAAATAATAGTCTGGATTTTCTTTGAGCCAATATTTGGCAGCTTCCCGGAATCTTTGCTGGTATTGAGTTGGTGCGAATTGAGATACGATCAACAAATTATAGACTGTTGATGAGCCATAGCCGACTTTGGTTTTGGCTGGAGCTCTTGAGATCGAACGACCATTGACCAACGGCAACATTTCTCCTTGATAGATCAACGGCAAGAATGCTTGATCAACATTTTTAACAAACGTTTGTACGAGATCAGCGTCCATCTCAAAACTTGATCCTTGCGTGATAGCTAGAATTTGTCCCACACCCTTGATCAGTACATTTCCATAAGAACCAGTATAAGGGATCGTATTATGCTGAATAAAGGAGCCATCTTTATAGAAACCATCGCCTTTTGTGACTAACTGAAATACTTCTTCGATACTTGCTGAAGCTTGTGTGATTTTCCCAGCGTCCCTTTGCAAAATGCCCAAGCCTAATACATTAAGCGCGAGATCTGTACGATTAGCACCCGAAGTCACAAAATTTGGAATAAAAGCAAGCTCAGTAAAACTGCCTTGTGTCTTCGTATACAATTGCTTGAAGGGATCTGGTACATAACTGCTGATAATGGCAGTGTATTGCTGTAATTTCTCGGACGGTAACTCAGCGCCTAAAATCATTAAAGTACTGATCAGTTTTTGCGGGACACCGATTTGCCAATCCCACCAGTTTCCATGGTACTTTTTCCCATCGTACCCTTTTCGAGTGACCATGAAATCTATCCCGTCAATAATCGTCGTCGCCACTGCTTTATCTTGATACAAAGAACTACCTTTCGTGCCATAGGCTAAAGCCATTTTCTGTAATTTTGTAAATTGAGTCGTTACATCCGCTGAAGCAGTATTCCCTTGTTCGAGGGGCCATAGGCTCGTTCGATCAGATGCTTTATTTATGGTTTGATATAACGCCTCAGCTTCTAAGGTGACCATCTGCACGTAATCAGCCATAGTCGGATTATTTGGATCATAGTGATCAGAAACCAGTTGATTTTGCCATTTTTCTTGCAGTTGCATAAATTCTGCTGTGTGATCTTTCACGGGCAAGCTGCCGATAGGACCGCTACGCATCGATAATACCTTCAGCTTAGATAAATTACCAAACAAACGGATACCCACATACCCGGACCAGTCCCCATCAATTGCCGTACCATTGGGATAGTTTACCTTTTGATTCTCATAAAATAGCTGATCATTTAAAAAGGCACGAAAACTCGAGCCCTCATACTGAAGCAAGAGTTTATATTTTTGTCCCGCAATCAAAGTAGGTCCAGAAATAGCTGTCAGCCATTTTCCACCTGGTTGACCAAGTTGCCACTGCCCATCACGATTATAAGCAAACGATTGCCACTGATCTGTCTTTTGTTCATCTGCGCGAAAGACCACCCCAATGTTCGCTTGGTCTTCATATAAAAAAGTAGTTTCAAAATCCCCTGAAGACCGCTTGGGAGCATCTTTGTTGAGCGTTACTGATTCCAGATTGGTGCCTTGTTTCGTATTACTGATCATTAAACCAGTAGCATTTTGTGCTACTTCGGCTTTCCCGACTAAATCTTGCCAAGACCCTTTCTGGTTAGAAAAATCCGAGTGATAGATCGATTCTGCTTCCGGCAATTCGGGTATTTGTTCCTCGGCATTTCCAGAAAGACGAGTGGCGCCAACTACCGAATACAGCAACAAGAAACACCCCATGATCAGCAGATATTTTTTCCCTTTTTCCATCCTTTACTCCTCCTATTTCCCCGCGCAAAAGATAGCGCTATCATTTCGTGGAATAGGAAAAGAGTGAAGAAATTCATTTCCGCACTCTTTTCCATTTAGTTCAACTATTCTAAAAAAGAAAACAGGTTGACTACCCTAACTGCTTATATGATTTACAAAACAATCACAGCAGCTGCCCATTTCCTTTTACACCATGATTCTTTCTTAACCCAAAATACCAAACGCACTCAAAACGATCGACAAGATCAAGATGATCCAAATCACTCGAGTGGAATTTAGTTTCTTTTGGCCTAGCATCCAGTAGGTCAGCAAGACGAGCAAGATAGGTACAAGGGAAGGCAAGATGGCATCCAACGTGTCTTGGATCACTAATTCGACACCGTCTTTTTTATAGACAAAGGGAACTGTTGCTTTAACGACAGAGGGAATCAAGGCACCAATCACTGTGACCCCTAAAACGGTTGCGGCATTGGTGAAGGCCGATAATTTGTCTTTCAAGGTCGTCACTAATTTGACCCCTTGTTTGTAACCTAGAGGTAGCAACGCTGCCCGACCGAAAAGTAACGCGATGTTGGCGATGATCCAGATGACACAGCCAACGACGGAACCATTTTGCGCCAATGTGCCGGCAACAGAGCCAAAGATCGTTCCCCAAATCACGTGGAACAAGGAGTCACCGACACCTGCTAAGGAACCCATCAAGGCCGTTTTCAAGGCGATGATCGTTTCTTTGGCTTTGTGTCCGTCTTGTTCTTCAATCGCGACATCGATCCCCATGATCAAGTTCCCAAAGATCGCATTGGTATTGAAAAATTGATTGTGGGTCCGCAGCATATCTTGCAGCTGAGTTTCATCGTGGCCATAGAATTTTTTCAAGACGGGCAGGATGCCGTAAAGGTAGCCTGAACTCATCATTCGCTCGTAGTTCCAGTTTAATTGGCTTGCCAAAATATAGCGCCAGCTAATGGTATTCAACTCTTTTTTTGTCAGTTTTTGATCACTCATCGCCATCATATCCTCCTTCAAAATCTCCAGCAGCTGCCGTTGCAACGGTGCCTTTTTCGCTATCTCGTTTAAAGACTAACATTGCTGCTACGAGCCCAATGATGGAAACGCCGAGCATTGGTACTTGCAGATACGCAGCTAAAAAGAAGCCTAATAACAAATAAGGAATGTAGTGCTTGGTTGGCAAGTAGCGCAATAAGATCGCTACCCCGACGACTGGCAAGACGCCCCCAGCGGTTTTTAGTCCAGTCATCAGCCATTCTGGCGTGTTATCGGTAATCGTCGTAACGACTGCATCTCCAGCTAAAAGCATCAATAAAATCGGAATCGCCCGTGACAATCCCCATAAGAAAGAACCCGATAAAACTAACCGTGGGATTCGCTTGACTTGCATGTTGTCGATGGCTCTATCGATCCGGTGTAGTAGAAATACGTTACAAAAACGAGCCACGACGTCCAGTTGTAGCATCAGCAAGGACACTGGAACTGCTAAGCCGATGCCATATTCCGCGCCGTTTCCTGAGATCACGGCAAACGCTGTTCCCAGTACTGCGCCGGTAAAATAATCCGGGACGGATGCACCACCAAATGCGGCGATCCCCAAACGCATCAACTGTAAGGTCCCACCGACCATCAAACCGGTCTTTAAGTCCCCCATGATCATTCCAGAAATCATTCCGGCGATCGCTGGTTGGGTCAACGTATTGGAAATAAGTGAATCATTAATAGCAATAAAAGCATAAACAGTAATAAGAATGATTTGATACGCTGCTAAATGCATGAATTTTCCTCCTAATTGTATGAACGAGTCTTAACTGGCTAGTTATCGATCGTTATGTCGCCTCAGATAAATCGTGAAAAACACTCGTTTTTTGACAAATCTTCCGCTACATATTCTCCTCGATTCAATCCCTGCCTGGTTTATCCTCGTAATTTCTTCATAAAGTCGATCGATGGTTCATTGGGTACAAGCTGTGCCGTGACGGTGATGCCTTTTGCGGCGATCGCTTCAAAGATCGGCTCTTCTTCTGGCAGCACTTGAATGCTTTTGGTCACTTCCCGTGCGCCTTCTTTGTAGCTCATGTTGCCGACGTTGATCGCTTTGATCGGTCCATCTGCTTCAATATAACGCAAAACATCTTGGGGATTTTTGAAAAGTAAAAACAACCGTTGCTTGCCGTAACGACCAGCGCGAATATTCTTGGCTGCAGTTGCCACTGGAAGGACGGAAAGTCGCATCGAAGTTGGCGCTGCCATTCGTAAAGAAGATTTTTGTAATGGGTCTGCGGCGGCTTCATCATTGGCCACGATGATCCGTTGCGTGTTTAAACTGGTGGACCAGATACCCGCAACTTGTCCATGGATCAAGCGCTCATCGATCCGACTATTGACGATATTTTCTTGCCCAGCATACGCACTGTAATCACCTAATTCCTCTTGCTTTTCTTCTAACATCTCTTGTTCTGCTTGGTTCATCCCTGCTTTGACATCAACGATGTTTTCTTTGGCTAAGCAAAGCAGCTCTTTGATCGTCGCTCGTTGATTGACGACTGCCTCGATCACTACGGACAATGTCATTCCAGCTAAGATTGCCACTTCGTCATCCTCTAAATAATTCTTGACTGCAACGTTGCACGGGGTTCCTCCTAATAGATCCGCAATAATCAATGTTGAACCGTTAAGGGCTTTCATTTTCTCGTTCAATTCTTTCTCAAATTGCAGATTGTCACTATCTGGTCGTAATGAAACGGTGTGAACGTTTGCTTGCTGGCCTACGATCATCTCCAGACTACTTTTGACCCCTTCTGCCATGCCGCCATGACTGATCAATACAATGTTTTCCACTAATTTCCCTCCTACTCCGCAGGTCGCCCCACTTAACATGTTATGTTCCTTGTAAGCATACTATACCACATGGCAAGCTATTCGTAAACCTAATATCTTAACATATTGAATTTTATTTTTCAGGCCTATACGGACTGGAAAACAACGAATTTTCTACACTAATTAAGTGGCAGGAAAGGATTTAACATGTTATGCTTGATGTATTCATATGGAATGGAGGGAAACCACTGTGTTGCCAAAGTATGAGCAGATCAAGCAAGATCTTTTACAAGAAATCAAAGACCATAAATTCATACCTGGGGATAAGTTTTATTCAGAGGCGGATATCAAGCGGATGTATTCTGTTAGTTCGATCACGGCAGTCAAAGCGTTGAATGAATTGACGAGTGCTGGCTATCTGTATCGCATCCAAGGCAAAGGGACCTTTGTTTCAAAAGCAAAAGTATCTCAGAGTGTGAAGTTTTCCGACATTGAGCTGCATTCACTGGACCAAGAAAAGGTCAAGGTCCTTGCGGTGGAAGAAGGAAATGACCCAGAGATTTTGAAAGAATTAGGATTGGCTGCCAGTGCTTCCTACTACCGAATCAAACGGGTCCGCTATTTTAGCGATGTTCCTTTCTTGGTTCACATCACTCATCTTCCGAAGAAACTGATGAAAGAACCGATCGCCAAAAACCTCAACCGGTATGCCAGTGTTTATGAGCGGGTCCGGAAAGACTTTGCGATCGACCTTTTCTCATTGGCTTCTGTTGAAACCAATGAAATCGTCTTTCCTGATGATGCTGAATTGTTGAACTTATTGCAACTGAGCTTCCGAGAGCCTGCGGTCAAACAAGTCAAGCACTCCTATTTAGCAGATGGAAGTGTCGCTGAATACATCGTCAGCTACAAGCATTGGAAATATTTCAAAACAAAAATAGAAGTAGAGCCCGCGTAAATTTGGGTCTCTACTTCTATCTTTTTATTCCACGACAGGTTGATCACAGAAAACGAGCTCCTTGATCTCCACGCCATCGGTTTCAAATACTACGACTTCGTTGCTGCCTTTTTTCAAAAATTCTTTCGGACAGTATAAGGAATGCACGGGGCCACGTTGCCAATAGCGACCAAGATTGATGCCGTTGACGATAACGACGCCTTTGCCATACCCACGGCAATCGATGAACGTATCTCCTACCTCTGTCAGCGTGAAGGTCGTTTGATAAAAGGAGGGGTGTGTCGGATTTTTTCCTGCTTGATAATCGATGGCTTGCAGCTGCTCTGCGGAAAGCGTCACTGGGTAATGACGATAGCCTTGATGAAAATGAATGTCTTGCATGATACCTCCACGGATGCCTTTGGCTTGTGTAGGCCCATTCAATTTAAACCCGTAGTTCACGCGCCCTAAGTTTTCAACTAAGACATCTAGCTCGATGGTTTCTTTATCTGGTGCCCCTTGGATCAATAGCTCCTCGCCTAGCGTCTCTTGGTATTGGATCGCCTGTAATTGGCCGTCGGTAAAAATATGCAGCCGATCGCTAGCTTCTACCACTTTTAATTTGTTTTCTCGATGATAGTTTTTTAACTGAACCGAATAGAGCAAATAGCCGTAGCCTGTACTGGCAGCTTCCATTGTTAGTGGATACATGTTTTCTTGCGGTGCCATCAGCTGATCTTTGATGGCCAATAACGAGACACTGTTTTCGATGGGAAAGGTTCCTAATGCCGCTAATTGCTTGGTCCGTGGTTTGGCTTGCCACACTTCGGGACAGGCTTCTTTTATGGCTTTTTGTACCTGATAGTATTTGTCGGTAGGTTCTCCTGCTTCTGTCAGTAAAGCATCGTAATCATAGCTGGACACTTGTGGTAGATCCAGCGCCCCCCGAGCGGAACAGCCATTGGAAAAACCAAAGTTCGTGCCTCCATGGAACATGTAAAGATTCAAGGAACCGACTGCTAACATCTCTTTGACTTCATTGGCTAAGTCTTGACCGTCTCGCTTGATGATCGGCTCGCCCCAGCGGTTGAACCAGCCATCCCAATATTCCATGCACATGATGGGCCAGTTTTTGCCATGTTTTGCCATAAACTCTTTCATCACAGCCGCATTTTCCTTGGAACGACTGCCGAAATTTCCTGTGACAAAGACGTCGTCTTCAATCAATGTCCCAGCGTCCAAGACTTCTTCCCATGCCCCATCTGAAGTAAACAAGGGTACATCGATGCCGCATTCTTCCATCAACTCTTTGGTCTGGCGCAAATATGCTTTTTCCATTCCATAAGAGCCATACTCATTTTCCACCTGCATCATGATCACTGGTCCCCCATGGGTGATCTGCAACGGCACAAGCTTTGGGAGCAAGACCTGGAAATAGTTACGCACCTTTGCCATGAAGCGTGGGTCGGTTGAGCGCAACCGCATCGGTTCGTTTAACAGCCAAGCTGGCAACCCGCCAAATTCCCATTCAGCACAAATGTAGACGGAAGGCCGCAAAATGACCATCAAGCTTAGCGCTTGGGCTTGCTTTACAAAAGCACAGATGTCTTTCATTCCTTCAAAGTCGTAGACTCCTTCACGAGGTTCGTGGAGATTCCAAGGAATGTAGGTCTCAACTGTGTTGGCTCCCAGTGCTTTTAGATTGTAGAGGCTATCTGTCCATTGCGCCGGTGTCATGCGGAAATAATGGATCGCTCCGCTGATCAATTTGATTGGTTTTCCATCTAACAAAAAATCTTCTTTTATCTCAAACGTTCGCATGTCGTCTTCCCCTTTACCAGTATCTTTGCCAATTAGGCAATGCCAATCGGATCAATCCTTCTAAATAGAAATAGTCTCCCCAAAGATTGGGTTCATCGATGCCTTTGCCTTCCGCATGAGCATACACACCATGCAGCAATAAGCCTTCATTTTCTGGCACTTGGCTCACTGCATACTGCTCGCCTAATTGGTAAAGCATCCCTTTAGCGATTTTTTGGGCATCAGGATATGCCTCCATTTTCTCTGCTTCCAACAAGCCACAAGCCGCGATCGCTAAAGCTGAGCTGTCTTTTTCAGCAGGATGTTGGTCGTTAAAATCAAAGTCCCAATACGGCACCAAATCTGCTGGCAAATGAGCCAAAAACACCTCCACGATCTGCGGATAATTTTCTGGAAAAGGCTGACTATGCAGGTAGCTTTCATTCAAAGGAAGCCCTAAAATCGCCCAGCTTTGCCCTCGTGCCCAAATCGATTGGTCGCTGTTTCCTTGATGCGTCGCACCGTGACTTGGCTGCCCCGTTTCAGGATCGAAATAATACGTATGAAAGGTGGTGGCGTCATTTTTGATGACGGTATTTCGGACTGTCTGATAATGCTTACTCGCGGCCTCTGCATAGCGAGTCTTTCCCGACAATTGGGTTGCTGCAAATAAAAGCGGCAAGTTCAGTAGCGAATCAATAATCAAGCGGTATTCTTTTGGGTCGCCATAAGTGCCCCAAGCTTGAATAAATTCCCCCTTTTCTTGAAACCGTGCCAACAAAACATCTGCTGCTTGAATGACTTCTTGCTTGCAGTGTTCATCGCCAGTGATCTTGTAGCCCGCACCGGCGGATAAGCTATATAAAAACCCGATATCATGATGATCTAATACAAAATGGTCGTCTAAGCGCGTTTGAAAACTGTCGATATTCTCCATAGCTCGAGTCAAAAAGTTCTTTTCTTTGGTCCACTCATAGGCGAGCCACAACATCCCCGTCCAAAAGCCATTGGTCCAATCATCGTTGCCTTTCAGCCGATATTTGCCATTGGTGGCACAGGCTGAAGGAAACTGTGTGCCAAAGCGCTGACTATTTTTTTCGATCTGTTGGATGCACGCGGTGATTTTATCCGCTAACCACACATCGGTCACTTTTTCTCCTAACAGGATCAAGCGTTGTTTGTTCTCTTGCAGACGCATGTTTATCCTCTCCTTAACTTGTTAACATATTAACTGAAATCATTATAACGTAAACGCACTAAAAAAGCGACCTTCCTTCGTTGATTCCTATAAAAAGAGCATGACAGCTGCCCACAAATGCAGACCTTTCATGCTCTTGTCCTCTTTTTTTAACAGTTCCAACCAAATACTTCGATTTGTGTAAGAGCTGGAAACGGGGAATCATCCTCTGCTTTTTGCAGCTCTTTATAGGTCAGCTTAGTCGTTTCTTTTTTCGGAAAACGAACTTCTTGAAAAGACGCCGTATTTGTCGTTTCCACCACCAGCTCTTCTCCATCAGCAAAGACCAAGGTCCCTTTGGTCCAATAGCTATCATGGGGATAATCTGCCCGCAATAGGAAGCGAACCCGATCAATCAAGACGGGACGACCAAACTCAATGGTCAATGCAGCATCGGCTTGCTGATTGATGCCCCAAGAAGCAAACGGATACGAACCGTGGGATCGGTTGCCATATTTTCCATCGATCGCATTCTTGGCAAAAAAGACGGAATCATCTCGCGTCTCCACATTCGCTGAAGCATGAGGATACGCCCCTGTCGCTGACTTTTGATCATGGGCATTGAAGGATAAATTTTGATAATTCGTGATCTCAAATTCATGGGCTTTACGCACCATCAGGTGATGGCGCTGCGAGGCAAAGGCCGTTTCCACCGAGGACTTTCGAGCGGATTCCGTCCAAGGAATCTGATACTCCCAAGTGGATTGGGAAAGATAGATCAGTGATGGTGCTAAGGTTTCATCAAGCTGAAGGACATAATACGGATTTTCCCCTGTCACCTCAACGACGATCTTATCTCCTTCCTCATAGAGATAGTTTTTAATGGCTAATACGGCCAAATCATCATCAGAAACTTGAAATGGCGCGGGTTCTTTTTCATGGTCGATGCGACCGACGATCAACTGGTCCTGCTTATTTTTTATTGCTAGTGTAATCATTTGGATCGATCCTTTCTTTTTCTACGATACCACCGACTAAACAAATCAAACGGTGCTTCCCTGGCGGAATATGTTGTGCTAAGTATGGAAAACTAGTTCTTGGAAAAAAGACGGAGGTATTGGCTTCTGGCTGAACAATACTGGCTTGTTGATAGCCTTCGATGTTGATGATTTGAGAACAAAAGCCCCCTTCACTAACTCGACTCCAGGTCGGTCCTGTTTGGGCCTGAGGCAACCGTCCAGTCAGCGGTACACTAAATCCGCCCTCACGAAGGTCCAACGAAATCGTCGTCGTCAACTCGTGCACGCGCACATGCCACTGACCAAAGGGATAAATCTCAGTTTCAATCACTACCTCCTCAAAGGGCGCCCATTGGTAAAAGACGCCTTTTTCCGTCACTCGATAATCCCTGACTGTGCCCTTCGTGCGAAAATAGCTGCCATCTCGAGCAATAGCTAATGTGCTATCGAAGGCGCCTTCGGCATACGTGACGCCGGCTTTCGGCACACTGAAGCCAAATTTGCTCGAATAGACGAATTTGCTGTATTTTGCTTGAGCATGGGCTTGCTGCTCCAGCATCAAGCCCGCAGGATACCCTAATAGATGATGGCTTTTTTCATTGTGCACCAGCAACATATTGCCTTTTTCCATCCGTTTTTGTGGCTCTCTTTTGATTGGCTCAGGTTCAGCCCGCCAAACAGGATGCGTTTCTGCGACCGCTAAAAGCAAAAAGGTCTTAAGCCCCCAGTAAGGCGAGCCTGGTGCATTGTACCCTTCTGCCATCACTTGATTTTCATAGTGGTACCCTATGGACAAGCGACCATCGAAAGTGAAAATCTCCTGCGCCATCCAATTGCGCAAGTGTTTCGCCAGTAGTCCTCGCACCTGTCCCCATGGGATCGCTTCGACATCTGCGAAAACCAGCGCCGAGAAAAATGCCCCTTGCGCAAACCGATAAGTCAAGCTGCGGCCATAGGGCAAGGCTTCGCCGTCTTCATCAAAATAATAGACGAAGTCTTGGGCAAATAGCGTGGCTCGCTCTTTAAAACGCTGCGCCCATTCTGGGTCTTCGTCTTGCATAAATGTAGCATAAATCAAGCCATAATAATGAAACGCAAAAGGAATGTAGTAGTCTCGTTGCGTGGTTTTCCCATCTACATACCAACCATCGCCAATGTACATGGAATCGATCAATGCCAACTCTTGGGACAATGCTTCTTTTGCCAACGGTTCCCCACAGTGAAACAAGGCAACGCGTATCAACACTTTGAAGAATGTCCAGTTGTTCTTAGGAATCTTGCACTCAAGTGCGTGGGATAGCCAAGCCACTAGCTTTCGCTGGTTCTTCTGCGGCAATGCTGTCCAAAAAGCGTCCTTTTGCAACAATAGGGTCAATGACAATGCGGCTGCTTCCACGATGTATTGATCATAATCCGTGATCCTTCCCCAGTAAAATGCGTGTTCAGGATCTGTCCCTACTATCACTTTTTCTACGTAAGCTGCTCGTAACGGATCATCTGGGCAACCCCTCCAATAAGGCGCCAGCCCCCACAAAGGACGCACAAGCGCTTCCATCTCAGCCCGTGTTCGGTCATACACGGCCCCACTGCTACCTAGATTCAATCCTGGATAGTCATCTGCCAAGATCGCTGCTTGCAAAGGAGCGATCATGTCTTCCAATGCCCGCCGATAATCCAGACGCGTCAAAAACGGATTCTCTTTGATTGCCATTTGCTTCATACGCCATCTCCTTCTATCAATTTACAGAACAGAATAGCAAGCCACGGCTTTTTTATCAAGCGATCTTCTGCTGGCAGTACTGCTGAAAAATGAGAAAAGATTTTTGGGGATTTTTGACTTAACCTGTTAACAAATCTTTTGCGATTGATTTTCTTGCCTTCATTTTCTTTTAACTAGCAAAGTTAACTTAGTCTATATGAAAAAATTATGATAACTCATCCGTAGTGCCATGACTTTTTTTCATAATTTTTTTGCTAACCTTTTTTTGTCTAAATGAGGTCAGCATCCGTTATACTACCAACCTTTTTTCACTAGAAAAAGACACCCTAAAGCCTTAAGTCAGAAGCCTGCCACTTCTTCTCAAAAGCCCTTAAGATGTCTGATTATTGGCCATTTCTCTTGTCAAACAGTGAAAAAACTATTCCTTGACTGCGACTTTGTCCCACCAAGAAGTGGCGGTCTTTTGGATCACTTCATTCAAGTCTTCGATGTGCTGTTTTCCAGTACTTGCTAGCCATTCTTTGGCTGCTTCTGTCCCTTGTTTTACAAAGGGTTCAACACCATCTTTCCACGTTGCTCGGCCGCACAAGACGCCATTGAAGGTGGAACCGGCTTCTTTGGCAAAAACCAGTGTTTCTTGGAATAAGCTGGCTGATACGCCTGCACTGAGAAAAATAAACGGCAGATGCGTTGCATCGCTTTGCGCTTTGAAATACGCGGCGGCTTCTTCCTTGGTATGCACGGCTTCTTCCTTGGCAAAACCTGCCACATAATTCATATTGACTGGTACTTCCACTTTTAACACATCGACTTTGTACTGTGGTTTTGAAAATTCCTTCATCAATCCGATGACTTTTTCTGGTTTGCGTTGCGCATATGCTTTTGAGTCGACTTCAGGCAACTTAGCATCATAGGAAAGAACTTCTAAAAAGAAGGGCAGATCAGCGGCTTGGCATTCGCTGCCGAGTCGTTCCACAAAGACGTGTTTCAACTGATTGATCTGGGTAGCTTCATCTACATCATAATAAAGCAAAAATTTGATGGCATCGGCGCCTGCTGCTTTTAATCGCTCAACCGACCATTCCCCTAATAAATCAGGCAAACGTCCCGGCGTAGTCGCATCATAGCCGGTTTTTTCATACGCCAGCAAAAGCCCCGCCTCTGGATTACGACTTTGCGCAGCTGCCAACCCATATTCGGGATCTAATAAAATGGAAGACGCGTAAGGGGTCAATTCTTGTGAGACTAGCTTTTTAAACTGGCTGATTTTTTCTGCATCAGCCTCCACGCCAAGTGCTGCCATCATTTTTTTCAAGGCACCTCGTTGGTCGATTGCTAAAGCTGCGATCACTCCTTCTTTCGTTGACAGGCGATCCATCGCTGCTTTTTTGGCTTTCGTTACGGTTGCTTTCATTAAAATTCCTCCTTTTTTGTCCATGCCAAAGAATCAACCGCTTTCACTTTTTTCAGCGTTGGCGAAACGGTTGTCAGCACGTATAAAGATGTCTATTGATGAAGCCGTTCGACTGATTGACCACCGCACGTATCGACTTCGTACACGAAAAGATACGTGCTCGTGGTGGGCTTTCTCAGTCATCGTTAGTTGTTATACGGATGAATCGTCACGCCTTTGACCACCCGATTGACGGTACGTGTTGGCGAAGGAGTATCCGGTGTATTACCGACTTTGATCGATGCCAACAGTGCGATCGTTTGCGCAAAAACAATGTCTGCTAAGGCAAGATAACCGTCTGGCAATAATGTGTCATCTGGAAAGAAAAAGTTTGTTCCTGAAAAATTCACAGCTGCCGGCTGTCCGATGGCGGTCACTGCGGCGGCGATGCCGTCACTTTTTAACTCTTCCAACATATCAAGATCATACTGCCGCGTGTAGGACGTATTGCTGACAAAGACAAAGACGAGGGTTTGATCATCTACGAATGATTTCGGTCCATGACGGAAGCCCATCGAAGAATCGAACACAGTGGCGATTTTTCCCGCAGTCAGTTCCAATACTTTTAGCTGTGCTTCCCTGGTCAACCCCGACAACGTGCCTGACCCAAGGTAAACGATCCGCTTAAAGGAACGGTCCGTCAGTACTTGTAGTTCTGTTTCTCTATTGATCACTTCTTGCCCCAACCGGCTAAGGGTTTCAACATAATGCCCCTTTTCTGTCAGAGACGTCTGGTCAAAAATCAGCAGTGCCGAAAGAGCCATGCAAGAAAAACTGCCCGTCATCGCAAACCCAGCATCATTTGACCTCTCAGGCATCAATAACAGATAACTCGTTTCATCAGCGGTAGCTTGTTGTGCCAAAGATCCGTCGGCTGCACAAGTGATCGTCAAATGATAGCTGTCAGCAACGAATTGATCGACGATTTTGACCGCTGCTAAACTTTCTGGTGAATTGCCACTTCTAGCAAAAGAAACGAGCAGTGTTGGCTCATCCGCAAATAAAACTTGTTCTGGAGCAGCGACAATATCCGTCGTAGCAATACTTTCAAAAAGATAATCCGCCGTTGCACCGGTCTTATTCAAATAAGGAACGATCGTATCTCCGACATATTGCGACGTCCCCGCTCCCGTGAAGACCACCCGGATTCGTTTGTCCGTCTTTTGCTTGATGGTACGTAAGAAAGCCGCGATCGCCTCTTGCTTTTCTTGATAGATCGTTAAGGTTTCTTGCCAAAGTTCTGGCTGTTGTTTGATTTCTCTTGTTGTAATCTCCGCACCTAATTCTGCTAACTCCTTTGTTGACAGTTGAAACATCTTTCTTCCTCCTAGCTACTGTTTTTCCAGTATGTATTCCCAGTGACGGTACGAGGAGCGCTTGTCTTGGATGAAGGCTTAGCGATCACCCAAAGGGCAAACTTCCTTGACTTCACTGGTTTTGAATACACGCCTTTTCTTTGCTCGAGTGGATCATTTCAGACTGTCTAGGAAATGCGCTACTCGTCGTTACGCAAGTGGCGGACTTTGTATCTAAATTGGTCTGCTCGAGCAACACTCAAGGTGTATTCGATCACTTCATTTTCAATATTGAACGTGCTGCGTACCAGGTTCAACACCGGCGCACCTTCGTGGATTTTTAGCAATGCCGCATCTTTTGCACTGGCAATACTGGCAAAAAATTCTTCGTCCGCGAGGCGGATCACTTGATGAAAGTCTTCATGAAAGATATCGTACAATGGTTTTTGCTCGATCATCTCACTCGTTAAATTCATGAAGCGTTTGACAGGCAGATAAGAACGCTCGATCATCATCGGTTGGCCATCAGCAAGACGCAATCGTTTTAACTTGTAGATCGGCTCGCCGATGGAAACTTGCAACTGAGTGGCAAAATATTTTGTCGCTTCCATTTTTTTGAATGCCAATACTCTAGTTTCTGGTTGTTTCCCTAGTGCTTTCATCTGTTCGGTAAAACTATACGAACCTGATAAATTGGTTGCCTGCTTGCGGATATCTGAGACAAAGGTGCCCTTGCCATGTTGGCGATAAATATAGCCTAATTTTTCTAATTCCTGTAGTGCCAAGCGAACGGTGGTCCGACTTAATCCGTAGCGCTTTGACAGTTCTCTTTCTGAGGGAAGCATCGTGTCTGCTTCCATTTCATTTTCGATTTTTTCAATCAGTAAATTTAACAATTGATCGTATAATGGTTGTCGATTTTTATTGATATTCATAAGCCCCTCCAAACTGGTTACTACCACATAACGAGTGTACTATTTCCCGATAGGCGTGTCAAACAATCGTCTACAGGGGCTCTGTTTCCTGAATTTGCGTCTTTTCACGCAGGAAAATGAACCAATTGCTAGTACGAGCTAAGCTGAAAAGTCAGCTGTTGCTTGCTTAGCAAAACTCCTCCTGCGTGTTGCGCCGTTTCTTCTGCTAGCTTGCTTATTGCGGCCAAATGGATGGATACAGACCAAAGCCAGAACCGATCAAGCCGATCACTAGCAGCAAAGCGATACATTTCAACGGCGTCCAGCCGCGTTTTGATAAGAAGAAATACAGCATCAGTGTGATGGTCAATGGAATCACTTGCGGCAAGATCCCATCGAGGATTTTTTGAATATCGATCGTCACGGGCACTTCGTTAACTTTGTTAAACGTCAATTCATATTTGCCGTTAGCCAGTTCGTTGACCTCTGCATTTTCTTGCAGTGTGTCGGTCAATTGACCATTCTCATCCGTGGTATACAGCATATCTCCATAAGCGGCAATGGCTGCTTGATCATCCACGATCGTCGTCGCTTGTGTCACTTCATTGGTAGTACCGTTAGGGATCTGAATATCCAAAGACGTCGCCCCATACACGCAGGTCAAGGAACCGACAACAAAAATCCCTAAAATACTCGCTGCTCGGGTGAACTCTTTGGCATTTTCCGTTAAGATCCCAATCGCATCTGTCCCTAAACGATAGGACCAATGCATCAAGAAGAACCGTAAGCCGAATTGGGCCGCATTGAATACCAGTAAGAAAATAAACGGTGCAGCGATGTTGCCGTTGATCGCCATATTTGCTGTGATACCAGCTGTTATCGGTACCAGAGTGAACCAGAATAACGCGTCACCGATCCCGCCTAGCGGTCCCATCGCGGCGACTCGCACTGCCCGAATCATGGGAATGTCGGCTTTGTTTTGTTCCATCGATAGAATGATCCCCATCACAAAGTTCACGAGGAATGGATGAGTATTGAAAAACTCTAGGTTATGGCTCATTGAAGCAGCCAAGTCCTTTTCATTTTTGTGGATTTTTTTCAATCCCGGTAAAATACTGAATAACCAGCCTCCTGCTTGCATTCGCTCATAGTTGAAAGAGGCTTGTAGAAATAAGGAACGCCAAACCATATTGTTCAAGGTCTTTTTATCCAGTTGTTCTGCTGGCGCTTGTTCGCTATAAGAATCGGGAATATTATATGCCATCTTCGTCGCCTCCGAAATCATAGGTATTGGCTGCTGCTACTTTAAATTTGGACTGGATTTGATAATCCCAAAAGGCTAATGCAAAACCGATAAAGGCTAGAATGATCAAGGCTGGTCCTTGCAAAGAAGGTGCCGCCATTACGATCGTGGCTAAACCAAACCCCATAAAGAAGAAGCCCCACATTTCTTTGGAAACCATCACTTTTAGTAAAATCGCAAAACCGACATACCGCATCATGCCCCCAGCTGCGCCGAGCCCACCCATCAACCATTGAGGGATCGCTGCGACCGCCTGATTCCCGAAGGCAGCACCGCCGATAAAGAATAAGACCACGATCAAGCCAAAGATCGTTCCAAGACCCGCCATCGCTAAATAATTGATTCGATCAATGCCCTTCGTATTGGCATCATGGGCGTAGCTGTCGGCTTTTGACATTACTGGTGACATTAGTGAGAAGATAATCGTCACCCCATATTGCCCCAGCAAAGAAAACGGAATCGCCGTAGCAACCGCTACTGTTGGTTCTAGCTGCAGCGTGATCGCTAAGATTGCTGCCATAATTCCGCCAATCACCGCATTTGGCGGTTGCGCGCCGCCCACCGGCATATTGCCGATCGTCATTAACTGATACGTTCCGCCAACGATCAAGCCGGTTTGAAGATCTCCAAGAATAAGTCCGATAACCATCCCGGTAACAATGGGTTGGTACAATGATTCTAAAAAACTAAATTGATCGATTGCGGCAATGAATGTAACTATGAAGACTAAAATGATTTGAAAAATCGTGTAATCCATTTTCTTTCTCCTTCCTTACCTCTGCATTACTGAAATAATTTCTTTTCATCTTCAACAGGTGTCGTTGGAACCCGCTGAATCACTAGTTGCACCCCCATTTCCTTCAGTTTTTTAAAGGCATTGACATCTGCTTCATCGACGGCAACTGTTGTAGCAACCTGTCTTTTCCCTTCTGACATATGCATATTCCCGATGTTCAGTTTCTTGATCGGCACCCCACCTTCAGCCAATTTCAACGCATCTTGCGGATTTTCAACCACCATGAAAATCTTTTGTTTTGGCGATGCTTTATGAATGATCTCGATGGTTTTTTGAATCGAGAAATACCTCGTTTGGACGCCAGCTGGCGCCGCCATGTCCATCAACCCTTGTCTGACTTTGTCTTTGGCGACCTTATCATTTGCCACTAAAATTAGATTTGCTCCCAACGTACCGTTCCATTGGGTGGCAACTTGCCCATGAATCAATCGATTGTCGATTCGCGTCAATAAAATATTTGGTTCTCCCATAAATATGTCCTCCTTCTATTTACTGCATGATTTCTGCAACCGCACTACGTTCTACTTCGATCACCGTTCCCGATTTCACCCTTAGATCCACTGTCTCTTTCCCAAGTGCTTGAATCTCCCCAATAATGCCGCCGTACAATTTGATTTTCTGTCCCTTTTTCAAGGACTGCTGCAATTCAGCGAAATAGCCTTTTTGCTTTTTCAGATTTTTCCCATTCAAGAAAGAAGAGACCGCCAAAAAGAGAAAGAGAAAAACAAGCACCACGATTGAGGCTGCTAAGATCATTTCCCACATCGTTAAATCCCTTCTTCCTCATTGATTTCCTCATGGCCTTTGATCTTTCCGTGAAAAATACCGCTCTTGCCAATCTCTGCTAGTTCTTGACAAAAACGCTCTGGATCAGTTGCCGTATATCTAGTCAACGAACCTTCTACTAGCATCAGTAGATTGCTGCCACCGATGACTTCGACTTGCGGGTCGTCATTGGCAGCGGTCATCGCAACATTAAAAGGAGTCCCGCCCACAAGGTCTGCACAAATCACGACCCCATCACAGGTTTCCTTTAATTGATCGATTGCTCCTTGCAACTCTTTTTCAAAGTCAGCTAACGGATTTTCCTCTAAAAATGACACTGCTAGAAATTGTTCTTGGGGTCCTGCAATCATCGCAAGCGCATTTTCCATCCCTTGCGCAAATCCCCCATGACCTGTTAAAACCAAACCAAGCATCTTATGTCCTCCCCTTATTCTCAACTGGTAGTAACCACATATCCAATATAAACGCTTTCATTTTGTCTGTCAATAAAATTTTTGTTTTTATATAAAAATATCCTTGTTATCTTTAAATACGCAAAAAAGCGCCAAAACAATGATTATCAACAAAAAAACTAACTGAAAAAAGTATTGAAATCCATCAACAGAATTTGTATAACGTTATTTTAAACAAATAAACACATTCGTTTTCGATTTCTGGTATCTAAAGAACCACAAGTCACTCACTATTCACCGATACAACAATCAACGTTGTTAAATAAAGGAACTATCAACAAATTTGCTTCCTTACTAAAAAAACCAGCTAGGTATAATCCCTAACTGGTTTTGATCATCACCAAACTCATTTTCCATTATGCGTTTTATTAAATTTTATTGCCATTTTTTTAAGAAAAATTCATGTTATTAACTTAAACAGGTTAGAGATAACAAGCTACCGTATAATCCAGAAGCTTTAAGAATATAAAAACCACCCATACTAACAGAACTAATGTAAAGCATATCTTGGTGGAGCTGATGTACTCTCTGTTCAATGTTTTCACGTGAAACAAAAAAACCTAACCAACCAGCAGGATCGCTGATTGATTAGGAGATAGACTGCTTTATTGTTCGGTCAACCACGTGCGCGAGTGTTCAACTTCTTCATACGTTAACTGATGACTCGGGGTCCAAACGGTTGAAAGGACTGCGCCCCGCGAGGTAAAGATCTCTTGGACGTAAGCACTGTCAGCTAGGGAAACGATCGGGTCGTTTCTGCCAAAACTCAGAAACACATGAGTGTCACTCAAGGAATTCGTCGGTACATTCTCGACTGGATACATGGCGTGGTAGAGGATCGCTTTTTTAAAGTGGTCACTATCATTTAGTAATAAGCGAATGGCAATGTTGGCGCCATTGGAATAACCCACCAGTACCACTTGGGCTAACGAAAAGTGGTATTCTTTGGCGGCTTGCCGAATGAACTCGGCTAATTCGTCGCCGCGAAGTGCTAAGTCGGCTTCATCATACACCCCTTCAGCCAGGCGTTTGAAGTAACGGGGCATGCCGTTTTCTAAGACATTGCCGCGAATACCTAATAGTGACGCTTGGGGATCAAGGGCTTTGCCTACTTCTAGCAGCGACTGTTCGTCGCCACCGGTGCCGTGGAGCAGTACCAAAACTGGTGCGTCAGCTGCTCCTTGTTGGTAGATTGCTTTCATCGAAGTTCCTCCTTTAACTTGGTCGTTTGATATCGAAAATCTCCCCAATCGTTGCGTAAGAATTTCCCGCTAGCCGGCTGACTGCTTGTAAGGCACGGGGATCGATCTTGCCATCTTGATAGACATCCTCTGCAATCTGGTAGCCGACGACTTCCAACAATAAGAGATCGGCAGTGGTCTGCTGGTCTTTTTTGATGGGTACGTGTTGATGCAGAGTCGTTTCTAAGCGTACATTGGCTTCTTTCAAACCAGGCACGGCAATTGTTTTCGATGTCGTTGTCGTAAATCCAGAAACCGACAACTCGCTTTGGTCTGCGGGCAATAATGCCGCGGTTTTATTGGCCTCTTGGACATTTGTTTGATCCAAAATATGCACGACGGCTTCTTTCGTCGCCAACAGATTGCGGGCGGTGTCTTTCAGTTCCCCCTCTTTGCGCTGGATAGCTAACGAGAGGATCACGGGTTCTGAGCTGACGATGTTAAAAAAACTGAATGGAGCGATGTTGACGATACCGTCGGCTGATTGCGTACTGACCACTGCCACTGGCCGTGGGATGATGGAGCCGATCAGTAGTTTATAATTTTCTCGTTGGGTCAAATCCTTGGGATCTAAATAGTGCATACAGCGTCTCCTTTTTTCTAAACCGATAAATCTGGCAAGCGATCCTCGATCTCTGCACGACGACTTTCAAATTGGGCTGGCAACATCAACTGCTGTCCTAACGTTTCCAACGGTTCATCAACTAAAAAGCCCGGGGTTTCTGTTGCGATCTCAAAGACGATATTGCCCCGCTCTTGGAAATAGACGGCTTTGAAATAGTTACGGTCCTTGATTTCAGTGACGCCGTATCTTTGATCGTACAAGTATTCTTGCCACTCTTTTTGCACTGCTTCCGTTGGCACGGACCACGCGATGTGATGGACGGTGCCGACACCCCAGCGCCCTGCTGGCATTGCTTCATGGGGCACGACGATCTCATGAGCGAGGGTGCCTGCGGTATGAAGATGGGTGCTTTTCTCTGTTTTGTTAAAAATGTTCAGACCTAGATCATCTGCCAGCGTTTGAATGGTCGCTTCTGGTTGTGCCGAAAGCAAGACGGCCCCATGAAAGCCTACAATCGCTGGTGTTTCCGCCGATTCTTCGGCTTCGACTAACGCCAAAGACAGGTCATGCTGATCATGAAGTTCTAACGTTGGCCGATCAAACAATGTACTTTCTTGGACAGTTACTTGATGTTTCGCCAAATGTTCTTGCCAATAGGCACTGCTGCCTTTAGGAATACGAAAGGCGATCGTGCCGACTTGTCCGCTTCCTACTCGTCCAGGATGGGCATTTGCCCAAGGGAAGAAGGTGATGATGGTCCCATTTTCTAACGCTTGATTGCTGTAATAAAGATGATACGTGTAGGGATCATCAAAATTGACGGTTTGTTTGACGAGGCGCAACCCCAACACGTCGCGGTAAAAGGCAACGTTCGTTTGCGGATCGCCTACGATAGCTGAAATATGGTGGATCTGTTGAATGGGTTGCATACTATGTGCCTCCTTAAGCGCGTTTTGTATTGAAGGGTTTGATGACTCCTTCGATGTATTCACGGCGATTTTCTAAAAATGGTGCCAATGATAAGGATTCACCCAATGTTTCATAAGGCTCATCCCCCATGAACCCTGGTTCATCTGTTGCTAGTTCAAAAAGAATGTGGCCGATGCGCACATACAAGGATTCAAAATAGTAGCGATCCACATAGCCGGAGTTGGCCAATCCCAAGTTATCAAAGATTTCTTGCCAAACTGCTAATGAGTCGTGGTGAGCTAAACGAAAAGCGACATGATGCACTTCGCCATCGCCTTGTTGTGCTTGCGGGCTCGTGGTATCTTCCACTAAAAAGACTTGAGCGCCATTGCCGCCTTCACCGACTTCTAGCAAATAGCGATTATCTACTTGATCAATGGTTTTGAAATCAAAAACGGATTCCAGCAGCCCTTTGAAATCTGCCAAGTAAGAAACAGACATTTCGACAGGACCTAAGCCATAAATCGCAAATTCAGTAGGAACCGGTCCTTTTTTCCAAGGGGTACCAGCTTTCACGCCAGTATTGTGTTCATCAGAGATCAATTGATAGGCTTGCGTATCAAAATCCCAAAAGCGCAACACTTTTTTCCCAAATTCGGTGGTGATTGCTTCGTGTTTTACCTCAAATTCATCAAAGCGTGCGGCATAATAATCAAGGGCAGCATCACTGGGTACTCGGAAACTGGTGCGGGTGATCGAGTTGGTTCCTTTGCTGCCGCGAGCGGTATTGGGAAAATCAAAGAACGTCATGGTCGTTCCCGGTGACCCTAAATCATCCGCAAAGTAGGTATGGTAAGTATAAATGTCATCTTGATTGACGGTTTTTTTCACTAAACGCATCCCTAACACATCTGTAAAGAAATGGTAATTCCGTTCCACATCACTTGTCATGGCCGTCACATGGTGTACCCCTAATAATTGATCTTGTTTTCTCATTTTCTTTTCCTCATTTCTGATCGTAAGTTATTTTTCGTAAAATTGTTTTTAATTGTTGCAATTCTTCACTGCTGAGTTCGGAAAAACTCGCCGCAATCTTTTGTGCATGACTGGGAAAAATTTTCTCCATCAATGCCCTGCCTGCTTCCGTAATACTGACGTAAGTTACCCGTTGATCTTCTTGGCTAGGTTCCCGGCGCACGCAGCCTTTTTTGACTAATTGATCGACTACATAGGTTGTCGAGCTGCTGGCGATCAAGATTTTTTCCTTGATGGCTTGCGTCGTATGGGTGCCTTTATGGTAAAGCAATTCCAGTACAGAAAACTCTGTAATATTTAAGCCATAACAACGAACATCTTTTTTTGCTACTTGTTCCAAACGACTCGCCGTACGCAGCAAACCGATGTACGCTTTGAGCGCTTCTTCTTGATGCGCCATTTTCCTCACCTCTTTATTTCGAATTCGAGATAATCATAACTTACTTTTTGTAAGTTGTAAAAAGATATGCTTTGGTTGTTTAAGAAAATCATTCAATGCTTATTTTTATAGAGGTTAAGAACGGTTAGACACTAACGAAGGTCCACCTTTTCTCTACGTCCCCTTCAAATCTAATAAAAAACGGAACTCATGAAAGATTCCATAAGTTCCGTTAAATATATATTTTACTGAAGAGGATTCGATCCATTCCATGTACTGATCGATGAAGCGCTGATTCCGACGCATACTTGTCCTTTTTAGATCATTGTGGTCGGCTGCACCTGCTTTTCCAAAGCCAGCAACCACTTTTTGCGTTCGACACCGCCGCCATAGCCGCCGATGCTGCCATCGCTATTGATGACGCGGTGGCATGGAACAATCAACGCCAATTGATTTTTTCCGTTGGCATTGGCAACAGCTCGGGTGGCTTTTTCATTGCCGATTCGCTGTGCCAATTGTTTGTAAGAGTATGTTTCTCCGATCTTCATCGCCAACAGCTGCTGCCAGACGGCTTTCTGAAAATCAGAGCCGATCAATGCGATGGGTACCGTGAAGGCAGTTCGATTCCCTGCAAAATATTCCGTCAATTCTTGCTTGAGTTGCTGAATGATTGCCGTTTGCTGGGGAATAATCACTGCATTCAAGCGGCTTCTCAAAACAGCAATCTCCGTTTCTAGCCCTCTGCGATCCACGAATTCTAACAAGTAAAGCTGCTGCTGGTCGCTGATCGCCAACATCGACCCAAGCTTGGTCTCAAGCCAAGCAGAAGAAAGAATCGTTTTTTCGCGGCTGTTGGAAGGCAGCTCCCCCATAATCCGAGAAAACGCATCTCGAAAGCCGTTGCCAGAATCGAAACCGGCTTCTAATTGCGCTTGTATCAGCGGTTCTCCTTCACGAATCTGCTTAAACGCTAACCCTAAACGGCGGGCACGGGAATATTCGATAAAGGTCATGCCAAAATATTTTTTAAATTGTCGACGCGCGGTATTGGGATGGATCGCTAGCGCTTCAAAATCTTTGTCGGTCCACTTTTTCTCTGGGTTACTCTCCACCGCTTCCACTAGGCTTTTCACGTCAGGAGATAAGTGGCTAGGCGAGCTGAGCGGGCGACATCGTTTGCAGGGACGATACGCCGCCAACAGCGCTTCTTGTGCTGTCTGAAAAAACTCGCAATTTTTTTTGAGCGGTTTTTTCGCTGGGCAGGTGGGACGGCAAAAGACGCCGGTGGTTTTTACCCCAACGTAAAAAATCCCTTCATATTGGGAATTTTTTTCAATCAGCATGTCGTAATAGTGGTCCCGTTGTCGGCTATCTTCAATCATCTTGCGCATCCCTCCTTCTTTTCTACACTTACAAAAATACTTTGTGCTTGTACAAACATATGACCAACCATTGCAACAGCCTGCATTGGCAGTTCGAAAATTTGCCCACATCCTTCTGATGACATACGATCACCCTTTCCTCTGAATGACCTTAGTGTACAAAGAATGGTCTTGGCACATCCCATAAAAATTAACACCAATTTTTCAGGAAATGAAACACATCATTTAAGACGTGTATTTTCTGCGATACCCTCTATCCTATCTACGAACTGATCAATTTGAATAAGCGTTTTTTCTAAGTTATTCTTAATTTTACTTACTATCTTTTCTCTACCCTCTTCAGCAACAATTATAAAAATATCTTCTACAAACTTGTTATTGATACCAGCAATTTTCCAATTCCCTGTTCCCCACCACTCCCAAGTATCTTTTCTTTTTCTACCACCATCTACTTCTGTAAGAATACGCTCTAATCTTTGACGTCCATCAGGATCAATTTTTCCTGTAAATGCTATCTTAATTCTTCCAGAAATAGATTCAGATTTATTGTACAATTCAATACCGTAAGGCTTGTGGTTATTCCATCCACCGGGGAAATTTTCTGGCAAGTCTGGAAACAATTGATTCAGCCTCTTTGTTTGGAATCGAATCATTGTTTTGCTAGTAGAAATAATCTTTATTTCCTCATTCTTTTCGTTAGCTAATTCCGCCAAGGCCTCAACATATAATTCACTCATCAAACTTAAATTATCAGGGCGGTTTTCAAAAATTAAATCTAATGCATCTTGATGTTCTGCATATATTTTCCGACATATCTCTCTAAGTTTTTCATCCACTAAAAGATCACTCCTTAATACGTTTAAATAGTCGTTTATTATGTAGCTTATTTTTGATTCTAGCTGATTCAGCTTTAATAATCGCTCCAAAATAAGTGCGATATCATAGTAAGAAACTATACACCATTCTTCGTCAGAAGGCTCTATTCCTTCTGGAGTTAAAAAAACAAAAATCCGATTATATTCTTTATAGTTTTCTTCTACATAGCTCTTATATTTATTTAATTGATGTTTTGATTCGAGTGATATCGTTTTATTTTCTATACACAATACCATCTTATTCTTTTGTGATATCAAAAGAAGATCGATATCCTTATGCTCACGAAATATCTCTATATCTTCATAATCCGCTAACACAATATCAAAATAATCTAATCCAATAAAATCATACTGGTCCATTTTTAAACATATTTTCAAAAATGATTTCAGAAAATAGTCCTTCATTCCATGACCTTCTTTTGGATTAAACAAGTAAGCTAAAAAGTTACTATGTCGAATTTCTGTTCGAGATAACTTTAATATCTGAAAAATGTTTTCTTCTTTTAACCAGGGAGCTAGTTGATCACTTATCATGTCAAAATCTTTCAACAGATAATAAAGTTTTTCTTTATCGGTATTCTTCACATCGTTCACTTTCTTCCCACAATTTTTTCCACAAAGTTTATTCAACCACTGTCAGACTAAAAATACAATGAATATTTGGTTTACAAACAGTAATAGTTATATACAAAAAAGCTTAGAGCGACAAATCCGTCTAAGCTTTAATTCAAATATCTTTTAACCAAAAAGTTTTTCTTTTTTCCGCAAGACTCGCTCTAAACGGGGGCGATTGTAGCGTTGGATCATAATAAACGGGCAGTTGGCCAATAACGCATAGACGATCATCACCCAGCCCGCCCACGTAGGATTCCAGAGGAAAAAGAACGGTGCTGGAACAATCAACAGCCAATGGGTCAGCTCTGCTCGGCGTGTCTCGATGACGAATTTTTCCAGATAGTCCTTTTGTTGCTGAGCCAAGCGAGATTTGTCAAAGCCTTTTTTGGCAATCACAGTGCCGTCGGGCAATTTGTCTTTCCACTGACGAATACGAAACACCTCCGCCCAGATCCTGCCGCCTTTTTCAAAGGCAAAAGAACGGAACCAGTTGGCATGACGTTCAAAAAAAGCATCACTGACTTTGCGCAAGCCAAAGGAGATGCCTAGATGAAACAGCAGCCAAGCCAAGCTGTCTGTAATGAGCAAGAGCAGTGGAGATAAGGTGATCAACGGCATGTGCATCGCCTCCTATAAATTGATTTTGCGTCCTTTCCAAGTCACGGATTTCAACAAATGGGTTTGGATCCATGACCAACCAAATAAGCCTAGGAAAAAAAGAAAGTAACATGGGAAAAAAAGCAGCAGGATTCGGTTGAAGTTGCCGACACGGCGGGCAAAGCACACGGTTTGTCCAAAATAAGCAGCATAAAAAAGCAGGCCTAACCAAAGCGGTTTCATCAGAAACGGTGCCGCCAGTACTCCAATGCCGCCGCTGATCCACAAGATGACACCCGCCATAATCAAAGGGTGAGTGAATTGCGAAGCAGTGGCAAAGTCCTTCGTCCAGCCTTGAACAAGTTGACGAACACCAGCTGGATACATCCTAAAGGCCAACAGGTCTTTTCCACCATACAAGGCGATCGGCAATCGTTTTTTCTTAAAACGTCTCGCTAGTGCTAGATCATCTAAGATTCCTTCTGGCATGTCCTGATGCCCATTGGCTTGAAGGTACGCTGTTTTGCTGCACAAGATACACGGACCAAAGGCGCCGCCGGCTGAGAGTTTTTCGCCTACAATAGAAAAACGGTTCAACCCGACAGGTAAGACGACATTAAAGACGGCAGATAGTTGTTCATACAAGCGCTTCGTTTGATGATAGGGCTGCACCGAGAGCAGTCCTTGTCCCGATCGCTCCTCATACGCAGCGAAAAGGCGCTCTAAGCCATCTTCTGCTAGAAAGAAGGTATCGGCATCCAAAAATAATAGATACTTACCCACCGCTTGTGAGGCGCCTAACCAGCAAGCCGCCGCTTTCCCAGCAGAATCAGCAGCGGTTTGCAAGACCGTCGCGCCGAAGCCCTTGGCACAGGCGATCGTCTCATCTTCCGATCCGTCATCAACCACCAAAATCTCCACAGGATGAAGGGTTTGCTGCTGCAAGGATGCCAACAATTGCGGCAAATTTTCTGCTTCATTGCGGGCGGGGATGATGATCGACAGTTCTCCCCTCTCCGTAAAGTCTTCGGATGTGGCTGTCTCCTTGCGGGTGGGTATCGTCGGCAGGCGGAAAAAAATCATCCAGCCTGCCAGCCAAGCAGCGCAAATACCAGCGAGCAGCAGATACACAGTCATCATCCTTTCTTGTCTTAGTGTTCTCTTTTGGTGATCATCTCACTGACTTGCTGTCCACTGAGGGTCACCATCGGCATGCCGGCACCGGGATTGACCGTACCGCCAACGAAGTATAGATTGTCGTAGCGTTCGCTGTGTTTCGGGTGTTTAAAGCCATGATTTTTCTTGCGATTAGAGACCGTGCCGTAGATGGCGCCGCGATGTGACAAATAATTCTTTTGGATGTCTTCAGGTGTCCAGCGGTCTTCATACACGATGTACTTGCGTAGATCCGTTAAGCCCATGCTTTCCAGCTTGATTAAGATCCGTTCACGAAAGGCATCGTATTCCGCTTCCGTAAAGGGTTTATCCTGCAAATAAGGGATATGAGGCAAGATTTTGATGTTCTCATGCCCTGCCACTGTTTGTGAAGGATCAGTTTTGTTGGCATTGACCAAATAGATCGTTGGGTCTTCCGGCAGCTGATGCTGATGGAAATTTTGATCAAAGTTTTCTTTTGAGGCATTGGAAAAGAAAAAGTTGTGGTGCGCCAGTTGCGGATAGGAGGTTTTGACCCCTAAGTGCAAGACAAAACCAGAACTTGCTGGTTCAAATTTTTCTTCCAGTTTTTGAGTAAAGGTCGGCGCTTCTTCTAACAGCTCTTCATAAGCCGGGATCACTTCCATGTTGGAAACAAAATAGTCGGCTTCGATCAACGTACCATCATCCAAACGAGCGGCACGGATTTGTTCCTGTTCAACGATCAATTTTTCCACTTTGTGTCCCGTGTGGAAAGTGACCCCAATCTCTTTTGCTAAGCGAACGATGCCTTCGGCTAAACGATGCATCCCACCTGGCACGTACCAGACACCTTGGGCATGCTGCATATAGATCATCATATTCAAGACGGCTGGGGCGTCATAAGGAGACGATCCGACATACTTGATAAAATAGCTCAGCATGTCTTGCAGCTGCGGATTGCTGACACGTTTTTGAATAGCATCATGCATCGAAGAGAAATAATCAAAACCTTTCAACGCTTTGATTACGCCATGATACTTCAAGATTTCTTTCGTGGTATCTAAGCCTTTCTCGAAATAGCCTTTTTCCGTGATTGCATAAATCTTTTGCGCATAGTCCAAAAAGTCTTGGTACTCGACCATGTCTTTTTCCGACAAGTGCGGGTTTTCCTTTGCCATGCGGGCAAGATCGCCATAGAGATCGATCTTGGTGCCGTCAGGAAAAAAGGAGCGCCATTCCAATGGCAATCGGCGAATCGCAACATAATCCGCCATATCGCGATTGCTGCCAGTAAATAATTTTTCGAAAATCTGCGGCATCGTCAAAATCGAAGGACCTAAGTCAAAGCCGAAGCCGTTTGTTTCCAGTCGGTTCAACTTGCCGCCTAAATGGTGATTTTTTTCATATAATGATACATCAAAGCCATTTTGGGCTAATGAGACCGCCGCTGATAGACCACCAAGTCCGCCGCCGATCACTACAACTGTTTTTTTCTCTTTCATTGAATTGCTCCTCGTTTGCTTTAATGAACGTCCCTATTTAGCCGAACCTTCTCGTCAAAACAG